>Ga0075424_100005152_pt1 | contig 12449 bp, 10 predicted proteins | sample SoiMethybrSBSTD3_FD_75301 | JGI IMG/M metagenome (GOLD analysis project Ga0075424, IMG submission 75301) | Bulk soil microbial communities from a Populus tree surrounding site in Tennessee, USA - Soil MetaG P. TD hybrid SBSTD3 | ecosystem: Environmental > Terrestrial > Soil > Tree plantation... | reverse complement strand
CCACCAAGCCGCGCACCAGGATTACGAGCACGTAGGGACGCTTGGCGAACACAATAGCCGCGTCGTGATGGATCCCCGTGATCTCGCCGGTCTTATGTGCCACCGAAATCCCCGGAGGTAGGCCAGCGGGGATCCCTTCGTTGAACGTCTGCCGTGTAAGGATTGCGATCATTTCTTCTGAGCTAGCTGCGTCCACTGCCTTATGTTTCGCGATGGCTTCGAGGAGGATCGCAAGCCCTCGAGCAGTGGCCGTGTTGTTGAGTCCCTTTTCGAATGCCTTGCCGTCCTCCACGCCGCGCAGGACGACAACGCCGTCCGCGCCAAGCGCCTGAACCATGGCGCGAATGTTTTCCACGCCCAACTTTTCGATGATTAGATTTGTGGCGAAATTGCTACTGACGGTAATCATCAATTCGCAGAGCTCACGCAGCGAGCGGGACTGCCCTTCGGCCTTGTACAAGTCCGCCTCGGAATCGTCGGCGGCATTGAGCTTGTAGGACAAGCCGTCGACGATGCTGTGGAACTCGTTCTTGACCATGAGCTTGTCGTCCAACTTCACCTTGCCCTGCTGCACCTGGTGAAACAGCTCGATCAGGACTGGTATTTTCATAGTGCTGGCGGCATGGAAGACCTTGTCGGGCCGCACCGACCATTCGGCCTTGCCGTCGAGCGTCTTGAAATACACGGCAACTTCGGCGCCGGAGGCCGTGATTCGTTGTTGGATGGCCGCCTCGGCGGCGGCGAGCTTGGCATCCTGCGCGAAAGTGGTCGTACAGCTTAGGCTGCAAGCAACAAAAAGGGTTGCGGCCGCGCAGTGAATTCGCCGCGCGTGGCGAGTGTGGATTTTCATCGAGCGGAATTGTGCACGATGCCGCCAGGCAAATCAATCCCGCGCGGTTGCCTAGTGTCCGCGGCCCGCAGCGATCTCTCCCGCGGCGATGTTGAACCCGCCAACTTGAATAGCCGGATGTTCACCGTGAAGTTGCGAGGCGTCGTAACTGACGGAAATGAGCCGTTCTTCGCCGGGTAGCAGCGAGAAATAGTTGTCGTCCCAGAAAACCGGAACGACGTCGAGGTCGTCCTTCTTGTTTGCCAGACGCAAGCGAATTTGAAAGGCCACTCCCGCGGACGGATTTTTGACGCGAATGTGGGCTTTTCCTGTGCTCGCACCGGCGGGCTGGTCCATTGTCGCGTTGGACTGGAGACGAACTTGAGGCAACGTGACGAGGCCAGTCAAATCGCCAAATGCGGCCTGCGGCGTGTACACGGTGTCCTGCTTCTTAGCCCAGTCGAGCGTGTCCGCCTTGGCGGATAGCCAGTAGAAGTTGTCGCTCACAGCTCGGCCGCGGGCGTCGCGCAAATCGAGCCGCACAAAAAACGTCATGGTGAGCCCTTCTGCCTTCGGCAAATCGAACGCCTTCACAGCGCCATCGGCTGGAACGTCCACGGACTCCTCCTTGTCGGCAAGCAACTTCCCTTCCAGTGAATAGACTCGCGCACGCACTTTCATGCTCTTGCGCTCGACGTAGGTGTCGTTCATCACGGCCACGCTCTGATCGTCGTAGCCATACTGCACATGCAGCGGCTCCATAGCCTTTTTCGTGCCGAAATAACCGCCGCCGGGAACCAGGTAATAGTCGTAGAGATGCCAGATCAGCGAAGGCCACGCGTTGTTGAGCATCCACTGAATGACACCGGTCGAAGTGTATTTGTTGCGGCCATAGGCTTCGAACATGGCGCGCTCGCCATCATAGGCCGCGGCTTGCGCTTTGCGCTGGTAGTCTTCGAGCGAAGTTGCCGGTCCGTAGCGGCGATTCAGTCCTTCATTAAAAACATTCACGGTCGTAAAGCGCTCGCCTCCGGCGTGGTAGTTCCACACATCATCGATGGGCCATAGATGTTCCTTAGGAATAAAGCGCTTGACGCTTTCAAGGGTGGGAATTGCCGGACCGGGACTCGTTTCCGTGTTGTAGCCGTACGCGCCACCAGCCTGCGTATCGGTGAGCCAATACACCGGCGGAACGTATTCGTAAGGCCCAGTCATCTTCACGCCGGATTTTCCCGTGACGGTGGTCGGCGCCTCGCTGGCGGACGAAACGGAGGGGTTGGGCCATTCGGCTTCGGCAAGCACGGACAAATACATTTTTTCCACCTCGGCGGGCGGAGGGCCGTCACTGCCATACAGCCAAACAAAAACGCTGGCATGATTGCGCAGGCGTCGCGCCTGATCGGCCATGGAAGCGGCCGCGATTTTGTGCGTCTCGTCCGTCCAGTCTTTCCATTGCTCCCACATATCGCAACAGGTCCAGCCCGGCATCACGAGAATGCCCATCTCATCGGTCTTGTTGAACAATTCGTCGCGATCGATCCGGCCCTCCAGACGAATCGTATTTAGTCCCATGTGCTTCACGTAGCGCAGGTCGGCGTCGAGTTTCTTCGGCATCGGCCGCAGGAACATGTCCGGCGCCCACGCCGCGCCGCGAATCAGAATGCGCCTGCCGTTGATCTTGAATAGCCGATGGCCCTTGTCGGTCAGTTCGCTGGCGACTTGGCGAACGCCAAATGCGACGGTCGTGGTATCCGAAACTTCGGCGCCAGCCTCGAAATGTAATTTGGCCTTGTAGAGATATGGCGTGCCGATGGTGTACGGCCACCAGAGTTTGGGCCGGGCCAATTTTAAAGCGGCAAAATGTTCCGGTTCGAAGCGCACCGACTTGCTTTCTTCGGCAGCGAGTTCCACCGGCAACTTCAGCCTCTTGCCGTCGACTTCGGCGACTAAAGTTCCTTTCGTGGCGGCGCCGGAGTCATTGCGCAGGTCGGCGGAGATCGTCAAATCGGCGGCCGTAAAATCCGCGTTGAGCTGCGTCTTCACAAACGGATTGCGAATCGCCACGGGACCGCGCGCCGTCAGCGTTACTTCCTTCCAGATTCCCAGGTTCTTGTCCGCCGGAGTCGGATTCCAGTCCACCCAGGTGATGCCCAGGTCTTGTTTGGCCGGCGCGGTGATTTCCAATGCGATCACATTTTTTGCGCCGGCCTTCATTAGTTTCGTTAAATCGAACGCAAAGATGCGGTAGGTTCCGGCGATTTCTTTGGCGTCGCCAATTTTCTGCCCGTTGAACCAGACATTTGCGCGGTAGTTGATGCCGGGAAAGTGGATGGACACGTTCTTCCTTGCAAATGACGCCGGCACGACAAACTCGTTCCGCCACCACCATGCGCACTGGAACGGACTACCGTCGGGCATGTCCTGGTTCGCAAAGAATGTGGCGGTCGAATAGTTCATGCCTGGCAAATCCTTCATGTTGGTGCCGTAGGTGGGGTCGGGGTAAGTATTGTCGTCCACCAGCGCTCCGACCACCGTGTTGGGAACGGTCGTCTTGTGCCAGCCGGCCGTCGAGAAGCCCGCGCGCGAAACCTGCTCGCCGCCGGCTTTAATGTCGCAAGACGACTGAATCTGCCAGCTATTCCGCAGTTCGAGCGGCGTGACGGCCTTGGCGGCAGCTTTGGCCGCCTCAGTTGGCGCAATGATCAAGAAGGTATGGGCGGCAATCAGGGCGGCGACGATCGCGATGCGACGGGGCATGAGTCCTCATTTCACGTGAATCAAGGCGAAGTCATATTAAAACGATTCAAACAGCAAGAAAACAGATTTTGTGCCGGCGTGTCGTTGCGAAAAATAAAGAGCGAACGTAACGCGAGATGTCGGTGAGAGAAGCGATTCGTCGCAAGTACAAGGCGGACACCTTTTTGCCAGAGCTGTACGAGCATCGTGGTGATACAAATGCAAAATTGGGCTTTTACCGAGATGCGATAGGGGCCGAAAAAATCGCACCCGAAAAGAAGGAGTAGAGCAACATCAAACTTCACCTGCGATCTCCTTCGCGACTTGTCTCGGGTCCTTGTCCTCTCTCAGCCCGACGAATTTCGAATGTCTCAAGTGATCTGATTCAGTCCACTCCAAAAACTCGATTTGAGCCACAAGCTCAGGCCGGACCCAAACACATTCCTTCATATCCTCGGCCGTCAACCCTTCGCCCCAACGCGAACGATGTTTCTCGGGCAGATTGATAAAAGGACAGTCCGGCACTTCCAAATTTTTGAGCTTGCCAAAGACCTGGCGCCGTGAGGCCGGCACGAAGCCGTTGCGAACGCGCGCGACGTACACCAGGTCTTTTCCTTTGTAGTAGCCGAGAACGATGGAGTCTAGGCCGTGGGTTCCAGGGATATATCCACCGATCACAAGCTCCTGGCCGCGATTGACCCGATACTTGATCCACGATCCTGAACGTTTTCCGATCTCGTAAAGGCTGTCCTTTCGTTTTCCGATTATGCCTTCGAGCCCTTGCTGGCGAACCGCGTGCAACATATCCGTTGCGGATGCTTCGAGGTAATCCGTTATGCGAACTCGGCCCGCCTTGAATTTGAGGGACCGCATGATCTCCCGGCGCTCGATCAGCGGCAGCCTGGTGAGATCACGGCCCCGGTAGACCAGAAGATCAAAGACGAACAAATGGATGCGTGCAGCTTCAGAGCGGTAATTTTGCAGCAGATTGAAATTCGGGAAACCAGATGCGTCGAGAGCAACGACTTCGCCATCTACAACCGTGTCTTCTGGAAGTTCTGCCAGAGCTTCAACGACCAGCGGATAATGCCGATTGAAGGAGTTGTTTCGGCGAGAGAGCAACCGTATTGAGCCATCCGACTTGATTCCGAGAGCGCGGTAGCCGTCAAGTTTGATTTCATAGACCCACTGCGATCCTTCAGGGAGTTTTGAAACCGCCAGACATTCCATCGGCTCGACGAATGCGGCGAAGCGAGGCGGAAGGGAGTCTCCCGGAATAATCGGCAGGTGGCTCACGACGGAAAGTATACTGGCGTCTCAGTGCCTTGTGGCACTCGGGCCGGAATCTTGGCACAACACGGAAACGCAGGAGAGCATCTGGTAGGGCACTCTACTTCCCCGCCTTACACGGAAATGCGCGTGCCAAGGCCACTGAAGCGACGAAACGAGTTGCGCGATGCGCCTTGTCAGGATTATCAGCGACGTATTTCTTCATCACGCGAACGATTTGAATAGTCGTTACTTTGGCGGGCATGCAGATCATCCTGTCCCGTTGAGGAATACTTAACAGCTCGTCATGCACGGTGAAGCCATTTCCGAAACCTTCAACCCAACCCAGACAGGTGGCATCGTTGTGGATGCGGACAGGGTCTGCTTTCCATTCGCTATCAATACTTGAACAGACTTGCAAGAAGTCGCTTCCGGACCTGCTGATATCCGGCTGCTCGGCAGCACTCTTTGAGCCAACGCTACTCGGCGAACAAACACAGCTGACAGCAATCAGAGTAAAAACGGAGAGCAAACGCATGGAACCCCCATCAATTGAACGGGAACACTATTCCGAAGAATTTCTGTTCCTCTTCCCGGTGTCACCGCTCACTTGCCCTTTTTTTACTCTTCTCCGCCCGAATCTTCGCCCATCGAGCTTGTGCCGCCTTTAAAATCTTCGCTCGCGCGCTCGCGGACCACGCCTGGGCGTCGGCCTACGGGTATGCAGGTCTATTTCTGCGATCCGCAAAGTCCCTGGCATCTCTGCCGCCTTTTTCATTTTACGCGGACGGAAAATTTAAAGCGCCGCTTCTGCTCTCAATCTGCTGCTGTACCTGATTGCGAAACGCCAGCGGCTTCGCCATCAAATGAAACGGCTCGGACGTTCCCCCGGTGCCGATCAGCGTGATCGACCCATAGCCTAGCACCCTTCCCATGCCGCTTTCGTTCACTTCAATGCTCTCGATTTTGCTCAGCAGCATTTCAATGGTTTTGCGCGTAGCCAGGCCCGTCTTCACCACCACGCGCCGGTTGGTCACCGCCATCTCGGTGGCGTTCCGCCGGATCGCGCCAACTGCGATCACGATTCCGCTAATCAGCAGCAGGGCGATTCCGCCTCCCTGCATCAGGTGCAGCGCACGCGGCTCCAGCTGCTGCTCGTGGCGGAAGGCATAAAAGAGCATTGCCAGTGCCGGAACTTCCAGCAAGATCACCGAAATCACGATATGCCACAGCATCACCACCCAGTGCAGACGTGTCTGATAGACCACCGTCTCGCCCGGCACCAGCGTCTTCTCAATATAGCTCACACTGTTTCCACCCTGGTCGTTAGATCGTTCCCCCCGCATGCTCAACGAGTCTGAGCCTATCACAAGGGCGGTGCAGGATAAGTGCGGTGGCCAAACGGGGCATGCCGTTTTCGTTGAGCAGCCGACCCCATCCACGCCCAAGTAACAACTGGCAAAATGGGGGGAACGTAGTTCATGTAGGTGTCAACGTCCTACTCGGAAACGATACCGACACCAAGCGCCTTCCGCCTGGAATTTAAACCCTGTTGCAACCGCTCCCGTTCCTTCTCCCTTTCCCGCTTCGTCTTGAACTGCTTGGAGACATGAACGAACTCGACGCCAGCCTCGCAGACGACCCATCGTCCGTTTTGATTTGGTCATGTTGGTCTCGAATGAGACCGCAACCACCGTGCTAGAATTGTCGCTCCTTCCTCTACACTCCATACACCTCAGGGTGCTTCCTTGTTCAGTCCAATTGCCTTACAAGAATTTGACGCGCAGAAATACCGCGAATTCGTTCAAACGCTCTCCGACGAAGCCCTGATAAGGGAAGGCAAGAAACTGCGGTGGCTTTCCGGCGACGGCAAGATCGTCTCGACAACACCGAGCGCGTTTGCTGAGCAGTTGAAGATTTGCAGGGAGGAGTACAGGCGGCGGCATCCGAAATGATCGGTGTCTAAAATTGTACAGATTCCAGAATGCCTGTAATCGTATCCTGTCTGCGCTCGAAACCTAACGTAGACCGCAGGCTTGCCCCAATTGAAGCCGAACGGCATCGGACGCGGCGAAAAGGAATTCCGGTCGTGTGACAGGCCTTCATCACACATGACTGGCCTGCGCAGCAGAGCAGCGGTGAGGTTCCCGCGCTCTGCTGCGTGCCCTAAGTGGGTTCAGGGAGAACGCCGGACTCGTCTCAGCGAACCGAACGCGTTTTGATGAGCAGTTGAAGATTTGCAGGGAGGAGTACAGGCGGAGGCACCCGAAGTAATTTCCACGTGAAAGTACACCCTTGAGGGTATTTCGTTGCCCATGCCCAAGAGTAAATGTGCAATTTGGTGGGATTACAGCAATGATACGCATATTAGTTGTAGACGATCACGACGCAACGCGCCGCAGCTTATCTTCTTTTCTGGCTCACGAGGATAAATTCACGATATGTGGAGAGGCTGCCGACGGCGTGCAAGCTATTGAACAGGCGAGAAATCTGAGTCCAGACGCCATCGTGATGGATGTGTCGATGCCAAAAATGGATGGGTTGAGCGCTGCACTCATCATTCACCGGGAGAATCCTTCAACGCAGATCGTGATTGTTAGCCTCACAGAACCTTCAATCCTGAAAGCGGTCGCTCCACGCGTCGGACTGGCTTTTATCGACAAGATAAGGGTAGCTAACGATTTGATTCCCGCCCTGCATCACCTAACGAAATACCGTGCCTGATTGCAGCTATTCATGGCTATTGAACTTCGTTCCTGCGGTCGCCGTCTGATTCCGTTTTTGATTCACTGGCTCCTAACGGCTTGTTCAGTAATCGGTTTCGTTTGTCATCCAAGAGTCGGTTAATTTCTTGAACCAGAGCCAGCAACCTTTCTGAATCCTGCTCGACTGCCGCCAGTTTACACAACTCTTGCCAGCGCTCCTTGTTTCTCATGGGATATTTTTTACGTCTCTGGAAGTTTTGCGTCAACACGTCGAACACTTTAGTACGGCTCGATAGCTCTACGTAAGCATGCCTAACGAGTGTGCTGTAAGGATTTGTAAGTACGCTTTGATGTCAACTTACGAAGCCACTGTTTTTGGGCGCAAGTTCCAGAATCGCCGGAATCAATTCTCGCGACAGATTCATCTTGTCGAGGAACTTCGCCGCCCCAATGTTCTCAGCCAATGCTTTCGCTTCATCATCGTTTGCAAGAGATATCGCAAGCAGTTTCGTGCCAGCAAGCAGGCGCAGGTTTTCGCCTTCGGTCATGCGGAGGTCAAGAACGATCTCATGCGGCAGTAGTTCCTTTGCCTTCTGGACTGTTTCCGCGAACGTGGCGGCTTCGCCGACAAGCGAAATATCTTCACATTCGCTTAATAAGCGACGAATCGCTTTACGCATCACTTCCGCATCGTCTGCTAAGAGCACTCTGACACACATACATTCTCGAGTCCGGGTACGGTCCAGTCCCAGAGTTGAGAAGGATGGTTGGCCGCGCCCCAAACGTTTAATGTGCCGGGACAGGTGGCATGGATTGGCAGGATTCTGCTCTCTAACCGGTTCGAGCGCAAGTCAAATTCTGTTTAGCGAGCGCTACGGAGAAGAGTATCCAGAAACTTTACGCCCATTCTCCCAACCCTCCAAGCGAGAAGAAAGAAATTCCGTGCAGGAGGAAATATTCGCTAAGGCGATCCGTACTCTTGCGCCCGCTTTGAATACCTAGACATTATTGAATAACTCTCTGGAACGTTCGTTGAAAAGCCAAGTTCTAGCGGTGGGCACACACCGTCGCTCTCCATCGCCTGCGTAAAAGGCGCTTTCAAAGAGGGCGTGTTCGACTTAGACACGTCACAGCCGGTGGAGTCAATGATACGAGTTTAGTGTAGTCGTATGTTGACGGAACGCTCAGTAAGACCCGCTGCGAGAGAAGTACGGATGGAAAGCATTGTTTTTCAAAGACCCAAAACGAATATTATTCGCGGCGTGCCGTAAACATTCCGTAATGATCGGAGTTAATGAAGTTTTTGGCGCTGAGGTAGTCGTTAAGTTTGATATGCCCGATCTAGTAGAACCCACGAAGGCTTGCAAGCTACCTAAAGTAACATAGCCCTGCGATAAGAGTATCGGCAGAGTGGCGGAGGTGGTTTCCAAAACCGCGCATCTTTGAGTGGATCAAAAGGTTGGTGCCGGGCATAGGAATCGAACCTACACGGCCTTGCGGCCACCGGATTTTGAGTCCGGCGCGTCTGCCAGTTCCGCCAGCCCGGCGAACTGGTTAAAAAGAATATCACACTTGGCTGCTGTATCTGGCTGCTCTATTGTTACCAGTTGTTGCCGATAGGGCCTGAAACGTGTCATTGATTGGCACTGGTCGACAGAGTTGAAGACAGATCGAATTGCCAAAACCCCAATAAAAATTAGGATTTCTTGCCATTTCCTTTGATGAGCGACTCCGTAGGAGAAAGGAGTCGAACCTTCTCGACCTTGCGGTCAGCTGATTTTGAGCCCGCCGCATCGATTCCGCCACTCCGGCCTATTCTCTAAAAGTAACATGAACGCGGTGATTCATCCACAGGGCTCAAAAGGAATATACCGGGTACCTGCTGGACGCAGCGGGACCAGAGCGGTACCCTACTCTCCCGCTTCACAGGGGCCGAACTACCAAGTTCTGCCGGAGCGGCTTTTACAAACATGGCTTTCGCCGTTGCCATTCCCTCTCGTGTTCCACTGGAGCACCGCGACCTGGCGTTCTGGATGAGGCGGTCGCTGGAAGAACTGGAGGAACTCCGCGCCAACCCCTCGACAGACACGGTTCACGACCTCCGCGTTTCCCTTCGTCGCTGCCGCTCGCTGGCCGCCGCCGTTGAAGAAATCGATCCCCATGTGGACTGGCAGGAGATGCGCAATAGCGCCCGCAAGCTGTTTCGATCGATGGGCGAGCTGCGCGACGCCCAGGTCACGGAAGAATGGCTGAACAAGCTTGGCCCTCAGGTCGATCCCCTCAAGGTCACGCTGCTCGGTTCGCTGAAGCAAACCCAGGAATCCGCGTTGGCCAAAGCCCTGCATCTGGCTGAGAAGTTTGATGAAAACCGATGGACCGAACTGGCCAAAATTCTGCATTCGCGCTTGCGAAAGATTCCCGCCGATCGAGGAGCTGCGCGCTGTTTGGCCCTTGAGCGGCTGCAAGAGGCGTACGAACTGCACCGACGCGCGTTGCGCACAGAACGCCCGGCGCCCTGGCACGATTTGCGAGTTGCGCTGAAACGTTTTCGTTACACGCTGGAATTGCTGGTTCCCACGCTGCACAGCAAATGCATTGGCTCCCTCAAGCGCGTGCAGGACGTACTCGGCGACATCCACGACCTGGACATGCTGGGGGAATTGGCGGTGAGGGCGAAAAACGAGGTGACGCCCGAGCTGCGCAAGGACTGGCAGTCGCGCGTGGAGAATGTTCGACAGGAGCGGATGCAAACCTACCGCCAATTGGCTTTAGGTGGCGTAAGCATCTGGCAAGACTGGCTTAGCGGTTTCCCAAAACTGGATTGGCCGGAATATACGGCCGCCAGAATTGCCGCGACGCGCAATGCGATGGATACGAAGCGGCGTCGGAGTCTGGCGGTTTCGCGAATTGCGGCGAAGCTCTGGACCCAATTGCGCCGCTGCCAAGGCGGTCCGATTTTTGCGGACCAAAACGAAAAGCGCGTGCTGGTCGCGGCGGCCCGGCTTTGCGCGATCCAGTACGAAGCGAAAAAGAAATCGCGCTTGAAGTCGGTGCGTACTTTTCTCTTGAAATCGCCCGTCCCGCCGGCGTGGACGTTCGCCGAATGGGAACGCGTCGCCTGGTGCATCCGTTTTCAGCGCGGGCCCGAACCCGGTACCGGCAACAAGAGATTCTCAAGGCTATCCGCGGAACAGCAGGCCGCCATCCGGCCGCTTGCGGGGATTTTGCGGCTGGCCGTCGCGGCGCAACGGAGCGGAGCAGCTTCTGGCGCTGCGATCAAGATGGAAACGCTGTCGCAAACGCTCTTGCTTCACGTGGACGGCGTGGAGGAGACTCCGGAGATTGCGGCACGCTTTACCGAGGCCAAACACCTGCTGGAACGCAGCATCGGCAAAACTATTTTGATCCAACCGACCAAAGCGCCGGAGCTCAACACGGCAAATGAGGTTGTACCACTGACTCCGGTCGTCGTCCTTCGCTGATTCAATCTCGCTTCGTTCGTTTGCGCAGGATCTTGGGGGTGCTTAGCCAAGCCAAACCGCCGGAAGGCGGGCTGATGCGCGTTAATTCTAGGCAAGCCACTCCTGCCTTCTTCATCTGCGTCAGATCCTTTTTCGACCCCAGCGCAAAAGCAATCAGCTCATCCAGGTGCGGTGCATGACCGAAACAAATCGAGGACTCTTCCGAACGCGACGCCCGCTGCAGTTCCCGAAAAAACGCCGCGGCATCGGCTCCGGGCAACAGCAGATCGGTTTGTTTGATCTTGGACTTCGAAAACTTTACCTCTTCAGCGAAGATTTCGGCCGTCTGCATCGCCCGCACATAGGGACTCGATAAGAAAACATCGGGAGAAATCTTCAGTGAGGCAAATCCGCGCGCCACTTCGCGCGTCTTTCGGAGCCCCTCGGGCGTCAGGTAGCGCTCCGGATCGGATGGACTCTTGGGATCTTCCCGGTCAATCGCGATTCCGTGCCTCACGATGTACAGCAGCATTGCGGATTCTTCCTCCTCGTGTTCACGCTTGGCCCTGCGCATAGTTTAGTCGTTCAGCGGCCGGAAGTAGAGCTTGGTGTGGAATTCTTTTTCGAAAAGTTCGGCGCTGCGGCTGGCGTCGCGGACGTCTTCGCTGGCATCGCCGCGCGCCTGCAAGTGCAAGCCTACTGCGCCGCCTTGGAACGCAGCTCGAATCGAGCCTATGCGCTGGCGGTGCGAATGGTCCAGACCTTCTGCAATACGTACCAGCGAAGCCAGGCGACGGGCCAGCCGGCGGTCGCTGGTATTCAGCGCCGCGTAGGAAATGTGATGATCCGCCGGCTCGGCTTTGCGGTTGTGATAACGCACTACCGCGGCGGCCAGCGCACGCTCCCGTCCGTTTAATCCAGGAATGTCGCCGTTCATCGTTAAATATTCGCCATGCTTGTGATGGCCTTTGTGACTGATCGTGTGGCCGATGTCATGCAGCAACGACGCCGCTTCCAAAATAACGCGCGCGTCCGAAGGCAGGTGATGCAACGGCTGCAGTTGGTCGAACAGCTGCAGGCTCAGCTCGCGGACGTGTTCCGCATGTCGTGGGTCGCGTTCGAGCCGCCGGGAAAAGCTGCGCGTTCCCACCAGAATTTGCCGCGCAGCCGCCGTGTAGCGATGCGGCTCCTTCCGCGAAAACGCTTCCTTCGCAATTTCGTGAATCAATCCTTCGCGGACGCCCACTGCCGGGATCGCCAGCAAGCGCACATTCAAGTAACGCCCCAGCGTAATGAAAAGAATTCCCGCGATGCCCATCACGTCGGCCCGGTCTCGCCGCACTCCGTAGGCCTTCATGCGCTCACGCACGTCCATGCGCAACAATTCCGGCAAACGTTCTCGCAGCAGCGAAAGCTCCAGCGTCGTGAGCCCATGATGCCGCGGCCCGG
>Ga0075424_100005151_pt1 | contig 12449 bp, 10 predicted proteins | sample SoiMethybrSBSTD3_FD_75301 | JGI IMG/M metagenome (GOLD analysis project Ga0075424, IMG submission 75301) | Bulk soil microbial communities from a Populus tree surrounding site in Tennessee, USA - Soil MetaG P. TD hybrid SBSTD3 | ecosystem: Environmental > Terrestrial > Soil > Tree plantation... | reverse complement strand
CGGTCATGTCGCGGCAGCGCGCGATTTCCTTGACAAGATCCTCCGGCGTCGGCTGCGTCAGCGCGGTAATGAAGCCCAGCGCGCCGGCATTGGCCACTGCCGAGACGAGCTCGGCACGCCCGACCCATTGCATGCCGCCTTGCACGATCGGGTGTTCGACACCGACCAGCTCGGTAAATCGCGTTTTGATCATACTGCCCTCGACCTTCGGAAGGCCGCGGTGACGCGGCTCTATGGGCAGGATGGCGTCATGTCCGGCAAATGTCCACCACGCAGCGTCGTGGTCCGGGCAACGCCGTCATGCAAGCGCTCTAGCTCTTCTTTCCGCAAGACGGATTTTTCCGTCACAAGGTCTTGCGAACTTGCGGCCTGCGCGATCAGCGCGTGCGTACCGCATCTGCTGCGTCCCATTCAGAGAAGCCTTGCTTTACGCCGCAGCCAAACCTCCCGAGGCAGCATCGAAGGCGGCGGCAATATCGCGCATGCTGATCACGCCTGCGAGCGCGAAATTGTCGATGACGGGCAAATGGCGAATGTGGTGCACCGTCATGAGGTGGCGGACATGCTCGAGGGAGTCGCTGGAGGTGCAGGGAACGAGGCGCTGCACCGAGATCAGCTGCGCGACCTTCAGGTTGACGCCGCCCGCTCCGTGCTCGGCGATCGCGCGCACCACGTCGCGCTCGGTAAACATGCCGACCGCGGTATTGCCTTCGGAGCGAACCACGTCCTTGACGACCAGCGCGCTAATGTTGTTGGCGCGCATCAATTGGGCGGCAACGCCGACGGTCTCGTTCATCCGTATCGTGACCACCCGTGCGGACTTCTTGCGCAGAACGTCTCCGACTAGCATCACAACCTCCTCTTGGAGCAAGGCACCCGGAGAGTGGTATACAATATACCAATTGTCAATTCGGTTTTGGCCGAAAGGCCAATAAAGGAAAGCAGTTCTGATGCATTGACGCTTGGAATGAGGTCGTTCGCAAATCACGACTTGCGGCGTGGCGCTCAGCGCGACTTAACGGTCAGCCCTGCGAAGCCGCGACCACCGCCCTGCGCCATGGCTTGAGCGCAACCAGCGCCAGCAGTGAAGCGACGATATTCGCGCCCGCTGAAATGAGGAACACGCTATCCCAGCTTCCGGTCGACTGCTGTAAATAGTTGGCGGCTGGCACCAGCAGCGCGGCTGTGCCCTTCGCCGTATAGAGCAGGCCGGCGTTGGTGGTTGCGAACTTGGCGCCGAAGGTGTCAGTACAGGTCGACGGGAAGAGCGAATAGATCTCGCCCCAGGCGAAGAACACCACGCCCGAGAGCAGGACGAACCAAAGGGGATTGTGGCCCAGCATGTAGAGCGCCCAGATCCCGATTCCTTCGAGTCCGAACGCGATGAACATCGTATTCTCGCGGCCAATCATATCCGACACCCAACCGAAAAACGGGCGGGTCAGGCCATTGAGGATGCGATCGATCGTGGCAGCGAACGTGATCGTCGTCATGCTTACCCCGATCAGCGTGACGGGAATGCTGTCGATCTTCCAGTCGACGCCAATGGGCTTGAGGTTGGCCGTTACCATCAGGCCGCCGGCACCGACGAGCACGAACATGACATACATCAGCCAGAAGATCGGCTCGCGGATGACCTCAGCCGGTTCGTAGTTGCGGCGGGTCTGCATGATGGTGGCGTTCTGAACGGCCGGCGGGACCTGCCCCGGCTTCGGCGCGACCAGGAGAAAAGCCATCATCATCACAATGATGCCTTGCCCCAAGCCGAAATAGAGGAACGTGGTCTGGAAGCCTGAATCCTTGATCATCGTCTGGATGGGTGCCACCGTCAGCGCAGAGCCCGCGCCGAAGCCGGCGGCGGTGAGGCCGGCAGCGAGTCCACGCTTGTCCGGGAACCATTTCAGCGCGTTGCCGACGCAGGTGCCGTAAACGGCGCCGGCGCCGATTCCGGCGATGATCATTCCGAGATAATAGCCGTCCAGCGAGCCGGCCTTCGCATTGATGACCCAGCCCAACGCGCAAAGGATGCCGCCGGCCAGCACCACCAAACGCGGGCCATAACGATCGACGAACCAACCCTCAACAGGTACGAGCCATGTCTCGAACAGCACGAACAGCGTAAAGGCCCATTGGATCGAAGCACGGTCCCAGCCAAACTTCTTCTGAATATCGGGCACGAAGAAGGTCCAGCCGTACTGATAATTGGCGATCATCACCATCGCGCAGATGCCGATGACCAGTTGGGTCCATCGAAACGTATCGCTGACGCGTGCAGATGCGGATGATGTCGTCGTCCGAGCAATATCGGCCATGGCTCCTCCCCGAGGCGCGCTCCCTTTTTTTTCGCATGTCGGATGCACCTCGTGACGGCATCTTGGTATGTGTTATGCCATGGCGCAACCTAGCCTTCCGTCGTGGGTGCATAGGCCGACCTTGTAGGTTTTGCAGGCGGGCAAAAGATACAGCCTTCAAGTTGTGGAGGTTCCCTTGCGGGCGGAACTTCTGGCAAACGCAGTTGCCGCTCCACGGCGCACGGGCCCAATAGCGATCGCGAAGCGCGATCGCTAGACACGTCATGAGAGCACGGTCGATAGGAAGGCGAGGCCGACCCCAACGGACTCCGTCTATTCCGCGTAGGGGTGCCTGCCAACTTGCACGTGAAGGTTGAACGAAGAGGCTGCCGAACCGGCGGCCGCGAGGGTTGTGATTTCAACGCGTGGTTATTCAGCAGCCTCCTTCCGCGGCGGATCGAGTGCACCTGAATGGTGGATCTCCGCAATCTGGTGATCGCTGAAGCCCAGTACCTGGCGGAGGACTTCGTCAGTGTGCTCGCCCAGCAGCGGCGAGCGCGACACCTCGCTCGGACTATCGGAGAGTTTGATCGGGTTGCCCACCGAAAGATATTTGCCACGACTCGGATGATCGACCTCTACCACGGTGCCGGTCGCGCGCAGCGACTGGTCTTCGGCCAGTTCCTTCATCGACAGGATCGGCCCACAGGGAATATCGAGCTTGTTCAGGATCTCCATCGCTTCGAACTTGGTTTTGGTCATGGTCCACTGCTCGATGCGCGCAAAAATCTCGTTCAGGCGCGACAGCCGGGCAGGCGGCTTTGCATAATCGGGATGTGTCTTCCAGCCGGGCTCGCCGATGACGTCGCAGATCTTTTCCCACACGGGCGCTTGCGTAATGAAATAGATGTAGGCGTTGGGATCGGTCTCCCAGCCCTTGCATTTGAGGATGCGGCCCGGCTGGCCGCCGCCGGAATCGTTGCCCGCGCGCGGCACTGCGTCGCCGAAGGAAATGCCTTCGCCGTATTGGCTATATTCCTTGAGGGGACCGTGGGGGAGCCGCTGTTGGTCGCGCAGCTTGACGCGGCAAAGGTTGAGCACGCCGTCCTGCATCGCAGCCGTCACGCGCTGGCCCTTGCCGGTGTTGGTGCGCTGGTAGAGCGCGGTGACAATGCCCAACGCAAGATGCAGGCCAGTGCCGCTGTCGCCGATCTGCGCGCCGGTGACCAGCGGCAGACCGTCGCGAAAACCGGTGGTCGAGGCCGAACCGCCGGTGCATTGGGCGACGTTCTCATAGACCTTGCAGTCCTCATAGGGGCCTGGACCGAACCCCTTGATCGACGCCACGATCATCTTCGGGTTGATGCTCTGAATCTTCTCCCACGAAAAACCCATGCGATCGAGCACGCCAGGGCCGAAATTCTCCACGAGCACGTCGCAGGCCTTGATCAGGGCGGTGAGGACTTCCTTGCCCTTTGGATTCTTCGTGTCCAGCGTAATCGAGCGCTTGTTATGGTTGAGCATGGTGAAGTAGAGGCTGTCGACGTTCGGGATGTCCTGCAGTTGACCACGCGTGATGTCTCCGACGCCAGGCCGCTCGACCTTGATCACGTCGGCGCCAAACCAGGCCAATAATTGGGTGCATGTCGGTCCCGACTGAACGTGGGTGAAGTCGAGAATGCGAACACCCGTCAGCGCCTTGGTCATCGTAGAACTCCGTCTCCTGTCTGCTCCCGCCTGTACGGGAAGGTGAAGCCGAGGGTCCGCGGCCCCGGCCGTGTAGTTTGGCTTATTTCTTTTTCAGAACGCTTTGAGGATTGAGGTTGCCGATGCGGCCGCTCTCCGAACCAGCCGCCGGATCGATCACCGCATTGATCAGGGTCGGCTTGCCGGAATCCATCGCCGCGTTGACGGCGCGTTTCAGCTCGTCCGGTGTCGTCGCATTGACGCCGATCCCGCCGAACGCCTCCATCATCTTGTCGTAGCGCGCGCCTTTGACGAACACCGTCGTCGCAGGATCCGCACCCGCCGCATTGACGTCGGTGCCGCGATAGATGCCGTCATTGTTGAAGATCACGACGCAGATCGGCAGCTTGTAGCGGCAGATCGTCTCGACCTCCATCCCGGAGAAGCCAAAGGCGCTGTCGCCCTCGACCGCGAGCACCGGCTTGCCGGTTTCGACGCAGGCGGCAATCGCCGAGCCCATTCCGACGCCCATTACGCCCCAGGTGCCGACGTCGAGTCTCTTGCGAGGTTGATACATGTCTATGACGCCGCGCGCGAGGTCGAGCGTGTTGGCGCCCTCGTTGACCAGGATCGCATCGGGCCGCTCCTTGATGATGGTGCGCAGGATGCCGAGCGCGCCGTGATAATCCATCGGTGAATTGTTGTTCATGAGGCGCGGCGCCATCTTGGAAATATTCTCGTCGCGCTTGGCCTTGACCGCATTGAGCCATTCGGCAGGCGGATAGGGCCAGTTGCCGCTCATTGTCTCAAGCAGGGCGGTGATACACGAGCCGATGTCGCCGACCAGGGGAGCCGCGATCTCGATATTGGAATCCATTTCCTTCGGCTCGATATCGACCTGGATGAACTTCTTTGGCTGATCTCCCCACGTCTTGCCCTTGCCGTGCGACAACAGCCAGTTGAGACGGGCACCGATCAGCATCACGACGTCGGCATCCCTCAGTACAGTGGAGCGCGCCGCGCCCGCGCATTGCGGATGCAGGTCAGGGAGCAGTCCCTTGGCCATGCTCATCGGCAAGAACGGCACGCCGCTCTTCTCGACAAAGTTTTTGATTGCGTCGTCCGCCTGCGCGTAGGCTGCGCCCTTGCCGAGAATGATCAGCGGACGCTTGGCGCTCTTCAGCACATCGAGAGCGCGCTTGACGGCGGGGGCAGCAGGAATTTGCGCAGGCGCGGGATCAATCACCTTGACCAGCGATCGTCTGCCGGCCTCCGCATTCATCACCTGTCCAAATAGTTTTGCGGGCAAGTCAAGATAAACGCCACCGGGACGGCCGGAAACAGCGGCGCGGATCGCGCGCGCAAAGCCGATGCCAATGTCCTGGGCGTGCAGCACGCGGAAGGCCGCCTTGCACAGCGGCTTTGCTACCGCAAGCTGGTCCATCTCTTCGTAGTCGCCCTGCTGCAGATCCACGATCTCGCGCTCGGACGAACCCGAGATCAGAATCATCGGGAAGCAGTTGGTGGTCGCATGGGCCAGCGCCGTCAGGCCGTTCAGGAAGCCAGGTGCGGAGACAGTGAGACAGACGCCAGGCTTCCTGGTCAGAAAGCCGGCGATCGCCGCGGCGTAGCCCGCGTTCTGTTCGTGGCGGAACGAGAGCACGCGAATGCCGGCCGCTTGCGCCATTCGGCCGAGATCGGTGATCGGAATGCCCGGCACGCCGTAGATCGTGTTGATGCCATTGAGCTTGAGCGCGTCAATCACGAGGTGAAAACCGTCGGTCAATTCCTGCTCATCGGGAGATGCTTCGGTCTTGGCAGCGGTGTTCAGCATGGGTTTGATCTCCCTGTTCGTCTTCATCGAGGACCGATCTTTTTGATGTTTGAATTGCGTCAGCCGAGCAATTCGTCGCCGTGCGCCTCGACGTAGGCAGCAAGGCCAAGCGTATGATCGCGCGCGCGCTTCTCGGCGAGTTCAGTGTTGCGCTCCTCAAGGGCCTCGATGATGCCCACATGCTCCGGCAATGACGCCGCAATGCGCTCGGTGCGCCCGATCGTCAACTGCCGATAGCCGCGCACGTGCAACAGAATGTCGTTCGTCATATCGACAAGCACCGGCGATTCCGAAAGCGAAATGAGCGCCTGGTGGAAGGCGATGTTGGCCCTGGAGTATTCTTCGATATGATCTTGGGGCAGCCGATCCTTGCCAAAATCCCTGAAAAAGTCGCGCAGGGCAGAAATGTCTCTTTTGCGCGCGGTGGTAGTGATCAAGCGAGCCGCCATGCTCTCGAGCGCAGCCCAGGCTCGGATCATGTCGACGATTTCGCTCTTTGTCCGGCGCACCACGATGATCCCGCGACGCGGGACCGTCTTCACAAAACCGTCCTGCTCCAACATCGCGATCGCTTCGCGGATGGGGGTGCGGCTGACGCCGAGTCGCTCCGAAAGCGCTCGCTCGTCCAGCATCACCGGTTCCGGCGTCGCATAGATGTCCATCTTGAGAATCGCTTCCTTCAAGGCCTCGTAGGCCTTGTTCTTGAAGCTCGTCTCGGGGGCAATCCTGACGACCGCAATCTCTGGCTCGGCCATGATGGGCAACGCCTTGGGTTGTTTCGGACTCACGACAATCTCCTTTGCAGGAGACGTGTCCTTCCAGCAAAAGCGCTAGATTTTTTGGCATGCCAGATGCCAGAATGTCAAGGTGCCAGCCTTTTCAGTGATCCGCGGCAATGGCTTGCTTGACAACGCCTCTACTGGCATACCAAATGCCATAAAAATCATGACCAAGGAGGAAGAACCTATGTCGAGTGCAAAAGATGCGGTCCGCAAGGTTCTTGATCAGGTCAAAGCAGACAAGCGTACGAGCCTGACGGCGCCCGAAGGAAAATTGGTCTGCGACGCCTACGGCATCCCGGTTCCCAAGGAGGGTTTTGCCAAATCGGCTGCCGAAGCAGCCAAGATCGCAACCGGCATCGGCTTTCCTGTCGTCATGAAGATCGTTTCGCCCGACATCCTGCACAAGACCGAAGCTGGCGGCGTCGTGGTAGGGGTGAAGTCGGCCGCGGAGGCGGAAAAGAGCTACGAGGCCATTCTCGCCAGCGCCAAGAGATACAAGGCCGCCGCGAAGATCGATGGGGTCCAGGTGCAGCAGATGCTGACCGGCGGCACAGAGGTCATCGTTGGCTCAATCACAGATGGATCGTTCGGCAAGCTAGTGGCATTCGGCCTCGGCGGCGTGCTGGTTGAGGTCTTGAAGGACATCACGTTTCGTCTCGCGCCTGCCACCAAGCAGGATGCGCTCTCGATGCTCGACGGTATCCAAGCGCACGAGATGCTCGGGGGCGTGCGTGGTGGCGATCCCGTCAATCGGGATGCGCTGGCCGAGGTCATCGTCAAGGTTTCGCACCTCGTCAGCGATTTCCCCGAAATTATCGAGCTCGATCTCAATCCCGTGTTCGCCACCAAGAGCGGCGCCACTGCAGCCGACGTGCGCATTGTCGTCGACTTCGACTACAAACCGAGACCGAAGCCGCGCGCGACCGAGGAAATTGTCAGGGCGATGAACCGCATAATGCAGCCGAAGGCGGTTGCGGTGATCGGCGCATCCGCCGAGGACGGCAAGATCGGCAATTCCGTGATGAAGAATCTCATCAACGGCGGTTACAAGGGCGAGATCCTGCCGATCCACCCGAAGGCTTCAGAGATTCTCGGCTACAAGGCCTACAAGAGCGTGAAGGACGTGCCCGGCGTGATCGACGTTGCGGTGTTTGCGATTCCTGCAAAGTTCGTCGCTGCTGCGCTCGCCGAATGCGGCGAGAAAAAGATTCCCGGCGCGGTGCTGATCCCTTCCGGCTTTGCCGAAGCCGGGCATCCCGAGCTGCAGGCCGAGATCGTCGAGGTCGGAAAGAAATACGACGTCCGACTGATGGGACCGAATATCTACGGCTTCTATTATACGCCCGCAAATCTCTGCGCCACATTCTGCACCGCCTACGACGTCAAAGGCCATGCAGCGCTCTCGTCGCAATCCGGCGGCATCGGCATGGCCATCATCGGCTTTTCGCGTTCAGCCAAGATGGGCGTGTCCGCGATCGTTGGTCTTGGCAACAAGTCCGATATTGACGAGGACGATCTGCTCGCGTTCTTCGAGCAGGACCCCAATACGAACCTTATTGCGCAGCACTGCGAAGACTTGAAGGACGGCCGGGCTTTTGCCGAAGCCGCCAAGCGCGTTTCCAAGAAGAAGCCCGTTGTTGTTCTGAAGGCTGGCCGCACCTCGGCCGGCGCGCGGGCAGCTTCGTCGCACACAGGCGCGCTCGCCGGCAATGACAAGATTTACGAAGACGTATTCGGGCAGTCCGGCGTAATCCGGGCGCGCTCGCTGAGGCAGCTGCTCGAGTTTGCCCGTGGCGTGCCGGTGCTGCCGACGCCGAAAGGGGAAAATATCCTGATCATCACCGGGGCAGGCGGCTCGGGCGTGCTGTTGTCGGACTCGGTCGTTGACAACGGTCTTTCGCTGATGGCGATGCCGCCGGACCTGGATGCGGCATTTCGCAAGTTCATTCCTCCATTCGGGGCCGCGGGCAACCCCGTTGATATTACCGGGGGCGAGCCGCCGATCACCTATGTCAACACCGTCAAGCTCGGCTTGTCGGATGAGCGCATCCACGCACTGATCCTCGGTTACTGGCACACCATCGTCACGCCGCCGATGGTGTTCGCCCGCAACATGGTCGAGGTGAAGAAAGAGATGGACGCGAAAGGCTTCGTGAAGCCGATGGTTGCCTCGCTCGCGGGCGACGTTGAGGTCGAGGAAGCCGCCGAATATCTTTATCAGAACGGGATTCCCGCCTACGCCTATTCGACCGAGTTGCCGGTCGAGGTACTCGGCGCCAAATACAGGTGGGCTCGCGGCGCCGGGCTACTGTAAGCGAGCCGGCATCACCTGTATGCCGCCCGATCATCGGGCGGCGTCTCTATTTTTGCAACTGCTCGACATTCAGGACGGCTTCGAATGCCAGTGCGATCGCCTGAGCCAGTCGAGGATCGAGACGAAGGCCAGGCCTGCGAGGCACGCGAGCGCGTCGACCACGAAATCCCCAAGCCGCGCGTGGCGCCCAGGCACCCACATTTGGAGGAGTTCGATCACGCCGATCACAACGACCGACAGCGCGGCCGCCAGTGGCCGATGCTTCGGGTAGGCGACGGCGAAGGCAAGCCCAACCAGAACAAAGGCGAGCGCGTGCTCGCCGTTCTGGCCGAGATCGGAGTGCGGCCGATATCTTGGCGGTCCAAGGTTGGCGAAGGTGACCGCGGCGGCGAGCAGCCAGGCGATGACCCGCAGAATGATTGTCATCGGACCCGAATAACACGAATTCCCCGTCAGACCGCAATCCAGTCGTTTCGCGCTGTTCGCATAGGTTAACGGAATTCGAAATCTAAAGTGGCTGGCGCACGCCCAGGCCCAGCATGAAACGCTCCCTTATTTGCACGGGATCGCGGCGCGTGGTTCCAACTCCCGGCTTGTCGTCGATGCGCGCCCCAATCAGCGTTGGCAGCGACGCCGACATCGATTCATCGATCAGCCGCCCGAAATCGTCTTCGTCCGCCGCCCAGGCACTGTTTGTCAGGCCGCACCCAACCGCGATCGCCACGATGTCCGACACGGAAGCCGCGGGCGTTGGTTGTGCGCCGGTGATTTGATAAATCCCGTTATCCATTACGACCACTGTGAGATTTTTGGGCGCAAGCGACGCAATCGTTGAAAGCGAGCCGAGCTGCATCAACAGCGAGCCATCGCCTTCAAGCGCGAACACGCGCCGATTCGGCTGAGCCAGAGCAACCCCGAGCGCGATCGGAAGGGCAAGCCCCATGCTGCCGAGCATGTAGAAATTCTGCGGGCGATGGCCGGCGGCCCACAGATCGAAGTTGGTGTTGCCGATGCCGCCGATGACAGCTTCCTCATTCTCAAGCTTGGCGATGAGGCGCGAGGTGAGGTCGAAGCGGTTCATGACCTTGGTGTTGCGGGCTTGCGCTGTCGTTGTGGGCTTCATGACTTCGCTCATTTGTCGAACACTTTGCCGCCGGTGAGCAGTGGAGACAGGATCAGCGCCACCGGCGCCTGCGTGGTGATGGCCTGCTTGATCGAGCGATCGACGATAAACTCGAGTTCATCGAGTCTGGTAATCGTGTGGTGCTCCATGGCGAGGGAATCAAGCACGGGGCGCATGGTGCGGCACACGAGCGACTGGCCGTAGTTGAATTCTCCTAGCGTGCCGCGCTCGGACACCAACATGACCAGCGGGATCTGATAGGGGACCGCCAGCGACGCCAGCACATTGGCGAGCGTGGCGAAGCCCGAAGTCTGCATCAGGACCGCGCCCCTCAGGCCGCCCATCCAGGCGCCAGAGACGATGCCGACGGCTTCCTCCTCGCGTGCGGTCGCAAAAGAGATGAAGAAGGAATCCGCGTGCAGGCTCTTGATTAGCGGCGTCAGGACGCGATCGGGAACATAGGGAACGAGCCGGACATCGTTGCGCTTCAGTGTTTGCAGTATGATGCCGTGCCAGGTCTTCTCGTCGGACGTCTCCCGAGACGCCTGCGTCGAGGTCTTTTCCTGCGCAACCGACATGCCGTCCTCCCTTATGCCAAGCGAACGTTTCTCGGCGCGGCAGCAAAACTTGACGTCACCGATGAGATTGTCAACATGTGGCGCGAGTGATGGTGCGTCTGATGGCAGGATTTGTGCACCGACTGTGAAAGGTGTGAGGCCCTCTCATCCGGGCCGCGGGGGATAAGGCCGAGTGATGCTGGCCGCGCCATTTTCGGAACTGAAAGCGGATCAATGACTGTCAACAACAAGCGCGTCTTCTACGTCAAATATCTCGCCCACACGATCTACGCCGATATCCTGAAAGCCAGGGCGGACGTCAGGCTTGACCGTCTTGAGAACGAGAGTCCGGAGAATGTCTTCGCGCCCGTGATCGAACAGGCGCACGCTTATCAGGTTGGCGCCGCGCGTGACGAGCTTGCGCCGCATTTTCATGTCCATTCCGACCTTCTCAAGCGCGCGCCCAATCTTCTGATCGTATCGAGCAATGGAGCCGGCTTCGATCCTGTCGACGTTGAGGCCTGCACGAAGGCCGGGGTGCTGGTCCTCAATCAGTCCGGCGGCAACGCGCATTCGGTCGCCGAGCACGCGCTGGCAATGCTGCTCACGCTCTCAAAACGTGTCATCGAGGCCGACCGGGCGCTCCGGCGCGAGCGCGACGTCGACCGCAATGGGCTGATCGGGACGGAAGCTCGGGGCAGGACCATCGGCATTGTCGGGATCGGTCATGTCGGCCGTCGCATTGCGGAGCTCTGCACGGGACTTCTGGGAATGAGGGTCGTCGCCTACGACCCCTACCTTTCCGCGGGGGAAATCGCAGCGAGGGGCGCCGAACAAGTGGAGCTCGACGACCTGCTACGGCGCTCCGACTACGTCTCGATCAATTGCCCTCTGACCAAGGAAAGCCGCGGCATGATCGGCGCGCGCGAATTTGCGCTGATGCAGCCGCATGCCTATTTCATCACGACCGCGCGCGGGTTCATTCACGACGAGGACGCGCTTCTGCAAGCCTTGCGTGAGAGGCGCATTGCGGGCGCCGGGCTCGACGTCTGGTCGAAGGAGCCGCCGCCGCCGGAGCATCCGCTGCTGCAACTCGACAACGTGCTGGCGAGCCCGCATACCGCAGGCGTCACCCGGGAAGCCCGACAAAATATGGGCCGCATCGCCGCCGAACAGCTTCTCGATGCGCTCGACGGGAAGAGGCCGCCGCGCATCATCAACCCGGAAGTCTGGCCACGCTACAGCGAGCGATTTGCACGCGCCTTTGGTGTAGCTCCTGGGTAGCTATTGAGGCACCAGCGAAGGTTCCCGCCGCATCGCCGCGCCGTATCCACAAGGTTCCAATCCGCCGACACGTTTCTTCCTTAATTGTGGCGCTTGATCGTTATCAAGAAGGCTGGCGTAAGAGCGGCCTCGACGGGCTGAGGATCGTCGCATTCGGCGGGAGGGTTGGGTGTCGCATTTTGTCGTCAGCTTTATGAAGGATGTGCTTGGAGGCAATGGTCGCGAGATCGAGGTCTGCCAAGGCACATTGGACATCGATGCCTCGGACGAGAGCGAGGCTACAGAACTCGCCAAGCGCCGGTTCTGTGAAACCCAGAGCCTTTGCGATTGGTCGCTGCATGCCGACCGTATCGAGGTGAAATCGGGCGAGGTTTCCGCGAGAGAAACTAGATCTTCACCGGGGCAAATCTCAGCGAAAACCGCGCGCCGCCTTCGGGCCGGCGGTTTTCCACCGTAATGCTTGCCGAATGCAGCTCCGCGATACGCTGCACGATTGATAGCCCGAGGCCGGTGCTGCCCTGCTTCCTGCGGTCGCGTCGCCAGAATCGGCGAAAAATGAGCTTGCGTTCGTCCTCGCC
>Ga0075424_100005150_pt1 | contig 12450 bp, 14 predicted proteins | sample SoiMethybrSBSTD3_FD_75301 | JGI IMG/M metagenome (GOLD analysis project Ga0075424, IMG submission 75301) | Bulk soil microbial communities from a Populus tree surrounding site in Tennessee, USA - Soil MetaG P. TD hybrid SBSTD3 | ecosystem: Environmental > Terrestrial > Soil > Tree plantation... | reverse complement strand
GGGAAGACGTGGAGCGCCCTTCGCTGCAGGGCGGTCTTGAGGTGGCCGATAATCACAGTGATCAATGCGATTTCGCTCATATCTCGTGGCTGTCTCTCTATTCGTCCTGGGCTGGGCACACCCAGCGGAGGCGCGCCTCTGCGGTCGGAATCCAGCTGATTACGCGTTCGCACAGGCAGCCGTTGTCTTGAAGGGCGCACTGGTCTCGACAGAGACAGTGGGCGGGATCAACCCAGATACGAGGATCACGATTGGTATCGACCGTGTGCTCAAAGGCCGTGTCACCACGTCGAGCGTAACGCTGACGTTCTTCGCTTGTAGTCGAGAGCATCGGTACGCACTCAACAAGGATCGACCGGTGATTGCTTTCCTCGATGCAGAGGGAAAGCTCATCGAGGTGCTCCCCGCATCGAGTCACGTCACTTCGCCGAACTCGGATCCGGCAGCCGCGCTGCGACAGGAGTTCCTGGTCGCGATCGACGACAGTGATCCAACCTTGGCGGTGATCGCTCTCGGTGCGCTGGCGGAGCTCGATGGCCGGAATGCTATCCCGACTCTAAATCGATACCGCAATGCGAAGGGCTACGGCGTGCGATTTAGAGCATTGACGTGGCTGGCGCGTTACGGCGATGCAGATGCGTTCGAAGAACTCACGCGACTCGTCTCGGAGCCGTCGTTCATTCGGCGCGATCCTAAGTTTTGGACCGACGCGGACGAACCGGTCCTGACGGCGCACCGCGATCTTCAGGACGCGCTGCTCAAATTGGAGACTGACGCCGACAACGGCGTGACAATGTCACTCCGACAAAAGCAGCGCTACGTGAGCGCGCTGATCGCGCTGGCACGGCTCGAGACTCGATTGTTTCGCTCCGACGCGATCTCCACGCTGCGCCAAATCAAGGATCCCGCCGCGTACCCGGTCCTGCTCGAAGCGCTCGACGATCGAGACAAAGATGTCCGCTTCGATGCGCTGTACGCGTTGTGTGAAGCGATGAACCGAACCGGCGCTGACCAGCGCTGTCCTTCCACGGACGTGATTGAGCGCGACGAGCAAAAGTACATCGCGCCGGTGCGCGCGTGGGCGAGAAGGCAACGTCGATAAGGGCCGGCTAAAGCCGGCCACTACGTACTACTTCATGTGCTGCAGAGAGCGCTCGTTTTCCAGGCAGATCTCGTCGATCAACTCGGCCTCGACGATCAGGCGCTCTTTGATCGTCACCGTAAACGACTTCGTGTAGGCCTTGGGATCGTCGACGGTCAACTGAATCTCCAGATGACCGAAGTCGGGGCGACGGATCTCTTCCTTGATCTTCGCGTGCTCACCGACCACGCTTCCTTGCCAATCGATCCAGCTGTCGTCGCGCAGGCCGATCGTGTCGACCACCAGCGCATCGCCCGACCACTTCGCCGACGAATATCCCATCCACGACGGCGTCGGGTCTTCGGGAAGCGGCCGGCCGTCGGTGAAGACCTGCCGATATCCGGCGTTCCATTCGTTGAGCACGATCAGAAGCCCAGGCATCTGTGCGAACTTCAGCAGGTGCGGCATGCCGTAGGCGCGAATGAAGTTGTCGGGCAGGCACTTCACGTGCGGATCGTCTTTCGCGTTCTTGGCCCAACGCTCTTTCACCAGCGCCGCAAGCCAGGGTTGATAGGGGAGTCCTCCCTGCAGATCCACACCCAGATTGATCATCCGGCGTGACGTCGTCGCGTCGCGAGGATTCGGCGGCACATTGGGCCGGCGTGGATCGATCTCGTCGCTGGTCCAAATTCCTGAGAGATCCGGCTTGCCATCCGCAGTTCGAGGCGTTGGTGTCGACATGTCGAGGCTGCCGTCCGCTTTGCGCGGCGCGCCCGCCGCGGGATTGCGAATCCATTGCGCCGCAAGAAGGCTCGTCGCCAAGCATCCAATGAGCATGACAACCGCCACCGCCCGTTGAACAATCATCAGCAGAAAGTATAGGCGTGTTAACCGCGCGTTTTGGCGTGGCGTCTAATCGATAGCGGAGATTGATCCGCCCCCCGCGACGGTGCATGCGAGCGACGAGCCGGTGAGATGAACGACGGCGATGTAGAGGTGTTCTTGTCGCTCGTCGAGCGTCATCGGAGATATCTGTACAACCTCGCCTTTCGGATCACCGGCAACGAACACGATGCGAAGGATGTTGTGCAGGACAGTTTGCTCAACGCGTATCTGCATCTCGAGCAGTTCGAACAGCGCGCCGACCTTCGCACGTGGCTCAATCGCATCCTCGTGAATTGTGCTTTGGATCATCTGCGTGCCCGTCGCCGGCGCCCAGATCTGCACGACCCGCAGCCGATCTCAGACGTCGTCGACAGCGTCGTGTCCTCATCGCCCGATCCTGAACGCCTTGCCGTGAGCGCCGACTGCCGTCGCCAGATCACCGAGGCCATGAATACGATGAGCCCTCTCGAGCGGGTGACGTTTGCGCTCCGGCATTTCGAGGGCTGCTCGATCGACGACATCGCACGGACCGTCGGCATCGGTCACAACTCCGCCAAGCAACACATCTTCCGAGCGGTCCGAAAGATTCGCGTCGTGCTCGAGGCTCACAGGAGCGGACGGTGAGTCACCTGAGCGACGATGATCTCGTCCTGCACTACTACGGTGAAGACGGTCCACGCATCGTCGCCGCCGAGCGTCATCTGCGATCGTGCGCGCAATGCGCGCGGGCCTACGCAGGGCTCGCGCGGACCCTGGACGCGGTCACGCCTCCCGAGTTCGTCGAGCCCGCTGACGACGCACTCGCAATACGACAACTGATCCGCGATCGGTTGAGTGGTCAACCGGCGCCGCTCGGCGTGAGGCGGTGGCTGTGGGACGGAGACGTGGGAGTCGTCGCGCTCGTGTGGTTAGTGCCGCTTGTGTATCCCTGGTCGCTGCAAACCCTGGTCAGCAGCGCGCGATGGGCGCAAGAGCACGCCCTCTTCGTGCCACTGGCGGCACTCACGCTGATATGGGCCTGTGCCGGACCGTGCGTGGCGGTGTTCGCACTGAATCGCATGGTGGCCGACCGCGGTGCGCGAACGTCGACCCGTTTGCTTGTCGCCGGCGCGTTGATAGCGGCGATCAGTCCCGCGCTCTTCCTGTTCGTCTCGCGCGTGAGCGTAAGCCTGTCGCTGAATGTTGGCCTGTGGTCGTGGTACGGCGCCATCGTCATGGGGGCTGTCGCGGCGCTGTTCCGTTGGCCGAACCGGTTCTCCTCGTCGCGTCGGTTCTCGTACGTGCATCGGATCTCGGCCCTGGTTCTCACCGTCTTTGTGCTGGGGCACGTCGTCAACCAGGCGCTCGCATTCATCAGTGTGCCCGCATACACCTCGATGAGAGGCGTCATGCGCGTCGCGTCTCACCAGCCCGTACTCTACGTGGTGATCGTCGCGGCGGTCGCAATCCAGATCGCGACCGGAGCAGCGATGGGCATGAAGAACGTTCGCGCTGGAGCCGTCGCCAGGAATCTGCAAGCGGTATCCGGCTGGTATCTCGCCGCGTTCCTGTTGATACACGTCTTTTCTGGATTGTTCGTCAGCCAGCCACAGGCGGCGACTACGACGGCGACTGCTGTCAATCAGTTGAACCTGCTCGCGACTCCTCGTGCAGCTGCGTCACTCCCATTTCTCCTGCTCGGAGTGGCGGCGTTTCTCTTTCATGTCGGGGTGTATGCGCGGCTTGCGGCGTTGGCGTATCTGGCCGAGGCGTCGGTGCGCCGGTTGTCGTACGCAGGGGCACTTGTCGGGGCGACGGTCGTCGTGACTGTCGGCCTCGCGTTGTTCGGAATTCACTTGATTCGATGACGGGAGAGATCACATGGACCAGCACGATCGACGAACGTTCCTTGCACTGTCGGCAGCGTCTTTCCTGCCAATTGCTCTCGACGCACAAACATCCGGCGCGCAAACGACGGCGCCGCGATCTCCCGCTGAACTGGCGCGACACGCGTTGTCCGGTCCGTTCGAAGGATGGGACGTGGTGCTCGTCGAACTGAACATCCCGCCTGGCCGCAACGCTCAAGGGCCTGGACATCGTCATCCAGGAGCCGTGCTCGGCTACATCGTGGAAGGGCAGATGCGTTTTGCGATCAACAACGAGCCGGAACAGATCCTGCCGGTGGGGAAGACGTTCTTCGAGCCGTCTGGCGCCGTGCACACCACGAACGGCTCTGCGAGGACTGACGGGCCGACGCGTGCAGTCGTGTTCATGCTGGTTCCTAAGGGCGCCTCGCTTACGTCGCCGGCGTGAGGAACACATATGAAGACATCGCCAATCATCGCCGCGACGCTGCTCTTTCTGACCGGCGTCATCTCCGCGGCCAGGATCGTGGCGCAGTCAAACGACGCGAGGCCCGAGTGGGAAATCCTGGTGCGGGCGCCTGTGCCCGATGGCATCGAGCCAGTCATCAGCGTCAACGGTCTCACGATGCCCGCGCAGCCGGTCGCCGAGCACTCGCATGCGGGACCGACGATCGGCTACATCGTGCAGGGTGAGATCGAGAACCAGGTCGAGCCCGATCCGCTGGCCGTCTACAAGCCTGGTGGATTCTTCTCGGAAGCGCCGAGGCACATGCACAAAGTCATGCGCAACCTTGGCGCCGAGCCGGCGAAGTTGATCATCTTTCACGCCGGGCGCACCGGCGTGCCGGAGTCATTGCTCAAGGCGCTGCCAGCCGAGACCGTCAAGCTGTCGTTCACCGCGCCGCAGACGCAGTGGCAGGTGCCGCTTCCCACTACGGCAAACCGTGAGCTCCGCCTCGTCCGGCTCTCGCTGCCAGTCGGCAGCCGCGGCGAGGCTCCTGCACACTCGGGCCCCGGCCTCGTCTACGTGCTGGAAGGGACCATCACGATCGCGGGCGCGGCGGCGCAGCTCCTCACCTACAGTGCCGGCGATTTGTTCCTCGACCCGGCTAACAGGGCAGGGCTGATCTACAGGAATCTGACCGGCAAGGAGCCCGCGAAGCTGCTCCTGTTTCACGTCAGCGATCCGCAGTCGCCGACGCAGGTGCCGCCGATGATGCCCTATGTGTCCGTCAACGAACCGGTCTTCGCTCCTGCGACGGACGCGCCCTTCGTGCTGGACGATGACCTCGTGATCGGCGTGGCGCAAGGGAAGACGGCAAAGGCGTATATGGCCGCGGACCTGGGGCAACACGGCTCGGTCGACGACCAGATGCCCGACGGTCCGATCGAAGTGACGTGGTGCAGCACGTGCGGCACTGGCGCCGTCTTTCGTGCCGAGATCAAGGGGCGCCGCCTGCACTTCGAATACGACAGCATGGTGAACGCGAACGAGGTGCACAGGGATCGTGAGACCGGCAGCCGCTGGCAGCAGTCGACTGGAGAGGCGATTTCGGGTCCGCTCAAGGGGAGTAAACTCACGCTCTATCCGTTTGTCCTCACCACCTGGAAAGCCTGGCGCACGCGCTATCCGGGCACAACGGTTCTCAAGCCGCTGCCGGGATATGCGGAACGCATTCCGTTATCGAGACCTCGCCAGAAGCTGAACCTCTTTTCCGGTGAAGGTGAAGCGCCTGTCGGTTCGTTCAACCGTGACGATCGCCTTCGCCCCAGAGAGCCGATCGCCGGACTCGCAGTCGGCAGCGAGACGATGGCCTTCCCGCTCGCGCAATTGCGTCTCGCCCGGGTTGTCAACGAGCGCGTTGGCGGCGTGCCCGTCGTGGTCGTGCATCAGCCCTCGTCTCAGACGACGACCGCATTCGAGGCCCGCACGAAGGGTAAGGTGCTGCGGTTCCAGGCCGCCGACACGGATGCGAGCACGTTGATCGATCTCGACACGAAATCGACGTGGGATGCCTACGGGCTTTGCCTCAAGGGACCGCTGAAGGGCACGCAGCTGAAATCGCTGATCCTCATTCCGGAGTTCTGGTTCGCGTGGTCGCAATTTCGTCCGGGGACCAGAGTCTTCAGCGCGAGTGACACGACGTCGTCGCAGGGAAGGAGTGGAGCCTCGCGGCGCGCCCCGTCGTAGAATGGCCGTCGATGGGCGCGGACAGTGCGGCGATCTCCGAAGCGCGGAGTCCCGCCGCTGAGACGTCGGGCACCACTCACTCGTACAACGTCCGCATCTGTCATTGGATCAACCTCGTCTCGTGTGCATATCTTCTGTGGAGCGGCGTCCACATCTTTCTCGACTTCCCGGAGCTGTACTGGGGGCACACGGGCTATCGTGGATATCCGGCAGCATTCAGACTCGCGGATTGGGGCCTCTCGTGGGAGCAAGCTGGCGCACTCGGCGACCGCAGGTGGGGACGCAACTACCACTTCACCTTCGCCTGGGTGTTTCTCATCAACGGCCTCGTGTACGTGGTCTGGAATCTCTACTCGACCCATTTTCGCAACCAGATGTTGCCCGCTCGTGATGAGTGGACCGTTGCGCGCCTGCTCGCGGAGCTGCGCGATCATCTGCGCTGGCGATCGCGTAGACAGGCACCTGGTGGCCACTATGGCGCGCTGCAGAAGACGTCGTATCTCGTTCTGATCTTCGTGTTCGTGCCGCTGATGATTCTGACCGGCATTGCGCAATCTCCCGGTCTGACGGCTGCCATGCCAGTGCTGTTGGATGTCTTCGGCGGACGTCAGTCGGCTCGGACGCTCCACACGATCGGCACCGTGGCGCTGATGCTGTTCGTCGTCGTGCACGTGTTGGAGGTCGCGGCCGCGGGATTCTTCGTCAAGGTCCGTTCGATGATCACCGGAAAGTAGAGGCGGGTCTTCAGACCCGCCGGCGATGAACATGAGCACACGCATCTCACGCCGTACGTGGCTGTCGAGCCTACCCGCGCTCGGTGGTCTGTTGTTGACAGGATGTACGCGCGAGAGGTTCGTTCCGCCTGTCGTGCGCGGGGGGCTGATCGGCGCTGCCGATGTGTTGACGATGAGCACGAATCGGCTGCTGCTCTCGGGGCAACAGTTGGCGCGCGAGTACAACCGAAGCGACATCGCCGATCCGTTCCCGACCTGGAACCAGACCAACCCGCGAAGCGCGGAATACCAACGCCATGCGTCGGAGGGGTTCAAGAACTGGCGACTGCCGATTAGCGGCCACGTCGCCCGTCCGCGCGAGCTGTCGCTCGACGAGATCCGGCGCCTGCCTGCCAGGACACAGATCACGGCTCACATCTGCGAACAGGGTTGGTCAGCGATCGGCGAATGGACCGGTGTTCCGCTGCAGCGAGTGCTCGAAGAGGCGGGTGGTGTCACGCCCGCCGCGCGTTACGTCGTGATCGACACCTTCGACGGGTGGTACGAGGGATACGATTTGTTCGAGGTCGCGCACGCCCAGACGATCCTTGCCTACGGACTCAATGGTCGCGACCTTCCGAGGGGCAACGGCGCGCCGCTGCGCCTCCGTGTCGAACGGCAGTGCGGCTACAAGAACGTCAAGTTCCTGAAATCAATTCGCGTGGTCGAGTCGATGGCCGGCATCGGCAGGGGCACGGGTGGAATCAACTCGGACTTCGGGTTCCACTGGTTTGCGGGTGTGTAGGCTCCCTGCCAGGGATCGGCGTAGGTGCGTCCCTTGTCCTTCGGCACAGCGCCGGTATCGGTGAGCCGGAGGATCTTGCCGCCGATGGGCCGAGAGCGCGCGTTTGAATCAGCGCGGGACGGCGCTATAACGAACCGCTCTAGTAAGAAGGACCGCCCACAAAGATCGGCGGGCCACTGCCCCCACTCCCACCGCCCCAACGCGTGGGGACCCCAACTCCCACGCCGACTCCAGCTCCCGATTCGCAGCTCGATGACACGAGCGCAACGATGAGCGTCACGGCCAGGATCAAGAGTCGTGGAACGAGGTGGGCGCGGTTCACCATGATGTCCCTCAGAACGGGTACTTTTGCAGCGCGAGGGGCGCTCCACCCGGATCGGCGATGACGACGAGCGAGCGATTGCGGCGCTCGGGCGCCGCCGGAAGAAGGATGCGACCGCCAAGGGCGATGACGCGTGTCGCGATTGCCTCTGGGTTGTCGACCAGCACGTAGGGGAGCCAATTGGGCTGCACGTCGACGACAGTGGCCGGAAGCTGGAAGAGGCCAGCGCCGCCGCTCGCTTTCTTCAGCAGGTGATACTCAATACCCAGTCGAGAATCGGATATCGCTGGTTCGTATCCCGCGAGACGCTTGTAGAACTCGAGCGCCTTCACCGCGTCCTTTGCGAGGTACTCCTGCCAGAAGAAGTGACCAGGCGTCGGTTGCGCAAGATCGGGGTTATTGCCTCGCAACTGTGCGAGTCCGAGCGGCGCCCCTTGCGGGTCGGCCACCACTGCTGCTCGCGCGAGCGGCAGATCGCGGGGTGGCGCGAGGACCCTCGCGCCATCGAGCTGTGCAACCGCCACTGTCTTGTCGATATCAACGACCGCCATGTAACTGAGCCACTGCTGGCCGGCGTCGGCGATGCCCCTGACATCGATAAGGCCTGCGACCGGTCCGGACGGCAATCGCGCGATGACATAGGGCCGGTTGCCCCGCTTGCTGTCCTCGAAGTGCCACCCAAACAGATCGCCGTAGAACCGCTTTGCGGCGCCCATGTTCGCAGTCAGGAGGTCGTGCCAGACGAAGCGGCCAGACTCGACCGGGTCAGCCGCTGCTGCAGGTGCAGGTGAGTTCGCGATTCCGAATGCGCCGCCGAGGACACAGAGCGTGCCTATTGACGTTGCGGCGAGAAGCTTGGCGATCATCGCGGGCGGGTGGTGCAAGCGAGGATCCACCTGCGATCTGGAGCGTTTCAAGCGAGTACGCCCGGCCACTCACGGCCCGTCGTGGCAACCCAGTGTCCAGGTGGCGGATGATTGGGAGCCGACCGCGACCTCGCACGGCTGCTCTACGCCATCTCGGATCGGATCTACTCGGCCGGCTCAATCCGGAGCATCACCGCGTCGGCCTCGTCGGTGAGTAGGTACAACAGGCCGTCCCGTCCCTGCTTCACGTCGCGAATCCGCCGTCGCAGATCGACCAGCAGCGGTTCGCGTCGCAGCTCTTCGAGGTTCTTGTTGATCAGAATCCGATGCAGCTGTCCCGTGCCCGGAATCTCTCCATAACGCATGCCGCCCACGAAGACATCGCCCTTCCATTTGGGCAGGCGGTCGCCGGTGTAGAACGCGATGCTCGACACCGCGATTGCCGGCACCCACAGGATCGTCGCATCGCGGTAGCCTTCCTGCGAGAACGGTCCCTGCCAGGGACCGGCGTAGGTGCGTCCGAGGCTCACGAGCGGCCAGCCGTAATTGCCGCCGGGCACCAGGATGTTCACCTCATCGCCGCCGTTCGGTCCGTCCTCCACCTGCCAGATCGCGCCAGTGCCGGGGTGCTTGGCCAGACGCAGCGTGTTGCGGTGGCCCATGGTGAAGACTTCGGGCCTCGCGTCCTTCTGCCCGACGAACGGATTGTCCTTCGGCACGGCGCCGGTATCGGTGAGCCGCAGGATCTTGCCGCCGATGCTGTTCCGGTTCTGCGTCGCATTCGGTCCGCCCGCGCCTCCGCCGCTCGCGATGTACAGCATGCCGTCGCCGCCGAACGCGATCGGACCACCGCCGCCGCCCTCGCCGACGAAGATGTCGGTCGTGCCGGTGAACCCCTTGCCATCCCATACGGCGCGCGCCACTGCCAGCGTCGTCCGCTTCTCGTCGAGCGGCTTCGAGTAGCTGATGTAGACGTAGTGGTTGCGATCGAAGTCCGGATGCAGCGCCAGATCCATTCCCGAGAGACCCTGTCCGCGGGCCACCGGTCCGCCTTGGGCGGTCTGGGGATCGACCACGCCGTTGCGCACCACGCGGATCGCTCCGGCTCGTTCGGCCACCAGGATCGTGTCGTCCGACACGAACGCCATGCTCCATGCGTTGTGGAACCCGCGCGCGTACACACTCACGCGGATGGTTTGTCCTTCCGCCGTCTCATAGCGGACCGGCGCGTCGGGCAGCGGTGGAATCTTGATGCCCTGTGGTGCCACCGGCGTGTTGTTGCGCATCGGCACTTCTTGCTGCGCCGCCAACGTGACCACGAAGACCGCCAGCGCGGTGGCGGAAAGAAACCAGAGGAATCCCTTCATGCGTGTCTCCTGAACACAGGGATTATGCATCGTCTGCTCAACCCGCGCCGCCGCCCGGCTGCTTTGGCGGCAACCACGGCCACACTTTACCGCGCTGGTCGACGAAGACGACGACATCGTCACGTGTGACCAACCATACCGGGTCGAACATCGAGAGCGTGGCGGCGCTGGCTTTCCACACCAGTTCCGCCGACGCGAGATCGCCGCGGCCGACACGTGCGACGGCGGCCTCGCGCGATACTGCCACCGGCGCACGCATGGTTGTCGCCGATGCGAGCAGCGCGCCGCTGCCCGGGTCGATGCATGCGATCCGATCGGCCACGTGCACGAGAAAGTACGTGCCGCCTCCGTCGAGTCGCCGAACATGCCACGCGCTGCCTTCTTCAGAGGGTGGCAGGGCCAGCAGACGCCGAGCCGCTGCCACAGCCTCTTCGGAAGAGTCCACCGACAATCAGATTCCTTTCAAATCGAGCGTGAGCGAGGTGAACACCGCGCCGTCGATTCGAACATAGATCCGATCGTTGCCAACAGTGAACATGTAGAACGGATAGTAAGGAGACAACGACTCGAGGCACGGCCGCCACACCAGGTGCGGGTACAGGCACACCGCCTCTTTGCGCACGAGCAGCCGGCCCTTGCGGCCGCCAAGGTCAACGCGCTTGCCGACAATCAACTTGAACGCCTGCTCCAACGTCAGCCGCGACCTGGCTCGCTGCGCCCTGGGCAGCAGAACCGCCTGCATATAGTCGCCCCAGCGGCCGTCGACTGCCGCGAACGCAACGGTGCGTCCGCTGGTCTCGAACGGCACCAACGCGTAGTAACTGTCGATGCGGTCGAGGCGCTGCACGAGCACACCGGGTTGTGCCTTGGCTTTGCTCAGCGCGGCTCGCCAATCTTTGCGTTCGTAGAGGCCGTACTGTTCAAGCCCCGCCACCGCGAGCTCGGCGACGGCCTTGGATGCGAGAAGGTCTCCTTTGCCGCGCCGCTTCGGCGCCGCGCGCTGCGGGCCGCCGCGCTGCGCTGGAGGTTCAGGGTCACACACCGCGACGAACTTGCCGTTCCAGTAGCCGCCAGGCACCCCGGTCATGTACGTCGATTGCCAGGTCGCGTATGTCACGTGCTCGTTGGCAAGACCCCGATCGCCGCCCGTGCCGCAGCCATCGCCGACGTTGTGCGGCGGCGGCGGTGCGAGCGCCGGCGTATCGAAGCTCGGAGTCGGCGGCCACGGGTTGTTGATATCGAACGCGTCAATCGTGTAGCTGTTGTCCGCCGAACTGGCAGGATGCGCGCTCGTGGTGTAGCCGCGCACTACGATCCAGTGCGCCCAGCCGTACACCAGAGCGATCGGCGCAACCCGATAGTGGTGGATGGTCCAGCACAACTTGCGCGAGATCAGATCCTCGGTGTCGAGCGCGTAAAGGGCGAAGTAGTTGGTGAAGGCGGGCGGCCGACGATCCAGCAGGGTCCACTGTAGTCCATCAGGACCAGTGGCCCAATCGACGCCCGCGTCCAGCGTGCTATGGCTGTGGTTGTCCGCGTAGAGGTCGTCCTGATCGAGCAGGCCGGCCCCGATTGTTTCCAGCACCATCTGCGCGCACGCCGCGCCGCAGTAGTAATCCGTATCCTGCTGGTGCATTTGAACGGCAAGATTCTCGGTGACAGGCATGGCGTTTCTCCAGTTCCGAGTCGGGGGACACGCAACGCCTTTGTGGGAGTACGACTGCGCTGCGTCATTGAAGGTAACGACGGAGAGAGGAGACCTGAACGGAGCTCGAGGCTGCCCAACCGCGTCTCACTATCGACGCGTGGTCAGCCTCGTCGTCCTGGTCCCTCGTCAGCGATATCGCCCACGTGATCGAGATCGAGTTCGTCGGAGTGACCCAGATCGTCGTCCTTGGCGTCGCTGCGAAATCCGCGTTCGCGAGTGTCCTCGGTTTGCGGCCCTGGCGCGTCCTTCTCGTGCCACCCGAACTCCACGCCCCAGCCAAACTCGGTGCCCCATCGTGATCGCATGAGTCCCTCGGTGTGCTCCGGCCATTATCCACCGTGGCTCGCGCCTGAGCTTTGGCTTGAGCGTTCAGCAATGGCCTCACGTCCGCTGGGCCGCCTAAAGGCGGCCCCTACGTCGTGATTCTATTCGTGGCGCAGCGCTGCCAGTGGATGCATCCGCGCCGCGCGGCGCGCAGGCACGAATGCGGCGGCGACTCCGACCAGTGCGGTGACGGCGGCGATGGCGAGCAGCGCCAGTGGATCGATGGTCGGGCGATACACGGACAGGTTCCCGATTCCGATATCCGCCGATCCCGTTGACGCTCGCAGTACCAGCATCAGCAGCACCACGAAGAAGAGACCAATCCCGGTGCCCACTCCGATCAA
>Ga0075424_100005149_pt1 | contig 12451 bp, 8 predicted proteins | sample SoiMethybrSBSTD3_FD_75301 | JGI IMG/M metagenome (GOLD analysis project Ga0075424, IMG submission 75301) | Bulk soil microbial communities from a Populus tree surrounding site in Tennessee, USA - Soil MetaG P. TD hybrid SBSTD3 | ecosystem: Environmental > Terrestrial > Soil > Tree plantation... | reverse complement strand
CCTCAGCCCGTAGCAGCGCCCCGCCCTCAGCCCGTAGCAGCGCCCCGCCCTCAGCCCGTACCAGTGCCCCGGCCTCAGCCCGTAGCAGCGCCCCGGCCTCGGCCCGTACCGGCGCCCTGACCTTAGCTCCTGCCAGCGCCCCGACCCGGCACCGTAAGCCGTCGCCGATCGCGGCCGCGCTGCGGCACAAATCCGCGTGGGCCACCGCCACCGTGGCCGGTTCGGCGCTGATCGCCTCGGCCGGGCTGGCCGCGCCCCACTGGCTGGGACAGCCGCCCCGCCCAGCGGCCATGGACGACGGGGGCGGGCTCCACTCCCCCTCGGCCAGCGCCCGGCCGGCCACGCAGCCCAGCCAAGACGCCGGGGCGGGGCCCATCAGCAACGCCACGGCCGGATTCTCCCGGCTGCGCATTGAACACATCCCCAAGCGGCGCAGGCACCCCCCGGCCCAGCAGCAGGCGCCAGCCCGGCCCGTCTACCTGAACCCGCTGCGCAACGTCAGCGGGCTGATCCCCGAGCGCGTTGACATGGGCGCCGACTTCGGCGGGTCGGGCCCGGTCTACGCGATCGGCGACGGGGTCATCACGAACGCGACAGGGGACTCCGCCGGGTGGCCGGGCGGAGGCTGGATCACCTACCGGCTGACCGACGGCCCGGACGCGGGATTGATGGTCTACGTGGCCGAGGACGTCAAGCCGACCGTTCAGGCCGGCCAGCACGTGACGTCCTCCACCGTGATCGCCGACATGTTCAATGGCGGCGACGGCATTGAGACCGGGTGGGCGATGCCGGACGGCGCCTCGGCGGAATCACAGCTGCCCGCGGCGGGCGGCATCAGCGGCGGCGGCCCGTTCCCCACCATGATCGGGCTCAGCTTCGAGGGACTCCTCACGTCGCTGGGCGTGCCCGCCGGGAACAACAGCAGCGAGTCCGGGTTCGGCGCCCTGCCCCCGAATTACCCGGCCGGCTAGAGATCACCGGAAGTTCCCCGGGGATGCGATCCAGGCGGCGATCTGGGCCCGCGAATTGAAGCCGAGCTTGTTCAGGATGCTGCGGACGTGGCTGTCGACCGTGCGCTCGGATATAAACAGGCGCTGCCCGATCTCCTTGTTGGTCAGGCCCTCGGCGACCAGCCGCGCGACCTCGGCTTCCCGTTTGCCGAGCGGCCCGGTGCTGGCCTGCCCGGGCGCCGCGACGGCAACCTGTGCTGACTTGCCGAGCGCGAGCGCCGATGCCCCATCCCGGTCCAGGTGTTTCCCTGCCTCAAATTCGGCTGTGAACCTCGGTGCCCCGAGCGCCGCGACTGCCGACTCCTTGGCCTGGGCTATCAGCGGGGCAAGAAATGGCATGACTCTTGCGCCAACTTCGGTTCGCACCGTCTCCGCGGCCCCCAGCAAACGCGCCCCGAGCCTCGCCCGGCCGGAAAGGGCCGCGTGGCAGCCAAACGCGTCAAGCAGATAGAACAGTGCCACCCGGTCATCCATCTGGTGAGCGATCCGCAGCGACTCTGCGAGCAGCGGCTTTGACTCGTCAAGGTCACCAGCGATCAGCGCGGCCGACCCCAGGTTGAGGAGCATCATCTCCAGGCCGTAGAGGTCGCCCGCCTCTCTGGCCAGACGCGCCCCTTGGGAGGCGGCAGATCTGACCGCGTCGAGATCAGCCTCGAAGAAGCCGTTGAATGCCCGGGCCTGAAGGACCGAAAGCGTGCCAGCGGGGTAAGCAGGACGTGTCGTGCCCTGAGCCTCATCGAGCAGGCGCCTGGCAGATGCCCGATCGCCGGTGATGCCCTCGGCGATCGATGCCATGGATAGCGCCTCCGTCAGCGCATCCCGCTGGCCCGCCTGCCGGGCCGTCGCTATTGCCGCTTGAAGCGCCGGCTTGGCGGCCGCCGGGTCAGCCTTCAGCACGGCCAGGAACCCGCGAAGGAAGTAGGCCCAGGCACGCGTCTCCGGATTGCCACCCTCCAATGCGAGGATCTCGTCCAGCCAGCGCATGCCTTCACTGGTCGCGCGCGTGATCCAATACCAGCCCAGGGAGGCGGCGAGATCGATTCCGCGTTCGGCGTCAGCGCGGATCAGGCATCGCTGCAGGACTGCCCGGACGTTGTCGATCTCTAGGTCCGCCCATTCGAACCACTCGAGGAGCCGATAGCGTCCCTCCAGCGCGGACAGCCCGCCCGTCAACCGGTAGTACTCGGCGCACCGCAACTCGACGGCCTCCTCCTCGCCGGCCTCTGCCAGCTTGAGGCGGGCGAATTCGCGCATCGTCTCGTGCAGGCGATAGCAGGCGAGGCCGTTGGCCTCCTCCTTCATCACCAGGGACTTGTCAACGAGCGATGACAGCAGGTCCAGTGCCTGTGCCGCCGGTTCGTCCCCGGACGTGCACACCGACTCGAGGTCTTGCAGGGTGAACCTGCCTGCGAACACACATGATCGCCGCAGGACCGCGCGCTCGCCGTCCGCTAGCAGGTCATGGCTCCATTCAATGGTGGTCCGCAGCGTTTGATGGCGCGGCAGGGCCGCGCGGCTCCCTCCGGACAGCAGGCCGAACCGGTCGGTCAGGCGATCAAGGATCTGCTCCACGGTGAGGACGCGCGTCCTGACCGCGGCGAGCTCGATCGCCAGCGGCAGCCCGTCGAGCCGGCGGCACAGTTCGACGACCGCCGCCTGGTTGGCGGTGGTGAGCTCGAACGTGCCCGTTGCCGCCGTCGCCCGCTCCGAGAGCAGCCTGACCGCCTCGTTCTGCTGCACCTCGGCGAGAGGCCCGGCTGCTTGTGGCGGGGGCAGTTCGAGGGGCGGCACCGGGACCACATGCTCCCCCGGCACTGAGAGCGGCTCCCGGCTGGTGGCGATCACACGTATGCCCGGCGCGGCCTTCATCATGTCGGTCACGATCCGGCCGACGGCCTCCAGCAGATGTTCGCAGTTGTCCACCACCAGCAGCAGTTCCTTGTCCTGCAAATAGGAAAGCAGGATGGCGGTGGGCGCGGACGCGGCCTGGTCCCGCAGGTCCAGAGCCGCCATGGCGGCGTTGCTCACGAGTGCCGGGTCCAGGACCTCAGCGAGCTCGACCAGCCATCCGCCGCCGCGGAAGCCACGTCTGAGATCTGTCGCGATCCGGATCGCCAGGCGGGTCTTGCCGACTCCGCCCGGCCCGACGAGGCTGACCAGGCGGCCCTCAGTGAGCCTCCGCCTGACTTCGGTGAGCTCTCGGCGGCGGCCGATGAAGCTTGTCGCCTCGGCTGGAAGATTGCCCGCGCGCCGGCTGGGCCTGGCCATGACAGGTATTTTGGCGGCTGCGCTACCGACGCCGGCTCACTGGGTGCCCAATCGGTAATTTCACCGATGCCAGCGCCGCACCCGCGCTCCTAACGTGGCGAGCATGCCGGATGGACCGCCGACCCAGCGAGTAGAGGTCAGTTTCGTCGGCGCCGCACCGGCCCGGCAGGTAGAGCGCGCTCCCGGTGTCAGCGACGTCGAGGTGCACGGTTCCATCCTGCGCTGCCTGGTCTGCGGCAGTTTCCAGCCATTCCTGGAGGCGTTGCGCGGTCACGAGGTCATCGGGTTCAGCTCGACGCCGGCGCCCGCCGCAAGAACGCCGCCCGCACCTTTGACACCACCGGCGCACGACTAGTGCCAGCCGATTAACGGGGAGATTCGCGTGCACAGGTTCTTTGCCATCACCGGGCGGTTCGCGGTCCGCTTCCGCTGGGCCATCGTCGTGGCCTGGGTGGCCGCCACCGTCCTTGCCAACCTGTTCTTTCCGTCGCTGACCAGCGTCGCCAGGCAGAGCAACACAAGCTCCCTGCCGGCCAGTAGCCCGAGCCTGCAGGCCGCCCGGCTGGCCACCCCGTTCCAAGGCCCGAACGAGACGCCGGTCGCCGTCGTCATCGCCCGCAGCAGCGGCCCGCTCACGGCCGCGGACGCGGCCGCCGCCGGGCGGCTGTCCACCCGCCTGGCGAAGGTGGCCGGTGTGCGGCAGGTCAGGTACCTCGGCGCCAGCCGCGACGACCGGGCGGCGCAGCTGCAGGTCCTGGCCAGCATCAACCTCGCCACCGACGGCCCCGCCCAGCACCTCGTCGCCAGCCTCCGCCGCACCATGCAAGCCAGCGCACTGCCCACCGGCCTGCATGCCCACCTGGCCGGCCAGGTAGCCGCCCAGGCCGACGCCAGCCAGGCCGGCCAGCGAACGGTCAACCTGGGCCAGGACCTGTCCATCCTGTTCATCCTGGTCCTGCTGCTCGTCGTCTTCCGCTCGCTCCTGGCCCCGCTGCTGACCATCGCCCCCGCCGTGCTCGTCACCCAGCTCGCCGGGCCGGTCATCGCCGAGGCCAGCAAGGCCGGCCTTCAGGTGACGTCGCTCACCCAGATCATGCTGCTCATCCTGACCCTGGGCGCTGGCACCGACTACGGCCTGTTCCTCGTCTTCCGGGTCAGGGAGGAACTTCGGGCTGGCCGGTCTCCCCACGACGCGGTCTCCTACGCCCTCTCCCGGGTCGGGGAGTCGATCACCTTCTCCGCGGCCACCGTCATCGCCTCGCTGCTCACGCTGCTGCTCGCCGTCTTCGGGCTGTACTCCAGCCTGGGCGCCCCGCTGGCCATCGCGATCGGGCTCATGCTGCTGGCCGGCCTCACCCTGATGCCGGCCCTGCTGGCCATCTTCGGCCGGGCCGCGTTCTGGCCCTCCAACACGGCCCGGGGCGCGCGGCGCCTCGGCTGGTGGGGACGCACCGCCGGCCGCATCGTCACCCACCCTGCGGCGACGCTCACCTTCGGCCTGCTCCTGTTCGGCGGATTGGCCACGGCAGCGATCGGTTATACGCCGGCCGGTTTCGGCGGCACCCAGGCCGCCCCGCACGGCTCGGACTCCGCCACCGGTAACGCCCTGCTCGCAGCGCACTTCCCGGCCGCCGCCAGCAACCCGACCAGCGTGCTGCTGCGGTTCCCCGCACCGGTCTGGCGCGACCCGGCGCCGGTTGCCCGCGCTGAGCGGCAGCTCGCCGCGGTCCCCCAGTTCAGCGGCCTGACCGGTCCACTGGACGTCAACGGGATCGTGCTCACACCGGCCCAGCTGATGGCGCTGCACGCAAGGCTCGGCGAGCCCGGCGCGCTGCCCGCCCAGCCGCCGCCCGGCAGCGCCGTACGGGCCGACCGGTGGGCCGTCTACCGCGCGGAAAGCCAGTTCATCAGCCCCGATGGACGGACCGTGCTGTTCAACGCCGGGCTCGCCGCCGGCGACCCAGGCTCGAATGCCGCGCTCCATCAGGTGCCGGCCATCCGCACTGCCGTCGCCGCCGTGGCCCGCGGCACCGGTGCCAGCGCCTACGGCGTCGCCGGTGAGGCGCCAGCCACCTACGACGTGAGCCAGGCCTCCGGCCGCGATCTGGTGCACATCTTCCCGGTCGCGATCATCGTCATCGCGATCCTGCTCGCGCTCGTCATGCGCAGCCTCGTCGCCCCGCTCTACCTCATCGCCTCCGTGGCGGTCAGCTACCTGGCCGCGTTCGGCCTGTCCGTCCTGCTCTTCCAGGACGCGGCCGGCACGGGCGGGCTCAATTACTTCATCCCGTTCCTCATGTTCGTGTTCCTGCTGGCCCTTGGGGAGGACTACAACATCCTGGTCATGACCCGGATCCGGGAGGAATCCGGCCGGATGCCATTGCGGCAGGCGGTGACGCGGGCCCTCGAGCACACCGGCTCGACGGTCACCTCGGCCGGGCTCGTCCTCGCTGGCACCTTCGGCGTTTTCGCACTGGTGGTGGGGGGACAGCCCGGAGGCGCCATTTACCAGGGCATCCTCGCCTCTCTCGCGATCGGCATCCTCATGGACGCCTTCCTCGTCCGCACCCTGCTCGTCCCGTCGACGGTCGCGCTCCTCGGCCGCTGGAACTGGTGGCCGTCGGCGCACGGCAGGCCCGCCGGTGATGCTCCTGAGCTGACCGCCACCACCCCTGTCAGCGTCCGTTAGAACGGCACCCATGGGCCGTGCGTGCGTCATCGGAGCGGGATCGTCGGGGATCGCCTCGTGCCAGGCCCTGCACGCCCGCGGCATTCCCTTCGACTGCTTCGAAGCTGGCTCGGAGGTGGGCGGCAACTGGCGGTATGACAACGACAACGGCATGTCATCCGCGTATCTGTCGCTGCAAGCCAAGTCATCCCGGCGGTGCATGCAGTACGCGGCGTTCCCGATGCCCGATGATTATCCCGACTATCTGAGCCACGAGCTGATCGCGGCGTACCTCGATGATTGCGTGGATCATTCCGGTTTCCGCGACAGGATTCAGTTCCGGACCGAGGTGACCCGGGCCAGGCCGGCGCCGGGAGGCGGCTGGGACGTCACGGTCCGGCAGCGGGATACCAGCTCGGCGCGCACCGAGTGGTATGACGCCGTGCTGGTCGCCAACGGCCACCACTGGGATCCGCAGTATCCGGAGCCGGCCTTTCCCGGCGCTGCGGCTTTCACCGGCGAGCAGATTCACTCCCGCCACTACCGCACGCCGCAACCCTTGGCCGGCAAACGCGTTCTCATCCTTGGCATCGGCAACTCCGCCTGCGATATCGCAGCCGAATGCTCCCAGGTCGCCACGCGGACCCTGCTCGCCATGCGGCAGGGCACCCATATAGTGCCGAAATACCTGCTCGGCAGGCCCACCGATCACCTGACGCTCACGCGCCTGGGGACGAGGGCGCCGGTGCGGCTGCAGAGCCTCGCGGTAACGCTGCTGACGCGCATCGCCCAGGGCAAGGTCACGAGGCACGGGCTGCCCAGACCCGATCGCCCGCTGCTCTACGCTCCCCCCACGGTGTCGGACAGCCTGCTCGGCAAGCTGGATCACGGCGCCATCGCCGTCAAGCCCAGCATTGACCGGTTTGCCGGGGACCGCGTCCATTTCACCGACGGCAGCGCGGAGCCGGTCGACGTGGTGATCTACTGCACCGGCTACAAGATCAGCTTCCCGTTTCTCGATGAGGCCGCGGCCGGCGCCGACGGCAACCACATCCCGCTGTACCGCCGCGTCGTCCCGCCCCGGCTGCCTGGGCTGTACTTCATCGGGCTCGTCCAGCCGGTCGGGGCGGTCATGCCGATCGCCGAGATCCAGTCGGAGTGGGTGGCGGACCTGCTTGAGGGGCGCGCGGCGCTGCCACCGGAGCGGGAGATGAACCGTGAGATCGCCAGGTACCGTGCGGTGACCACCAAGCGCTACGGCCGTTCCGCCAGGCACGCCATCCAGGTCGACTTCCTCGCCTACCTGAGGGAGATCCGCCGGGAACGGCGGGCAGGCGCCCGGCGGGGCGCGGTCTCCCGCGTGACCGCGGCCGCCCCATCAGCGACCCGAACACCGCCGCCGTCATGCACCGGCCGCGTGGCGCCAGAACTCGCGCATCACCTCGGGCGGGACGGGATCGTCCGTGGCCACCTGGGTGAGCAAGATGGCGATCGTGCCGGTCGATGCCGTGATGTGGGCTGTGGTTCCGGTGCCGCCGACCCAGCCGTAGCGTCCAGGGACGTTCCATGGATCGATGGTCTCCACATCAGGCCCGGTACTGCGCGCCGCATGGGAAGTGCCCGCGGCCGTCCCGCGCCCCGCGTGCGGATCAGTAGCTGAACTGCTCATGCCAATTGGCTGGGCGGCCCTCGCGGGTGAAGTCGAACAGGTTCCAGAGCGGCTCGATGGTGCCGACGTGGCGGGGTTCTTGATCCTGATCGACGGGTGCGTAGAACAGTTCCGAGCCCCAGAAGTGGCGGATCGTCTCCCCGTCGCGGTGAAACACGTTCAGCATGGGTTGCTGGGAGCCGTCGGCGGTCTCGGCCAGGTAGTCGCGGTTGTAGGTAGTGCTGGCCGAGGACAGCAAGCGCAGACGCCGCCAGCCGCGTTCCGCGGCGAAGGTGAGGATGCGCTCAAGCGGCGCCTTCGCGGCCACGACGAAGTTGACGTGCTGGGAGACGTGCTCGGCCGCGCCGTCCAGCTGATCGAGCAGGGCGGTGCAGGACGGGCACGGTCCCTCCGCCAATGGCAGCAACGCGGTTTGCCCGCCTGGCGGGCCGGGGCTCTTGTCGTCTGCGGCGCGGGGGAACATCATGCTGTAGATCACCAGCGAGTCCCGGCCCGGGGCGAACAGCTCCGACAGCCGCACCGCGGCCGGGCCGCCGTCCGGCCCCTGGGCCTGAAAGACGTAGTCCTGCGGCACCACCCCGCCGGGCGGCAGCCGCCGCCTCGCGGCCGCCACCGCCTCCATGGCGCGGCGCAGCTCGATCTCCTGCTCCAGCAGCCGATTCCGCGCGGCCCGGTACTGGGCCGACTCGCCAGGAAACGCGATGGTCATGGGTCCTCCCGGAGATTCAATACTCAGGCCGGGCGCGGCCGGCGGGGCGCCGCGGCCGGGGACTCCGTCCGCATGGCCCGCGCCGGCCGGGTGATGCCACGGAACAGCGCTGAGATGGCGGATGCCAGCCGTGCCGCTTGCTCGTCGGCGCGGCGGACCTCGGCGGGGCTCTTGGCGCGCTCGATCTGGTAGAGCCGGTAGGTGTCGTACGGCATCATGATCCTCACTGCCTTCAGGCCGTCGCCCGTTGACCTCGTCCTGAGGATTGGACTGCCGGGCCGTCCGCAACTCATCGGCGGGCCAGCGTGAGTCGGGCGACGACCATGTGCCGCCGGCTGTGGGGCAGACTTGATCGCGGCGGCGCGCGCTCCATCCGGCGGGAGGTGCTGGCCATGGGGCTGACCTGGAGAGATCTCGTGTCGTCGGCCGCCGTCGTGACGATGATGCTGGCATTCATGGCGTTCAAGGTCGGGACGGACCTGCCGCTGCTGTCGAGCGCGTGGGCCGCCGGCGCGGTGGAACTCGTCCTCGGCGGCATCTGCGCCGTGAGCGCGGCCGGTGACCTGCATACCAGGCCCCAGCCGCGCGAGGGCGTGATCTTCCGGAAGGTCACCACCGTGCTCGGCACGATCGCGCTGCTGGCCGGGCTGATCGCGCTGATCGCCAACAGCGGGCGTGCGCTGGAGATCCTGGTCGTGATCACCGCCTTCTTGTGGCTCACCGGCACCATCTGGCACGTGCTCACCATCGGGTCCGAGCCCTGAGCCGGCCGGCGGGCCGCACGAGCAAGGATCGGTACTCGTGGGCCCGCCGCCATGGCCGTGACCGCCCGGCGGCCTGGCCGTCAGGCCAGGTCGAACCGGTCCAGATTCATGACCTTGTCCCACGCGGCCACGAAGTCGCGGACGAACTTCTGCCGCGAGTCGTCGCTCGCGTAGACCTCGGCGAGCGCCCGGAGCTGGGAGTTGGAGCCGAAGACCAGGTCGAAACGGCTGCCGGTCCACTTCAGCTCGCCCGTCCCGCGGTCACGGCCCTCGAAGGTGTCCTCGGCCTCGGACGTGGCCCGCCACTCCGTGCCCATGTCGCACAGGTTCACGAAGAAGTCGTTGGTCAGCGTCCCGGGCCGGTCGGTGAACACACCGAGGCTGGACCCGTCGTAGTTCGTGTTCAGGGCGCGCATGCCGCCCACCAGGACGGTCATCTCGGGGGCGGTCAGCGTCAGCAGGCTCGCCCGATCGACCAGCTGGTGCTCCGCCTGCTTCGGCTGCAGCTTGCCGAGGTAGTTGCGGAACCCGTCCGCGACCGGCTCGAGGACGTCGAAGGTCTCCACGTCGGTCTGTTCCTGGGACGCGTCCGCGCGCCCGGGGGCGAAGGGAACTTCAACGTCGTGCCCGGCGTTCCTCGCCGCCTGCTCCACGGCCGCGCACCCGCCGAGCACGATCAGGTCGGCCAGGGACACCTGCTTGGCCCCGCCGGCCTGTGCGCCGTTGAACTCGCGCTGGATCCCCTCCAGGGTCCGCAGCACCTCCGCCAGCTCGGCGGGGTTGTTGACCTCCCAGTCGTTCTGGGGAGCGAGGCGGATGCGGCCCCCGTTGGCTCCGCCGCGCTTGTCGCTGCCCCGGAACGACGACGCCGCGGCCCAGGCGGCCGAGGCCAGCTGGGAGACCGTCAGCCCCGAGCCCAGGGTCGTGCGCTTGAGCGCGGCGATGTCGTTCGCCCCGATCAGCTCGTGGGTGACCGGGGGGACGGGGTCCTGCCAGATCTGCGGCTCCGCGGGAACCAGCGGGCCGAGGTACCGCGTGATCGGTCCCATGTCGCGGTGTGTCAGCTTGAACCACGCCCGGGCGAAGGCGTCGGCGAGCTCCTGCGGGTTCTCGTAGAAGCGCCGCGATATCGGCGCGTAGATCGGATCCATCCGCATCGAGAGGTCCGTCGTGAGCATCACCGGGGTGTGGCTCTTAGCCGGATCGTGGGGATCCGGCACCGTGCCCGCCGCCGCCGGATCCGTCGGGATCCACTGCCACGCGCCGGCCGGGCTCTTCACCTTCTCCCACTCGTACTTGAACAGGGTCTCGAAATAGGAGTTGTCCCACCTGATCGGGGAGGGCGTCCAGGCGCCCTCCAGGCCGCTGGTCCAGGCATCGTCACCCTTGCCGGTGCCGTAGCTGTTCTTCCAGCCGAGGCCCATCTCCTGCAGGGGCGCGGCCTCGGGCTCGGGGCCGACGTCTGATTCGGGTCCCGCGCCATGGGTCTTGCCGAACGTGTGGCCGCCGGCGATGAGCGCGACCGTCTCCTCGTCGTTCATGGCCATACGGCGGAACGTCTCCCGGATGTCCCGGGCCGCGGCGATCGGGTCCGGGTTGCCGTTCGGCCCCTGCGGGTTCACGTAGATCAGGCCCATCTGGACGGCGCCGAACGGCTCCTCAAGGTCCCGGTCACCGCTGTAGCGCTCGTCCCCGAGCCATGTGTTCTCGTAGCCCCAGTTGGTGGTGTTATCGGGCACCCACACGTCCTCGCGCCCGCCGCCGAAACCGAAGGTCTTGAATCCCATCGACTCAAGCGCGCAGTTGCCCGCGAAGACCATCAGGTCGGCCCACGAGATCTTCTGGCCGTACTTCTTCTTGACCGGCCAGAGCAGCCTGCGCGCCTTGTCGAGGCTCACGTTGTCGGGCCAGCTGTTGAGGGGCGCGAAACGCTGCAGGCCGGAGCCCGCACCGCCGCGGCCGTCGTTGATGCGGTACGTGCCCGCACTGTGCCACGCCATCCGGATGAAAAGCGGCCCGTAGTGGCCGTAGTCGGCCGGCCACCAGTCCTGCGACGTCGTCATCACCGTCTCGATGTCCCTCTTCAGGGCATCGAGGTCGATGGTCTTGAACTCCTCGGCGTAGTTGAAGTCCTCCCCCATGGGATTGGCCATGGGGGGGTTCGGCCGGAGCACGCTCAGGTCCAGTTCGTTCGGCCACCAGTCCCGGTTCGACCGGGGCTCGCTCGTGTGCACGACCGGGCACTGGCTCTCGTCGCTCATGTTGTCCTCCCACTAGCTGCAGTGCGGTTGGCAGGCACCGAAGTGCCCTTCGCTATGGATCGACCGGGCGCTTGCCACCGCCACGCCCGCGCTTCTCCGCTGGCTGCGACATCGGCGTATCGGTCCATCGGCACAGGTTCATCCTCGGGTCTGGGACTGGCACTCCGGACACCGGCCCCAGTAGACGACCTCGGCTTCGTCGATCTCGTAGCCCATGTCGTCGACCGCCGTGAGGCAGGGCGCGGAGCCGGTCGCGCAGTCGACGTCGGCCATTCGACCGCAGCCGCGGCAGATCACGTGGTGGTGATTGTCGCTGACCCTGGCCTCGAAGCGCGCGGGCGACCCGGCGGGCTGGATGCGCCGGATGAGGCCCACATCGACCAGGACGCCGAGCACGTCGTACACCGCCTGGATCGAGATGGAGCCCATCTCTGCCCTGACGGCCTCGGCCACGGCATCGGCCGTCATGTGAGGCTCACCCGAAACCGCCCGCAAGACGGTCAGGCGCTGGCCCGTGACTCGATAGCCGCGTTGACGAAGCAGCTCGGCCGGGTCGGTAGGCACGTTCCGGACTCTATCAATCTGGAGCGATTCAGTGAATAGAAGCCCTAAACATCTTCCCGATCCCGGACCCGGGCGCTGCCTGGCCCGGCGGGCGTGGTCGCGGCGCCCGCGTGACCGCGCAGCGGCTGTCACGCGGTGGCAGTGGCCGATTGCAGAGCGTGTGCTCTGATGCCACCATCAGGGTGTGGGGTGGTGGTTGTTATTAGCCGTCGTCGCGTTCGCGCTCGGCCGCGGGAACCTGCTGGCAACGGGGCTGCTCTTTGCTGGGGGCGGGGCGGCGTGTTACTGGCTGTCGCTGCACCGGCATCCGTTCCGGGTGTGCCGGGCGTGCCAGGGCACGGGCCGGCATAGGGGCACGATGTTCCGCTGGTCGCACCGGGCGTGCACGAAATGCGGTGGGTCGCCCCGGCACCGCAGGTGGGGCGTCCAGTTGTTCCAGAACGATCCTGCGGACAAGCAGACGTGGGCCGAACGGATGGCCAAGAAGGCCGGCAAACGACGGGGAGCCCCGCGTTGAGCCTCGATCTCGAAGCGATCA
>Ga0075424_100005148_pt1 | contig 12452 bp, 9 predicted proteins | sample SoiMethybrSBSTD3_FD_75301 | JGI IMG/M metagenome (GOLD analysis project Ga0075424, IMG submission 75301) | Bulk soil microbial communities from a Populus tree surrounding site in Tennessee, USA - Soil MetaG P. TD hybrid SBSTD3 | ecosystem: Environmental > Terrestrial > Soil > Tree plantation... | reverse complement strand
CCGATGCTGTCGTTCAAGGGCTTCGACAACGCGGCGTATTACCGCGCGAAGGAAGACGATCGCCGGTTCTACATGGACTACACGGGCACCGGCAACAGCCTGAACATGCGGCACCCGCAGACGCTGCAGCTGGTGATGGACTCGCTGCGCTACTGGGCGACGGAGATGCGCGTCGACGGGTTCCGCTTCGATCTCGCGGCGACGCTCGCGCGCGAGCTGTACGACGTCGATCGGCTGTCGGCCTTCTTCGACATCATTCACCAGGATCCGATCCTCAACCGGCTGAAGCTGATCGCGGAGCCGTGGGACGTCGGCGTCGGCGGCTATCAGGTGGGCAACTTTCCCGTCCTCTGGTGCGAGTGGAACGGCAAGTACCGCGACGCGGTGCGCGACTACTGGCGCAGCCAGGAGGCGGCGCTCGGCGAGTTCGGCAACCGGCTCACCGGCAGCTCCGACCTGTACCAGAACGACGGACGGAAGCCGTACGCGAGCATCAACTTCGTCACGGCGCACGACGGGTTCACGATCAACGATCTCGTGTCGTACAACGAGAAGCACAACGACGCGAACGGCGAGGAGAACCGCGACGGCGAGAGCCACAACCGGTCATGGAATCTCGGCGCCGAAGGGCCGACCGACGACGAAGAGATCGTGGCGAAGCGGCGGCGGCAGCGGAAGAATTTCCTCGCGACGCTGCTCGTCTCGCAGGGCGTGCCGATGATCGTCGGCGGCGACGAGATCGGGCGCACGCAGCAGGGCAACAACAACGCGTACTGCCAGGACAACGAGATCTCGTGGTTCGACTGGGAGCACGCCGATCGCGAGCTGCTCGCCTTCACGCAGCACGCGATCGCGTTCCGCCGCGAGCACGCCGCGTTCCGCCGGCGCCGCTGGTTCAAGGGGCGTCCGATCCGCGGCAAGGGCGCGTCCGACGTCGGATGGTTCAAGCCGGACGCGTCGCCGATGTCCGACGCCGATTGGAACGAGGGCTTCGCCAAGAGCTTCGGGATGTTCCTGAGCGGCGACGATCTCGGCCCGGACGAGCGCGGCCGCCGCGTGACCGACGCGAGCTTTCTGCTGCTGTTCAACGCGCACGTCGACACGGTGGCCTTCACGCTGCCCGGCAAGCCGTGGGGATCGCGGTGGCGGCCCGTCCTCGACACGACGTTCCCGAGTCCGGACGCGCCGAGCGGAACGCTGGATGCCGAGACGCAGCTGGAACGTCCGGGCCTGTCACTCATCGTCCTGCAGCGGGAATGACGCTTCCGTAGGGGCGCGGACGGCCCGAAAGCCGTGCCCTACCGTTGCTCTCGCGAACCGAGCAGCAGACGCGCGGCACCGATCTCGTCCGCGTTGATCGTGTGCCCCATGCCCGGATAGATCCGGGCGTCGACGTTCGCGCCGAGCGCGCGGAACAGCTCCACGCTCTCCTTCACACGCTCCAGCGGGATGTGCGGGTCGACGTCGCTGCACCCGAGAAACACCGGCACGCCGGGCATCGTCTTCGGGTGGATGCGCTGCGTGCCCGGCGGGCCGATCACGCCGCCGCTGAAGGCGACGATCGCCGCGTAGCGCTGCGCGTGCCGCGCGGCGAACTCGAGGGCGAGGCACGCGCCCTGCGAGAAGCCGAGCAGCGCGACGCGCTCCGGCGGAATCTGCCGCGCGCCGAGATCGTCGACGATCGACGCGAGCACGCCGAGCGCGGAGTCGAGATACGGCTGGTTGTCCGCGATCGGCGCGAGAAACGAGTGCGGGTACCACGTGCGCCCCGCCGCCTCCGGCGCGACGTACGCGACGTCGTCGGTCCGCAGCTCTGCGGCAAGCGAGAGAATGTCGGACGCCGACGCGCCGCGGCCGTGCACGCAGACGACGACGAGCCGCGCCGAGGCGGGCTCCACGCCGCGGTGAAGAATCGGCATCCCGCGGTGGGGATCGGTCGTCATAATAGCGGTCATTATGGCCGACGCCGCCCGCTGGCCCGCTCTCCCGCTCGACGCCTGGCGCGACACCTACGCGACGCTCCACATGTGGACGCAGGTCGTCGGCAAGGTCTGCCTCGCGCTCACGCCGCTCGCGAACCACTACTGGAACATCGCCTTCCAGATCACCCCAACCGGCCTGGCGACGCCGTCGATGACCGCCGGCGATCGCGCGCTCGCGATCGCGTTCGACTTCGTCGATCATCAGCTGGTCTTCCGCGCGTCGGACGGCCGCACCGAGCGCCTGCCGCTCGAGCCGCAGACCGTCGCCGCGTTCTACGCCCGGGTGATGGAGACGCTGCGCCGCATGGACGTCGACGTGCGCATCTGGCCGGTGCCCGTCGAGGTGCCCGACCCGATCCGCTTCGATCGCGACGAGGTGCACCGCTCGTACGATCCCGCGGCGGCGCACACGTTCGCGCGCGTTCTCGTCGCGATCAAACCGGTGCTCGAGCGGTTCCGCTGCGAGTTCATCGGCAAGAGCAGCCCGGTGCACTTCTTCTGGGGCAGCTTCGACGTCGCCGTCACGCGGTTCAACGGCCGCCGCGCGCCGGAGCGCCCGGGCGCCGATACGATCACGCGCGAGGCGTACTCGCACGAGGTGATCAGCCACGGGTTCTGGCCGGGCGGCGGCGCGATCGCCGAGCCGGTCTTCTACGCGTACGCGGCGCCGGAGCCGGCGGGATTCAAGACGGCCGCGGTGCAGCCGCGCGCCGCGTTCTATTCCGCGGAGATGAACGAGTTCTTCCTGCCGTACGAGGCGGTGCGCACGGCGCCCTCGCCCGAGGAGGAGCTGACGGCGTTTCTCTCGAGCACCTACGATGCGGCGGCCGCACTCGCCGGGTGGAATCGCGGCGAGCTCGAGCGAAGGGTGTTGAACGTATGAGCGACGACGGCTGCGCGCACATCGAGGCGATCGCGCAGGTGAAGACGCCGAAGGCGCATCAATGCGAGGAGTGCGTGAAGATCGGCGCGCGGTGGGTCCATCTGCGGACGTGCCAGACGTGCGGCGCCACGCTGTGCTGCGATTCGTCGCCGAACCGCCACGCGAGCAAGCACGCCCGCGCGACGACGCATCCCGTGGTCGCCTCCGCCGAGCCCGGCGAGCGGTGGCTATACTGTTTTCCTGACGACGCCTTCTCCGAGTACTGAGGCGTCGTCCTCGTCGTCCTCGTCGCCATCCTCGGGTACGATCCCGATTCCCGTTTCGGGTGTGTTCGCCGGCGCATCGCTGGCGGGGAACGATTCCTCGATCGTCTCGTCGAGATCGTCAGGGCTCATGCTCGTAGCCTACCCGAGATCGCCGAAACCGCGTACCGGAAGGGGCGCCTCGCGGTCCCGTCACGGAAAGCGGCCAAGGGCGTTGAGCAGCTCGAGCCGGGCGCGGCGGAGCTGGTCTTCCGCCGCCGCGACCGCCGCGTCGGCGTCGCGCGCGCTGCGCTCGGCGTCGATCACCTCGATGTTGGTCGCGGCGCCGGCGCGGAAGCTGATGTTCGTGATCGTCTCCACCTGCCGCGCCTGATCGGCCGCGCCGCGCGCGGCGGCGGCGGATCGCTCGCCGCTCGCGACCGCCTGGCGCGCCGCCCGCACCTCGGAGCTCGCCTCGAGCGCCGCCGACGCGAGCCGCGCCCGCGCCTGATCGACGTCGGCCTGCCGCTCCACCTTGATGGCCGCGCGGCCGCTGCTGTCGAACAGCGGGATCGTCGTCTGCGTGATGAAGCGCCATGTGTTCTGCGGCAGGAAGAGCTGCGCCGGATAGATGGTCGACGGCTGGAACGTCGCGTCCACCGTCGGCCACCAGTCGCGCGAGCTGTCCTTGAGCGCGCGCTCGGCCGCGCGCTGCTGCGCCGCGAACAGACGGAGATCTGCGCGATACGGCTCGGCGCCTGGCGGCGGATCCCCGCTCGCCGCGGGTACCGCGAAGTCCGGCTCGTCGATCGCATCCGCGGGACCGTCGGCCGCGATCAGCACACCGAGCGCCTCCTGCGCCCGATAGAGCGCGAGCCGGCCGTTCTCGAGCAGCCCTTCGTCGGTGGACCACTGCTGCTGCGCGCGCAGCGCGTTCAGCCTGCTCCCGTTGCCGCGCCGCTCGAGCTCGCTCGCCAAATCGAAGTGCGCCCTGGCGACGTCGCGCGCGCGCAGATTGCCCTCGACGATGCGCCGCTGGACGAGGATCGTCAGGTACGCGTCGGCGGCCGCGAACGCGACCTGCCGGCGCGTTTCGGCCACCGACAGCTCCGCGGCGGCGCGCGTGTCCTCCGCCTGCGCGCGGCGCGCCCACGCCGCCGCGGCGACGATCGGCATCGCGGCGGTGATCGACGCCGTCAGCGAGTTGCGCGGCGTCACCGTGAAGCCCGAGAACTCGATGCTCTGGTTCAGCGTCGTCGTCGTCAGGTTGCCGGTGAGCTGGAGGAGCGTCGCCGCGCGCGCCTGCTTCACGAGTCCTTCGGCGCGCAGGATCGCGGCCGCCGCCGCCGCGACGGTCGGGTTCTTCTCCTGGGCCAGGCGAATCGCATCGCTGAAGGCGACGCGAACCGCCGGCGCCGGCGGCTGCGCCGCGGCGGCCGATGCCCACGCGCTAAGCGCGGCGGCGGCCAATGCTCTTGACGACGACATACAACACGGGAATGAACGCCAGGTTGAGGAACGTCGACGCGATCATGCCGCCGGCGACGGCGGTGCCGACCGAGTGGCGCGCCTCGCGGCCGGCGCCGCTCGCGAACACGAGCGGCATCACGCCGAGGATGAACGCGAGCGACGTCATGAGGATCGGCCGCAGGCGGATGCGCGCCGCCTCGACGGCCGCCTCGGCGATCGACAGCCCCCGCGCGCGCAGCTGCTCGGCGAACTCGACGACGAGAATGCCGTTCTTCGCGGAGAGCCCGATCAGCATCACGAGCCCGATCTGGCAGTACACGTCGTCGATCAAGCCGCGCGCCGACTGCGCGGCGAGCGCGCCGAGAATCGCGAGCGGCACCGACAGCAGGATGATGAACGGCAGCGTGAGGCTCTCGTACTGCCCGGCCAGCGTCAGGTACACGAGCAGCAGCCCGAGGCCGAAGATCGCCGCCGACTGGCGGCCGGCGCGAATCTCCTCGAGCGACACGCCGGACCAGGAGTACGAGAATCCCTGCGGCAGCGCGCGCTTCGACAGGCCGTCCATCGCCGCCAGCGCCTGCCCCGAGCTGAAGCCGGGCGCCGCCGATCCGTTGATCTCCGCCGAGCGGAACAGGTTGAAGTGCGTGATGATCTTCGGCGCCGTCGCCTCCTTCACCGCGACGACGTTGCTGAGCGGCGCCATGCGGCCGCCCGCCGTGCGGACCGCGTACTTCTCGATGTCTCCCGGATTCGATCGGAACTGGCGGTCGGCCTGCACGTAGACGCGATACGACCGGCCGTTGAAGTCGAAGTCGTTCACGTACGCCGACCCGAGCAGGATCTGCATCGTGTTCGTCACGTCGCCGAGCGACATCCCGAGGCTCTTCGCCTGCTCGCGATCGATGTTGACGACCAGCTGCGGATCGTTCGCCGTGAACTGAGTGAAGAGCGCCGCGAGCCCCGGCGTCTGGTTGGCCTGCGCGATCAGCTGCTGCGCGGCCCCCTCGAGATTCTGAATCGGCCCGCCGCTCTGATCGAGCAGCTCGTAGGTGAAGCCGCCGAACTGGCTGAGGCCCTGGATCGACGGCGGCAGGAACGGGATCACCATCGCGCCGGTGATCTGGCTGAAGGCGCCGAACAGCTTGCCGACGACGGCTTTGGCGGAGTGCTCGGCGCCGCGCCGCTTGTCGAAGTCCTGCAGCTGCGCGAAGACCGCGCCCTGGTTCGGCGCGGTGCCGCTGAAGCCGAAGCCGCCCGCGGCGAACATCTTCTGCGTCTCGGGCATCTCGCGCATCACCTGCTCCGCCCGCCGGACGATGCCCATCGTGTAGTCGAGCGAGGCGCCGGGCGGCGCCTGGATGAGCACCATCACGTAGCCCTGATCTTCGTCGGGCACGAACCCCGTCGGCACGCGCGTGTAGGTCCACCACGTCGCGCCGAGGAGGAGCAGGAACGCGATCACGACGAGCGCGCGGACCCGGATCAGCCCGCGCAGACCCGAGACGAGCGCCGACGTGCCGCCGTCGATGACGCGGTTCACGCCGCGAAAGAAGATGCCTTTCGGCTTCTCGACGCGCCCGAGCAGCAGCGCCGACAGCGCCGGCGTGAGCGTGAGCGCGTTGAACGCCGAGATCGCCATCGAGACGGCGATCGTCAGCGCGAACTGCTGATAGAGCTGACCCGTCGCGCCCGGGAAGAAGGCCACGGGCACGAAGACGGCCGCCAGCACGAGCGCCGTCGCGATCACCGCGCTCGTCACCTCCGTCATCGCCGCCGACGCCGCGTCGTGCGACTCGCGGTGCGCCCCGCCTTCGTGAATGTGCCGCTCGATGTTCTCGATGACGACGATCGCGTCGTCGACGACCAGGCCCGTCGCGAGCGTGATGCCGAAGAGCGTCAGCGTGTTGATCGAGAAGCCGAACACCTTGACGAACGCAAAGGCGCCGATGAGCGAGACCGGGATCGTGATCGCCGGAATGAGCGTCGTCCGCCAGTTCTGCAGGAACAGGAACATCACGAGCACGACGAGCCCGATCGCTTCGACGAGCGTCGTCGCCACCTCGCGAATCGACTCGGAGACGACCGACGTCGTGTCGAACGCCACTTCGACTTTCAGGCCGGGTGGAAAGCGCGCCGACAGCCGCTGCACCTCCGCGGAGACGTCGCGGTACACCTGCAGCGAGTTGGCCGTCGGCAGCTGGAGCACGCCGAAGGCGACGGCGTCGCGGCCGTTGTAGCGCGCCGCCGTCGAGTAGCTCTCGGAGCCGAGCTCGGTCCAGCCGACGTCCTTCACGCGGACGAGGCCGCCGCCGGCCGACCGCTTCAGGATGACGTCGTCGAACTGCGCCGGATCGGTGAGGCGCCCGGCCGCGCGGACGTTGATCTGATAGGTCTGACCCTTCGAGGACGGCTCGGCGCCGACGGCGCCGGCCGCCACCTGTACGTTCTGCTCGCGCAGCGCCTGCACGACTTCGTCTGCGGTGATGTTGCGCCCCGCGAGCCGGCCGGGATCGAGCCACAGCCGCATCGCGTAGCGGCCGATGCCGAAGACGAGGACGTTGCCGACGCCGGGCACGCGCTTCACTTCGTCCACGACGAAGCGATCGAGATAGTTGCTGATGAAGAGCGGATCGTACTGCTCGTTCTCGGCGTACGCGGCCGCGGCGAGGACGAAGTTGCTCGACACGCGCGTCACCGAGATCCCGACCTGCTTCACCTCGTTCGGCAGCCGCCCCTCGGCCTGCGAGATCCGGTTCTGCACGTCGACGGCGGCGACGTCGAGGTTGCGCGTCAGATCGAACGTGACGACGATCGACGAGGTGCCGTCGTTGCCGCTCGACGACGTCATGTACTGCATCCCCTCGATGCCGTTGATCGCCTGCTCGAGCGGGTTCGTCACCGCGGTCTCGACCGTCTCGGCGTCGGCGCCGTTGTAGAACGCCGCCACCTGCACGCTCGGCGGCGCCAGCTCGGGGAACTGCGCGATCGGCAGCGTCGGGATCGCCATCGCGCCGGCAAGAATGATCACGAGCGAGCAGACGCTCGCGAGAATCGGCCGCCTGATGAACGTGTCCGCAATCATCGGGGCTCGGCGCCTCGACGAGGCCCGGCGGCCGGCGCCGGTTGAATCGGCGCGCCGTCGGCCAGCTTCTGCGCGCCCGAGACGACGATGCGCTCGCCCGCCTTGATGCCGGCGAGGATCGGATAACCCTGGCCGGCGATCGGGCCGACCTGAATCGCGCGCTGCTTCGCGACGAGCGTGCCGCCCGCGTCCTCCGCCACGAACGCGAAGAACTGCCCGCTGACGCGCAGCACGGCGGTGACCGGCACGACGAGCGCGTCGGTCGTCCTCCAGACGACGCGCGCGCGGACGTACTGCGACGCGCGCAGCGACCCGGCCGGGTTTCGCACGTCGCCCTTCACCAGCACCGACTGCGTCTGGTCGTCCACGTGCGGCGAGATGAACGCCACCTTCGTCTGCGCGAGCTCCTGCGATCCGTCGCTGCTCGCGATCCGGATCGGCAGGCCGACGCGCAGCGCCGGCGCGCGCTCGACCGGCACGTCGATGTAGACCTCGAGCGTCTCGTTCTGGTCAATCGTTGTCAGCACGGTCTGCGGCGTCACCACGTTGCCGACGCGCACGGGGATGTCGCCGATGATGCCGGCGGTGGGCGCGGCGACGGTGAAATAGCGGAGCTGCACCTGCTGCTGCTGCACCTGCGCCTGCAGCGCCTTGAGGTTCGCCTCGGCCGTCTGCAGCGCGGTCGCGGCCTGCTCCTGCTCCTGCCGGCTGATGGCGCCGGAGGCGAGGAGCTCGCCCGCGCGCTGCGCCTGCTGCCGCGCGAACGCGACCGCGGCCTCGCGCGCCGCCAGCTCCGCCTCCTCGCTCGACACGGCGGCCCGCTGCCGCTGCGCGTCGATCTGCATGAGCGGCGCGCCGCGCGCGACGCGCTGTCCCGACGCGACCTGGATCTGCGTGATCTGGCCGTCCACCTGCGGCTGCACCGCGGTCGAGTGGAGCGACTTCAGCGTCGCGACGTACTCTGTCGCGTCCTCCAGTGGCGAGGGCTTCGCCACCACGAGCTCGACCGGCGTCGGCGGCATCGCGGGAGCACCGGCCGCAGCCGGCTGACCGGACGAATTGCATGCGCCCGCGGCGATCGCAAGGACCGTCGACACGGAGGCGCGCACGAGACGGGCGGAGAGCATAGACTGCGTATTGGACTCTCGACGTTCCGCGAAGGTTCCAGCATGATAATCCGCTCTTCGCTCCTCGCCGCACTGGCCGCGGCGGCGGCGCTTGCGCCGGGCGCCGCGGGCCAGAGCGCCCCGCACACGGCCGAGCACCACGAGTTCGTCATCGAGAACTTCAAGACCGAGAGCGGCGCCACGCTCCCGAAGGCGCGCATCGTGTACGGCACGTACGGGCGGCTGAACGCCGCGCGCGACAACGCGGTGCTGCTGCCGTCGCACTACATGGCGAACCATCACGGCTACGACTGGCTGATCGGCGAGCGCGGCGGCGCGCGCGGCGAGGCGCGCGCGCTCGATCCCTCGTCGCTGTACCTCGTCGCGACCGAAATGTTCGGCAACGGCCAGTCGTCGTCGCCGAGCAACACGCCCGAGCCGTTCCACGGTCCGCGGTTTCCGGTGACGACGATTCGCGACAACGTCGAAGCGGTGCATCGCCTGCTCGTGGACGAGCAGAAGGTGACGCACGTGCGCGCGATCATCGGCTTCTCGATGGGCGCCGAGCAGGCGTTTCAGTGGGCCGTCAGCTATCCGGCGTTCGCCGATCGCATCGTCGCCACGGCGGGGACCGCGAAAGCGTGGCCGCACGGCGTCGTGCGGCTCGAGGGACAGATCGCCGCGCTGACCGCCGATCCCGCGTTCAACGGCGGCGACTACGCCTCGCCGCCGAAGAAAGGGATCGAAGCGTTCGGCATGGTGTGGCTCGGGTGGCTGTACTCGCAGGAATGGTGGCGGCGCGAGATGTGGAAGACTGCGGCGCCCGATCGCACGCTGCAGCAGGAAATCGAGAGCCGGCGGCGCACGTTCTTCGCGGGCAACGACGCCAACGATCTGATCCTGCAGGCGCGTGCGTGGCAGCGGCACGACGTCGGGACGACGCGGGGGTTCGACGGCGACGTCGAGCGCGCGCTGCGATCGATTGCGGTGCCGGTGCTCTACATGCCGTCGGAAACCGATTTGTATTTCCCCATCGGCGACGCGCGGTTCGAGGCGCAGTTCATCCGGCGCGTCGAGCTCGTGCCGATTCCCTCGCTGTGGGGCCACCCGGCCGGCGCGGGCGGCAACCCCGCCGATCGCGCGTTCCTCAACGAGAAGATCGCGCGGTTCATGGGGGTACAATGAAGCGTATCGCGTCGACATCGGTGCAGGGCGGGGCGTTCAGCCTCGCCAGGCGACCTTGAAAAGGGTCGCGCTGCGTGGAGCACAACGGAGTCATGGATATGCGTCGATTCGTCATCGGCATTGCCGGCTCGATTGCCGTCGCGGGTGCGGCAGTGATGATCGCCGACCAGCGCCTCTTCGCGCAGGCGGCACAGCCGGCGGCGCCGCAACAGACGGCGGCGAAGCCGAAGATCCCGCGGCTGGCCGACGGCCATCCCGATCTGCAAGGCACCTACGACGTCGCGACGCTCACGCCCGTCGATCGGCCGCGCGCCGTGAAGAACCTCGTGCTCACCGAGCAGGAAGCCGTGGCGATGGAGAAGTACGAGGCGCAGCGGCAGGTGAAAAACGACGCGCCGCTCAAAGCGGACCGCGGCGCGCCGCCGGTCGGCGGCGAGACGACCGCGCCGAAGTCGTACCTCGAGTTCCTCGAGCAGGCGGGCGGCGGCGTCGTCGGCGGCTACAACAACTTCTGGCTGTCGGGCGGCGATCACGTGATCAGAGTCGACGGCCAGCCGCGCAGCTCGATCATCATCGACCCGCCGGACGGCCAGGCGCCGCCGATGAAGCCCGACGCCGTCAAGCGCAATCAGGCGTTCCTCGCCGGCGCCGCGGCGCCCGACGCGAGCGAGAGCGGCAACGCCGGACCGCCCGGCGCGTTCGACGGCCCCGAGACGCGGCCGCTCGCCGAGCGCTGCCTGCTCGGTTTCCTCAACACGTCGGGTCCGCCGACGCTGCCGAACTACTTCTACAACAACCTGAAACAGATCGTGCAGACGAAGGACACGATCCTGATTCTGGTGGAAATGGTGCACGACGCGCGCGTGATCAGGATGAACGCCGAGCACCTGCCGCCGACCGTGCGGAAGTGGATGGGAGACTCGGTCGGCCGCTGGGAAGGCGACACGCTCGTCGTCGACACGACGAACTTCACGAACAAGACGCAGTTCCGCGGCTCCAGCGAGAACCTGCACGTCGTCGAGCGCTTCACGCGCGTCGATCCGCGGACGATCCTCTATCGATTCACCGTCGAGGATCCGTCGACGTGGGATCGGCCGTGGACGGGCGAATATCCGTGGAACCTCACGAACGAGAAGGTCTACGAGTACGCGTGCCACGAAGGGAACTACTCGCTGCCCGGGATGCTCCGCGGCGCCCGCCAGAAAGAAGCGGAAGACAAGAAGCCCTGACCCGCTCTATCCCTGTATCGCTTCCGCGATCGCGCGCTCGAGCTGCGGCGTCGTGAACGGCTTGGCGAGGAGCGGCGCGCCGGTCTCGCGGATGCGCTGCTGCGCCTCGCCCATCGCCGTGTAGCCGGACATGAAGATCACCGGCAGCTTCGGCCGCACCGCCCGCACGGCGGCGGCCAGCTCGATGCCGTTCATCCCCGAGCCGAGCATGACGTCGGTGAGCAGCGCCTCCGGCGCGGACGGTCCCTGCGCGAGGATCAGCGCTTCCATCGCCGTCTCGGCGGCGAGCACGGTGTGGCCGAGCGTCTCGAGCTGACGGCGCACCGTGTTGCGCACGTCGGCCTCGTCCTCGACGAGCAGGATCGTCCGCGGCGTCGTCGCCACGGCGCCATCGTGTCCGACGGCCGCCGCCGCGCGCGCCGCGCCGGCAACCGGCAGCAGCAGCTTCACCGTCGTGCCGCGCCCAACGAGCGAGTCGATCGTGACCGCGCCGCCCGACTGCTTCGCGAAGCCGTAGACCATGCTGAGGCCGAGGCCGGTGCCGCGCCCGCCCGTCTTCGTCGTGAAGAACGGCTCGAAGACGCGCGCGGCGACGTCGGGCGGCATGCCCGATCCGGTGTCGTGCATCGCGAGCTGCACGAAGTCCCCCGGCTTCAGGTCCTCGTCGATGCTGCGGGCGTCGGCGATCGAGACGGTCGCCGTACGGATCGTGAGCGTGCCCCCCTGGGGCATCGCATCGCGCGCGTTGAGCGCGATGTTGAGGAGCGCCGCCTCGAGCGCGCCCGGATCGACGAACGCGACGCACGGATCGGGAGAGGTGTCGGTGGTCAGTTCGATCGCCGCGCCGAGGGTGCGGCCGAGCAGCCGCACGGTGCCGGCGACGAGCGCGTTGACGTCGACCGGGTGCGGATTGAGCAGCCGGCGCCGGGAGAAGGCGAGCAGATGGCTCGTGAGATCGCGGCCGTGCAGCGTCGCGCGGAGCACGGCGTCGATGATCTCGTCGGCGTACGGGTCCTTCGGCAGGTATGCGCGGAGCAGCTCGACGTTGCCGAGGATGATCGCGAGGATGTTGTTGAAGTCGTGCGCGATGCCGCCCGTCAGCTGGCCGACGGCTTCCATCTTCTGCGACCGGAAGAGCGCCTCGCGCGTCTGCTCGAGCGTCGCCTGCGCGTGGCGCAGCTCGGTGATGTCGTGCGAGATGCCGAAGAGGCCGAGGATCTTGCCGGCGCGATCGCGGTAGACGCCCTTGGTGACGAGATACGCCTGGCGCGTG
>Ga0075424_100005146_pt1 | contig 12454 bp, 10 predicted proteins | sample SoiMethybrSBSTD3_FD_75301 | JGI IMG/M metagenome (GOLD analysis project Ga0075424, IMG submission 75301) | Bulk soil microbial communities from a Populus tree surrounding site in Tennessee, USA - Soil MetaG P. TD hybrid SBSTD3 | ecosystem: Environmental > Terrestrial > Soil > Tree plantation... | reverse complement strand
CGCTTGAAGAGGCTGATCAGCTGAGAGATCACCTCCTTGCAGTCGCCGACGATGGGAATGTCAGCGACGCGATTCTTGGAGATCTCAGCTGGGTCGATATCGGCGTGGATCACCTTTGCCAGCGGAGCGAAGCTGGACAGCTTCCCCGTCACCCGGTCGTCGAATCGGGTGCCCAGGGCGATCAACAGGTCGCTGCGCTGCAGGGCGCCGACTGCGGCAACCGTGCCGTGCATGCCTGGCATGCCCATGTTCTGCGGATGGCTGTCCGGGAAGACCCCCCGGGCCATCAAAGTCGTGATCACCGGAATGCCGGTCAGCTCAGCGAATTCTTTGAGCTCCGACCAGGCGTGGGCCTTCACGACGCCGCCACCGACGTACAGCACCGGCCGCCGCGACTCTATGATCAGCCGGCCCGCCTCGCGCACCTGCTTGCCATGCGGCCTGGTCACCGGACGGTAGCCGGGGAGATCGAGCTGGCGTGGCCATTCGAATCGCGTCTTGGCCTGCAGCGCATCCTTGGCGATGTCGACCAGGACGGGTCCGGGCCGGCCGGTGCCAGCGATGTGGAAGGCCGACGCAATTGCCGGGGCAATGTCGGCCGGTTTGGTGATCAAGTAACTGTGCTTGGTGATCGGCATGGTGATGCCGCGGATGTCAGCTTCCTGGAACGCGTCGGTGCCGATGGCCGCACTGGCCACCTGTCCGGTGATCGCCACGATCGGCACCGAGTCCATGTGCGCGTCCGCGATCGCCGTGACGAGATTCGTTGCGCCGGGGCCGGAGGTCGCCATGCACACCCCGACCTTTCCGGTGACCATGGCATAGCCCTCGGCAGCGTGGCCGGCACCTTGCTCGTGGCGCACCAGGATGTGGCGGACTTTGTCAGAATCGAACAGCGGATCGTACGCGGGAAGGATTGCGCCACCTGGAATCCCGAATACGACATCTGCCCCTACGCGCTCGAGCGATCTGACGAGAGATTGCGCTCCGGTCAGCTCGTCTGCTCTGTCGTTGTCAGACATCTCGGGTCTCCTTGCCCTGACGATCCCTCCATTAGATTTCCGTTTCCTGGGGGGATTCCGTTGTGGATGTTACGCCTGCGATCACAGGCCTCCGCGCCAACAAAAAACCCTCGCTGCCGATGGCAGTCGAGGGAGCGCGTCGGTGATTGAGCTTTTGCTCAGCCGACACGCTGACGTACGAGGAGAACTGTCCCTGCAATGCGCACGCCGTAACAATAGCTGCCCGAGCGGGCGGCTCCAATCCGGCATGGTGGTGTGTCTTGCGATCCGGAAGGACGCTCGGATGCCCTAGTAACGCGCATTTCTCGGCGACGTAGGGTCGGGAAATGGGTCGTGCGGTCGCAGTGCTGTCCCTCGTCGTCCTCACCCTTGGTTGTTCTGCGACGCCGACGGACCCGCCGACCACCATCCCTTCACCGGTGGCTGCGAATACGCCGCCCGCGACGAAGGCTAGGCCGACCGCTCCGGCACCAAGCCGGACGGCAGTCACGACTCCCAGGCCGTCTGCAACTCCGCGCCCCACCATGAACGCACCCGCGGCGCTCCGTGACGTCCGCCACTTGGCCTCCGACATCGGCCCTCGCGAGGCAACCTCCCGCAACTTCGCTGAGGCGGCAGCTTTTGTCGAGACCCGCTTCGAGCGCCTGGGCTATGACGTGAGGCGGACCAAGGTACGGGTGCCTTCCGGCACGTCGTGGGGTACGCCGGTGCGCCGCGGGACCTCCCTCAATGTGATCGCCGAGCCAGACGGCTTCGACGCGAGCAAGCCCCATGTAGTGATCGGCGCGCACCTGGACACAGTGCCGGTCGCCCCGGGCGCCGAGGACAACGCGTCAGGAATCGCAGTCATGCTGCAGCTGGCCGCGATGGTAAGCCAGCAGCCCGCAGCGCTTCCGGTGCAGTTCATTGCCTTCGGTGCGGAGGAACCGCGAGGCAGCGGTGATGCTCTGCACCACTTCGGCTCGCGACAACATGTGGCGGGCCTGAGCCGGTCGGAGCGTCGGGCGATCAAGGCGATGGTTGCTCTTGACCGCGTCGGCGTACCCGCCAGCTATGTGCCCGTCTGCACCGCAAACAGCCACGGCAATCGGGTCCGCGACGCTGTGCGAGCGGCGGCGCGTCGAACCGACATCGCCACCCGAACCTGCACGAACTACGCCAGTGATCATTGGTCGTACGCAAAGGCCGGCATTGCCGCAGTCCGGCTGGGCAGCATCCCGTATGCCGGATACCACTCCCGTGGCGACGTGCCAAGCGTTGTCGCCCAGCGGCAGCTGGATCGGGTTGGCCGGACGGTCTGGGCGTGGCTGCAAACGCCCAACTAGCGCGATGACTTACGAGGTCAGCGCAAACGGTCCGCGACTACTCCGCCAAATATCAGCGAGGATGCGATTCGCGCGGTCTCCGCGGACAAGCCGTGGAGCGAAATTGTTGTCGATCACGTACGGCACAGGTTCGACTGCCTTCACCCGGTCGCCCCAAAGGACGATTTCTAAGAAGACGCCTTCGCGAGTCTTGGTTTGGAAGTCCATGTCGAAGACGAAATTGCCGAGTGAGTGCACCACCACTGCAGATCCAGCCATCTCATAGCCCTGAACCCAATGTGGGTGCCCTCCAATGACCAGATCGGCACCTGCGTCGGCAAAGGCTTTCGCAGCCTGGCGCTGGCTGGGCTCGGGACGATGGGTGTACTGGGTGCCCCAATGAGTCATCACGACCACGACATCAACTCGCTTGTCGAGCGCTCGAATGTCAGAAGTCATGCGGCGCAGCGCTGCGCGGTCAAGCGGGCCGGTACGAGGCGGCATGCTCAGCCGATTCGCGCCGGCTCGGATGCGGGTCGCAGCGGGTGTCTCGCCGATCGAGTCGGCCGCCAGGAAGCCGACGCGCACGCTTCCACGTTTCATGATCACCGGACGGCGGGCCTGGGCCAGATCCCGCCCCGCTCCGACGGTGTCGATCTCGGCCCGGGCGAAGCGGGCAAGCGTTTGGCGCAGGGCGCGGTCGCCGAAGTCGCCCACGTGGTTGTTGGCCAGGGAAAGCACGTCGAATCCGGCGGCTCGCAGCCCTGAGGTGACCCGTGGGCTCGCCGCAAACGAGTCGCCTCCCTGCGTGGGCGACCCGTCCACGGAGAGCGTCGACTCGAAGTTGCCAACTGTGATCTCGGCACCGGCCAATCGTTTGGCAAGAGGCTTCAAAGGCGCCCCAGGGTCGGCCCGATGCCGGGCGCCGACCCGGCGTCCCAACATGATGTCACCGACAGCGGCGACGGTGGTGACTTCAGGCAGCGCTCGCGTGGATTGCGTGTGGAGCGGATAGCGCTGTGGCTCTCGCAGAGGATCACGACCGCCGACCGTCAGGACGCGAACGCGGGGATCCACAGCATCGGCCGGCACGATCCCGAGCACGTTCGGGCTCTCCCGGACCGCACGCAGCACATCGCCGACTCGATCGTCCCTGGTGGTGAGGACACGCATTCGGCCACCGGATTGCCCGATGGCTGACCAGCGCGTCGCCCCCGACGCGATAGCGCGGCGAGCATCGGCAACTCCTACATCGGCCGTTTGGCGGGTGGCGTTGACGACAAGAGCCAACGGCATCGAGTAGACCGGCGCGGGGGCACGCGAGGCGGATGACGTGGCGCTGGCCGAGGCCGAGCTGGGCGTGCGCGAAGAGGCGGCGACGTTCGGCGTCCGCGGTGACGCGTCCTCCGATGCCTGACAACCGGTGAGTACCGCCACGACCAGGGCAGCCAATCCTGCTTGCGCCCTCATCTGGCCAGCGTAGGTGCCTGCACTATGTGGGTACGCAGGCGCAGCTCAGTCTCGCGCCGGCGACTCGTCTCAACCCGTACGCCGCACTGCTGTGCCAGGCACCGTCCTGGTTCCGAGCAAACGCGCGTGAATGTCACCGGGGAACCGCACGGTGAATCGGGTGTTACCGATCCATGACTTCAGCTCGTTGATTCGCTGGTCAATGTCCCGCCGCCGCACAGCCGCCACGCGCTCGAAGTAATGGGTGTGGACTTCCCCATCCTTGGTCTGCGCCCAGGCGCCGACCACGCGTCCGTCGACCCACAAGCTGGGCCCGCCGTTGCCGGCACTGTCGAACACCTCCAACGAGGTGCTCGGAAGATACCAATCGCGCTGCTTCCAGCCCATGATCGTCGGATCGAGTCCAGGCAGCACCGCCACCCACGACTGGACCGGACCAACGGGCGGATCATCAGCCGCCAGCCAGCCGGTTGCGCCGTCCAGGTCGGCTTCGACGGCGTCGCAGTCGGCAAGCGCCTGCCTCGTCCTGCTCATCGTCCAGCCCATCCACCACTGCAGATCGGCCGTCGTCGCGGGGCCGAACCGCCGGAGCCACCGACCAGCCAGCTCGGCCGCCGATTGTCGTGGATCCAAATTGCCCAGCCCGCCCGGCAACCACGACTCCGTGTCGACATATCGGTAGGCGCCATTGATCCAGTTACTCGGCCGCCCACGCAACATCTGGCCGGCGAAGCCAAGGATGTAGAGCACGCGAGTGTGGGCCGACTGCACCGCGGCGTACGCCTTGCCGGGTGCGAGGTGGAGCTGCTGACGCAACGCGTCCGCCCGCTGGCCGATCTCCCGAGCGGTGCTCGGACCATGTTCGCGGAGATCGGTCAGCACTTGCTCCTCTGCATCGGCCAGCCATTGTTCGGGATCCGCGACTCCGCTCGCAGCCAGGAGCTGGCAGGTGCGGCGCCGTTCCTTGGCGAGGAGATCGCGAGTCGCCGCTGCATGCATCAGCCGGACGACGGGCGGGGTGGCGACCCAGAGGGTACGGCGCATGCCGTGGTGGCGGATCACACTGCGATCGATGTACAGCGCCTTGTCGACCGCCTCGATCGAGGGATGAACCATCCGCACCATCGCGGACAGAAATACGGTGACTGGGTCCGAGGAGTGCAAAGCCACGAGGTCGTCGGCGATCTTCGGGATCTCGTCGGTCCTGGTGCGTGGCAGCAGCCGATGTCGCTCGGCTAGCCGGGCCCGTCGCTCATCCACCTCGATGCGTACGCTCACGCCCTGACGGTAGCGGGCGGCGGCGACACTGTGCCCTCAGGCCTTCCGTGGAAACCTCACTTCAGCGGCTTGATATCAGCGTGAGTGGCAGGGTGATCTGGCGTTGAAGTTTGAGGGACTGCTGGAGCGTGTGGTCAGCCGCAGGTGGCCCCGACATTGGCCGAGCGAACGAGCTTGACGTATTTCGCCAAAACACCGCGCGGCGCCGGTCTAGGCGCCGGAGTCCACGTCGCACGTCGGCGCTCGAGCTCTGCGGTGTCGAGGGTGACGTCGAGCCGACCATTCGCGACGTCTAGGACAATCTCGTCCCCGTTCTCGAGAAGCGCGATGGGCCCGCCGTCTGCCGCCTCCGGGGCAATGTGGCCGACGCACAGGCCGGTAGTGCCGCCGGAGAAGCGGCCGTCGGTGATCAACATGACGTTCTTGCCGAGGCCAGCGCCTTTGATCGCGGCGGTAATGGCCAGCATCTCGCGCATCCCGGGGCCGCCTTTGGGACCCTCGTAGCGGATCACTACGACGTCACCTGCGGTAATCGTGCCGTTCTCCAGAGCATCCATGGCCGCGCGTTCGCCGTCGAAGACGCGCGCCGTACCTCTCCACACCTCCGTATCGAAGCCGGCGCTCTTCACCACGGCACCTTCCGGTGCCAACGACCCGTGCAAGATCGTGATGCCGCCGGTCGGGTGGATCGGGTTCTGTAGTGTCCGAACGATTGTCCCGTCCACATCGGGCGGCGCGATGTCCGCCAGGTTCTCCGCCATGGTCTTGCCGGTCACCGTCAGGCAATCACCGTTGAGCAGTCCTGCGTCGAGCAGTGCCTTCATCACCACAGGCACTCCACCGACGCGATCCACGTCGTTCATCACGTACCGGCCGAAGGGCTTGAGGTCACCGAGGTGGGGCACCTTCTGGCCAATGCGTACGAAATCGTCCAGGCTGAGGTCCACGTCAGCCTCGTTGGCGATCGCCAAGAGGTGCAACACCGCGTTGGTCGAGCCGCCGAATGCCATGGTGACGGCGATGGCGTTCTCGAATGCTTCCTTGGTGAGGATCTGGCGAGCAGTGATGCCCCGACGCAACATCTCGACCACGGCCATGCCGCTCCGACGGGCGAAGCCGTCACGGCGGCGGTCCACGGCGGGTGGAGCGGCGGAGCCGGGCAACGACATGCCCAACGCCTCGGCGGCACTCGCCATCGTGTTGGCGGTATACATACCGCCGCAGGCACCCTCGCCGGGGCAGATCGCCTTCTCGATCTTGGTGACATCTTCGCGACTGATCAGCCCTCTGACGCAGGCACCGACGGCCTCAAAGGCGTCGATGATCGTGACCTCCTTGTCGCCCACGTAGCCCGGCATAATCGATCCGGCGTAGAGGAACACCGAGGCAAGATCAAGACGAGCGGCGGCCATCAGCATCCCCGGCAAGGACTTGTCGCAGCCCGCGAGCAGCACCGAGCCATCCATCCGCTCGGCCAGCATCACTGTCTCCACCGAATCTGCGATGATCTCCCGGCTCACCAAGGAGTAGTGCATGCCCTCATGGCCCATGGAGATGCCGTCGGAGACCGAGATCGTGCCGAACTCCAGCGGATAGCCGCCTGCCGCGTGCACGCCGTCCTTGACCGCCTTGGCCAGCCGGTCCAGGGACAGATTGCATGGAGTGATCTCGTTCCAGCTGGAGGCGACACCAATCTGCGGCTTGGCCCAGTCCTCGTCGCCCATGCCCACCGCGCGGAGCATGCCACGCGACCCGGTGGCCTCCAGCCCGTCGGTCACCACCCTCGATCGCGGCTTGATGTCGACGCCATTGGCAGCTGCTGGATCCGACTGCTCACTGGGGCGGCTCTGCTGAGTCATGGCGGTCAATCTACCGTCGCGTCCCTGCAGGCATCCGCGGAGACCTCACGCCCGGATATGGCTCAGAAACGAGCCGAGTGGGGACCGCGTCCAGTTGCCCAGTCCGGCGCATGGGGTGCCATCGGAGCCGCAGACCGTAGAACGCGCTGGCTACTGACTGGATGACAACCATGTAGAGGAGCTGACGACGCGGATCGCCGCGTCGAGCATCCTTCCCTGAATACGCTGCCACATCGTGGCGGGATGCCACGGCGGCGCGTTGGCCGCGGAGCTGACCGTATCGAAGGTGTAGCCACGCCGCTGCAGCTGCGTGATCAGCTCATCGAGCGCGGCAACTGTCTGAGAGCGATCGCCACCGCCGTCGTGCAGCATGACAACCGCGCCCTGCTTACCCTTCGGCAGGCCGGCTTGAATGATGGCGGACGCGCCCGGCTTCGCCCAGTCGTTGGTGTCCAGATCTGCGTAGACGACGCGGTAGTTCTGCGCGTTCTGCATGGCGTGCCAGTCCGACGGCACAATCGCGCCAGGTCTAGACGAGTACGGCAGCCTCAGCAAGTTGGTCGTCTGGCCGATCGCGCCGGCAATGGCGAGTTGCGTCTGATCGAGCTCCAGCTGGAATCGCCAAGTTGAGACGTTGGTGAGGTTTGCGTGGGTGAAGGTGTGGACACCCAGATCGTGGCCGTCGGCGTACATCCGCTTCACCAGATCCGGCCGGTCGGCCGCCCGTGCGCCAACGACGAAGAAGGTCGCTTTTACGCCTCGCGCAGCCAGGATGTCCAAGATCTCCTCGGTCCAGACCGATGGGCCGTCGTCGAACGTGAGCACGACGTGCCGGTCAGGGATATGGGCGCCGGCTGTCGCGGGGTGAGCGGGATCGACAACAGGACCGCCGTTCAGCAACGCCTGCGGGACCTGACCGGGCTGCGCTCGGGAGGACGGGTCGTGTGCACTTTCCCCGACCTCGCCGTTGACGAGCCCAGCCAACAGCAGGAGGAGCAGCATCAGGATCGTTAGTACGCCCAGAAGTGCCCAGTGTGCACGCGGTCTATCCCGCCGGGGTCGGCCGCCCACGGCTCAGGAAGCAGCGTTCTTGGCTTGACCGGGATGGGTCGGTCGGCTCGTCTGCCCTAACCTGCGGCCCTGGGTGCCGGGCGTCGGGGCGTGGGAGTTTCGCGCGGTCGCCTTCGATTTTGCGGGCGTGGAGGGGGCCGTCGTTGCGCGCGGCTTCGTGGTCGCCGAACCCGTCGCCACAGGGTGGGCCGCAGGCGCCAGGGCCGTCGAGCGATGGGATGGACTGCTCACTGACTTGGCGCGTCGCCGCGTGGTTGGGTCGGGAACATCCCTGGACTTCTGCGCCACATCCGATTCGGTGACTGTGCCGGGGTCGGTGGGAAGGGCGACCTCGGGCTGGTCTCCGTTGAGCGTCGGCGAAACCAATCCATCCAATCCGGGGAGGGCAATGTGCGTCGTCAGCGTGAACGCGATAGCTACGCCCAGAATGGCGCAGACCGTGATCAGTGCCCGGCCGACCCACAGCAGGACAGCCGCCCGCCTTCCGGTTTCGTCGTTGAATACGGGCTTGGTCATCGACAATGACTCGGCAGTCCCCATCACTCCCCCGTCCTGACATGGGACGGAGGTCATGCTAGTTGAACGCGAGTCCTCCCGACTAGCTGCCAAGCAAGGCCGATAAGCAAGGTCAGGCCGAGTAACGGGCCGAGATTGGCAACCAGCTGCTGCAGGAAGTCGAACTGCCGCTCTCGTCCACCTCCGTACGGGAGAACAGCGAGCGGCAGACAGATGCACACCCAGATCACCCACGACCCGCCGACGTAGCGAGCCCAGCGTGGCAGGCCAGGAGACAGCACGGCCATCGCCATGGGCAGGATCCACACATAGTGGTGGGTCCATGACAGCGGCGACGCAAGGCAGGTGGTAAGCCCAACCAGCGCAACCGCAAAGACCTTTTCGCCGTTACGCCACCAGTAAGCAGCCACCAGGCACCCCAGCACTGCCAAGACTCCCGACACCGCAAGCCCCAACAAAGTCGTCGTGCGTGACGAGCCACCGAGCCGGAAAAAGACTCCCAGCAACGACTGATTACCGGCGTACAGCGGGGAGGCCGTTCGCGTGTCCCCGCCGGACAGCTCGCCGAAGAACACCAACGTCTCGCGGAACAGCAAGATCGCGCCGATCCCGGTGAAGACCGCAAAGCTGATCACCGCGGTGATCGCCACCCGGGTTTTGCCGATCAAGAATGCGAAGATCACGAACAACGCTGGGGTCAGCTTGATCGCCGCGGCCAGGCCGATCAACGTGCCCTGCGGGATTCGTCGCCGCTCACCGGGCGCATCAGGCAGCAAGTCGGCAACGACGAGTGCCATCAGGATCGTGTTTACCTGGCCGTAGCCGAGCGTGGTCCGGATCGGCTCCACTGCGAGCACCACCGCGATGCCGATAAGTCCGAGCTTCCAACCACGCGGCGCCCCGCAGCGCTTCAAGACCGACTGCTGTGCCCAGACCAGGCCGCCGGTCCAGACCACTTGCCAGAAGACGTACGGGCCGAACGCCAGCGGTGTCATCAAGATCGCCGCGATCGGCGGGTAGATGAAATACAGATTCCAGAACGGTGTGGTGGTAGCGAAGATGTCCTTGCCCGCCAGCATGTCCTTGACCGCGTACACGTAGACCTGGAGGTCGATCGTCGACGGGTGCCAGGGAATCAGCTTCCCGTACTGAATGATGTAGGGCAAGATCAACAGCGCGACCGCGAACGGCGGCAGGAACTCCACGGCCGCGCGGGCCAGCCGCCGGCTGATCGATAGTGACGTTGCCGGTACCGAACGAGTCGGCAGGCTCACGCGCCCGCCTGGATCTGGCGATACACCGAATCCAGTTCACCATCCGGCGCAACACCGCTGTTGACGAGCAGACCCAGACCAGGCTCGTCGGCGTAGCGCGGAACAACGTGCACGTGCAGGTGGAACACTTCCTGGCCGGCCGCTTGGCCCGAAGAGGAAAGCACATTGATCCCGTCCGCGGCCAGCCGCTGCATCAGTAGCCGTGCGACGGCGTCCACAGCCGGAGCTATTTCGGGCAACATAGGTGGCCCGGTGAGCATGTCGGGCACGTGTCGTTTCGGAACCACCAACGCATGCCCACGATGCCACGCACCGATGTCGAGGAAGGCCACCGCCCGCTCGTCTTCGTAGATCCGCCGGGACGGCAGTTCCCCGGAAATGATCTTGCAGAAGATGCAATTGGGGTCGGTGGCTTCGATATCAGGCGTCTCGAGAGGCGTCATCTGATGATGTTCTCCAGTTCCGTGCCAGCGGCGAAGCGACCCAGCTGAGCCGCGATGAGTCGGTCGGCGCGGGGGAAGAAGGCGGTGCTCGGCCCGCCGACATGTGGTGAAATCAGCACTCCCGGCGTACGCCACAACGGATGCTCGGGCGGCAGCGGCTCGGGATCGGTAACGTCAAGGGCCGCTCGAATCCGGCCGGTAGAGGTTTCGGCTAGCAGCGCCTCGGTGTCGACGAGCCTGCCGCGCGCGACGTTGACCAGCACGGCTCCATCGGGCAGCGCAGCGAGCTCGCTGCCGCCGATCAAGCCCTCTGTTTGTGGGGTGTGTGGCGCCACCACGAAGACGACATCGGCGTTGGGCAGCAGCTCGGGCAGGTCCTCGATGGCATGTACCGGAACCGGCTCGGTACGCGGCCGGCGCGCCACCCGAGTCACCGAAGCGACCTCGAAGCCAGCCAGCCGGCGCTCGATCGCGGCGCCGATGTGGCCATAGCCGATGATCAACACGCGCTGATCGGCCAAGGAGATGCCGAGCCCAAAGTCCCAGATGCCACTGGTCTGGTTGCGCGCATAGTGATCAAGATGTCGTCCGCTCGCGAGTGCGAGCGCGACGGCCAATTCGGCGGTGCTCGTGTCATGGACGCCGGCGGCGTTGCACAAGATCACCCCGTCAGGCACGTACGGGAGGAAGTTCTCCACCCCCGCGGTCAGCGTCTGGATGACCTTCAGTTGCTTCATCTCCGCGACGCGGTCCAGCACCTCCTCGCCCTTGAGATAGGGCAGCACGTAGAACTCGACTTCTGCGATCGACTGCGGCCAGCTGTCACCATCGGCCCGGTAGACGTCGACATCGATGCCGTCGGGGATTCCGCCGAGTCGCTGCTCGGCCTCTTCCACGCTGGCGTACGGCAGCCAGGCCACCCTTCTCGTTGCAGGCACGAGGTTCAGTGTCCCGCTGTCGGGGCGAGTGCGGGGCGGCGTACCGGAAAACCGGCGGCTTCGATTGCCGACTTGACATCGGAGATCCGCAGCCTGCCGAAGTGGAATACGGTCGCCGCCAGCACGGCATCGGCACCCGCGACGATCGCCGGGGGGAAGTCCGCGACCGTGCCCGCCCCGCCAGACGCGATGAGTGGGACATCCACCACGGCGCGCACGGCCCGGATCATCTCCAGGTCAAAGCCGCCGGTGGTGCCGTCGGCATCCATCGAATTCAGCAAGATCTCGCCAACACCCTGATCAACCCCGCGGCGCGCCCACTCCACCGCATCCAGCCCTGCGGCTCTGCGGCCGCCGTGTGTCGTCACTTCGAAGCCCGACCTGGCCCAGGGTGCGCGACGGGCATCCACGGACAGCACCAACACCTGGCTGCCGAACCTGCGGGTGATCTCCCCAATTACCTCAGGCCGCCGGATCGCACCAGTGTTGATCGCCACCTTGTCGGCGCCCGCGCGGAGCAGCACGTCCACGTCGTCGACGGAAGTGATTCCGCCGCCAACCGTCAGCGGAATGAACACCGTTTCGGCGGTTCGCCGCACAATCTCGAGTGTGGGCTCCCTGCCCTCTGCCGACGCCGAAATGTCGAGGAATGTCAGCTCATCCGCCCCTTCGGCGTCATAGCAGGCAGCCAGCTCCACCGGATCACCCGCATCCCGAAGAGCAACGAAGTTGACGCCCTTCACGACTCGGCCACCGTGCACATCTAGGCACGGGATGACACGAACGGCGACCGTCACGACGAACACTCTAGAGGGAGTAGACACACCTGATGCCTGAGCCGGTTGTCATCCCATTACGCTGCGAACCATGCCCCAGCTCGATGACAGGTTTCTGGCGCTTCCCTTGCAGGCGCTGAGCGACGCCGCCCTTTCCAGGGCCAGGGACTTGGGGTGCCGTTATGCCGAGGTTCGCGTCGAACGGATCCGTGTGGCATACCGCAGCTTCCGTGATCACGCTCTGGAGACCACAGCCGACCATGAGGTCCTGGGTTTGTCGGTCCGTGTCGTACACAACGGGGTGTGGGGATTCGCGTCGGGTATCACACTGGCAACCGAAGCGGCGGCTCGGTTGGCTGATCGTGCCGTCGCCACAGCAAAGGTTTCCCGTCCGCTAACACCCGCTTCGGTCGAGCTGGTCGGTGAGGAGGTTTACCCCGACGCAGTCTGGCTGTCGGCGTATGAGGTGGACCCGTTTGAGGTCGACGAAGCGACCAAAACCA
>Ga0075424_100005145_pt1 | contig 12455 bp, 11 predicted proteins | sample SoiMethybrSBSTD3_FD_75301 | JGI IMG/M metagenome (GOLD analysis project Ga0075424, IMG submission 75301) | Bulk soil microbial communities from a Populus tree surrounding site in Tennessee, USA - Soil MetaG P. TD hybrid SBSTD3 | ecosystem: Environmental > Terrestrial > Soil > Tree plantation... | reverse complement strand
TGTGGTCGAGCCGGAGTTGATTGTGCGGGAATCGACGGGGGCGCCCGACGCGACCAGATAGACTCTTTCCGTCTGTGATGTAGGGAAATCCCCGCCCAAGCGGAGCTTGGACGGGGCACCCGAAAGAGTCCAGTTAGAGTTGATCCAGATTCCCGCCCGTTACCGGACCCAGTTGTCAGTAACCTCGACCACCCGACGCAAGCGCATCGTACGGCACATCGCGCGGGATGTTGTAGCGGGCCATGATTTCCTGCATCTTGCCCTCATCTCTGGCGACATCGTCGCGATCGTGTTTGCGGCGGTGCTCGGTCCAGTTTTCGTACGCTTTATCGAACTTTTTCTGGTCGTCGTGCGAAAACCTTCCCTGAAATTGCCGGACGTCATAGTGGTGGTAGTCTCCACTCGCGGTGGCAATCACGCTAAAAGGCGTATCAGGCGGGATCTGGTAGCGCGCCATGGTGTCTTCCATCTTGCGGGCGTACTTGTCGATATCGTCGCGATCGTTCTTGTAATTTGCCCTCTGCCATTTTTCGTAGTGCTCATTGAATTCCCGTTGATCGTCCGCAGAGAGCCTGCCCTGCCATTGTCCTGCATAACGATCCTGATCGCGGTCGGGATACGGGTATTGCGATTGGGCCACTGCCGGAAGGCAGCCCAACGCCATCCACATTGCGAGAACTCCCAGAAGTCTCTTCATCGCATACCTCCTAACTGGCTATCTGCCATTTAGGAGTAGCTCGCTGCCTGGAAAGTTGGTTTTTTACTGCAGCGAACGAACGACTGGAGCATTTCAATTTAGAATTTGCGGGATTTCCCCTAAGGTAAATTATTGCTTGTATTATGCAAGTGATATTGGTAAGGTCGGCACCGTGCTTCGGGGAACTCAGACCGCACCCCGCTCTGGTTGTCCGGTGAGCATTTCACTGGAGAGGTTGGGGGATCGCTGGTCTCTGCTTATCATCCGTGACTTGATGGTTCGCGGACTGCGAACGTTCAAGGATTTTCAAAAATCGGGTGAGGGTATCGCAACCAACATTCTGGCCGACCGCCTAAAGCGTCTGCAGAGCTCTGGAATCATCCAAGGGGAGATGGAGCAGTCGGACGGCAGAAGGGTAAACTACCGACTTACAGAAAAAGGCATAGATCTGGCGCCGGTACTTTTGGAACTGCTCATCTGGGGAGCACGTCACGAAGAAACGGGCGCACCTTGCGCTCTGATCGCAGACATGGAGAAAAATCGCGCGCAGATTGTAGCCGAAGCGCGACGACGGTGGGCGGAACGGGATCTAACTCCCCTCCTGCCTAAGTTTGGGGACGGCCGCGGTCGTCCTGGGGCCAAAACTACCAGGCATAAATAACAGGAGGAAGTGAGGCATGAGCAAGGTACGGGTGCTTGTGGGCACACGCAAAGGCGCATTCATTCTTACCTCTGACGGCAAACGTGAGAAATGGGACGTCAGCGGTCCCCTTTTTACGGGCTGGGAGATTTATCACTTCAAGGGATCATCGGCAGATCCCAACCGCCTCTACGCGTCCCAGACCAGTGGCTGGTTCGGACAAGTCATCCAGCGCTCTGACGATGGCGGCAAGACCTGGCACCAGCCGGGAACGCCTCCGGGCGAGAGCACACAGACTCCGGATGGCCAGCCCAAAGGAGAAAGCAACAAGTTCGTCTACGATGCGTCGCCGGAGACCGGCAAGCCGCTCACCACGCACCAGTTCTACGACGGCACACAGCACCCCTGGGAATTCAAGCGGGTGTGGCATCTGGAGCCGTCGCTGAAGGATCCCAATACTGTGTACGCGGGGGTGGAAGACGCCGCGATTTTTCGTTCGACCGACGGTGGCGTCAGCTGGCATGAACTCTCCGGCTTGCGCGGTCACGGCACCGGCCCGAAGTGGCAGCCCGGCGCCGGTGGCATGTGCCTGCACACCATCATTCTTGATCCCAGCAATCCGCAACGCATCTGGATTGCGATCTCCGCAGCCGGTGCGTTTCGCACTGATGACGGCGGCAAAAGCTGGAAGCCCATCAACCGCGGCTTGAAGTCGCAGTACATTCCTGATCCGAATGCCGAAGTGGGTCATTGCGTGCACCACATCGCCATGAATCCGTCGCGTCCTGGCGTGCTGTTCATGCAGAAGCACTGGGACGTTATGCGCAGCGACGACGCCGGCGAGAACTGGCGCGAGGTGAGCGGCAATCTGCCTACAGACTTCGGGTTTGTAATTGATGTTCACACGCATGAGCCGGAGACCATCTATGTCGTTCCCATTAAAAGCGATGGTGAACACTTCGTGCACGAGGGTAAGCTGCGCGTCTATCGGAGCCGCAGCGGCGGAAATGAGTGGGAACCTCTCACCAAAGGACTGCCGCAGAGCAACTGCTACGTGAATGTCCTGCGGGACGCCATGGCAGTCGACACGCTGGACAAGTGCGGCGTCTACTTCGGCACCACCGGCGGGCAGGTCTACGCTTCGGCAGATGCCGGGGACAGTTGGAATCCGATTGTGCGCGACTTGCCGGCAGTGCTTTCGGTCGAGGTGCAGACGCTGTCATGATCCGAGTTGTTCTGCCACCGCATTTGCGAACGCTGGCGCACGTGACCGGGGATGTCGAACTCGAAGTCGACAGCCCGGTCACGCTTCGCTCGGTGCTGGACGCATTGGAGACGCGGTATCCGATGTTGCGCGGCACGATCCGCGACCATGACACGCTCCAGCGTCGCGCCTTTCTTCGCTACTTCGCCTGCGAACAGGACCTCTCCCACGAACCACCCGACACACACCTCCCTGACGCGGTTGTCCGTGGGGCGGAGCCGTTCATCGTGCTGGGAGCAATCGCGGGGGGATAGCCACGTCGGTCGGGAACTATTTTTCAAGCTCCGAGGCCCCATTCAACTCCGAGGCCCCATTCAAAATGACGGATAGCGGAGCCGAATTAGAGGTGTCGACCTTCGTGTTCACCAGGAACTTCTGGCCATCGGTAGTCACGTCATAAGAGAAGAAGTCCATGGCCGAAATCGGCTGCCGGGGATGGGTTTGAAATAACACCGCCGGAGATCCTGTCTCAAATGCAGCGCCGACTCTGATTTCCGCCGCCATCAGTCGGCCATCGGGGGCCAGGTAGAACAACTCTTTGCCATCACGTCTCCAGCGAGGTTCCTCTCCACCGTCGTTGCGGGAAACTTGCCATTTACTGCTGAAACTGGGGAGGGGGGAAACGTAAATCTCCCAGTTCCCGGTCTCGCTCGAAGCGTACGCGACGAATTTCCCGTCGGGTGACCAGCATTGTGCCCGCGGCGAGTGCCATCGATGGGTCGGAATTATAGCTTCACAATACCCAGCGCCCACAGGGAAAGGACAGAAGCCTCAGGGCTGCTTTTGCCACGTCTGCCCAGCATCGGCTGTCCGCCAGGCTTCGCCTGTCGTGGTTGTGACCTTGCCACGTTGTGGGTCAGTGAACTCAATGGCCGCGATATCAGCGATAAGAGGGACGCCGTTTGCAGTGGGTTTCACCTGGGTCCAGTGACCACCGGCATCGGCAGAGTGATAGAGCAGGCCGGCGGAACCTCCAACCCAAACGTCGGGACCGTTCGCTGAAAGTGCGCGGAAGGTAGCTCTGTCGGCAACTGTCATGGGTTGCCACGTTTTTCCCGAATCGATGGAGTGTTGCAGTTGACCGTCCGAAGAAATCGTCCAGCGGCTCAGCTCAGCCGCAAATCGGAAATATCCTGAATGAAGCTTGGCCGATTTTTCGCCTTCGGCTGTATCTTCGTTTGCGACTGGTGCGGCGAGCCCTCCGACCGTCGTGAACTGCGAGTTTGCGGTCTTTGCTTTGCCAACCGCTTCCCCCTTTACTAGCGACTTTTGTCCGGTCGTCGCGGGCGGGGCGGTAGCATTGACGGCTACCGTTTCGGTTGCAACCTTGGAAGGCGACATGGCAGCGACGCCGGCCCCATCTCGGTCCCCAACGGGAAGGCTTCGCGCCTCGGCTTGCGGAATTGGAGGCGGCGCGGCAGGTGCTGATGTTGGTGCTGGAACCGGCTGGGCGGGAGGTGCAGCGTCCGCACGTATTGGCCGCTTTGCTTCCGGGACATTCGCGGTGCGCTCGTTCAGAACTAGAGCCGGCGCAGCAACTTTGTTCGTCGAGTACATGAATTGCTCGTCGGCTTCTTTCTTATCTTGAAAGAGAATTCCCTTCTTAGCTCGCGACTTGTCCTGCTTCGATTCAGCCGCCTGCTGGTTCAACGTGTCATCGGTCAACGGAGCCATCTGCCGCAGGGGAACGGTCTCTGCGCTTTCCTTCACCGGTCCCGCCGTCATCGCGACTCGATTCATGGTGGTGCGCTGCATCAGCACCGCCGAACTCACTATCACTACACATGCGGCAAGCGCTCCCCAGCGCAAGGCGCTCCAGCGGAACCAAGGAGCTTTTTGGACTGGTCTGGTGTCTTTACCGGAAACGAGTGCGGGCGATGGCGTTGGCGGTAGCTGCAACGCGACTACCTCTCGACACTCGGTGCAACGCGCAAGGTGATCTAGGACAGGAATGCGCTCGCGCTCCGACAGCGCCTGCTCGGCGAAGGCTGTCAGCAGGTTGGGATCGGGGTGAGTCCCGGCCTGCGCTGCCTTCAGCCGTTCGCGAACGAGATTGGGAACATCAGTCATCGGTAAATTGTCTTTCGCCGGAAGCTCCTCGAAGGCACTTCCCTAGCCAAGCACCCTGAAGGCTCACCGTGCGACTCTCGAATGCCAACTGCCAGAAATCTCAGCCACTTCCGTCGCCAGCCTGCGCTTCTACCTTCTTCTTGGAGAACGCGGTTTGAGGAGAATCTTGCGCCAATCGATCACGGATATTCAAGGTCAGGTCGCGCACATCGACTTCCAAAGCCTCTTCGGCCTGACGGCGGCTCATCCCGCGGCGCCCCAGGGCCGCTAATATCTGTTTGCGCAAGGACTTAGCCAATTTATCCACTTTTCGGCAGATGGTGGATTCATGCACCGAAAGCATTCGGGCGATCTCCGCTAAAGTGCGGCCATCAAGGAAATACGCAGCCAGTACAAACCGGTCCTCGGCCGGCAACGCGGACAGGGCTTCGTCGGTTGCTGATTCCAGGCGCGGATCAACGACGGATATTGGCTCGGGATCGGGCGTGGCAAACTGGGCGCCTTCCTCGGTTTCCTCTTCAAGACTCACCATCCGCTTCTGCCGGCGATAGCGATTGACTTGTTCCTGCGCCATCACAGTCCGCAGCCAACCTTCCAGCGAGCCGCGGCCGGTATAGGACGAGAGCTTGGAAACTCTCCGTCCCTCGCGGCTAACAGTTCCATACAGATCGGCATAAAGAGAGTCTGCAAGTTCACGGGCGGCGGACTCTTCACGAGCGATCTGGAGGCCGATTTCGTAAAGCCGCTCGCGGTAGCGCGCCATGAAAGTCTCCCAGGCGCGTTCGTTCCCATTGGCGCACCCTCGCGCCAGGACCAGCTCTTCGATTTTGAGTGAAACGCAGAATTCGCGGAGGTGCGGGGAACCCTCTCCGGCGCCATATTTCTGAGTAACTTCGAGCAGGATAAAGGCCAACTGATCGGAGCTTATGTCGTACCTCGCCGCCCCAGACTTGGCATGGAGTTCGGCGGCCAAAGTTTGCAGCTCAGGTGAGCATCCGGCGGCGGGTTGCGTGGCGCGATCCATCAGGAGTGGGCGTCCTTCGCGATGCTACTCATTTTTTTCGATGCAAGGAAGACGGAACTTACCGTTCTCGGAACAGACAAAGGGAAGCCAAGGGCACCCCGGAACATTTGGATGCGCTCGGAGGCCGGGGTGTCGCTTCACTCCGGGAGGATTGCAATGAGGATTATGGCGTTCTTGGCCGCGATGGCTGCAGTGATCGTCACCGGCCTGGTGTTGAGCTCGCGCTACGAGGTCCAGGCGGGCGAGGTGGTATCGGGATCGGATTACAAGGTGCTCTCCCCCATCCGACATGGAAATCTCACGGTGTTTCCGGTGGTTGCCACGAATTCCCATGACACGCACGTTTTCCTGACATTGGATGAGGGTCTCAAGTCGGGTGAGGTCGAGGTAACGGAATCGGGACGCGTGGGTGGAATGGTCCGCCGACGGCAGAGTGGTGTCCTCAACACTCCGTATCCCGTGCGGAACGGGGCACAAGTGAACAAGCTGGTGCTGGTCAATAACTCGAAGCGGCCGCTGATCTTGCTGGCCGGCGAAATCGTGACTGGAGGAAAACAGGATCGGGTGATCGGAAAGGATCGGATCGTTCCAGCCGACAGCGACCCGATCGACCTCGACGTATTCTGCGTGGAACCGGGACGGTGGGTAGGTTCCAGTGAGAAGTTCGTGTTTGGTTCCGTCAGCGGTGGGATGGCGGCGCCAGCCGTACGCGGCAAGGCAATGGCCGATAAAGACCAGCAGAAGGTATGGGCGGAGGTGGGCAAGGCAAAGGAAGGCATGGCGAACGAGCTTCGCAGTCCGACGCTGGCGCAGAGCGTGCCGGCGCCGGCGGCTGCTATGGAGGTCGAGTCGACGACGTCCTACGCGCGTGTGATGCAGAATGACGAGGTGAAGTCCAGGGTGGACTCGATGGCTCGTCCGATCGAACAGGAATATCAAAGCACCATCCAGCAACTTCGCGATCGAAACGCGCTGGGCGTAGTCGTAGCCGTTAACGGAGAGATCGTGTGGGCCGACATCTTTGCCAGCACCAACCTGCTCGAGAAGTACTGGCCCAAGCTTGTGCGGTCGTACGCCTCAGAAGCGGTCGTGACGCGGGCCAAAGGTGCGCAAGCGAGTGAGAAAGCTGCTCAAGCTTTCTTGGAGAACCTGCATGGGAGACATGAGACGGTGGACAGCGAGCCCGGAATCTATCGGCATACTGAAGTGAGCGGCGATGGATTCAAGGCATTTGAACTGACCTCGTTGCTTCCGAAGACGGGATTTGCAGTCCATGTGGCAAAAATGGCTGATTAGCAGTGGGCAGTGGCCGGTGGTCAGTGAGCAGTGGTTAGTCCTAGGTTTTCACCGATTGGTGTCCCTCCCTCAGGGCGGGGAGAGCTTACGCTCTCCCCTTTCATCACAACGGGGCCGATTTACGCACTGCGTTGAGCTACTTCAAACTTGCCGCCTCCTTCAAAGGCAAGTTCTGTGACGAGCCGCCTGCCATGAATATGTAATCCCCGGGCACTCGCTCCCATCCATTCTTTTCGACGCTGAAAATGGAGAGGTAGAGCGGATCGATCTCCACCGTGACTTCCTTGCTTTCACCGGCGTTTAATTTGACCTTGCTCCAGCCGACCAAACGCTTCGGCGGCTGATTTGCGCTTGCAGGAAGAGCAACGTAAACCTGCGCTACTTCCGCTCCTGCCCGCGTGCCCGTGTTTTTCAAGGTAAAGGTCACGCTAACTTTCTCTCCGGCCGTCACCTTCAAGCTGGAATATTCGTAGGTGGTGTAGGAGAGCCCATGACCGAAGGGGAACAGGACGGACTTGTTCTCCGCGTCGTACCACTTGTAGCCAACCTTCACGCCTTCATCGTAGGTGACCTGAAATGCCGGCAGGCCCGCAGCGATTCGCTTCCAGGCCTCGTTGTCTCCATCCCTCGTGGTGGAGTGGGCAGGAGGCTGGACGATCGTCGGATGCGGCAGATCAGCTTCACTCCTCGGGAACGTAATTGGAAGTTTCGCGCTCGGATTCAGGTCGCCGAAGAGCAGGTTCGCGACGGCTTCAGCACCACGGCTCCCCGCAAACCAAGTCTCGAGAATTCCGCTCACTTGGTCGACCCACGGCATCGTAACGGGACCACCACTTTCAATCACAACAATGGTGTGGGGATTTGCTGCCGCCACCTTGGCGATGAGCGCATCCTGGTTGTCGGGGAGAGCCAAGCTTTCCAGATCCATGCCTTCACTTTCCCACTGCGCGGCAAAGACAATGGCCACATCCGCAGACTTGGCCAACTCCGCAGCTGCCGATGGATCTGTACCCGGATCGTATTGGACGTTCGCGCCGGGGGCTTTCGCTTTGATCGCCTTTAGGGGTGAAGTTGGAAACCAGATGTGATCCTGCCAATGGGTGCGGCCTTTGCCAGGGGGCATGATCGCATTTCCACCCGGTGGATCGACCTGCGCCGAACCGCCGCCGGAAATCATGCCCACATCGGAGTGTGCACCAATCAGAGCGATACTGCGCAATTTGGAAGCGTCGAGCGGCAGAAGATTCTGGTTGTTCTTGAGCAATACGATGCTCTGCTCGGCAATTTTCTGGGCGACCTCGAAGCCACCCACGACATCGACCACGCTCTTCTCCGGCGGATCATCGACAACGCCAGTCGCAAACATGGAACGCAAGATGCGATGCACGTGATCGTCGAGCTCAGACTTCGGAATCTTTCCGGATGCGACAGCCTTCTTGAACTCGGCGCCGTAGAAGATTTCCGCCGGTTCTTCGTGATCGAGTCCCGCAGCCGAAGCCTTCGCCGCACTATGCGTCGCGCCCCAATCGGACACAACGAAACCCTTGAAATTCCAGTCCTTCTTGAGCAGATCCCTGAGCAGATACTTGTTCTCGCACGCGTAATCGCCGTTAACGCGGTTGTAGGAGCACATCACCGCGGCGACGTCCGATTCGCGTATGCCGATTTCGAAAGCGAGCAAGTCACTTTCGCGCATCGAGCGCTTGTCGATGTTGACATTCACGGCGTTGCGCCCACTCTCCTGGTCATTCAATGCATAATGCTTGATATCGCCGATGACGTGCTGGTCCTGCGTGCCGCGGATCACTTGAGCGACCATCTTTCCCGCCAGGATCGGATCTTCTCCCATGTATTCGAAGGTGCGACCGTTGCGAGGCTCGCGAGTGATGTTCACACCGCCACCCAGCGACATGTTGTAGCCCTGCGCTCGCAGTTCGCGGCCAATCAGGGCGCCGTATTCGTGGGCAGCCTCCAAGTCCCAGCTGGCGGCCCCGGCCACGCAAGCGGGCAATGCCGTGGAATAGCGGCCATTCTCGCCGCTCATTCGGACACCATAGGCTGCGTCGGACATCTGGATAGGCGGAATCCCTAATCGCGGAACACCGACGACGTAACCGGCGCCGCCGTTCGAATGCACGGCGAGCGGACTGACCGGACCCAGACCAGCCATTCCAGTGCCGTGCAACATCGCGATCTTCTCGTCGAGCGTCATCTCTTTCACGACCATGGCGGCACGCTCATCGGGCGAAAGGCTGGAGTTCATCCACGGCTTCGACGACGGCTTCGCAGCGGCACCCGACTGCGCCGAGGCTGCCAATTGAGCACACACGAGGACGATGGTGCACATCAAAGAGGTTTTTTTTAGGGAGAAGGCTTGCTTTGCCATAACGATTCGGCATCCTTAGTTAAGCGTTTGAGTAGAGATCCGACCGTCTATGTTACGCGCATTTTGTCGGATTTGCCTTACGAGAACTTTCGCCTCCCGAGGCTTTTTAAAGAGGTCGGTGCAGGTTCAGGAATTTTCTTTCGATTTCGTCCGCCCCACCGCCCACACGCGGGGTCCTAAGCTCGCAACAGGCCAACTGGGGAACCGCCCGATGCACTCCACAGGCATTCACTTCGGCGCGACAGACAAAAACTCTGCCAAGGAATCGGCGGATCGCATCTCACCAACCTGCGCTGCTCGACAGCGGTGCTGCATAGGGTAGATGAAATCAAGGCTCCAATTTAGACCGAGCGGGACGGTTCGCATAGCGCGGGCAATACTTTTCCTTTTTCTCCTGACTCTTGCAGCGCGAATCGCACCTGCATACTCGGTCCTCACTCACGAAGAGATCGTGGACCTGCTCTGGCAGGATCAGATTCAGCCATTGCTGCAAAAACAATTTCCTGCCGCGTCCGAGGAGGACCTGCGCAAAGCGCATGCTTACGCGTACGGCGGTTCACTGGTCCAGGACATGGGCTACTACCCATTCGGGAACAAGCACTTCAGCGATCTGGTTCACTACGTCCGCAGCGGTGACTTTGTCGGCGCTCTGGTTTCCGAAGCCAAAGATTTGAACGAATATGCCTTCGCCCTGGGTGCGCTGTCGCACTACGCAGCCGATAACACCGGACATCCGACAATCAATCGGGTAGTGGTGATTGAATTTCCCAAGCTAAGAAAGAAGTTCGGGGATCGTGCCACCTATGCCGACGATCCTAAGGCACATATTCGCACCGAATTTGGGTTCGACATGGTACAGGTGGCGAAGAACCGATATACCTCGGATCGCTATCACGACTTCATCGGCTTTGAAGTCTCTAAGGACTTGCTCGACCGGGCATTTCTCGATACCTATGGGCTGAATCTCAGCGATGTATTTGGCGATACCGATCTTGCCATTGGGACGTTCCGACGCGCTATCAGCATTGTGATACCAGAAATGACGCGAGTTGCCCTGCTGGCACGAAAAGAGGCGATTGTTAAGGAGACGCCGAATTTTCATAAGCAGCGGTTTCTCTATTACCTTTCGCGCAAGTCGTACGAAAAAGAGTGGGGCAAGGGTTATCGGAAGCCGGGAGTCGGTACGCGGATTCTGGCGTTCTTCTTGAAGTTGGTTCCCAAGGTCGGTCCCTTCCGAGCGCTGGCGTTCAAGATTCCCACCACGCAGACTGAAGACATGTACATCAAGAGCGTGGACTTGACCATTCAGGACTACGGCAAACTTCTGCACGAAACAAAGCTCGCGGATCTGAAACTGCCAAACAGAGATTGCGATACCGGCCTTCCTACCAAAGCCGGGGAATATGCCCTGACGGACAAAGCCTACGGGAAGCTGCTGAAGCAATTGGCCGACAAGCGCTTCGAACATGTGACGACAGACCTACGAGGAAACATCCTTGATTTCTATGCAGACCCGAATGCACCCATTCGGACAAAACAGAACAAGAAAGACTGGGAAGAAGTATTGGCAAACCTGGAGAAGTTGCGTGCCATCCAACCGGCGCAGGAACAACCTGTTACGGCCGGGCAAGTGATATTAGAAAGTTTTGGAATCGACGAAGAACAACCTTGAATCGCTCGTACCGAAGACTGCCAGGCACCGTGCGCCGTGTACTCCTGACATGAACTAAGTACTGTAAAACGCTCGCACCTGATAGCACTCCCGTGGCATCTTGACTGTGATATATGTCAACCATCACGAGCGTTGTAGACTTAAGGAAGTCCCAGATGGCCTCCGACGACAAGCACTACCGGGCCAAGATTACTAAGCGAGTGGATCTGGCGCCGGACCTCTGGATGATCCGTATCGATCCCGGTGCAGAATTCAAATTCACCCCTGGGCAATACGCAACTTTAGGTGTGCATACCGAAGACAAGCGGTCGGAGCGGCCCTATTCCATTGTTTCTTCTCCCTACGAGACGGAGATTGAGTTTTTCTTTGAACTCGTGCCGAACGGCGAACTCACGCCCAAAATTTACAGCCTGAATACCGGCGACGAGCTGCTGATGCGGAAAGCGTCGAAGGGAAGGTTCGTGCTCGATACCAACAGCGGGCGCACGAATCATCTATTGATCTGTACCGTGACCGGCGTCGCACCGTTCGTGAGCTTCGTGCGTACCCTGTACAAGGACTGGAAAGAAGGTAAATTCGACGGCAAGCACAAGCTTTTCCTGCTGAACGGGGCGAGCCGCTCATGGGAATTCGGGTACTCGGAAGAGCTGCAGAAGTACGCGCAGGAAGTTCCCTGGCTGAACTATGTGCCCACGGTAAGTCGTCCATGGGAGGACACCAAGTGGACCGGCGAAATCGGCCGCGTGGATGAACTGATCCGCAAGTATTCCGACATGTGGGGAATTACCGCGCAGAATGGCGTGGGCTATCTCTGTGGACATCCGGAGATGATTGAACATGGCAAGGGGATTCTGAAGCGGATAGGCTTTACCAAGGAGTTCTTGCGGGAAGAGATTTATTGGATTCCAACGAAGGAAACAGTAGCGAAGGCCGTGGTCAACGGGTAGGTGCCGGTCCGCAGGCTTTGCGTCTCTTCGATCGTGAATTCTACTCAGTTGACACCCCTGCAATCGAACTGCGGCGTTCGAGGAGGACGACGTTTCTCCATTTGCCCGCTAGGTTGGCGATCTTCTCGCGACGTCCGACTTCGCGGAAGCCGCATGATTTGTGTAGCGCAATGCTGGTCGCGTTTTCGGGGAAGATTCCGGCCTGTAGTGTCCAGATCCCATTGCGCTCGGAATTTTCGATAAGGGCTTGCAATAAGGCTTTGCCGATACCCTTCCCGCGGGCAGCCGCCGCTACGTAGATTGAGACTTCCGCAACTCCGGCGTACACCTGGCGTGTCGAAACATGACTCAGTGCGGCCCAGCCCACAATCTCCGTTTCTGTTCGAGCCACCAGCCGTGAGTGCGTGTGATGCTCCGCGTTCCATTTCTGCCAGCCAGGTGATTCGGTTTCAAACGTCG
>Ga0075424_100005144_pt1 | contig 12456 bp, 15 predicted proteins | sample SoiMethybrSBSTD3_FD_75301 | JGI IMG/M metagenome (GOLD analysis project Ga0075424, IMG submission 75301) | Bulk soil microbial communities from a Populus tree surrounding site in Tennessee, USA - Soil MetaG P. TD hybrid SBSTD3 | ecosystem: Environmental > Terrestrial > Soil > Tree plantation... | reverse complement strand
CGGACCCTCCGGGCATTTAAAGATCCGCTTCTGCGCCCCCTTTGACCTGCCTAGAATCTCACAAACAAAAAAATTTTAATTTTTCGAAAAGTTTTTACGGCAGCTTTTCGGTTAATTTAACGTAAGACAACTCAATCTGTGGATGACGGCCGTGGCGATTAACCGTTGGCGGGAGTCTGACAGTCACAGCCATCATGAAGCGCGGTGCATTCTGCGCAAACATCAGAATCGGGGAAGCGTATTGTGGAGGAGACAACGGTGAAATCGGACTCGGGCCACCGAGGGCAGTTGCGACAGAAGTGCCACTTGTCCGCTATTCCTTTGCATCGATACTCCACTCAACGAATTAAAACTGGGACGGAAAACCAATGCAATGGCCTGGGCGAGTTGCACCATCACGCGCGTGGAGATTTACGGCAGTGGGCAAGGGGTTTGTAGGACAATAAACTTTAGCTTTAGACTGTTTATGGCGCGAATCGCGTACACATCGCCCGGCGCTTTTTTCTTTCTAGTTTAGCACTTTCAGTGATATGGCAACGCAGTGGACAGCAAAGTTCCGTTTTGGTGGCTGATCGTTACGGCCGCAGGTGCGCTAATCTTTGGAACCGGAATTGTTTGGGAGATTCAGAGAAGCCGAACTGAGGTAGCAAAGCTAGACATTGAAAAACAAGGTTATCATTTGAGATTAGGAAAAAATGCGCGGCTGCATAACGAAATCATTAAGTTCTTGCAGGATTCAAGTTTCAGGGAAACACACGAGGGAATGTGGTGTCTTGTAGACGACTTTAATACAGCCGAAAAAAGTCTTGCTGTAATGGAAGGCCGAAAACCAACAAGATTCGAATTCTACCCGCCCAATCCGCCGCAGAACAGTGAAGTTAAATAAGCAATGAGCCGATACTTTAATAAACCCGCAGGCGCACGGCGCGAGATTAGGGTTCTATATGCAAATGTTTAAACCCGACTGAATAAATGGCAGCGCCTCTGAGTAGAACTCCGTAGCGCGGCGAAGCAACAGCAACGCATCGTTGTTGTCGCAAAGAATCCAAACCATCTCCGGGCGATTCCGTTCAGTAACACCAGTTTTTAGCACCGCGTACTCGCGGCTTTCCAAAGTGAGGTTACCCAAGAACCCAAGATAGACCCGCCGTGGTATTTCAATGATTCATTTCATGTGCTTCGGAGCCCAGTCCGTTTGCAATTGACGGCGCGCGGTTTCAGTCTAAGATAATAACTGAAAGGATGCCCGCCAATGTCGACACACTCCTATAAAAATCACGAAATTGAAGTGTTTACGAGAGATAACGGCGATTTCATCGAGGCGAGTGCAAAATTTAAACCCATGCACGGATACCTTGGAACTTTCAGCATGTGGGGCAAATTCTCAAGCGTCGAAACAGCGGAGCAGACCGTTTTAGAAGAAGCAAAACGCATTATCGATAATCGCAGAAAATAGCATCTACTGTCTCTGAAAAAATTCGTGACGCCCTGCTTTCTCCGTGTAGGCGGGGTTTAAGATTTTATACCAAAGCCTCTGCGCTGTGTATTTGGTCTTTCCGTTTCACGTTACAATCTCCTTTTAATTTTTATTTGTACTGCGGATTGTAACGGATCTAATGCAAAAGCGAGGCGAATTCGTATTATTCAAATATCCCAGTGATGTCTGATGATGAACTGTTGAACTCTTCCTATCCCTGCGAAACAAATTCTCAGTGGCGCTAAATGCTAAATCCATGTCGCAATCAAGGCGAGACGTTGATCGCAGTGTGTCTAAATTTCTTTCAGTAGGTCCGTCAGCCGCATTATCTCTTCGACAATTTCCGTCCGCCGAGGATCGCCGGGCTTTAGTCTCGCCATCTCACGTGCAAACTCGTCCATGCATTGCCCAATGACTGGATCGCCTGCGAGTCTTACGGATCGCCTGAGCTGCATTAGTTGAGAAAGTTCTGCGGCTACTGCGGCCTTTCTTGGATTTTCGGGGTCCATCGTTCCCAGTTCCAGAGCAAGGTCGTTCATACAATTTGTGATCAGCTCCAGTCTGAAGGGTATAGCTTTGGTGTCGGACATGCGCTTTTATTAATCCCCTTTCTTTTGGTTTCGTTGGAGCGACAGGCCGTTAGCCGATGAGCCGGTCGATTTGGATAACTGCTGAGTAGCCGGATGAGACGAACCGGTGTGACGTATTACTCGTCGCGTCCGGCGATTTTTATCTTCTTGTTGTAGAAGTGCGCGGAGGAGCGGGAAATCGGGGAGAGCCCAGCTCAAGACCTCAATTACATCTTGAGTCTTGGGTCGGCGTCCCCGAGATCTACGAATAAGTTTTAGGATATATTTCGTGATTCGGACTGTCTGTCCCTCGGTCAATTTGTCCAATGACACGCGCAGAATCCGCTGAAGGATTTTCGGATGAACCTTATTCATTCTGGTCTATTGCACGAAACTCGACAGGACCTTGAGCCCGGCAATCTCGAAAACGATTTCAAATAGCCAAAGTTTCGCTGTGTTAAATAAGGAAGCAGCAATACTGACAGCACTCCATCGACCAATACGAGAAATATAAGAAATAGGATCGTCATTGGTTCGGCCCTCCTTTTGGGCGAATTTAGTATTTTAGCTAACCCATTGGAGCTGGTTGCCCCGTCATCTTCGTTTCTGGTCGCACGAGTGACACTGCCGCTCGCCGACACGGCTACACGGGGCCACGTAGGCCGTGAAAACAAACCGCGCCGGAAGGAGGTTTACCCTTGAGCGCCAGCGCGATTTCCGCACGAAGACTTCACGGTCCATAAAGCCGCTCAAGGGTAATCGATAATCTAAATGCCCAGTACGCCTGCCCGTTTTCGACTACGCCCACAAAACTTCAAACCGATAACATTCAGTTCCAAGTGACGTGCCGATGAAGCACGAATTCGCGGCCGTTCTCATCGACCTCGATAATCGGATCACACCAGCAGAAATCGGAGTCCAGATGGTTGAGCCCCATGGGCATGTCCACCGGAGCCACTGCAGGAACAAACCAATCAGGATTGACGAACACCACGGTAAGCCTCCTATTTTCTTCGGCGTGACGTTTTCCGCATCACGGTCATACCGCATTACGCTTGCGCGTTATTCTGTTGTGAAAATCTCGATGCGTTACTGAAGCCGTGCGAGGTGTGACACAAAATGTAATCTCGCCCTAAGCAAAAAACTTGGCCGTTCACGCCAATAATTTGACACTTCGTCGCGAAGAAGGTGGATCGTTAACAGTGAAAGTCGGCATGCCTGCGTCCGAAAGACAGCGGAAGCTCTGCTATCGTGTGCCTGTGTTGCGGCCGGACAGAATGGGCGGCCACTCACGCCAGGCGAGATTAGAAATTACAAAGAGACAGAGGTCGATGCGTAGTTCGATATTTTTGAGGATTGGTGACCGGATACATTTCAGGCGGCAAGAAACTGAAATGCAGGTCAGGAATTTTGGTGGAAGCCGGGCGAGTTAGCGCCGGAACGAGCGCCCTGAAACCCGTTGTGTTTTAGCTCGTAAACCCACTCGGCGCTTTCAAAGAGGTCTCGTCGGCGAACCGAGATGATCGGGTTTATTTTGGGGAATACGTAGAATTTTTTCTAAGACGTTAAACGGCAAGAATCAAATGGAGCTCTTGCGCGTGAGGAGAAAATGGATTCATCGCGTAAGGAAAAGAAAAGGCTACGTGTTTTTGCTCAGGGGTTTGGTGGCGGTGGTAGGAGTCGAACCTACGACGCCGCGGACATGAGCCGCGTGCACAGGAACTCTAACCTATTTGAATTCCTCAGGAATTACTATTGGAGGCGGAGGATGGAGGCGAGTAGAGGCGGCAAAAGCCGCCTTTGGGTTGTTCTAACTCGATTTTCTGTTCCCTTAACTTTCGAATTTCTCTTCATGCATACCTATTGGCGAGTGATCATTTTTGTTGCGTGTCCAACTTCTAGTCATTAAGATTTAAGTCGTGAGCCGTTGGGAATGCGTAGGAGCCGCTGTTTCAGTCGTTTGGGTTATTGCGGTCCTTATCAGAGCGATCAGCGGACCCAGGCAAGAGTCCTTTTTCGTTTTCTATATTTTTGGTCTTGTTCCAATTGCTATCGGTTGGATAATTTACTTAGCTGCTCTCATGTCCCGTTCCGATAGGCCACATTGATACCGCCGGTAATCTTCGTCTAAGCATAGGGGGATGAGTAAAATCCTCCCTGCCGATCTGTGCGACGGCTATGCCACACACAAGTCAATTCAGTTGCCTTGACACTAAAGCCACGTGTAAAGCCCAACCGCAACCGTTGGCGCTGACAACAATATCGAACGTAAGTGAACGAGGAAGGCGTTTTACACCGTCCACATGGCACCAGGCTAATCGAAGCAGAACGCTTTATCATGCGGCACAAACGATTCTGAGGAATAAGCGAGCCGCAACGGAGTTGCCGAGAAGGTTCAACGTAAGAACGAGTATCAAGCGGCTGAAGTCGCAGGGCTTGGTTGAATCACGCAAGGATGACGTTTCGCAAACCGGGCGAAAAAAGTTACCTAGTACGGGCTAGACAAGCTGAATTGGAAAAAAGTGCAGTAAGAATCGCTCAAACGGGGGCCAAGCATACCCAATCGGGCGTTGTCCTAGAGGTTACCGATTGCCTATTCCATTCGACTTAGCCGTTCGAGTGTCTCGCGATGCCGGGAAAAACCAGGCGGTTTCGTTGACAGGTCTGCCTTACCTAGTGACGCGACTAACAACGCGATTCGGGCGATCTCGCCATTGCCAACCCCTAAAATTGGGTGAAGAGACTTTCGTAAATATTCAATTAATTTAGCTAAAAGTGCTCGAAACCTCGGATGATTCTCTCGGTATGTCAATTGCTCGCTGTCAGCAAAGATGTTGGGGTACCACGATGGCCTTTCTTATGCCCGGATGCAGCGGTTTCCAACCTCAAATATCAACCACCAGGATGAGCCGCTGATTTAATGCACCTGAAACGCCTATCATTCGCTGTTAATTCTTCTTTCTTGCGAGAATCTCGTAATTTGGCTATTCTATCGGCCCTTTGGGGAGGTTCGGGATGAACAATCAACACGGTTCAGTCATCGTCTGGATTACGCTCATGGTAACGCTTCTACTAGTTATGGTGGGGATGGGTCTAGACACGGGACAAATGACATACACGCGAAATCAGGGTCAGGTTGCTGTGGATGCGGCCGCGTTAGCCGCGATTTCAGCGTTGCCGAGTCGTAATGAGAACCTTGTTAGGGATAGGGCGATCCTGTTTAACAACACGAATAACTTTACTGGAAGCAAGACAACGCAAATTCAAAAGGCGAACGTTACACTGATGCAGTATAACTTCTCTAACGGCGCCATGGCAGCGACCGCGGACATTAACGCGGCTAATGCCGTTCGGGTGGCGCTTGAATCTCAAAACTTCTACGACGCTGGCGCAACTAACACTCCAATAACTACTCCGGTTTTTCTTACACCCTTGATGCGGCTTCTCGGGATTCCAGCAACAGCGGCGTCAGCAACGCAGAACGTCAGCGTTAGTGCCGTAGCAACAATTACAACACGGCCAACAATACCAATCGCCCTATGGGGAAACCAGTGTGGCACGAAAACGGGAACCCCGCCTGTTTACACCCTTCAACACGACGTGAAAATACAAATGCAGCACCCGGATCAAAAAGCCGACGGAAACGAAGATGCCTGTTGGACGACGTTTTTCGATTGTTCCTCCGGTGCGCCGGATATTAAGGCGGGATTCGAGACGGCTGATGAGTGCACGGGAGGTGCTGCATTAAATGGGACTGTTCAGATCGGCAGTCAAATTTGTCAGAATCGCGGCCAAGTCAACACTGTTATGAAGACTGCTGAGGATTTCTTTTTTAGTATTGCCAACGCAGGCAAGTCGTGGATCGTACCGGTCATTACCGGCGGTGCGAATTGCGATCCGACCAATCCGACAGGAGTAATAGATTTCGCCACGATCAAACCAACCGCCATCGTGAAGACCGGCAATCCTAAATACATCACGGCCGACGTACAGTGCGGTGTGCCGTTGACTGATCTTACTACCAGCAAGTGTTTCACCCACAGATTAGTTACAGAGCCGCAGATTCATAGGTAATGCTATACAAGATTGTAATTGCTGGAACTGTAGCGATGATTCTAATACCACGTAATTTTTGGATTGGTGCCGAAATCGTAGTTTTGGCTGGATTGTTAACGGTTTTTTGGGAGCGTTATTTTGCTAGCTCGATGCCACGCAGGGCAATTACTTGGAGGACACTCATGCGCTGGAACGAACGCGGGCAATCGATTGTGGAAATCACATTGATGACGCCACTCATTTTAGTTGCTTTGTACGTCCCTATGGATTTCGGGATCGCTATTTTTAAAGGCCATATAACACAGAATGCCGTCCGTGATGTTGTGCGCGTTGCTGCTCAAACGGACCCAGGATCATTTAACCGAACGACGGCGGAGGCGGATTTAACCAGCCGTCTACCTTCTGGTGTGACCGTTACAGCCGCAACTGTCAGTGTGGTTCCGAGCGATCCGGCGACGAACTGCATGGGTAGCGCTACGGCAACCGCGACTATTCAATATCCGTTATTCTGGTATCGATTAGTACAGATAATTGGTATTCCCTCGCCCGGCACTAACCTGACAATTACACGGACCGCAATCATGCGACATGAGAAACAACCAGACGGGACGAGTAATATCCTGTGTAGCTAAGAACGAAGCGGGGAGTCGGGTCCCCCAAACGGCTGGAGAATGGAAACTATGTCGGCGCTCAAATTACTCAAATTGCGGTTGAATGAACGCGGTCAACAGCTCGTTGAATTTACATTAGTTTTTGTATTGACCCTGGTTATCCTCTGGATACCGGCCGATTTTGGGCTCGCGTTCCTCACCGGGCAGCTTGCGTCTAACGCGGCGCGTGAGGGCGCTCGCATCGCGTCGGCCAGCAGTACACTACCTGTCGGAATGCCCATTACTTGTACTATTCCCTGTTCGGGTCAGGGCTATATTTTGGAAGAGGCATCTAGACGCATTTGGATGGCGCTGATGCCCAATGCCCAGGTCACCCTCGATACGGCGACGCCTTCGACGTGCAATCAACAGGTAATCGTGCGCGTTAATGGAACGTACAATTTTTTCTTCTATCAGATTCTTCGCCTGATGGGTGCAACGGTTCCTAATGGTACTTCAATCGCCCGAGAGACCAGACTACGTTGGGAGCATCAATGCTGACCCCAAAACGCATCGTGCGTGCCATTGTATGCTTGAGCGTGTTTTGGATCATTCACGGTAATCCATTCGAGAGCGTAGTAGGAGTTATGTTAAGCGCCTTTGTCGGTGCGATTATCATCGTCGGCTCGTATCATTTTACCGTAAAAAAAAGCATCTTGCCTGTTAAACTGAGCAGAAAGTATCGTCATCACGACAAACTTCTCACCCGGAGCTTTAAAGGGTTCAGTACAGCTTGTTGAACCTCGTTACGCTTAACTCACACGACCATCGTTTCGCTTCGCTATCGTCCCGGCGCTTAAAATTTACCGGCCGCGCTACGCCCCTCCTTGGTGACACTCCGCTTGCGCAGATCACCACATGGCAGATCGAAAAGTGGAAAGCGGAAGAGGACAAACGGCTGAAACCGGTTACCGTGAACCGGCGGCTTACGGTGATCAAGCATACATTCAAAAAGGCCGTGGAGTGGAATCTTTTGAAGAGCAATCCGGCAACTTCGGTCAAAAGGTTTTCGGTAACAAGCGTGCGGACACGGTTTCTGACATAAGCTGAAATTAAAGTTTTGCTTCAAGAATGCGAAAAGCAGGTGACCTCGTCGTAGTTGCCGCCGCTGGTCACCTTGGCGCTGAATACCGGCATGCGACAAGGCGAGCTACTAAAGCTCAAATGGGAAAACGTTACATTATTCAAGGCAAAACCTTGAGGCGAAAGACGATTGCCATAAAGGAACCGGCAAGAGTGGCGCTGGAATAGCTTCGAGCGAATTGTTACGGTGACTTTCTCTTTCTGTGGCCTTGGGGTGACCCCATCGGCAAGGTTACCATCTACGACGCCTTTAAAAAGGCGTGCAATGCGGCCAAAATCGAAAATTTCGCCTCCATGACCTGAGGCATACCTTTGCCGCCTCTCATTTGGTCATGCGGGGCGTTGATTTGGCCACCGTGAAGGAGCTGCTTGGGCATAAAATGATTTCGGTTGCGCTTTGTCCGGAATATTTTTTGGTGAGATGAGGGCGCGGACTCGGAATCTTGAACGATTCCAAACACGAACTGGAGGCGGCGAGCGGATTCGAACCGCTGCATCGAGGTTTTGCAGACCTCTCCCTTAACCACTTGGGTACGCCGCCTTGCTCCGTAGCTAACATGAAGCTTTCGGCACTTGCAACAAGCTGTAAATTATTGACAAGACATAGTGAAACACGTAATTAAAAAAAGCGTTTACGAGGAGTTACTAGATGGCAACGATGATTACCAGCGATTGTATCAATTGCGGCGCGTGCGAGCCGGAATGCCCAAATAATGCAATCAGCCAGGGTGATCCTGTTTACGTGATCGATCCAAAGCTCTGCACCGAATGCGTCGGGTTTCATGATTACGAAGCGTGCGCTGCGGTTTGCCCGGTCGATGTGTGTGTGACCGATCCGAATAATATCGAGTCCGAAGAGGTGTTGATCGCCCGCGCGCGCGCTTTGCACCCGGAAACGGATTTCGGCAATGGTTTTCAATCACGATTCAGAAAAGCTCAAAATGATGGCGCTGTAACGGCAACGGAAAAGGCTCCCGTGGTCGAAACAAAAGCGGCTCCGATTCAGGCTTCGGCGAAACCAGAGACCATAACCGCGAGTCCCGCGCCTTCCACGCCTACGCCGCCACTTCCCGCGGCTACGCCAGCACCGGCCGTGCCAGCGGCGGGGTCAGCCGTTGCTCCAAAACCTGCAGCGATAAAAACTCCGCCCAGACCAAAGAAGACGTTTCCGAAGGAACTGCCAATTAGCTTCAAAGAAGCAGAAAAACAATACGCCGGGGAGCACAGTCAGATGACAGACGGCGCTCGCCTGGCGGTGATCCTATTACAGCCCGTGATTGGCGCGTTGCCGCATAACATCAAAAAACGGCTCGAGGTCGCTCTGCAGACGCCGTTGTTCACGGCGGCCGGAAGCACTGCAGTCAACATCGTTCACAACGCGGTGCTTTACCCGATCGCGTTTATTGCGATTGCGGCAATCATAAACGGGCCGGAAATTATCTTCAGCCAAGATATCAATAAGTATATTCTGATCGGATTGCTGCTTGCCGGGGTCGAAGGAGTAATTCGTCTAAAAGATGGTATTTTTGGAGCTAAGCCTTCAAACGAAATGAAGTTTCTAGCTTCTTTTTACGGTGCACCGCTGGGCATCGTCGTTGCGCCTCTATTGGAACGGTACACTGGATTGGTGCGCGATATTCCCGTGCCGGTTCAGGGATTCTATTCCGAGGGATTCGTCGATAAGGTTGAACGGGAACGGCGCTACGGCAATGCGTACACCGTTGAGAACCGCGGCAAGTCATTCCTCGTGCGCATGGAATTTCCCCGGTATGTTCCTGATATCGGCATTGCCGATCGCGCCCGGCTGCCCGACAAGATGCCCGATTATGACTACGATCTGATGCTGGGCGATGAAGAATTGATCATCAAGGGCAAGTGCACCGACGAAAACGTCAGAAAAATTTCTTCCAGTGTCGGCGCGTTTCCACCGGAGTTTACGACTGTGATTCCACTGCACGAGAGGATTGCTGGGTTCGCGCATCATTTTGACAACAAAGTTCTCGAAGTCCTGCTGGTAAAGCCTTAATCAATCCGATATCAACTTGACAGAGCGAATCGAAACAATCCCGAAGATCGCCGGGTCGAAGGCTAAATGGTAGCGGAAGCTGCGGTAGTCCCGTCCGAGACGCTTCATTTTCGACCGATCACCACCGCGGATCTCGACGAAGTAATGGTGATCGAACGAATGTCATTTCGTTTTCCTTGGAGCACTGGGTTTTTCCTGCAAGAACTTCAAGTGCCCTGTGCCCGTTCCATTCTGACCGAGCTGAGCAATCGCACGGTCGGCTACATTCTGTTCTGGATCTTGCCCGACGCAATCGACATCCACAATATTGCTGTCCATCCGGATTACCGGCGACGCGGCATCGCCCGCGCATTATTGAGCGAGGTCATCGGTGATGCACGGCAGCAATCGTTGTCTCGAGTAATGCTTGAGGTTCGTCGCTCAAACATGTCAGCCCAAATGCTTTATCGAAGGCTAGGGTTCGCGACGACTGGCATTCGTAAAGGCTATTATTCCGATGACGGCGAAGACGCTTTAGCGATGACTCTCGAAATCGCGTGAACGGTCCGAGCATAGGAAGGGAGCAGCTTTTCACTTATAGCAGACGTGGATATTTCACCTGTAAATCATTGTTACACTGTTTTTTTCGCGGTTTCTCACGTGCCCTTGACGGACTCGCCTCCTCTGGTATATAAAATAAGTGTTGTGCAGGTTAGTTAGCGGTCAGATCATCGACCGCTAATTTTTTTGACTAGTCATTGACCGGGCGAAGAGAGCGGCATGCTGGAGACCCTTCAAGCAAATCCTCTATTGTTTTCTTTGCCCTGCAGTTCGTTACACCATCGCCACCCCCGTCAACTCAAGCCGTTCGGCAGTTTTCCAAATTCGATTCCACAAAGTGCTCTTAGAAATACTCTTAGTCTGCGACTCAGGAGGAGATCCGTATGTTCAAAGTAGGAGAGAAAGTCGTTTACCCCGCCCACGGTGTCGGTGAAATTGAGGCGATTCGCAGCCACGTCATATCGGGCACGGAAAAAAAGTTTTACATGCTGCGAATTCTCGAAACCGACATGAAAATAATGATTCCGATCGACAACGTCGAATCGGTGGGTCTCCGGAAAATTATCGATCGTGCCATGGTCATGAAAGTCTACAAGGTGTTGCGTCAGAAAAAGATCGAAACCGATCAGCAGACGTGGAACCGCCGCTATCGGGAATACACCGAAAAAATTAAAACCGGATCGATTCTCGAGATCGCAAAAGTTTTGCGCGACCTTTTCGTTCTGAAGGGTGACAAAGAACTTTCGTTCGGCGAGCGGAAAATGCTCGATACCGCGCGTAATCTCTTGGTGAAAGAATTGTCGATCGCGCGCTCCCATTCGGAAGAAAAAATTATGGAGGAGTTGCGGCACATCTTCACGCACTAGTCTTCTTGGTCGCTAGATTTGTCAAAAGAGCCGAGAACCCATTCTCGGCTTTTTTGTTTTGAGGCATCATGCGCGTCAGTGCCATTGTTTTGGCTGCGGGGGAAGGCCGCCGTCTCGGCGGCACCGTCCCAAAAGCGTTTGCCTCGATCGACGGTCGGCCTCTGGTGCTTCGAACCGTCGAGCGAATTTTCTCAATGTCAATGATCGAGCACGTCACGTTGGTGGTCCCTGCCGCTCAGCTCGAACGCTGCGAAACGCTGCTCAAAGAAGACCCGGCTTTGCGGCATCGGCCCTGGTCTTTACAGATCGGCGGAGCGACGCGCCAGCAGTCGGCCAAGCGCGGTTTGGAAAAGGCGGGTGAAAGCGATTTCATCTTGATCCATGACGCTGCGCGACCGTTTGTCTCTGCGCAACTGATCATTCGCTGTATTGAAACAGCGATGCGCCACGACGCTGCGGTACCGGGGTTGCCGGCGCGGGACACCGTTAAAGTGGTCAAGAATCACTGGGTCGAAAAAACCCTCGAACGCGACTCGCTGTGGGAAATCCAGACGCCCCAGGTTTTCCGGCGCGAGTTGATCATCGCCGCACACGAAAACGCCGAGAGAGCGGGGCTCGAGGTCAGCGACGATGCCCTCGCGGTGGAGCGCTTCGGTAAGCCGGTGTTTGTCGTGGAAGGTGAGCGACTGAACTTTAAAATCACCGTCCCGGAAGATCTCTGGCTTGCGGAACTTTTGCTCCGCGAGGGACGGGTTTCTTAGGCGGATTTGCTACGCAATACTTCGTTGAGGCTGCCGCTGCGAAAACCCTGCAGATCGACGCTGACGTAATTGAAACCCACTTCCTTGAATTTGCTGACGATCGCTGCGCGGAGGGAAGGATCCAGCATGCGCTCGATTTCATTCGGGGCGAGCTCGATGCGCGCGAGCTCGCCGTGATAGCGCACGCGAAACTCCCGAAAGTGCAGTTGCTTCAAGAAAAGCTCGCAGGCGCCGACTTTGCGGAGCTTCTCGAGATCGATCTCAGTTCCGTACGGAAAACGTGAAGAGAGGCAGGGACTCGAGGGTTTGTTCCACGTCGGTAGAGCCAGCGCCTGGCTGTAGCGCCGGATATCGTCCTTCGTCATCTCCGCTTCGACCAGAGGATGACGCACACCCCATTGATTCGCGGCTTGTAATCCGGGCCGGTG
>Ga0075424_100005141_pt1 | contig 12458 bp, 10 predicted proteins | sample SoiMethybrSBSTD3_FD_75301 | JGI IMG/M metagenome (GOLD analysis project Ga0075424, IMG submission 75301) | Bulk soil microbial communities from a Populus tree surrounding site in Tennessee, USA - Soil MetaG P. TD hybrid SBSTD3 | ecosystem: Environmental > Terrestrial > Soil > Tree plantation... | reverse complement strand
GGGGCTCGGCCGCTCGGATCTGACGATCGAAACGGTGAACCGCTACGCGCTCGATCCCGATGCGCCGGCGGGGCCCTCCGACGTCTCCGTGCCTCCGCGTTTCTTCCAGCTCCGCGCCCGCGGTACGTCTCCTTCGCCGGGGCAGCGCCTGGTCGAATCCGTGCGTGACTCCTGGGGTCGGGAATGGGCAGTCGTGCTCGGGTCCCGAGGCACAGCGCCGTGACGCGACGCGGAACGTTCCGGGCCGCTGCGCTCGTCGGCCTCGCGGCGGGTCTTGCGGCCGGAGTCGACCTGATTCGGTGGCTTCGCCCCGGAGTCCTCGCGGACCCGGAGCCTTCCTGGGCGCCGTCCCGTCTCGTCCTCGGCCTGGCGGCGGCGGCCGGCTCCGCGGCCGCCGGCATTGCCGCGGCCGCGCTCTTCTCGGCGTGGGCGCGTTCACGGAGCGCCTCCCGAGCGCTCGAGCCTCTTCCGTTTCGCCGCGCGACTCTGGTGGCGTTGACGCTCGTCGCCGTCCTCGTCGGCGTGGCGCTGCGATTTGCCGCGCTGTCGCGCGTGCCCGAGTCCCTGTGGGTCGACGACGTCTCTCTGATCTCTCCGGCCCTGGCGCTCTCGGGATCGGCGTCCGACTTCGCCGACGCCATCCGTCCCACGCCCTACGGCGTCGCGCGGCCATACGGAAGCGTCGGCGTTCTGTATCTCGAGGGGTTTCGCGGCCTGCTGCGCCTGGCCGGCACGACTGTCTTTGGCGTGCGGCTGCCGTCGGCTCTCGCCGGCGTGGCGTCGCTCGTGACCGCGGCGCTGCTCGGCCGGGCGCTTCTTCCGGCGGGCGGAGGGATGCTGGCGGCTCTGATCCTCGCGGGCCTGCGATGGCACCTGATCCTCTCGCGCTGGGCTTTCGTGATGATCCTGGTGGCGCCGATCGTGGACCTGGCGACCCTCGTGCTGATCGCGGCGCGTCGGCGGCGGCAGCCCGTGCTGGCCTTGGTCGCCGGAGCCGTGGCCGGAGCGGGCGCCCACGTCTACCTCTCCGCGTGGTCGGCCGCAGCGGCGCTCGCGCTGTTCGCGGTATGGCCGTCGGCGGAAGAACGCCTCGGCAGACGGATCGTTCTCGGAGCGGCCTTCGCCGCGGGTTTCGCGGCGTGCGCCGCGCCTCTGTTTCTGTTTCGCGAGAACCGGACGGTCGCCTACTTCGCGCGCACGTCTGACCACAACGTGGTCCTGGAGATGAAGCGGGAACGCTCGCTCCTTCCGCCGGCCGCCGCCGCGGCGGACGCGCTGGCTTCGCCCTGGTTTCTCTCCGATCCGTCGCCGCGCCACGATCTGCCGGGGCGGAGGCGTCTGCCGTGGGTTCTCGGGATTCCGATCGCGATCGCGCTCGGGCGCGCGCTGCTGCGCCCGGGAGAAGCGGTGTCCGGTCTTCTGCTCTCCCATGCCGCGGCGTTCCTGGCGTCGAACGTCGCCGGCGGGCAGGCGGATCTACCCAACGGCTCGCGTTTCGCGTATCTGGCGTCGGTGGCCGCGGTCGCCGCCGCCTCGGGCCTCATGTGGCTCGTCGGTATGGCGCCGCACCGGCGCCGCCGGGCGGCGGCGCTGGCCGTGGTCGGCGTCGTTGCCGTGGCCGGAGTCATCGGAGCGCGGGACGCGCTGACGGTCTGGAGCGAGCACCCCGAGACGTTCCGCGGCTTCCACGGTCAGGACACCCTCATCGGCCGCGCGGCCGCGCGCTGGGATGCGTACGGAAGAGTTTCCATCGCTCCGGGCCTCGGGCGTTCGGCCGTCGCAGTCGACGAGATCCGGCGTTATCGCCTGGATGCGGACGCCTCCCGGCTTTCTCCGGAGTCGAGAGAGCGCCGGAGCGTGCGGCTCGCGCCTGCCAACGCGAGGTCCGACGCTGGGGAGCGGATCGTCGAGAGAGTGGTGGATTCCCGAGGGAGGAGCTGGGCGCTCGTCCTCGCGCGGAAGGCCGGGGACTAAGCGCGACTGTCCGCCGGGACGCGCGTCGCCTCGGCCAGGATGTCCCCGCCGACGTCGAAGGCCGACGGCATGATGGAGATCAGCCCGTTCGCGTCCCAGATCCCCATCGTCCGCAGCGGCGGCCGGTAGATGTGGAGCGACACGGCCCGGCCGCTCGTCGGCGTCAGGCGGTGGAGCACAGCGGGGCCGATGTCGGAGAGATCCCCCTCGGGGCGCGCGCGGCTGTCGAAGAGCTCCGGCCGATTCTCGGGTGTCGTAAAGCGCTCCTCGGCGAGCGTGCCGGAGAGCACGACCATTCCGCCCATCACGCCGCGGTGATCGTGAATCGGCGTGATCTGGCCGCTCTCCCAGGCGATCAGCATGACCTCCCAGTCGTCCCAGAGAAGGATGGGGTGGCGCATGTAGCGATCCGACGAAAACTGCACGCGGTCGAGATAGCGCTCGGTCTCGCGCGCAACGCGGTCGCAGAGACTGCCCGGAGTCGGCCTCTCGGGCCGCGCGGAGGCGTCTCGAATCACCTCCTGGACTGCTTCGGCGAATGTCACTTTGCGGATTCTATGACCTCCGGTCGGCGTCCTCAACACCCCGCGCCGATCTGTTATCTTCCGCCGGTTCATGAAAATCGCGGTCGTTCCCGGCGACGGGATCGGTGTGGACGTCACCGCGGAAGCGGTGAAGGTGCTCGAGCGCGTGGGCCGCCTGCGGGGCCTGCCGATCGAGCTGAAGTACTTCCCGTGGAGCGCCGACCACTACCTGAAGACCGGCGAGACGGTGCCGCCGGGCGGGTTCGAAGAGCTCTCCTCCCACGACGCGATCTTCATGGGGGCCTTCGGCGATCCGCGGGTCCCGGACATGAAGCACGCCGCGGACATCCTGCTCGGAGCGAGGTTCCGGCTCGACCTCTACGTGAACTTTCGTCCGGTGCGCTGTCTCGACGACCGGCTGTGCCCGCTGAAGGGATTCGCCGCCGACCAGATCGACTTCGTCGTCTTCCGCGAGAACACGGAGGGCTCCTATGTCGGAGCGGGCGGGCACCTGAAGAAGGGCACGCCCGACGAAGTCGCGGTGCAGGAAGACGTCTCGACGCGCAAGGGTGTCGAGAGGATCCTGCGCGCCGCCTTCGAGTGGGCGAAGGCGAACGGCCGGAAGCGCGTCGTGATGTCCGACAAGTCCAACGCGATGCGGTTCGTCGGAGACCTCTGGCAGCGCGCCTTCGCCGAGGTCGCGCGGGAATATCCCGGGATCGAGGCCTCCCACCTCTACATCGACGCGCTCTGCATGCAGATGATCAAGGATCCGCGCCAGTTCGACGTGATCGTGACCAACAACATGTTCGGGGACATCGCCACGGACCTCGGCGCGGCGCTGCAGGGAGGGCTCGGCATGGCCGCCTCCGGCAACATCCATCCCGGGAAGACCTCGATGTTCGAGCCCGTCCACGGCTCGGCTCCGAAGTATGCCGGAACCGGCAAGGCCAATCCGTTCGGGGCGATCCTGACGGCCGGTCTGATGCTCGGGTACCTCGGAAAGAAGGCTGAGGCCGAGGCCGTCGAAGCCGCGGTCGCGGCGTGCGTGCGGGAAGGGAAGGCGACGGCCGACGTCGGGGGCTCGCTTTCGACGTCGGCGGCCGGCGACGCCGTCTGCGAGCGGCTGCGCCTGTCTTAAGAGTCGCAAGGCCCCTCCCTGATACAATGACGGCATAAGGAGAGTTCCAAAAATGTCTCATTTCGCGCGCCGGTTCCTGACCGTGATCGGAGTGGTCTGCCTGATGTTCGCCGCCTCGGTGGCGCTGGCCGAGAAGCGTTTCTCGGACTCCGAGGATGCCAAGGAGAAGGACGAGCCTCAGAAGTTCCTGCCCGACTACGACAAGCTGGTGAAGGGCTCTAACGCCGACTGGGTCTATTTCCCCGACGGGCCCCTGACGTCGGCCAAATTCAAGACGGTTTCGGTCAGCGATTTCGACCACACCGGACGCGGTACCGAGAGCCGCGACGCGGCGCGCGAAGGCAAGGACTACGCCGAGCAGTGGCTGGAAAAAGAGGGTTTCAAAGTCGTCAAGTCCGGAGGGGATCTGCAGATCGACGGCAACGTCTTCAACGCCTGGGAGCCGAGCGGCGCGGCCCGGTACTGGGGCGGCTGGGCCGCCAATCCCGGCGCGGGCATCGAGCTCCTCTGCAAGGCCAACGGCAAGGTCGTGGGCGAGGTGCGCCACAAGTCCAAGGGCTCGACTCCTCGGGACGCCGTCGAAAACGCTCTCGAGGACATGATCAAGGCCGTCGCCAAGGGCAAGTAACCCGCGAGGGTTTCTTGCTCTACAAGTCATTCTCCCAAAACAACTTAAACGGCAACGAGAGAGGCCGGCCGGCGGGGCCGGCCTCTCTCATGGTAGCTTTTACCCCCCTGAAGGAGCTGCGCCCATTTCCGAGCCTAATCACGCCGTAACCCTGCCCGAATCCGGGCTGACCGCGCTTTTCGGAATCGCCGACGAAAACCTCCGGGCCATCGAGACGACCTTCGGGGTCCGTCTGCAGGCCCGGGGCAGCGAGATCTCGGTCGTCGGCGAGGGAGAGGCCGAGGACGCCGTCCGTCGGCTCCTGGCCGGATTGTCCGACCTGCTGGCCGTGGGCTACCCCCTTCGCGGCAGCGACGTCGCGACCGCGATCCGGGTCGTCAAGGAGGACCCGTCGGTCTCGCTGACGGAGTTCTTCACCGACAGCCCGCTGGGCCCGACGCTGAAATCCGTCGTCACCGCCCGCAACATCAAGCAGCGGATCTACGTCCAGACCATCGACCGTCACGACTTGGTCTTCGCGATCGGCCCCGCCGGAACCGGAAAGACGTACCTCGCCGTCGCCATGGCCGCCGCGGCCCTGCTGGAGAAGAAGGTCAAGCGCATCGTCCTGGCGCGGCCCGCGGTCGAGGCCGGGGAGCGCCTGGGGTTTCTTCCGGGCGACCTCGTCGAGAAGATCAATCCGTACTTGCGGCCGCTCTACGACGCGCTCTACGACATCCTGGGCTACGAGAAGACCGCCAAGCTCCTCGAGCGCGGGATCATCGAAGTCGCGCCGATCGCGTTCATGCGAGGACGGACATTGAACGACGCGTTCATCATCCTCGACGAGGCGCAGAACACGACCACCGAGCAGATGAAGATGTTCCTGACGCGCATCGGCTTCGGATCCAGAGCCGTCGTGACCGGAGACATCACGCAGATCGACCTGCCGCAGGGCAAGACCTCGGGCCTGCGGGAGGCGCAGCAGATCCTTTCCGGCATCCCCGGTATCCGCTTCGTCCTGTTCGACGAGCGGGACGTCGTGCGTCACACGCTCGTCCAGTCCATCATCGCCGCGTACGAGGCGCTGGACCGCGAGCGCGAAGCCCGCTCGTCGTCCGGCCGCTGAAACTACCCATGCCCGACGACGCGCCTGCAGGGCGCACGACGGCCCATTTCGAGCGCTCCCCGGCGCCGCCGAAGGACGCGCGAAAGAAGCGCCGTTTCCACCCGTGGCTCTGGGCCGCGGCCTACGTGCTGGTGACGACGGTGTCCTTCTCGCCGTCGCTGTCCTTCCGCGATGCGCCGGCGTCGGCCGGCATGATCGCTGCGCACGATGTCGTCGCGCCGCGGGACCTCATCGTGCCCGACCCCGAGGCCACCGCGCGGCGCCGAGCGGAGGCGTCCGCCGAGGTCCTGCCGGTGTACGAGCTGGACGCGCAGGCACCGGCGCGGTTCGAGCAGCAGCTGCGCGAGTCCTTCAACCGCGCGCGTCCGATCCTGGCGCGCCAGAGGCCGCGCGGGGAAGTCACGCCGGAGCTGCAGGAGGCGTTCAGCCTTCCCATCGGAGACGAGGCGCTCGCGGGGCTGGCGCGGCAGGGATTCTCGAAGGAGCTCGAGGACCGGCTCGTGGCGATCGGCCTGGATCTCTACCGCGCGGGTGTGGTGGATCACCGGGGACTTGCGCCGGAGGCGCGGAGCCGGGGCCTTCTCGTTCGCGACGCCTCGACGGGGCGTGAAACGACGCGGCGCGAGGCGGGAGCCATCGAATACGGCAGCGAGACGCGCTCGGCCGTGGCCGCGCGGCTGGCCGAGGGCAGTTTCTCGCAGCGCGAGCGACCGGAGGTCTCCGCGTTTCTGGCGTCGAACCTGCGGCCGAACCTGACTTACGACGCCGCGGCGACGACGGCGCGGCGCGATGCGGCGTCGCGTTCGGTCGAAAGCGTCTTCACGCGGCTGCCCCGAGGCAAGGTGATCGTCCGGCGGGGCGACGAGATCACTCCGCGAACCGCGCAGTGGATCGCGGCGGTGCGCGCGTCGGCGTCGGACCCGTCCTCCTGGGTCAAGGTCACCGGAGTGCTGATCCTGCAAGTCCTGGCGGCGGCGGCCTACTGGCTGGATGCGCGCCGGCAGCGGCGCCGCAAGCGCGAGCGTTCCTCCAACGTCGTGTTCGGGTCGGTTCTGGCCACGGGCATCCTCTTCGCCCTGGTCACCCGCGCGGGATTCGCTCTCGCGCAGGCCCTCTCGCCGTCGCTCGAAGGAGCCTCGGGCGCGGTCAACTACGCCATCCCGTTCGCGGCCGGACCGATCGTCGTCAGCCTCGTCGCGGGCATGGGCCCCGCGCTGCTGGTCGCCCTCGTGCACGCGGTGGGGGCCGGCGTCCTGATGGGCCTGTCTTTCCCGTTCGCGCTCTTCGCCGTGGTCGGATCGCTGGCCGGGATCTACGGCCTCGGCAAGCTGCGGGCCCGCGGCGTCCTGCTGATCATGGGCGCCATCGTCGCGGCGGGCAACCTCGTGGCGATCCTGGCGATTCACTTCCTCGGCGCGGGCCCGTGGGGCTGGGAGTTTTTGTGGGACGCCTTCGCCGGAATCGCCGGTGGCCTGACGGTCGCCATGGTCGTCGGCCTCTTCCTGCCGATCTTCGAGCACCTCTTCTCGGTCGTGACGGACATCCGGCTGCTCGAGCTCTCGAACCAGAACCTGCCGCTGCTGCGCACGCTCGCCCTGGAGGCGCCCGGGACCTACCAGCACTCTTTGATGCTGGGGCACCTGGCGGAGGCGGCCGCGGAGGCGATCGGCGCGGACGCTCTGCTGGCCCGCGTGTCGGGCTACTACCACGACATCGGCAAGACGAAGATGCCGGACTATTTCATCGAGAACCAGCCCAAGGGATACAACCGCCACGACCGGCTGGAGCCCTCGATGAGCGCCCTGATCATCGCCGCCCACGTCAAGGAGGGCGTCGAGATGGCCAAGAAGGCAAGGCTGCCCGAGCCGATCGTCACGGCCATCCGCGAGCACCACGGCACCAAGCTGATCCGGTACTTCTACCAGAAGGCGCTGACCCGATCGGATCCGTCGCAGGCACCGGTGCGCGAGACCGAATACCGCTATCCGGGGCCCAAGCCCTCGACGCGGATCCTGGGCATCCTGATGATCGCCGACGCCGTCGAGGCGGCCTCGCGCACGCTCGTCGAGCCGACACCCGCGAAGATCCGCGCCATGATCCAGACCATCGTGGACGACTGCCTGCGCGACGGGCAGTTCGACGACTGCGACCTGACCATGCGCGATCTCGCCATCATCGTCGACGCTCTGGAGCACACGGTCACGACCGTGTTCCACCACCGGATCGACTATCCGGGCTTCGACTTCAACCGCGAGAAGGCCCGCCGGAAGACCGGAAACACGAGCGTCTCGGAAGCCGCGGGCCCGAGGGCGGTCTGATGCGGGTCGAGATCCAGTCGCGCGTGTCGGGAGCGCCTCCCGCCGCGCGCGTGCAGAGCGTGCTCCGCCGCGCGGCGCGCGCCGCGGGCTCGCCGGCCCGCGAGGTGTCGGTGCTCTTCTGCGCCGACGGCCGGATGCGCGGATTGAACCGCCGGTACCGCGGAAAGGACAAATCCACCGACGTCCTGGCCTTTCCGGCCGAGACGGCGGAGGAGGCGGGGTTTCTCGGCGACATCGTGATCTCGGTTCCGTACGCGGAGCGCGAGGCCCGCCGGCGCGGCGAGCCCCGGGGTCGGGAGATCGACCGCCTCCTGCTCCACGGGTTTCTGCACCTGATGGGATACGACCACGAGACCGACGACGGCGAGATGGACGCGCTGGAGGGACGGATTCGCCGGCGAATGCGCCTGACGGAGCGCGCGCGATGATCTCGCTGATCTCGGCCGGCTTCTGCTACGCGGCGTTTCTCCTCTTCGAGACGTTCGCACTCGCGCTCGACCGGTTGTCGCCGATCAAAGTCCGCGGACTTCTCGAGGAGCATCCCGATCGGGCGCGGATCCTTTCGGGACCCGGCCAGGTCGAGATCGTCCGGACGACGACCAAGGTCCTGGAGCAGGCCCTGCTGCTCGCGGGACTCCTGACGACGGTCTCCGCGCTGGAGAGCTTCGAGGTTCCCCGTCCCTGGCTGTGGGGAGGCCTCTTCTTCGTCGGCGGCTGGATGCTGACGGAGCTCGCTCTGCTCCGGCGCGACGCCAATCGCGACCCCGAGCGCATCGTGGCGCGCGTGCTGCCGGTCGTCACGGCGGCCTCGTGGCTCCTGTGGCCGATCGCGTTCCTGATCCGCAGAATCTTCGCCGGCCGCTCGTCCACGGAGGCGAAGCCCCCCGAAGCCACCGAACAGGAGGTCCGGGCCTACATCGACGTCGGCCGCCAGGAAGGGATCCTCGAGAAGGACGAGGAGAAGCTGCTCCTCTCGATCGTGGACTTCGGCGACACCCGCGTGCGGGAGGTCATGACGCCGCGGACCGACATCGTCTGGATCGACGTGGCGGCGTCGTTGACGGTCCTGTTCGATCTCTTCGTCGAGTCCAAGTACTCGCGGATCCCGGTGGTGCGGGGCTCGATCGACACGGTCGTCGGCATCGTCCACGTCAAGGACGCGCTGACGGCCCTGCGCGCGGGCAGCCAGCGCTCGATCGCCGAGCTGATGCGCGAGGCGTACTTCGTGCCCGAGACGAAGAAGGTGTCGGAGCTCCTGCGCGAGTTCCAGCGCCGCCACCTCTGGATGGCGATCGTCGTAGACGAGTACGGGGGAGTCTCGGGACTGGTCACCGTCGAGGACCTGCTCGAGGAGATCGTGGGAGAGCTCGCCGACGAGCACGAGGACGAGCGCGAACAGGTCACGAAGACGGGCGAGAACGCGTTCTCTGTCTCGGGCAAGGCGAACATCGAGGTCGTCCGCGACCTCTTCGGGCGCGGCCCGGAGGACGAGGAGTTCACGACCGTGGGCGGCTTCCTGGCGAGCCGGCTCGGGCACATCCCCAAGCCGGGGGAGACGTACCGGGAGTCGGACCTGCGCTACACCGTCGAGGAGGCGGACCGCCGCCGCGTCTACCGGGTGCGCATCGAGCCGGCCGGCGCGGAGGTCGCGCAGCCGGTGGCCACGAAGCGCTCGTAGCCCGTGGGGGCGTTCCGCAGCGGCGAGGTCGCCGTCATGGGCCGGCCCAACGCCGGCAAGTCGACACTGGTCAACCGGCTCGTCGGCGAGAAGGTCGCGATCGTCTCCGACAAGCCCCAGACGACGCGCAAGCGCATCCTCGGTGTCGCCAGACGCCCGGGTGTCGAAATCGCGCTCGTGGACACGCCCGGGATCCACCGGCCCCAGTACAAGATGAACGCGGCCATGGTCCGAGAGGCGACCGAGGCCCTCGGATCTGCGGACCTGGTGCTCTGCGTCGTGGATGCGACCGACGAGGGGGGCGCGGGCGAGAAGTACCTGCTCGACCTCGTCGCGAGGACCGGAACTCCGGCGGTCCTCGCGCTCAACAAGATCGACCGGATCCGCAAGGAGAAGCTGTTGCCACGGATCCAGGAGCTGTCGCAGCAGGTCGCGTTTCGCGACGTGGTGCCCATCTCCGCGAGGACCGGGGAAAACGTGGACCGGCTCTTCGACGCGCTCGCCTCGGGCCTGCCGGAGCGCGAGGCCGCGTATCCCGAGGACTTCCTCACGGCGACGCCGGAGAGGGAGTGGATCGCCGAGGTCCTCCGCGAAAAGCTCCTCGAGCGTACGCGCGACGAGCTCCCGTTCGCCCACGCGGTCGTGGTCGAGTCGGTGCGCCCCGCCGAGGGGAAGGACCTGACCGTGGTCACGGCCTCGATCGTCGTGGAGCGGGAGGGGCAGAAAAAGATCGTGGTCGGCAAGGGTGGGTCGATGATCCGCGACATCGGGACGGCGGCCCGGCGGGAGCTCGAGGAGGAGCTGGGACGGCGTCTCTTCCTGGAGCTGACCGTGCGCGTCAAGCCCGACTGGCGAAACGACGAGGGGTTCTTGTCGAGGCTCGGAGCGGAGCCGGAGTCCTAGGTCACTCCCTCACGCGGCTGCGCACCCGCTCGGCCAGATCGTGAAGCGACTCGGCCAGCGATTCCCGCAGGCGCTCCATCTCCGAGAAGAGCAGCGCGTCGGACTCGTGGCGGCGGACCCGGTCCTCGAGCAGCGGCGCGAGCTGGCCGCGGATGTCCTCGGCCTCGCGGCGGCCCTGCTGCGTCTTCTCTTCGAGCGTTGCCTCGAGCTCGCGCGAGAGCCGCATCACGGCCTCGATCTGCATCTCGATCTCCGGCATCTTGTCGAAGACGCCGCGCAGAGTCCCGACCTGGTTCTCGATCTGGGGGAGGCGCTCCTGAAGCGGCCGGATGCCCGAGATCTCCCCGTCGTGCGCGCCGACCCGGGACAGGATCGAGGCCGCGTGCTGCTCGAGGGCCATGGCCCGTTCGGTCAGCCCGCCCACGGCCATGGCGACGTCGTCGCCGTCCTTGCGGTTGCGGGCGACCTCGGCGCGAAGGCGGCCGTCGAGCTCCGAGAGGTTGGTGGCTTCCGAGCGGAGGCGGTCGTCGAGCTCCGAAACACGGGCTTCGAAGCCGCGCACCGCGGCCTCCAGGTCGGGGGTCTTGCCTGCGGACGATTCCGCGGCAGCCAGCCGCGCCAGCGCAGCGTTGAGGGCTTCGTGGAGGCCGCCGATGCCGTGCTCCACGGCGGCCAGCCGCTCGACCAGCGACGTCAGCTGCTCCTGCGCTCCGGTGACGCGGTCCTGGACGGCGGAGACGGCGTTGGAAAGCCGCTCGCTCGCCTCCCGCTCCTGTCCCGCGCGGTTCTCGGAGTCGCGCAGACGCTGCTCCAGCACCTCCAGGCGCCCTTCGTGGGCGACTTCGGGAGGCAGGAACGCCGGGTCGGTCACAGGCTCGCCGGCGGAAACGTCGAGCTCGACTTCTTCGGCCTCCTCCAGCGGCTCCGGAGAGACGTCTTCGGCCTCGGGGAAGTCCTGTTCGCGCTCTCCCGCGCGTTTCCGATCCGCGCCGGCCAGCAGCTCCGGGCTGACCGCGGGCATCTGCACCGTGGCCGCCGGATTGGCGGTGGCGTCCGCGTGAAGCTCCGGCGGCTCCGGCACCGAGTACGGCGACGGCTCATCGTCCATGACGCCGCGTCCGAGCTCGGTCGTGTCGAAGGGCGCGTCGTCATGGACCGGTGGCACGAGCGAGAGCGGACGCGTCGGCTTCTGGACCGGAACGGCCGCGGAGGATTCCCGCGAGTCGCGCTTCAACAGGGAGTCTTTCCAGGTCTGCAGGTCGTCGCGCATCGGATCCGCCTCGGCCGCCGGAGTGAGGCCCGCGTCCTCGGCGCGCCGCCCTTGGAGGCGCCGCAGAAGATCGACGAACGTCAGCTTCGAGATCAGCTTGAAGGTCTCGGTCACTCCGCGCCCGGCCGATGCCACCGCCTCGACGAACGGGTAGGAGGAGAGTCCCAACGCTTCCTGCATGGCATCGACCGCGAGGATGTCGGCGAGGTCGCGCTTGTTGTACTGGACGACGACCGGGAGGCTCTCGAAGTTGATGGAGTTGGTCTTGAGATTGTCCTTGAGGTTCTGCCAGGCCTCGAGGTTCTTCGGCAGCATCGTCCACTGCGAGTCGGCCACGAAGACGATGCCGTCCACGCCCTTGAGCACGACGCGCCGCGTCTCGTTGAACGCGGTCTGCCCCGGGACGGTCGCGAGCTGGAAGCGGATCTTGTAGCCCTTGATGTCGCCGAGCTCGACGGGGAGCAGGTCGAAGTAGATCGTGCGGTCGGTCTGGGTCTGGAGGTTTAAGAGCTTGCCGGCCGTGCCGGGCTCGAGCCGGTCGTGGAGAACCTTGAGGTTCGTGGTTTTCCCGCAGAGGCCCGGACCGTAGTAGACGATCTTGGCCGTCAGCTCTCGCGTGGCCGCGTTGTAGATCACCATGTTCGCTTTGACGTTAGTGGCCGCATTTTACCGCCGTTTGGCCCGTCCGAACCCGCTTTTTCGGGCCGTTCTTGACGGGGGCGGAGCCGGCCCGTAGACTCGCGCGGCTTGATCGAAGAGCTCACCCGCAAGGCCAAGATCCTGGATTCCGATCGCATGCGCCGCATGATCGATCGGATGGCCCACGAGATCGCGGAAAAGCAGAAGGACCTCGCGGAGCTGGCCCTGATCGGGATTCGGACGCGGGGCGTGCCACTGGCGCAGCGCCTGGCTTC
>Ga0075424_100005140_pt1 | contig 12459 bp, 10 predicted proteins | sample SoiMethybrSBSTD3_FD_75301 | JGI IMG/M metagenome (GOLD analysis project Ga0075424, IMG submission 75301) | Bulk soil microbial communities from a Populus tree surrounding site in Tennessee, USA - Soil MetaG P. TD hybrid SBSTD3 | ecosystem: Environmental > Terrestrial > Soil > Tree plantation... | reverse complement strand
GGGTCTGACACCCCGTGTCTGACACCCCGTGTCTGACACCCCGTGTCTGACACCCCGTGTCTGACACCCCGTGTCTGACACCCCGTGTCTGACACCCCGTGTCTGACACCCCGTGTCTGACACCCCTGCGACGACGGCTTACCGATCCTGAGCGGTCTGCGCGTCAGAAGGCGGCATCAGCACGAAGCGACACGATCGCTCGCGGTCGGACTGCGTGCACGACGCGGTTCCCCGCCGCAGAATTTTCGCGGGCGCCGCGTCGGGAAACGGGCGATCGAACGTCATCTTGCGCAGCGCGTCCGTCAGCGGACGGAGCGCCGCATCGCCGGCGATGAACGCGACGTCTTCGATCGGGGCCGATGACGTGTTGTCCAGCAACACGAAGAAATCTGCGCTGCCCTCCGCAGGCGCCCTCACGTCCAGCGCAAGCGTCCGCTCTTCGACGAGCCTGTCACGCTCTTTTCGAACGATTTCATCGACGCGGTCCGCTCCGGCGACGCGCGCGAGGCGATCGCGGATGCCGGCATCGGGACGCTCGGCAGTCAACGCGAGCGCGTATGCGCGGATCGCTTCGTCCCGGCGTCCCTGTCGTTCGCGGATCTGCCCGAGATGATCGCCGACCTCCGCGTGCTGCACGATGTTCCACGAGGCGCGAACGAGGTTCTCCGCCCGATCGGTGTCGCCCTTCGCGAAGTACACCCACCCGAGCGTGTCCCAGTACGCCGCAAGCGATCCGGCCTGCGCGACCTCGCGCGCCGTCACGTGATCGAGCGAGATGGTCCGCGTCGCAGCGGTGACCGCGGCAATCGCCGACTCTGCGTAGCGCTGCGCCATGTCGAGATCCGTCTTCTTCAGCGCAAGCTGATACGCGATGTCGTTCCAGATGCCGGGATTCGGATCGATCTCGACGGCGCGGCCGAACGCCGCGAGCGCGCGATCGTGCTCACCGAGGTTCAGCAGCGCCTCGCCGAGCCGAACCTGCAGCGACGCGCTCTTCGGCGAGAGCGCGATCGCTTTTTCGAGCGCTGCGGCCGACGCCTCATATTTGTGCTGCTCGAGATACAGCCCGCCAAGGCTCTGGTATGCGAACTTGTTCAGCGGATCGATCTCGAGCTGCTTCGTGAATGCCGCTTCCGCCTCGACGTAGTTCTGCTGCGTCCTGTACGCGTAACCGAGGTTGTTGTACACGTACGAATCGTACGGGTTGATGTCGATCTGCTTCTTGAACGCCTCGATGGCGGCGTCGGTCTGGTGCAGTCCGAGGTACGCGCGTCCCAGATTGGTCCAGGCCAGCTTGTGCGCCGGCTGCAGTTCAACCGCGCGCTTCAGCAGCATCACAGCCTGCGTGTACCGCGAGTTGTTCACGGCGTCCGTGCCGCTGTTGTACAGCTCCTCGGCTTTCAGCTGCGCGGATCCTTCGAGGCTCGGGGCGACGCTCGTCTCGACCGCGACCGATTGATCCAGATCCGCCGACACCGCCCGCGCGAACGCGGCGTAGTCGCTTCGACGCGACGAGGGCAACTCCGGCTGGCGGAACTGAAGCGCCCGTTCGGCCGTGAACACGTGCGCGTCGAGTGCGTAGCTCGCGCGGTAATCGGCGTAGTCGCGCGCGAGGGACACGGGAACCGGCGCGTGGGCCGCGAACGCTGCAGGCAGCGCGAGACGAACCTTGTAGGTCTCCTTCCGCTCTGGGCCCAGCTCTATCGTCGAGTCGTCTGCGTCTCCGGAGTCGTACGGCCCGATCGAAATCATGTCGGCGAGCGGCAGATCCAGATCGAACTGCTTCTTGGTCCACGTGACGAAGTTCGGCTTCGTGATCCTGTAATCGAGCGTGAACGGCTCGGCGAGCGCCGCGGGATTCGCGACGTTCATATCGCTGATGTTGCCGCCACCCGACGCGCCCGACACGCGATCGAGCATCGTCTTCCAGTCGGCGGTCGACATGCGGCGGAAGATCGTGCGCATCAACAGCTCGTAGTCGCCGCTGAACGTCAGGCGGACTTTCGCGGTGAGAGTGCCGGACTCGCTCAGCGCGCCGTCGACTTCGGCCGTCGTCGTGTTCGGCCTCGGCGTCGCCGCCGGGGACTCTTCGAGGTGCGCGCCGCGCTGCGCGTCGACGACGAGCGCCTGCTTCCTTCGAAGACCGGGCGCCAGCAGGCGGAACGGCGCGACTTCGGTGGTCGTGTCGAGCCACACCTTCTCCGCGCCGACCTTCACCTGCGTCATCACATGATCGAACTGTGACGGCGACGGAAAATCGGGATCGAGCGGCGTGGACGAGTTGACGAGCGCCGCGGAAGCGCGCAGACCGATGCTTTCGGCCAGGCTCGCGAGCAGCGTGTGCTTGTCCTTGCAGTCGCCGTACTCGTTGTGGAGGACGTCGGCTGCCGCGTGCGGCTGGAAGCGGCCGACACCGAACGAAAGGCTCACGTACCTGAAATTCGTCGCGACGTACTCATACAACGCCTGGAGCTTGTCCATGTCGGTCGTGCGTCCGGCGGTGAGCGCGATCGCTTTCGCGCGAACGTCGGAGGTTGGCATCCGCTGCGGCCGCTCGAGATCCGCGTACCACTCGCCGAGCTCCCGCCAGCTCGTGAAGGTCGTCAGTCGAACCGCCGCCGGCTCGCGCTTCGATGGCTGTGCCGACGGCTTGCGGTCGCCGTCAGCGGCGTCACCGCCCGCGTCCTTACTGGTCAGGCGCGAGCTGTGCCACTCGTAAATGCGGCGGCCGTCGCGGTCGGAGATCGTCGGCTCGAACCCGGGCCGCGTCTTCACCGTGATCTGCCGTTCGACCGGAACGTCGATCCGCAGCTGCTCGTCGAGGACGATGCCGGCGCGTGTGAAATCATGCTCGGTCCAGAACTGCCCGCGCGCGAGCGGCGTGTGGATGATCGTGGCGAGCGACAGCTCCAGCACGTCACCGGGACGCAGCCCGGGTACGGTGATGTGCTTCTCGCGCGTGTCCGTATAAACCGGCGCGTCGCGCTGGACTGCCGAACTGAGATCCTGCACGGCGTCGGCCGATGCGGTCACGATCGTGCCGTCGCTTTTCATCACGCGGGCGAGCACGACGTCCATTCGCTCGCTCGCCGCGTTGTACGCAAACGCGAGCTGACCGAATGCCTGCACCGCCGCCTCGTTCTGCACTTTGACGCGCATGTACAGGTCGCGCCGGCCGGTACCGTCGTTTTCGAAGCGCCAGGTCGTGCGCGACTGCTCGACGACGAACGGCTCCTGCGAGTAGTCAGGGGCGGCGGCACGCACGGCGAGCGCAGTCGACTGAGCGTTGAGCAAGGCCTGCGAGGCAAACAGCACCCAGGCAAGGCACGTTGGGGACGGTCTCGTTATCAGCATGGTGGTGTTCCGGGCGGGCCGTGAGAGTGCAAAAGCGCGGCGAGATCCGCCTGCGCGGAGGAGCGCGGATTTGCGGGGCTTCGCGCACGCGCATCGTTCGCGCACTTACGATCGTGTCGCGGCCGGTGCAGGAGTGTGATGAAGTCGACAGTCGACAGTCGAGAGTCGACGGTGGTTTAGTCGGGCGCGCGCCGCCGGCGTGTTCGGCGGTGCGCAGAGCGAGTGCGCCCTGCCTCCAGCAACTGCTGCCGCACCCACGTGTTCCACATCGGGAACTGACGCTCGAGTTCTCCCGTCGGCCGTTCGTACAAATCAGCGATCGCCAGCGCCACGGCGGGCGAGCGGCTCAATCCCGCAACGCAATGAACGACGATCCGTTCGACATTCGGCCAGCGGCCGATGAATTCGAGGATCGCGGTCGCGTGCTCTTGCGCGAACAACCGATGGCTCGGCAACGGGATCGGTTCAATGATGTCGCTGAACGAGAGTCTTAATACGTCGGCAAACTTGGGGGACAGCTGGACCGGCTCGCTATGCGGATCGGTGATCGAAATACAAACCTCATGTCGCGAAGGCTCGTACGCTGTCGCTCGCGACATCGACAGCACAACCAACTCGGGTCCGGTCGATCGTGCGGATCGACGCGGCGCGGCCCTCGGATTTGGACGTCGCGCCGGACCAGTTTGTCCTTTGTTAGCCATGCTCGGTGGTAGCACTCTGTGCCGGATCTGCCGCAGTCGGGACAGTAGTTCCCGCGCGACCGGCAGAATGCTCGATCGTGTGTATCGACTGATCCCAGCGGAACGTGAGAGCGAGCGCGCACGGCGGAGCAGCACCGGCTGCTCCGCCGCGCCAAGTGTTATCAGAGGCAGTGATGCATCTGGTGCATGTTATGCGTCGTTCCAGACGGCTTGCGGCGCCGGCTGAGCGGCACGCCTTTGACGTTGTCGAGCGGCAGCGTCCGGAAGAACTGCGGCTCGATGCGGGCGTGGACGACGTGTTCGAATCCCGACGCCAGTTTGATCAGGGTCGGCTCGCTGAATGCCGTGCCGATAAAGCTGATACCAACCGGCATGCCGAAGACGTCGCCCATCGGCACGTTGACGATCGGATAGCCGACAATCGCCGCGAGACCCGACGTGCCGAACGAGAAGTGATCGCCGTTCAGCAGGTCCGTCGTCCAGACCGGCGTCCCGGTCGGCGTGACGAACGCATCGATGTGAAACATCGAAAGCGCCTTGTCGATGCCGTCCACCGCGCCGTTCTGCTGATCGATGTTCAGCGCCTGGTTGTACGTCATTCCGCCGAACAACGGCTGCGGCGTATCGTCGCCGTTCTCGAGCGCCGCCGCGAGATCGAAGATCTCCTGCGCGAAGAACGGCATCTCGACCGCGGCGTTGTCATTGTTGAACTTGATTGCGTCCTGCAGCGTCTTGCCGGCCATCGGCACGCCGACGCGCGTGGCGAAGTAGGCCTTCAGGTCACGCACGAACTCGAACACCAACACCAGGAATTCGCCGTCACCGGGCGGGAACGTGAATCCGGCCGCGTCGAGGTCGACGAGCGTGGCGTTGGCCTTCGTCATCTCGTCGAGTACCTGGTCGAACACGACGCCGGTGAGTGGATTCGCACCGTCGATTCCCTGACGCGTCACGCCGATGCGCGTACCCGACAGACCGTTCGGGTTCAGGAACTGCGTGTAATCGCTCGGCAGCGATGGACGCGTCTTCAAGCCCCTGAGTCCCAGCGGCACGCCGCCTGTCGCGGGATCTCTGCCATCGAACGTCTGACTCGCCATGACGCTGAGCACGGCGGCCGCGTCGGCCACGGTGCGCGCGTGCGGTCCGATCGTGTCCTGCGTGTGCGAGATCGGAACGACGCCCGCGCGGCTCGTCAACCCGACGGTCGGCTTGATGCCGACCACGCCGCTCGCGTTCGCCGGGCAGACGATGCTGCCGTCGGTTTCGGTGGCGAGCGCGACGGTGCAGAGATTGCCCGATACGGCGGCGCCGGATCCCGAGCTCGAGCCGCACGGATTCCGATCGAGTGCGTACGCGTTGTTCGTTTGCCCGCCGCGTCCGCTCCATCCGCTCGTCGAGTGGAACGATCGGAAATTCGCCCACTCGCTAAGGTTCGCCTTCCCCAGAATCACCGCGCCGCCGGCGCGCAGCTTGGCGGCGACGGTGGAATCGCGCACCGCGGGCTGGCCGGCGAGCGAGAAGGAACCGGCCGTCGTCTGCATCCGGTCGCCGGTGTCGATGTTGTCTTTCAGCACGACCGGAATGCCGTGCAGCGGGCCCAGCACGCGTCCGCGGCGGCGCAGCGCGTCGGCGTTGTGCGCCATTGCGATCGCGTCGGGGTTCAGCTCGATGATGGAATTCAGACGCGGGCCGTTCTCGTCGAGCGCCTGGATGCGGCGCAGATAGAAGTTCGTCAACTCTACCGCGCTGGTTCGCCCGCTCATCATCGCCGCCTGCAGCCCGGCGATGGTGGCCTCGTTGAATTCGTCGGGCGCGTGCGGCGCATCGGCCTGCGGACGCGGCTGCGGGGCCGCGGCGCCGGACAACGACACGCCCGCACCGGCGACCGCGCCAAGGTGCAGAAACTCCCTTCGAGAGACGGGGCCACTCGGATTCCCAGATTGCATAGCGCCTCCTTTTGAAGTTGTTCCTGAACGGCGCGGCATCATAGCGCTGCCAGTCGCGCGCGACACGCGTCCTTTCACACAAAGGACGGTAAGAAAGACAGTAAGGACGCGCCTGCCCACGTGTGGTAAGGAATTCCTCAAAGTGAGTAGCGCGTCCGCACGTACTCGAACGAACCATCTCACCCGGAAGAAAACATCCGGCTTCGCCGTTGCGGCTGCCGGTTTGCACGGCGGGCGCTCGCCGGCGCCGGTGTCTTCGGACGGCCGCACGCCGGCCATGGAGATCAGGTGGAACCGGGGATCGTTCAGACGCGCGGGGTGTCGCGTCCAGCGGGCGCGGATCTCGCCGCGCTGGCTGGCATCGGCGTCGCGCTTGCCTTCCCATATGCGGCCGTCGCGGCCCGCCTCATCCGGCAGTGGCGCGAGGATGAAACGTACTCACACGGATTCATCGTGATCCCGATCGCGCTGTACTTCGCCTGGCAGCGGCGGCGCGCGATTCTCGACGCGCCGCGGCGTCCGACGTGGTGGGGACTCGCGGTGATTGCCGTCAGTCTCGCCGTGCTGGCCGTCGGCACGCTGGGCGCCGAGCTGTTCCTTGCCCGCGTGTCCCTCATCGGCATCGTCGCCGGCGTCGTCCTGCTGTTGTTGGGACGCGATCATCTCCGCGCCTTGCGCGCGCCGCTGCTGTTCCTGCTGCTCGCCATCCCAATTCCGGCAATCGTGCTCAATACGGTGACGTTCCCGTTGCAGCTGATCGCGTCGCAGGCAGGCGAATCGCTGATTCGCGCGGCGGGCGTGCCGGTGTTCCGCGAAGGCAACGTGATCGAGCTCGCAACGATGAAGCTCGAGGTCGTCGAAGCGTGCAGCGGCATCCGATCGGTGATGGCGCTGCTGACGTGTGCGTGTTTCGTGATCGGCGCGCGTCCCACGCGACCGGCAACGGCAATCGCGATCGTCGCCGCGACGATCCCGGTTGCCATCACCACCAACGCGCTCCGCGTCGCGATCACCGGTCTGACCGCGCATTACGCCGGGCCGTGGGCCGCTGAGGGGTTCCTGCATTCCTTCTCCGGCACGATGCTCTTCATCGTCGCCGCATCGGGGCTGCTCGCGCTCGAGCGATCGCTCCGGGCGTTCGAGCGCCACAGGGTCGCTGCATGACGCGCACGATCCTGGTGCGCGCGTTCGTCGTGGTCTCGATGGTGCTCGCGACGCACGCGTACCTTCAGTCGGCGCAGCGGGATGCCGCAGCAGCGATGGTTCGGCCGCTCGAGAGCATCCCGCTCGTCATCGGCGGCTGGCGCGGAATCGACGAACCGGCGTTCGATGCGGAGACGCTTCGTATTCTCGGCGCCGATGATTACCTGAATCGCGTCTACGTCGATCGGAACGGCGTCACGGCCGGCCTGTATGTCGCGTTCTACGCCTCGCAGAAAACGGGTGAATCCATTCACTCCCCGCTTCATTGTCTGCCGGGCAACGGCTGGCGTCCTGTGGCCACGTCGCGGGTGACCCTTCCGGCCGGCGGGAAATCGATCCTCGTCAACCGCATGCTGGTCCAGAAAGCGGCGATGCGGCAGCTGGTTCTGTACTGGTTCGAAGGACGGGGACGAAGCATCGCGAGCGAGTACGAAAACAAGTTGTGGCTGGTCTGGGACGGATTCCGCCGCCGGCGGACCGAAGGCGCGCTGGTGCGCGTCATGACGCCGGTCGGCGCTGACGAAATAACGGCCGACCGGACGGCCGTCACGTTCGCACAGCAGGCATTCGTGCGCCTTCGTGAGGTCCTGCAATGAAGTCAGCGATCAGCGCCGCGTGCGTACTGGCGATCCTCGCAGCGGGCTGCGCACGGGATCCGCAGCGCGACGCGGCGAAGTTCGTCGCGAGCGGCGACGGCTACGCCGCGCGCGGACATTTCAAGGAAGCGCAAATCGAGTATCGCAATGCGCTCGAGCGCACGCCGCGCGACGTTGCGACGCAGCTGAAGCTTGCGCACGCCTATGAGAAGACGCAGGACTACGCCGGCGCGTATCGCGCCTATTTGCGCGTTGCGCAAATCGATCCGCATCATGCCGAGGCGCAGGCGTGGCTCGCCGAATTCCTGCTGCAGAGCGGCCGCTTCGACGATGCGCGGCGGCACGCGACGGTGATGCTCGAGATCGACCCGAAGAACGTGCGCGCGCTGATTCTGCTCGCGTCTGCGGACGCGGCGCTGCGCGATCGCGACGGCGCGCTGAAGTGGGTGCAGCAGGCGCTGACGATCGATCCCTCGTCTGCGACGGCGCTTACCTTGCTCGGCACGCTGCAGTTGTCGGCCGGCGATCGCACGCGCGCGAAGGCTGCGTTCACCAAAGCGACGGAGCTGGCGCCGTCATCGTCCGAGGCATGGGTGGCGCTCGCACAATTTCATATCGCGGTCGGCGAGTTCGACGCCGCCGAGCGTGCGCTGCAACGCGCGTTAGCAGTCACGTCCGACGCGGCCGCCGTGCATCGGATGCTCGCCATGTTCTACGTCGGCGCGGGGCGGGCAGCGGAGGCAGAGCCGCATTTGAAGGCCGTTGCCGATGCAAGCGCACCAGGACGCGTCGAGCTGGCCGAGTACTACGCCGCGATGAACCGAAGCAATGACGCGCTCGCGCTGCTCGGTCGCGTCGTGTCGGATCCAAAGGCGGACGCGGCGACGATCGCGCGCGCGCACCTGCGACGCGCGGCGGTGTGGCACGCAGCGGGCGAGCGCGAGAAAGCACATGCCGAACTGACGCCGCTGTTGAAGGACGAGGCGACCGGCGCCGACGCGAACGCGCTGATGGCGCAGTTGATCATGCGTGAAGGCGGAAGCCTCGACGATGCGTTGATGTATGCGCGCGAAGCCGTGAAGCGGCAGCCGAACGACGCGGGTCTGCAGTACGTGCAGGCGACCGTGTTCCTCGCGCGCAACGAGCTCGCCGAGGCGGAAACGTCGCTGCGGCGCGCTCACGATCTCGCGCCGCAGGCGCCGCAGATCGAGCTCGCGCTCGCGCGCGTCGCGATCGCGCGACGCGACTACCGCGGCGCCGTCGAGCGCGCGGAACGACTGCTCGCCGCTTCGCCGTCGGTTGACGCGGTTGCGCTGCTCGCGCAGGCGCATCGCGCGGCCGGAGAGATCGCGAAGGCGCGTACGATCGTCGCGGGCGCGCTCGATCGGCAGCCGAAAGCCGCCAACCTATACCTCGAGCTCGGCGACATCGAGCTCGCCGCGCACAGGCCCGACGCCGCACGTGACGCATACGAGCGTGCGCTGAAACGCGGCAGCGACCCGGCGCGCGCACGGCGCGGTCTCGTCGCCGCCGATCTCGCGGCGAAACGAACGGGAGCGGCAGAAGCGCGCGTCCATCAGTGGTCGGCGAATCCCTCGCCCGAGCCCGACGTTCCGCTGCTTGCCGCGCAGGTGCATCTCGCCGCCGGCGACAACGCGGCTGCGCTCCGCGAATACGAGCGAGCGTCGAGCACGAATCCGAAGACGCCCGGGGTTCACACGGCGATCGGCATGTTGAGAGCCGAGCGCGGCGATCGCAAGGGCGCGCAGGACGCGTACGAGCGCGCGCTGCAGCTCGATCCGAAGGACGGCGTCGCGGCCAACAACCTCGCGTGGATTTATGCCGGACAAGGCCGACGCGACGAAGCGCTCCGGCTCGCGGAGACCGCGCATCGCGCGCTCGGCGATCGTCCGGCGGCTGTCGACACGCTTGGATGGATGTACTACCTGGACGATGCTGCCGATCGCGCGGTCGGACTGCTGGCAAAGGCTGCCGACGCCAATCCCTCGAATGCGGTCTACCGCTATCACCTCGGCGCCGCGCTGATGAAAATGAATCAACAGGAGCGCGGACGTCGTGAGCTCCACCAGGCCCTGGCGTTGTCGTCGACATTCGACGGCGTCGACGACGCGAAACGTCTGCTGACGACGCGCTGATCGCGGCGTTGCCGCGATCGTCAAACCGCGTGAAGCATTCGGGCGAGTACGTACGTGCCGTGCGACGCGCGCGTGAGGAAGTGCGCCGACTCGAGCGCCGAAACGATCTCGTCGCACGTCGTTCGGTCGATGTCCCACAGCCGCTGCATCTGCCGCTTCGTCAGATTCAGGCCAGGCAGCTCCAGATACTCAGCCTTGACGAGTTGGATCCAGTCTTCGAGCGTTGCCGTCATGGTCGTGTACGCAATGCAGGTGCAAGTGTCGAGCCGGCGCGACCGGCCGGCGATCTGCTGTCGAGCCGTCGGATATCCGTTGGCGATCCTCCCTCGCGTGTTGCGCCCATGAACTCAGCGGTGGCTCCGCCGTGAGGACCTCTGTTCGATGACGAGCGCCTCGTCACGCGATTCCATCTCGCGCGCGAGGGCGCGCAGCGCCTCGTATCGCGCCGATCTCGAGTAATCGTACGGGTCGTTCCTGGAGACGATCACGCACGAAGAAGATTCTGCCTGCGCCGCCGGCACCGCCTGCAGGGCGACAGCGGCTCCACCAGCAAGCCGCATGAAAAATGAGCGTCGGGAAATCACGGCTATCTCCTCGGGTTCGAAACCCGCGCCGCCATGGCGCCCCTCGATCTGTTGCCGTCACCGTCGGTCGGGATTCGCCAGCCTCACGGTCCAGGCATGGTCGCGATTCTCCGGATCGGCGAACAGCTTCGCCCATTCGCCGCCGCATGCGCTCTGGTATTCCTCTTCGGCGCGCAGCAGCGGCTGGAGACAACGCTCGCCTTCCGCGGAACAGCCGGACTCGAGGCAGGGATCGTTCATCGCGCGGCACTCGTCCGTATATTTCAGCTCGATTGCGGCGCATGCCGCTTCGAACCGGCGCCGTGCGTCCGGCGTCAGCAGCAACGCGAGCTCCGGCTTCGACAGACGGCCGCCGATTGCCTCCAACATCGCGCGTTCGAAAACCTGCACGGTCGAAGCGTTCATGACGGCCTCCACTCGAACATCTGCCGGATTCCCGTGACGCGGCGGACTGCCGTCTCCGCATCGCAATCCGAGTGCCGTTTCGAGGCGGTCGTCGAACGCAGGACTTTCCTGACCACTGACGCGACAAATCCAGTGGGATCGGCTCGCGGGCAGAAATCCACCGTCGGTCGCGCCGTGAAATTTCAGCTGCGACGTATCGGTCTTGAACTGCACGGTGCAGTCGAGGTGCGTGCACACCGCGCTGAACGCACGCAGATCGCCTTCTGCGGTGCGCACGACGATCCCCGGTTTGCTGCCGAACTTGAAGATCGCGGCGGAGTTCGGCCGGAGCGCGCCCGCTCGTGCGGCGACGACACTGTCCGTTGCCGGCTCACCCGTCGCCGGCGGCAGGAGAAATCGCGCGACCGGATACGCCATCGCGGCGGCCGTCGACACGAAGCCGACCGTGAGCAAAGCGTCGAGGAACGTGCGGCGACTGAGCGCGGGCGCTTCGATCGCCGGCGGCATCGATTTGTCTCGCGTCAGCATGTCGGCGCACCGCGACGAACTTTCACACAAGCGTCGACGATGCGGCAGCCGTGGCCGGGCGGCAGCGCCATCACCGGATTCAGATCGAGATCGACGATCTCCGGCACTTCGACGGCGAGGAGGGAGATGCGGAGCAGCGGCACGTCTCGCACGTCTCGGTGATGCTCGCGGCCTTCAGCCGGAATTTCTCCGACTTCGGACTGTGGACGCTGTGACACGTGGCGCACGACACGTTCCGCGCGTCGTGCATGCTGCCCTGCCACTCGGCGTGCGCGCCTTTGCTGTGACAGCTCACGCACGTGCCGTTGACGTCCTGCGGGCTCATCGCGTCGAAGCGCCGGATGTCTTCCTTCCTGCCCGAGTCGACGTGCTTCTGTCCCGGCCCGTGGCACGTCTCGCAGCTCTGGCCGGCGCGACCCGCGGGCGTTCGCACGTTCTGCGCCTTGCCGTGGAGCGTCGCGCTCAGGCTCTTGCCTTCGGATTCATGACAGGTGACGCAGGTCTCGTCGCCGACGAAGTTGCCGGCCTGCGGCGCTGCTGCAGAAGACGGAGATGATGATGAAGATGACGAGGAGGATGACGCGACGGAACGAGCGGTTGCGACTGCCGGCGGACCGCCGGCTGCGGCCACGACTCCGACCGTCATCATCCAGACCAACGCGAGCGTCGCCACCAGCGTGTGCGCTGAAAGCCCGCTGCTGCGATGTCTCATGAGCGTCGCGCCCCCGAAAGAGTACCGTCAGGAAACCGGCGAAATGCCGGCACCCGCGGTCGAGGCTGCAACTCAGATGCCCGCCGTGATCGATGGTCGCTGGTCGTGGGTTGCTGGTCTTTCGTGGGGCGATGGGTGCGTTGCGGCGGATTTGGGCAGCCGTTCACAATTTCTTCACCGGGGATTGCGACAGTGGGGTCGAGGAGGACGTTATGCGTGGACGATTCGGATGGCTGTTCGCCGGCGTGCTGATGATTGCGCTGGCGGCGAGCGT
>Ga0075424_100005139_pt1 | contig 12462 bp, 9 predicted proteins | sample SoiMethybrSBSTD3_FD_75301 | JGI IMG/M metagenome (GOLD analysis project Ga0075424, IMG submission 75301) | Bulk soil microbial communities from a Populus tree surrounding site in Tennessee, USA - Soil MetaG P. TD hybrid SBSTD3 | ecosystem: Environmental > Terrestrial > Soil > Tree plantation... | reverse complement strand
CCGTCGGTGACGTGGCCCTCCCAGCAGATGCCGATGGTGGGATAGAGAAGCACCTGGTCGATGCCCTCGGCGTCCATCACGCGCAGCCGCTCGACGGGATCGTAGCCGCCCGGCGGACTGCCCTCCGCGTACGTCATCCCGCCACGGGTCAAGAGCTTGTCCATGTCCATCTCGATGCCGCCCAGTGCGCCCATCTGACCGCGCAGGGTCTTGAGCGGCTGCCCGTCGATGAGCAGCACCTCGTAGCCCTGCGCGTCGGTCGCGATGCGGATGGCGCGATCGCGGTAGGCGGGGTCGAGGTAGGTCAGCCACGTGTCGGCGGGTTCGAGGACGTGACCGTCGGAATCCACGACGGGAGCGTGCGCCGGAGTGGTCATGGTGGAGCTCCTCAGCGCCCTGACCGCGGGCGCCTTCGGATTATATACGAGCGGGCGCTAGGCCAGCTGCTTGCGAAACCACCAGACGCTCAGCGAGACGAGGACCAGCGTGAAGGCGATCAGGACGAGCATGTTGGGCCACAATGTGGCGAGGCCGGCGCCCTTGAGCATGGAGCCGCGGACGATGGTCGCGAAGTGATGAATGGGGTTGAGCACCGTCAGCGGCTGGAGCCAGTCGGGCATCGCCTCGACCGGGCTCAACGCGCCGGACAGCGACGACATGGGAGGGTTCACGAAGAAGGCGGTGAGCTGCGCCTGCTGGGCCGACCGGCTGAACGTCGCGATGACCATGCCGAGGCTGATCCCCGAGAGAATGCACAGGACTCCGCCGAAGCTCACCAGGAGCAGGCTTCCGTTGAAGGGAACCCGGAACACCAGCCTGAGCACGCCGAGGGCGAGCACCATCATCATGGACAGCAGGACGAAGAGCGGGACGATCTTCGCGACGATGATCTCGGCGGTGCTCGCCGGCGACATGAGCAGTTGCTCGATCGTGCCGGCCTCCCGCTCCTTCACCATGGCGGCAGAGGCGATGAGGGAGCTGTTCAGGATGAGGAGCAGGCCGAACACGCCGGTGGCGATGAACCACGCGTCGACCAGGCCGGGGTTATAGAGGAAGGCGGGCATCAGGTGGACCTGGGCGGCGCGGTGCGGAGCGGGCGCGGCATCGCCGGTCGCGGGAGCCGGCGCTCGGGACAGGGAGCGGTTGTAGCTCTCAATCACGCCCTGGACGTAGCCGTGGCCGATGGTCGCGGTGTTGGCGTTCATGGCGTTCAGCAGCACCTGCACCGTCGGGGAGCCTCCCCGGTGGAGGTCGCGGGCGTACTGATACGGGATCACCACGCCGACGTCGACCTTCCCCTGACTGATCGCCGCGCCCAGGCGCTCGCCGCTCGTGAAGTAGCCCCCCAGATGGAAGCTCCGGCTCTCCGTGAGGGTCGCCACGAGCTCGCGGCTCTCCGGGCTGCGGCTCTCGTCGACGATCCCCACCCGAAGATCGGACACGCTGGCGCTGAGGGCGAAGCCGAAGAGGGTGAGCTGCAGCACCGGGGGAACGATCAGCGCGATGACGAGGCGCCGGTCACGGCGGATCTGGGCGAACTCCTTGCGGACGAGGGCGCCGATCCGGTTCAGCACGATCACTCCTCTCAGATCGCGAGCTGCATGCGGCGCATGCTCCGCCACGCGATGACGTAGAACACTGCGGCGATGACGGCAATGATCACGATCTTCCACCAGACGGCCGGCCAGCCGCCTCCCTGCAACAGCCCGTCGCGGACGATCTCGATGTAGTAGCGGCCCCAGATCAGGTGCGAGATCCAGCGCAGGCCGGCGGGAATGTTCTCGATGGGAAAGATGAGGCCGGAGAGAAGAAAGACCAGGAGGAAGCCGCCCAACGACACCACCTGCATCGCGGCGACCTGGCTGGACACCGTTGCGCCGACCATCGTCCCGAAGGTGGCGACACAGAGCGCGTAGAGGAGCGTGCCGACGATGAAGGGCGTCGGGTCACCGGCGAGGCCGAGCCCAAAGTACGTGAAGAGAAGGATCAGCATGGACGCGCACTCGGCGAGGGCCACCACGGTGAACGCGAGGATCTTCCCCAGCAGGAACTCGTGGGCCGAGATGCTGGAGACGTAGACCTGCAGTATGGTCTTCTGCTCGCTTTCGCGCGCCATGGCCAGCGCGGCAAGGAGGGGCGGGAACATCGAGATGCCCAGCACGAAGATGCCCGGCCCGTAGAACTTCTTGGAAGAGAGTCCGGGGTTGTACCAGAAGCGCACGGCGGCGCGGACCGCACCGGTCGCCTCCGGGCCGGCCGCCCTTACGTTGTAGGCGCGGACGATCTGCGCCGCGTATCCGGCGGTGAGCCGGGCCGTATTGGCGTCGGAGGCATCGGTCAGGAGCTGCACGGTCGTGTCCAGCCCGCGGTTGAGGTCGCGCCCGAAGTGCTGGGGGATGATCAGGACGGCGCGGGCGGCGCCCGACACCAGCGCATCCTCCGCGCGCCGATCCACCGGCCAGCGCACCACACGCAGGCTGAGCGAGGCGCGGAACGCATCGACGAACTCGTGCGAAGCCGGCGAATCGCTGAGGTCCTGGACGATGATGGGGAGGTCGGCGACCCGAAGTGAGAGCCCGGCGCTCAGAAGGACCAGGAGGAGCACCGGAAGCGCGAGGGCGAGCGCGAGCGTACGCCAGTCGCGGACGATCTGCGTCAGCTCCTTGCGCGCCTGGGACAGGACCCGCCGCATCGACCATCGTCCCTCAGGCGCCGGCAAGCGCCTGACTGCGCCCTCGTGCCTGCTCGACCACGCTGATGAAGACGTCTTCCAGCGAGAACCGGGCCTCGCGCGCATCGAGCACGCGTACGCCGCCGGCTTCCAGGGTCTGGATGGTGGCGCGGCGGCCCGCGTCGAGATCCTCGTCCGTGATGACGTGGAGGCGCGACCCGAAGAGGGAGACTCGCCAGCGATCCTTCTCGGACTTGAGGATGTCGGCGGCGCGCTGCGGCTGGTCCACGATCAGCTCGAGGAGATGACCCGGCTGGCGGCTCCTGATGGCGTTGGGGCTTCCCTCCGCCACCAGCCCGCCCAGCGCCATGAAGCCGAGGCGGTTGCACTGCTCCGATTCCTCGAGGTAGTGCGTGGTGACGAGGATCGCGGTGCCGCTGTCGGCGAGGCGATTGATCATGCGCCAGAATGCCCGGCGGGCGAGGGGATCCACGCCGGACGTCGGCTCGTCGAGGAAGAGCACGCTGGGCTCGTGCATGATCGCGGCGCCGAACGCGACGCGCTGCTTCCACCCACCCGGAAGCCCCCCGGTGAGCTGATCCTGCTTCCCCTCGAGGCCCGAGAAGGCAAGCACCCAGCGGGTCTTCTCGGCCCGCTCGCGGTCGGGCACGCCGTAGACGCCGGCAAAAAAGTCCAGGTTTTCCTGGACCGTCAGTTCGTCGTAGAGCGAGAACTTCTGGGACATGTAGCCGATGCGCTGGCGCAGCCCCTGAGCGCCGAAAGGGCCGCGGGCTCCCGCGAGCTCGATCACGCCGGACGTGGGGGCGAGGAGGCCGCACAGCATCTTGATGGTGGTGGTCTTGCCGGCGCCGTTCGCGCCCAGGAGCCCATAGATCTCGCCGTAGCGGATTTGCAGGGAGACATCGCGCACCGCCGCGAACGCGCCGAAGCTCTTGGTGAGGCGATGCGCGCCGATCGCCGTCTCGCCCCGCAGCGCGCCATGACCGTGGCGTCCGGGAAACGGGAGAAGGGTGGGCTCGCTACCCAGTGCCCGCAGGCTGGCCACGAACACGTTCTCGAGGCTCGGCTCGTCTACGCGGATATCGGGGGCCGCCAGCCCCGCGGCCTGCAGCCCACGCTCGACGTGACGCGCCGCCTCGTCGGGATGCCGGGCGATGACATCGAGACGATCGCCGAATCGCTGGACGTCGAGCAGGTCGCCATTCTTCGAGACGAGATCGCGAAGGACGTCCTCGGCCGGGCCGAGCGCGTCCGTGTGGATTTCGATCCGCATGGCTCCGAGGCTCCCGCGGAGCCGCTCCGGGGTATCGGCTGGGCGCAGCTCGCCCCCGTGCATGAGCGCGACTCGGCCGCAGCGTTCCGCTTCGTCGAGGTACGGCGTCGCCACGAGGATGGTGAGGCCGCCGGCGGCGAGATGCGAGAGCGCGTCCCAGAACTCACGGCGCGAGATGGGATCCACGCCGGTGGTCGGCTCGTCGAGCAGGAGAATGCGCGGCTCGGCCACGAGGGCGCAGGCCAGGGACAGCTTCTGCTTCATCCCGCCGCTGAGGCGGCCAGCGAGGCGATCGGCGAAGCGGTAGAGGTCGAACATCTCGAGGTAGTGCCGGCCACGCGCCGCGATGTCGGCGGGCGGCACGTGCCGCAGATCGCCCGCGTAGCGGAGATTCTCCGTGACCGTGAGGTCAGGATAGAGGCTAAAGGACTGCGTGAGGTATCCCGTCTCGGCGCGCGCGGTGCGCGCGGGTCGACCGAACACCTCCGCCACGCCGCTGGTCGCCTCCATGACCCCGGCGAGGATCTGAAACGTGGTGGTCTTGCCGGCGCCGTCGGGTCCGATCAGGCCGAAGATCTCTCCCTCCGCGACCTCCAGGTTGATGCCGCGCACCGCCTCGAGGGTGCCGTAGCGCTTCCGGAGGTCCCGTGCCCGCAGTGCCGTCATCGCCGGCCCCGGTGCACGGGCCATTCCGTGCCCTCGACGAGGATCTCGCCGTCCGCCGGCATGCCCGGCTTCGCGAAGCCCTCCGCGCCCCGCAGCAGCACTTTCACCCCGACCACCTGCTTCACCCGCTCCTCGCGGAAATACGTGTTCTCGGGGGTGAACGTGGCTTGCGGGTCGATGCGCATCACCGTCGCGTCGATAGCCTTGGTGGGCGCCGAGTCGAGGTAGACGCGCGCCCGCTGTCCTACGCGCACGCGGCCGATCTGCCCCTCGGGAATGAAGCCGCGAAGATACACACGACCGAGGTCGATCAAGGTGATGACGGGCGTTCCCGCCGTCACCACCTCGCCCGGCTCGGCGGTGCGCGTGGCCACGGTGCCCGAGAATGGCGCCAGCACCGCCAGATCCTTCCGATTGGCCCGTGCCTCGTCGACCTGGGCGCGCGTCCGCTCGGCCTCGGCCCGCGCGGCGATGATGTCGGACCGCGCCTGGGTGAGCTGAACCTTGACGGCGGCCGCCTGCGAGGTCCGCATCGCGGGATTGACGAGGTTGGCCTGCGCGGCGGTCAGGGAGCCGCGCGCGGCCTCCACCTGACGGCGGCCGGCCGACACGATGGCGGACTGCGCTTGCTCATTGCTCTCGGCCCGACGCACCTCCTGCTCCGCGATGAGACCGCGTTCGAACAGCTGACGTGACGCATCGCGGTCCCACCGCGCTTGCGCGTAGGAGGCGTCGGCCTGCGCGAGCTGCGCCTCGGCGGTGGCGAGGCGGCCCTCCGCCTCGCTCACCTTGCCCTGGGCGTCGATCCGCGCCTGATCCACGGCCAGCTGGCTCTGACGGAGCTGCTCGCCGAGCACCTCCATCTGCTGCTCGCTGACCCGGAGCCGGGCCTGGGCCTGCTGCGCCGCGGCTTCCGCCTGCTGCTCGCGGGCGCGGATCTGCTCGTCGTCGAGGACCGCGATGACGTCGCCCGCCTTCACCACGTCGCCCTCACGGACGGTGATCTCGCGGATCCGTCCGGAGGTCTTGGACGCGATGGCCGAGTCGTCGCCCTCGACCCGGCCGCTCACCGCCACCACGCCGGGGGGCAGAGCGGGAGCCGCGAGCAGGAGGCGCCAGGCCGCGATGCCCGCTCCAATCAGCAGCAGAACGATGGCCGTGGCGAGGACCAGCCGTCGGCGCGGCCGGCGCGCCGGCGCCGCCTGGGACAACGCCTCGCGAGCCGGCTTAGCGGGCACGGTCGCCATGAGGACCTCGGGCAGGAGCTCCGTTCCACGTGGGGGCGGCGAGCCCGTGGATGAAGAGCTCCTGAATGTGGGAGACGTACTCGGCGGCGCCGGGCGCGCGGCGCCCGATGTGCCGCTCGGCGAGCATACGCGCCCGGAAGCGCTCGGTGGCGAAGAAGAAGAGTAGGCTGCCCATCACGCTGAGATGCGTGGCGAGCGGGTCCACATGGCGGAAGCTGCCCTCGCGCACGCCGCGCTCCACGATCCGGCGCACCGCCTCGGCCACGCGCAGCGGATAGGCGAGGGTGTCGGCGCCGAGATGCTTGGCATCCGCCAGTACCTCGCGCAGCATCATGGCCGGGAAGTGCGGGTTCCGGCGCGTCGCCGCCTCGGCGACGAGCGCGATGAGCGCACGCAAGGCCTCGGGGGCCGGCCGTTCGGAGACCGCGAGGGCCTCCGCCTCGTTCACGATGTCCGTGAAGATGCTTGTCACGATCGCTCGATAGAGCCGTCGCTTTCCGCCGAAATAGTAGCTGATCAAGGCCGGGTTCACATGGGCGCGCGCGGCGACCGCGGAGACGCGGGTGCCCTCGTAGCCGCGCTCCGCGAAGAGGGCAGCGCCCGCTGCCAGCAGGGCATCGCGTGTCGCTCGCGCGTCACGGGGGCGCCGCCGAGAGCGTCGGAGGCCACGAATCGAATTAATCATTCGTTTAATTGAAATGTACTCCCGGACCGGCGCGGTGGCAAGACGCCGGGGCCCCTCCGGCTCGTCCGGACGTGGGACGGCGCACTTCAGGCCCGGGCCGTCGCGCGATCACAGTCCGCGGGTGCTCCGGGCATTCTGCCGGGCGACCGGACACGGCTCCCGGCGTGTGAGGCCGTCGCCGCATCCCATGTCGCAATCTTTTCGGGGACTTGAGCGCTGGCATCCAGGTTGCGGTGGCTCGCGAGGCCCGATGCCAGCCATCCTCACGAAGTCGAACCGCTCATGAGCGGCAACCCCACGGGCGCAGCGGTGCGTCCGGACGCGGCGCCCGCGGTGCGCATCGAGGAGGAGAACGAGTGGGCGTGGTGCGGGCCGCGTCGGCTGACGCTGACCCCGCGAGTGTTCGCGGTGCTCCGCTACCTCGTGGAGCACCGCGGGCGTCTGATCACGAAGGACGAGCTGCTCGGCGTGGTCTGGCGCGGCACCATCGTGAGCGACGCCGCGGTCGCCAGCAGCATCCGCGATCTGCGCCGGGCGCTGGACGATTCCTCGGACTCTCCGCGCTACGTCCAGACGGTGCACCGCCGCGGATTCCGCTTCATCGGGCCCGTCGGCCCCCCCATCGCGCCGGCGGCTGCCCCGCCCGCGAATACCGCGCGGAGTCTCGTCGCGCGGCCCACGACGCTCGTGGGACGTGAGGGGGAGCTGGCCCGCCTTCGCCGGGCGCTGGCGCGAGCGCGCGAGGGCCAGCGTCAGCTCGTGTTCGTGACCGGCGAGGCGGGGATCGGCAAGACGGCGCTGGTCGAGGCTTTTCTCGAGAGTGTGGCCGACACGCCCGGACTGCGCGTCGGCCGGGGACAGTGCGTGGCGCAGTACGGCGCCGGCGAGCCGTACCTGCCCGTGTTCGAGGCGCTGGGGCGGCTGGGGCGCGCGCCGGCCACGCAGGGCTGGATGCTGCGGGAGCTCGCGGACGCGCTGGACGCGCTCGCGCAGGAGGCGCCTCTCGCCCTGCTTCTCGAGGACCTGCACTGGAGCGACTCCTCCACGATCGAGCTGCTCGGCATGCTGGCGCGCCGCCGGGACCCGTCGCGTCTCCTGATTCTCGGTACGCACCGATCCGGAGAAGTGGCCGCGACGGGCGACCACCCCATGCGATGGGTCAAGCACGAGCTACAGCTCCACGGCTACTGCGACGAGGTGGTGCTCGAGTTCTGGACGGCCGCGGAGGTGGATCATTACCTCGCCCGGCGCTTCCCCGGCCACGCGCTGCCGCCGGAGCTCGCCGGCGTGCTGCATCGGAGCACCGAGGGTAACCCCCTCTTCCTGGTCAACACCGTCGACGACCTGATCCATCAGGGGCGCCTGCGTGAGCTCGAAGGGCGCTGGCGCCTGACCGGCCCGGTGGAGGACGTGGCGGCGCGCGCGCCGGAGACCCTCTGGCAGCTCGTCGAGACGCAGGTGGACCGTCTCACCGCGGACGAGCAGGAGGTGCTGGTCGCGGCCAGCGTGGCCGGTGTGGAGTTCTCGGCCGCGCTCACCGCCGCCGCCGGCATCGACGCCAGCCATGCGGAGCTCCGCTGTGGGGCGCTGGCGCGTCGGGGACAGTTCCTTCGGTTGACCGGCGAGGCGGAGTGGCCGGACGGCACCGTGGCGGGTCGGTACGCGTTCATCCATGCGCTCTACCAGCAGGTGCTGTACGCGCGCGTCTCGGTCGGCGCGCGCGGGGGTCTGCACCTGCGGGCGGGCGAGCGTCTCGAAGGGGGCTATGGCGATCGGGCGGGCGAGATCGCCGCCGAGCTGGCGGTGCACTTCGAGCGCGGCCGCGACATCACGCGGGCCGCCCGCTATCGCGGGCTGGCCGGCGAGCAGGCGCTGCGTCACCACGGCTATCGCGAGGCGGCCGAGCATGCCGCGCGGGGCCTCGAGGCCCTCGCGGGTCACGCGCCGTCGCGGGACAGCGTGGAGCAGGAGCTGCGCCTTCAGATCACCCGCGGCGCCGCCCTCACGGCGACAAAGGGCTATGCCGCGCCGGACGTGGCGAGGACGTATGCGCGGGCATGGGAGCTCTGCGGGAAAGTCGGCAGCGCGCCCGACGTGCTGCCGGTGCTGCGCGGCGTGGGACGCTACTATCTGCTCCGCGGCGACCTCGCGACCGCGCATGCCGTGGCGGCCCGCCTCATGATGGCGGCGCGGGAGACGGACGACGTCGCCTTCCACCTCGCCGGTGAGAACGCGCTCGGCGTCGCGTTGTTCTATGCGGGCGAGTTCGAGGCGGCCCGCGCGCATCTGGAGCGCGGCCTGGACCTCTTCGCGGCGGAGACGGCCCGCAGCGATGGGACGGCGGGGGCCGCGCTGGTGTCCACCGCGGTCGCCAGCGCGGTCAACGCCGCGCTCGCCCTCTGGGCGCTCGGCTATGCGGCGCGCGCGGCCGCGCGCGCCGAGCAGGCTCTGGCGCTCGCGCGGGGGCTCGGGGAGCCCTTCAGCGTGTCCTACGCGTGTCATCTCGTCGCCGGGCTGGGCCAGTGGCGGCGCGACAGCGCCGCCATGCAGCCGCTGGAGGAGGAAGCGCTCGCTCACGACACCGAGCACGGCTTCGGCCTCTTGCTCGCGGCCGGCCTGGTGCAGCGGGGCTGGGTGCTCGCAGCGCAGGGGCAAGGCGAGGCAGCGCTCGACCAGATGCGACAAGGCGTGGCGAAGCACCGGGAAATCGGCGCCGCCGTCCTCATCCCTCACTCGCTCGTGATGGTGGCCGAGGCGTACGACGCGGTCGGGCGTCCGGCGGACGGCCTCGCCGCGGTCACCGAAGGCCTGGCGGTGGCACGCCAGTGTGGACGGCACTACTGGGAGGCCGAGCTCCACCGGCTCATGGGCGCCCTGACGCTTCGGCAGGGGACGACCCGGGCGAACCGGGAGCGCGCCGAAGCCTGCTTCCTCCAGGCCCTCGACGTGGCGCGGCACCAGGGCGCGAGGACGCTGGAGCTGCGCGCGGCGGTGAGCCTCGGGCGGTTGTGGGCGGCGCAGGGGAAGGCGTGCGCGGCGCTGGCGCTAGTCTCGCCGATCTACGACGGGTTCACCGAGGGCTTCGACACCGTCGACCTCGTCGACGCGCGCCGCCTGCGCGACGCCCTACGAGAGCAGGCCGAGCAAGCTCGGACGTCGCGCGCCGATCGGCGTCGCCTCAGGACTCCTGGGTGAGCTGCTGGGCCACCCAGCGCTCGCGCGCGTCCTGCACCTTCCGCTGCGCGTCGGCGTCCCCCGCCGCCAGCAGAGCCGCGACGTAAAGGCACTGCTCGACGACGTCGCGATCGTCGATGTCCTCGAACGCCGCAGCGGCGCGGAGCGCGCCGTCCACCGAGCGGCTCCGGCGGGCGCGGATCAGCGCACTGAGGTACGCCTGCCGGGCATTCATGCGCGCGCCGGCGCGGCTGCCGGGGGCGCGGCCGATGGCCATGAACGCGTCGCCGACCGCGATCATGCTCTCCCAGCTCCGGCTCTCGAGGGCGGCGCCGTAGGCGTCGTAGAGCACGCGGACGGCCACGTCGCGGTGCCCCTGCGCGTGCGCCGTCTCGAACACCTGGAGATAGGCGCGCCAGAGCTCCTCGTGCCCCGGCTCCCCGGCGGGAATCGTGCTCTCGAGCCGCTCGATCTCCTCGTGCACCGCTGCGCGGCCGTCGGTGAGGATCACCCCCGCCGGCCGCGCGAGGGTGAGATGGCTCTGGTGGCTCAGGATGTCGGCCGCGACGGCGACCAGGCCACACATGCCGGCGATCAGGATGAGGCGTCGTGTGGAGTTTCTCATATGTGATCAGGGGTACTCCGGAGGCGGCGTCGGAGTCTTGGCGGAACCCAGGGAATAGTCAGGGAGTAGAATTGCCGCCCGGGCGACCCCCTCCACGAACCTCAGGATGAAAGAGAGCGCGCGCATGCCGACGCCGGTGCCGTTGCCGCCCCAGATCGAGCAGTTCCTCCACGACAACCCCCAGGGCGTCCTCACGTCGTTTCGGCGCAACGGGATGCCGCAGCTCAGCATCGTGACGGTGTATCCGCGCGACGGCGGGGTGGGCATCTCCATCACCGAGACGCGGGCGAAGTTCAAAAATCTGCTGCGGGATCCGCGCTGCTCGGTGCTCGTCTCGCACGTCGACTGGTGGTCGGGCTTCCTCGTGTTCGAGGGCCGGGCGGATCTCGTCCACTCCGGGAACACGGATCCGGAGGCGCTCCGCCTGGCCCGGCGTCACATCTTCAGCGCGACCACCCGCCGGCGCAGCGCGGACTGGGACCAGTACGATCGCATTGCCGCGGCGGACCGGCGGGTAGCCATGCTGCTGCGGCCCGCGCACATCTATGGCTCGGCCCTCGCCAAGATGCGCGAGGCGGTCGCGAAGTAGCGGCGCGCCTCAGGACTTCGCGCCGATTCCCGTGAAGTCGTCGCACGACACCTTGCTGTTCCAGTCCGCGAACACGCCGCCGGGGGTTGGTGCGCCACGCCCACACGTGGAGGGCGTAGAAGGCCGGGATGCCGTAGCGGTTGGGGCTCCCGGTGTAGTGCATGACCTGGCCGCCCAGCGTCGGCGCCGACTTCGGGTTCTTCGCGTGCCACTTCTCGGCGAAGATGATGTACTCGACGCCGAGGAGCCGGAGCTTGCCGTCCTTCAGCTCGTACATGAGCGCCTCGGGCTTCTGCGGGTCCAGCACATCGTCGTTCACGTAGTCGCCGTTGACGTAGTGCACCCCCATCGCGCCCTCCTGCGGGCCGTTCACGCACCCGAGGAAGGCGCCGTAGCCCGCCTTCTCGGCGAGCGCGGCGTCGTGGTAGGCGGCGGTGGCCCGGCGCACGTCCTCGGCGAGCCTTGCCTGCGGGTTGGCGGCGCCGAGCTGCGCGACGGCGGCCAGGGTGGCGAGGGAGACCGCGGCGACCGCGGCCAGCATGGTGACTCGACTCTTCTTCATGGATCTCCTCCTCGAGGCTCGGGATATGTCCTGCACGCTGAGCCTGGGGTCGGCGGGCCCGCCTCCACATCGGGAGAGATCCCCATTTTTGTGGGCGCCCCGCCTACGGGCGAAACGCGCGGGGCAAGAGCGCGCGGCTCCGGGCATTCTGCCGCGACGTCGGACGCGACACCCGGGCCCCTACTGCGTGCCTGATCGGCGGCGCCAGCAGTTCCGCGGGGTTCGAGGCGTTGGCATCGCGGTTGCGTCATGCTGCCCCCTGGCCGCAACGATGCGACCGTGCAGTGACATGTGAGTAGGTCGAAGCGCGATCGGGAAGAGGGAGCCCGGATGTGTTTCACCGGCAAGGAGCGTCAACGATGACGGCACAGGAGCTCGAAAGTCTTCATTCCCAGATCGCCGGCGATGTCCTCGCGCCCTCGGAGACGGCGTACGACGTCGCTCGGCGTGTCCACAACGGTATGATCGACCGCCGCCCCGCGGTGGTCGTGCGCGCCCACGGCACCGCCGACGTCCAGGCGGCCGTGCGTTTCGCCCGCGAGCGCGGGCTGGAGATCTCGGTGCGCGGCGGTGGTCACAACGTGGCCGGCAATGCGGTGACCGAGGGCGGCGTGATGATCGATCTCTCGGCGATGCGCGGCGTGCACGTGGACCCGCGCATGCGGCGGGCGCGCGTGCAGGGCGGCGCGACGTGGGGCGACTACAACCGCGAGACGCAGCTCCACGGACTCGCCAGCACCGGCGGCGTGGTGTCCACCACCGGGGTGGGCGGCCTCACCCTGGGCGGCGGCCTCGGCTGGCTGATGGGGAAGTACGGGATGGCGGTGGACAGCCTCCGCGCCGTCGAGCTCGTCACCGCCACCGGCGACATCGTGCGGACGAGCGCCAAGGAGCACCCCGATCTCTTCTGGGCGCTGCGCGGCGGCGGCGGCAACTTCGGCGTGGCGAC
>Ga0075424_100005138_pt1 | contig 12462 bp, 13 predicted proteins | sample SoiMethybrSBSTD3_FD_75301 | JGI IMG/M metagenome (GOLD analysis project Ga0075424, IMG submission 75301) | Bulk soil microbial communities from a Populus tree surrounding site in Tennessee, USA - Soil MetaG P. TD hybrid SBSTD3 | ecosystem: Environmental > Terrestrial > Soil > Tree plantation... | reverse complement strand
GCCGGGCGCAACCAAGCCCCGCGTGCAGGATGTCAATCGCGATCGCGCGCTTGGCGACTGGGACCGCACCGGCGATCATCATGACGAGGAGCCGGAGCGCCCGGACGAGGGTGAGGAAGGGTGAGAAAACGTAAGCAGACGGCGCGCAGGGATCAGTGAACGACTGATCGAGCAGTTGCGTCATCGGGACGCTGGAGCACACGCCTGATCATCTGCTCCAGCGTCGCTTGATCGATCTCGAACGGACCCGCAATCGCCGCGCCCATTGTGATCTCAATCGCAATCACGACGCCGCCCTCTTCGTACGGATTCACGATCCAGCTGAGTCCGCGCAGCGAGATATCGCGATCGGCCTCTCCCGGCCGCTTCTGACGATCCATCGCCCGCAGCATTCCTTCGAGCACGTGCCGCACGTCGTCGTCGGTCCACGCGTGCGGCGCGCGGGCGATGCCTTCGATGTGATCGGTCTTCGCGAAGTCGGTGCCGCGCAGCCAGATGTCGACCGGCACCGTGATCATGCGGTCCTCATCGCGCTGAGCTCCTCTCGCAGCGCGTCGGGTGTGGTGACCGGCTGACGGCACGCGAACTCGCGGCAGACGTACGCCGCCGGCGCGCCGTCGATTGGTTGCATGCGCGCGACGAACGGCAGGCTGCCGGCAAGCGCGCGCTGGCGTTCCGGCGTGACGCGGAGCGTGATCGCGAACGGCAGATACTGGCGCGCGAGCGCCTGCGCCAGTTCGTCCCCGCGACGATCGGCTCCCTCAGTCGACCCTGCGCCCGACGCCGATCGCTCGGTCGAATCGACGATGACGATCTGCTGCAGGCCGGCGACGTAGGTCGACAACCCCGCCGCCATCATTGGAACGGCGCGTCCCATCTGCTCGAGCCGCGTGCCGAACAGACGCAGCGTGCGGTCGATTCGATCGGGCCAGTCCGGATCCTCGACGAGATGCGACAGCACGAGCAGGTTCAGCACCGAGATCGAGCTCGCGGTCGGCTCCGCTCCGTCGTAGTCCTCTTTCATCCGAAGCAGCACGGTCGGATCCGCGCCGGTCGTGCTGAACCAGCCGCCCGCGCTCTCGTCCCAGAACAGCTCGTCCTGCCGATGCTGCAGCGCGATCGCCCACTCGAGCCACATCGGATCGGCATCGGCCTGAAAGAGCTCCAGCAGACCGAAGATTAGATACGCGTAGTCTTCCGCGTACGCCTCGATCTCCGCGTGACCGTCGCGGTATCTGCGCAGCAGCGTGCGCCGATCGGCGCTCCACATGCGCTCTCGAATGAACGACGCCGCGCGGCGCGCCACCTCGACGTACGGCGCGGCCGCCAAGACTCCCTGCGGCCCGAACGCCGCGAACACGCGCGCGAGCCGAGCGAACGCAGCAATCATCAACCCGTTCCAGGCGGTCAGGATCTTGTCGTCGAGGTGGGGCCGCGGACGCTGGAGCCGATCTTCGAACATGCGCACGCGCGCACGATGAAGGCGTTTGACGATCTCTTCGTGCGGCTGCCCGGTTTCCTTCGCGATGTCGTCGATGGATCGCGCGATGTACAGCAGATTCTTGCCGGTGAACTCCGCCTGCGGATCCTGAGGCGCGTTGCCATCCGGCTGAATGCCGTACCGCATCTTGACGATCGCGGCATCGTCGCCGAGCAGCGCATCGACTTCGTCGGCGCGCCACAAATAGAACGCCCCTTCCTTCTTGTGCGGCTGCGGCGAGTCCGCGTCTTCCGGCGGCACGCTGTCGGCGTCCTCGGCGGAAAAGAATCCGCCGTCGGTGTCGGTCATCTCGCGCAACACGTAGAGCAGCGTGTCCTCGGCAACCTCTGCGTAGAACGGATCCTGTGACGCCTGCGCCGCCTCCACGAACGCGAGCACCAGCTGCGCCTGGTCGTACAGCATTTTCTCGAAATGCGGCACACGCCAGCTGCGATCGACCGAGTAGCGATGGAATCCGCCGCCGATGTGGTCGCGCATGCCGCCGAGTGCCATCGCACGAAGCGTGCCCAGCACCATGTCGCGCAGATCTTCGTCGCCGGTCCGCGCGAACTCGCGCAGCAGGAAGAGCAGCTCCGATGGCCGCGGAAACTTCGGCGCCTCGCCGAAGCCGCCGAACCGCGCGTCGAAGCCGTCGCGGAACTGCTTCACCGTTCGCGCGAGCGCGTCCCTCGTCGGCGTCGTCCACGCCGGCACCGATTTCTCGAGGCCGCGGAGCTCGCCCGTCAGCGCGTCAGCGGACCGCACGATCTTCTCGCGCTCGGTCTGCCAGGCGCGTGCAATCTCCCGAAGCACGTCGACGAATCCGGGCCGCCCCCAGCGGGACTCACGCGGAAAGTACGTACCGCCGTAGAACGGCTTCAACTCCGGCGTCAGCCAGACACTCATCGGCCAGCCGCCCGATCCGGTCGTCGCCTGGACGAACGTCATGTACACGCGATCGACGTCGGGCCGTTCCTCGCGATCGACTTTGATCGACACGAAGCTGTCGTTCAGCACGGAGGCCACGCCCTCGTTCTCGAACGACTCGTGCTCCATCACGTGACACCAGTGGCACGTGGAATAGCCGACGGAGAGAAAGATCGGCTTGTCTTCCGCGCGCGCTTTCGCGAACGCCTCGTCGTTCCAGGGAAACCAGTCGACAGGATTGTGCGCGTGCTGGAGGAGGTACGGACTGCGCTCGTGCGCGAGCCGATTCATCCAATCATTATGACACTCAGTCGTGGTTCGGTTGCGAGTGATGCTCGCCCTTCGACGAGCTCAGGGCGAGCCGGTTACGGGTGCGATAGAATCGCCCCTCATGAAGGACTCCGCTCCACTCGCAGGAAAACGTGTGGCGCTCCTCGTCGAACAGGAGTTCGAGGATCGCGAGCTGACCGGTCCGCTCGACGCGCTCCGCGAGGCCGGCGCGACAGTCACCATCGTCGGACCGACCGCGGACACGGAGTACAAGGGGAAGCGCGGTCAGGCGACGGTCAGGTCGAATGCCGCGGCGGGATCGGTGAAGATGGCCGATTTCGACGCGCTGCTCATCCCCGGCGGCCACGCACCCGACAAGATGCGCATGCGTCATGCGATGGTGGATCTTGCGCGCGATGCGATGGCATCGGGCAAACCGGTCGCGGCGATCTGTCACGGTCCGCAGCTGCTCATCTCCGCCGACGCCCTGCGCGGACGGACGCTCACCTGCTGGCCGTCGATTGCCGTCGACGTGAAGAACGCCGGCGGTCTGTACGTCGACAAGCCGGTCGTCGAAGACGGGAATCTCATCACGTCGCGCAAACCTGACGATGTGCCGGTCTTCAGTGAAGCGATCGTTCGGGCGCTGTCCAAGGTACACGCGTAATCGCCGTCACGTTCTCGGTGAGGGCGCGGCGGGAACTTCTTCAGGCCGTCCCCGTCGCAATCGCGCGTAGGCGGCGGTGAATTCGACGCCGTACAACAGGATCACCGCCTGCACGTACACCCACACCAGAAACACGACGACGGCGGCGACCGATCCGTTTACGCGGGTGAAGCGCGACATGTCGCGCATGTACCAGGAAAAGCCCTGGAGCGCGGCTTTCCAGAGCAGGCCGGTCACGAGCGCACCGATCCACACGTCGCGAAATCGCACCTGCGCGTTCGGCACGAAGTAGTACACCAATCCGACGACGATGATGAAGAGGAGCGTCGTCGCGGAGCGAACGGCGAGGCCGCGCAGCACTGACAGGCCGGGAAACCGCGCGAGCACGCCCGCGAACCACGACGCGCCGACCATCTGCGACGCACTGACCAGGAGCAGCGCGAGCATCAGGATCAGTCCCGCGACCAGCAGCATGACGAACGAGAACAGCTTGTGACGCCAGAAGCTGCGCTGCTTCTCCACGCCCCACGCGTAATTGACCGCCGTGCTGATCGCGCCGAACACGCCGAGCGCGCCCCATACCAGCGCAACCGTCCCGGCGACGCCGACCGTAAAGGCGTGGCTGTTGAACGCGTCGAGCTGCTTGGTGATGAAATCGAACTGTGACGGGAAATACCGGAGAACGAATTCGAAAACCGCGTTCCGATCGTGAACGTCGGCCGTGGCGCGTCCGAGGAGCGCGAATGCCAGAAGAAAGAAGGGAAACAGCGACAACAGCGCGTAATACGCGATCGACGCCGCGTAGGTCAGATTGTCGCTGTGGTAGAAGCCATCGAACCCGCGCCAGAACGACTGCGCGGTAAGGAGCGCGATGTCGCGCGCGCGCTGCGCGATCGCGCGGAGCGAACTGGCACCAGCCACGGCGCCAATTATGTCAGGCGGGCTGGCCCGACTCGATCCAGGCGGTGTGCACCTGATTGAGCAGGTACACCGGCACGCTTGCGCCGAGCCACAACCGCACGGCGTGATATGCGAGCCGTCGCAGCGGCGGCGTCGTCAGGACGACGTACGCCGCCGCGAGACCCGCGGCCGCGAGTACCACGTTCGCCGTCGTGCGTGCAGTGGTGCTCGTCACCGCGCTCTAGCTCCGCCGCGGACCCCCGGAACCCGGGCCCGAGCCGATCCCGCTCGACGATCCCGGACCGCTCGTCGACGAGTGGCTGCCGCCGCCGATCGAGGAGCTCGAACCGCGCGTCTGTTCGGACGAGCCGCCGCGCATGCTCTCGGATCCGCTGCCGTACGCCGAGCCCGCGCCTCCCGTCGACGGCGAGCCGCCGACGCCGACGTTGCTCGCGGTGTCACGCACGTAGCGCTGCGCTTCTTCGGCGCCGCGCGACACGGCGTCACGCGCCTTGTCGACGATCTCGCGTCCCCGATCGGCCAAGTCGCCGGCGGTCTCGGATGCGCGGCGATAGCCTTCCGATGCCGTGTTCGCGAGCTTGTCGGCCTGTTCGGAGAGCTGGCCCCGCAGCTCCGACCCGGACTTCGGGGCGAAGAGCATGCCCAGACCCGCGCCCAGCACGGTGCCCGTCAGCAGCCCCATGACGAAGCTGCCGCCGCCACCGCCCTCGTTTTCGAACCGATCGTATCCGTCTGCCATGTCGCCTCCTTGCCGGTGCGTTGTTGTTCAGTGTTCGTGCGCTTCGTGACGCGTGTTCAGCATCGACTCCATGGCCACGCGCAGTCCACGGATGAAGCCGACCACGCGGCTCGTCTTCGCTCGAACGTTATAGCGGACGCGGTCCGCCGTGTCGTCGACCCGATCGATCGTCGTGCGAATCGCCTGATCGACCCGCTCCGTCTCTTCCTTCACCTTTGCGGTGACCCCTTTGACGTCATCCAGGATCGCGTTGACGCGCGCCATTGCGGGCGCGACCTGCCTCGTTTCGAGGCCGTTGACGAGGTCCGTGACGCGCCGGTACACAATGAACCCTGCGATACCCATACCGATGACGAGGAGCGCTTCGAGCACGCTGACCGCCGCCATGATGCCGAGAAGTAGGTTCGTCGTTGCCAGTTCGCCAGACATTGATGTGCCTCAGAAGGGAGAGCTCTGGTGTCCGCCCGGATACCGCGGTGTCTGACGAGGGCCGCCTTCGCCGAGCGTGTCGTTCAGCAGCCTCCATCCTTCCGTCGCCACATTGGACGCGCGCTGGACGGTACCGCGGAAGCTGCTGAGCTCCCGGGCGATATCGTCGAGAGCGGGTTCAAGCTGCCGCCGCAGTTCGCGTCCGCGCTCTGTAAAAAACAGGTACCCCGCCAGCCCGCCGATCACCGCCCCGCAGATCGTTGCAACGACAGCTTTGTTGTCCGCCACGCACGCCTCCTCCAGAAACGCGAAAAGGTTCAAGTTATGTGCCACGCGCGATCGCACGTCGACCCGCGTCTGCTGTCGATTTCTGTAGAGATCACGCGATAGGTCCGTCAGGAATCTGGACGCACTGAGGCTGGTCTGTTCGTAAACACGGTTTCTATTTGTGGCTGCCGTTCGCGGCATGTTCGACGAACGCGGCGAGCGCAATACCGTCCCAGGGGATGCCGTCGGGACTGTCGTGAGAGTCGGCGCCGAGCGGCATGACTCCGGTGGACTGGGGATCGAGGTGAAACTTGCCGATGAGGTACTCTCGCACGAGCGACGCCCGCGCACGTGATCGGACGTATCGTTCGTCGCGCATTCCACCTTGCGCGTACCCTTCGACCATCAGCACGCCGTCGGGCAGACGGTCGAGGTAGGGAGCGACGGCGGAATCGAGACGCGGCGCCGCGTCTGGCTTCAGCCGCTCGGCTCGCGGATCATCCGGATCGTTCTCGAACAGCACGGCCGCAGTCAGCCACACGCGCACCGGCTGGCGCGATCCTTTGTTCGTCAGCACGCCCTCTCGGTACTGCGCTGGTGAGATCTCGGCGAGACTGAAGTAGCCGCGATCGTTGAAGTAGCCTCTGAAGAAGAAGTTCCTCTTCAACGCCTCCATGTTCTCCGCGAATCCGGCCATGGCGTTCCGCGCGTCCTCGAGCGTCATCCTGAGGCTCGTCGAGAGACCCTGGACCGGTCCGTTCTTCGATTCGAGGTCGTTGAGCGTGTTGCGCGCCTGCTCGACGACTTCGCGCGTCTTCGTGGAGATGTCTTCGGCGTTTCGCGCGACGGCCGCCGCGCGCTGATACAGCTCGTCGTCGTTCACCAGCCTGCCGAGCGTTCCCTTGCCGCTGCGGATCGCCTCGGAGATGTCGCGCGCGTTGCGCGTGATCGCCGCGCCGGCCGAGGCGATCGTCTCGATGTCGTCGCTCACGCTGCTGATCAGTTCGTTCGCGTTTTCGACCGTGTCGGCGATATTCTCGACCGCGCGCAGAACGTCGCCCTGCAGCAGATCGATCGTTCCGTTCACCTTCGAGATGGCGTCGCTCATCTGCTGGACGAGATCGGCGATCGTCAGCGGCTCGCGGCTCGGAATGGACGATCCGGGCGGCGCGGGCGGCGCGCTGTCGCTGCCGGCATCGATCGCGAGGAACGATCCGCCGACGAGACCCTCGGTCTGAATCGTCGCGACCGAATCGCTCCTCACGATCGGATGGAGCTCCTCGGCAACCTCCAGCTTCACCTTGAACTTGTCGCTCGGTCGCGTGGGCGGCACGATCTGGGCCACCGAACCGGCTTTCGCGCCGGAGACGCGGATGACCGCGCCCGGCTGCAGACCGGTAATCTTCTGGAACTCCGTGTAGATCGTGAACTTCTTCGCGAACGCCAGCTGGCGATCGCCGATCATGAACAGCCCGACGGCGAACAGCGTCAGGCCGATGACGACGAACACTCCGACGCCGACGAGGCGCTCGGCGCGAGCCACGACTATCCGCCGCCCTCGGATCGCATGAACGCGTGCACGAACGGATCGCTGCTGCGATCGAGCTCGCCGGGGGTCCCGCGCGCGACAATGCGTCCCTCGTGCAGCAACGCGAGCTCGTCGCCGATCGCGCGGGCGCTCGGAATGTTGTGCGTGACGACGACGAGCGTCGCGCCGCCGCGTTTTCGTTCGGCGAGCAGCTCGTCGATCTCGGCGGTCGTCATCGGATCGAGCCCGGCGCTCGGCTCGTCGACGAGCAGAATCGACGGATCGAGCGCCATCGCGCGCGCGAGACCGGCGCGCTTCTTCATGCCGCCCGACAGTTCGGCCGGCATCTTGTCGAAGTCGCGATCGAGTCCGACGTCGGCGAGCTTCTGCTTCGCGCGCGTCCGAATCTCGTCTTCGGACAACCTCGTGTGGCGGCGCAACGGAAAGGCGACGTTCTCGCCGACGGTCATCGAGTCGAAGAGCGCCGCGTTCTGGAACAGAAACCCCATGTGCTTGCGGATCTCGGACAGCTCGCGCGGGTTCGCGTCGGTGATGTCGCGCCCCTCGATAATCACGCGCCCGGCATCGGGATGCACGAGGCCGATGATGTGGCGGAGCGTGACGCTCTTTCCGGTGCCGCTCCGGCCGAGCAGGCAGAACGCGGTCGCCTTCGGGATGTCGAACGTCACGCCGTCGAGCACCTTGCGTCCGCCGAAGCTCTTCGTGATGCGCTCCACCCGTACGGCCGGCTTCATGCCGGCACCGGCGGATAGAAGAAGAAAATGATCCTGACGAGGATCACGTCGCTCAGAATGATGAGAATCGACGCCATCACCACGCTGCGCGTCGACGCTTCGCCGACGCCTTCCGTCCCGCGGCTCGTGGTGAATCCAAGAAAGCTCGCGACGGTGGCAATCAGGTAACCGAAGACGACCGTCTTCAGCGTCGCGGGAATCAGATCCGAGAATCCGAGGTAGAGGAACGATCGCTCGAAGTACAACCGCCACGGCATGCCGGACGCCGCGGCTTCGGCGACGTAGCCGCCGAACATGCCGGAGAAATCCATCAGCGTCGTCAGAAGCGGCATGGCGATCATGCAGGCGATGATCCGCGTGACGGCGAGGTACTTGAACGAGTCGACGGCGCTCGCTTCGAGCGCGTCGATCTGTTCCGTGACGCGCATGGCGCCGATCTCGGCGCCGATACCGGCGCCGACGCGGCCGGATATTAGCAGCCCCGCGGTCAGTGGTCCGGTTTCGCGGACGAGCGCGAGCGCGAGGCCGGCGGGGATCATCGCTTCGGCGCCGAAGCGCGCGAGCGTCGCGCGCGTGTGCATCGAGAGCACCACGCCAACGGCGAAGCCCGAGGTGACGATGAGCGGCATCGACCGCAGGCCGAATTGATAGATGTGGCGGAGAATCTCGCCGCCCTCGAACGGCGGCCGGAACGCGCCGAGGATGGCGCGTCCGCCGAAGGTCGCCAGCGCGCCGACGAATTCGAACGAGGACAGGACGCCGGCGCCCACGCGATCGACGAGCGCCACGCGGGCACCGTAGCTCTCATTCATCGGCTGCCGGCTGTTCCTCCTCTGCTAGGTCGCGGCGGCCGTCGGCGTGCTGGCGCTCGTCGTGCTGGTCGTCGCGCGCGCCGCCTTGCCGGCGTCGCGGATGTCGTGCTTCTTCATCTTGCTGTAGAGCGTCGGGCGGTACAAGCCGAGGATCTGCGCCGCTTCCTGCTTGTTCCAGTTCGTGCGCTGCAGCGTCTGCAGAATCGCCATCTTCTCGATCTCCGCCAGCGTGCGGTGCGGCGGGATGATGAAGTCGGTCGAGCTCGTCGATTCCTCGCGGATCGATTCCGGCAGGTCCGCGACCGTGATCTCCGTCCCTTTCGCGACGAGCACGGCGCGCTCGATCGCGTTTTCGAGCTCGCGCACGTTCCCGGGCCAGCGGTTCCGGATGAGCAGGTGATAGACCGACGGCGCGAGCGTCTTCACGTTCTTCTGATAGCGCTGCCGGAACTTGTCGAGGAAGTAGTCGCACAGCAGCGGGATGTCTTCGGTGCGTTCGCGCAGCGGCGGCACGCGCAGCGTGATCGTGTTGATGCGGAAGTACAGGTCCTCGCGCAGCCGTCCTTCGCGCAGCGCCGCGTCGAGATCGATGTTCGTCGCGCAGATCAACCGGAAGTCGACGTGGACGATCCGGTCGCTGCCGATGGGACGATATTCGCGCTCCTGCAGCACGCGCAGCAGCTTCGTCTGCAGGTAGGGCGGCATCTCGCCGATCTCGTCGAGCAGGAGCGAGCCGCCCTCGGCCATCTCGAACAGGCCTTCCTTGTCCATCGTCGCGCCGGTGAACGCGCCCTTCTTGTAGCCGAAGAGCTCCGACTCGATCAGGTCCTTGGGAATCGCGGCGCAGTTGATCTTGATGAACGGACCCTTCGCGCGCTTGCTGTTGTAGTGGATGGCGTTTGCGATCAGCTCCTTGCCGGTGCCGTTCTCGCCCTGGATGAGGATGTTCGCCTCGCTCGCGGCGACGCTCTCGATCAGCTCGAAGAGCTCCTGCATCTTCTTGCTCTTGCCGATGACGTTCTGAAACTTGTAGCGATCCTGCAGTTTCTGTTTGAGCTGCTCGTTTTCGTCGATCAAGGTTTTCTGTTTGATGGCTTTTTCGAGTTTGTCGAGGAGCCGTTCGGCGTCCACCGGTTTCTCGAGGAAGTCGAACGCGCCGGCCTTCACGGCTTCGACCGACCGCGGAATGTTCCCCTGCCCCGTAATCACGATGACTTCGGCCTCGGTATCCAGCTGCTTGAATTTGCGGACGAGCTCGATGCCGTCGACGTCCGGCAGCATCATGTCGGTGATGACCGCGTCGGGACGCCACGTCTTGAACAACTCTTCGCCGCGCGTCCCGATAAGCGCGGTGCGCACATCGTACCCGGCATGCTCGAGCAGGATCTTGAGCCACTCGGTCATCGCCGGCTCGTCGTCTATCGCGAGCACGCGCTTTTTACGTTTCAGACTCATAGCCATGAGAATGTATGAAAACCGCGCAATGTGTCAATACACATAGGTGCCAGACGTTTTGAATTCCTACATACTACACCAGTTTACATGGATGAGCTTGTGTATATCTTCAAGCCACTCCGGGGCTTAGCGCGTGCTACAGTCGCGCTAACTTTTCGCGTGCGATAATCGCCGCCATGCCCGACGCGCCGCCGCCCCGCCCACCCAAACCGCTCGTGTCGCCGGTCATTACGACGCGGCCGGCTGACGAAAAGACGCTCTGCGAACGCTGCGGGAACGAGATGTACCGGATGCATGCCGTCTGGCGGTGTCCGGCATGCGGCTTCAAGACCGACTGCTGCGGATGGTAATCGAATCCCACATCGATCCCTCCGACGCGACGTTCAAAACCAATCGCCAGCGGATGGAACACCTCGTCGCCGAGCTGCGCGAGCGCGTGGCGCGCGCGCGGCAGGGCGGCGGTGCCAAGTACCTCCAGCGTCATCGCGAGCAGGGCAAGCTGCCGGTCCGCGATCGCATCGAGCGGCTGCTCGATCCGGGCACGCCGTTTCTCGAGTTCTCCCCGCTTGCCGCAAACGGGATGTACGACGACGAGGCGCCGGGCGCGGGAATCATCACCGGCATCGGCCGCGTGTCGGGCCGCGAGGTGCTGATCATCGCCAACGACGCGACGGTGAAGGGCGGCACCTACTTCCCGATGACCGTGAAGAAGCACGTCCGCGCGCAGGAGATCGCGCTGCAGAACCGGCTGCCGTGCATGTACCTCGTCGACTCGGGCGGCGCGTACCTGCCGCTTCAGGCCGAGGTGTTTCCCGATCGCGATCACTTCGGCCGCATCTTCTTCAACCAGGCGCGCATGTCGGCCGAGCGCATTCCCCAGATCGCGGCGGTCATGGGATCGTGCACCGCCGGCGGCGCGTACGTTCCCGCGATGTCGGATGTCACGATCATCGTCAAGGGCACCGGAACGATCTTCCTCGGCGGTCCGCCCCTCGTGAAAGCGGCGACCGGCGAAGAAGTGTCGGCCGAGGATCTCGGCGGCGCCGACGTCCACACGCGACTCTCGGGTGTCGCCGACTACTTCGCCGAAGACGACGACCACGCGCTCGAGCTGTGCCGGACCTCCGTCCTCTCGCTTCACAGCGTGAAGCGCCTGCCGGAGGACATGACCGCGCCGGAGGATCCACGCTACGATCCCGGGGAGATTTACGGGATCGTGAACGCGGACATCCGCAAGCCGTACGACGTCCGGGAAATTCTCGCGCGCATCGTCGACGGCTCGCGGTTCGACGAGTTCAAAGAGCGGTACGGGACGACGCTCGTCACCGGCTTTGCCCGGCTCCACGGTTTTCTCGTCGGCATCCTCGCGAACAACGGCGTGCTCTTCTCGGAGTCGGCGCTCAAGGCGACGCACTTCATGGAGCTGTGCAATCTGCGCGGCATCCCGCTGATCTTCGTTCAGAACATTACCGGCTTCATCGTCGGCAGCAAGTACGAGCGCGCCGGCATCGCGAAGGACGGCGCGAAGATGGTGCACGCCGTCGCGAACTCCGTTGTCCCGAAGCTCACGGTCGTGATCGGCGGATCGTTCGGCGCCGGCAACTACGGAATGTGCGGGCGCGCGTACGAGCCGCGGATGCTCTGGATGTGGCCGAACGCGCGCATCTCGGTGATGGGCGCGCAGCAGGCGGCATCGGTGTTGACGACGGTGAAGCGCGATCAGCTCGCGCGCGAAGGCAAGCCGTTTACGCCTGAAGAGGAAGAGGCGATCCGCCAACCGATCCTCGACAAGTACGAGCACGAGGGCTCGCCCTACTACTCCACCGCGCGATTGTGGGACGACGGGATCCTCGATCCGATTGAAACCAGATCAACGCTCGCGCTCGCGTTGTCGGCGGCGTACAACGCGCCGATTCCGGAGGCGAGGTTCGGGGTCTTCCGCATGTGAAGAGCACGAAGTTCGCAAAGAACGGGTCTCACGCGTAATGGCGTACCAGTACCTCATAACGACGCGACGAGACACCGTCGAGTACGTGACGTTGAATCGTCCCGACGTGAGAAACGCGTTCAACGAGGACGTCATCGCCGAGCTCACCGAATGGGCCGCACGGACGCACGAGGCGGCGCTCCAACACGACGTACGCGTGGTCGTGATCGGCGGCGCGGGAAAAATGTTCTGCGCCGGCGCGGACGTGACGTCGATGGCGAAGAC
>Ga0075424_100005137_pt1 | contig 12462 bp, 7 predicted proteins | sample SoiMethybrSBSTD3_FD_75301 | JGI IMG/M metagenome (GOLD analysis project Ga0075424, IMG submission 75301) | Bulk soil microbial communities from a Populus tree surrounding site in Tennessee, USA - Soil MetaG P. TD hybrid SBSTD3 | ecosystem: Environmental > Terrestrial > Soil > Tree plantation... | reverse complement strand
CTCCAGATTCCGCTGCGCTCATGACGCGCGTGTTGATCGTCGACGACGAAGCGCTCGCTCGCGAACGCCTCCGCACTCTCCTGGGCTCGGAGCGCGATGTGACGATCGTCGGCGAATGTTCCGGGGGACGCGAGGCCGTCGCCGCCATCGTGCAGCACCGCCCGGATCTCGTGTTCCTCGACGTCCAGATGCCTGATCTCGACGGCTTTCAGGTGCTGGAAGCGGTGGCGATGGACTGGCTGCCCGCCGTGGTGTTCGTGACCGCGTACGACGAGTACGCGATCCAGGCGTTCGACGTCAACGCCATGGACTACATTCTGAAGCCGATCGAGCCGGCGCGATTCAAGAAGGCGTTAGGTCGCGCGGTGAAGCGCGGGCCGCTCGATCGCCTGGTCATTCGCGCCGGCGGTAAGGTCCTGTTCGTCAAACCGGCCGACATCGACTGGATCGAAGCCGACGGTAAGCTCGCGCAGGTACACGTGGGTCGAGAGACGCATGCGGTTCGCCTTCCCCTCAAGCGGCTCGAAGAGCGGCTCGAGGCGCACGGCTTCGTGCGCGTGCATCGCTCGGCCATCGTGAACGTGGATCGCATCAGGGAGCTGGAGCCGTGGTTTCACGGCGAGTACGTCGTGATTCTCAAGGACGGCACCAAGCTCACCTCGAGCGCGGCCCACAGTCAGGCTCTCCATCGGATAGTTGACACCGCCGAGTAGCTAAGTCGCGACATTCTTGTGGAGGACAAGCCGCCTGCTCGATAGCATGACCCGTCCTCGAACGGAGAGAGTCATGTCGATTCGATTCCTGGCCGCTGTTCTCGTGGTGCTACCGGCCGCTCTGCCAGCTCAGGCGGCCGCGGATTCGGCCGGTATCCGCCAGGCCGCGCTCGATTACATCGACGGGTATTACACAGGCGACGGCGCGCGCATGGAGCGCGCGGTCCACCCCGAGCTCGCGAAGCGCATCGTCCGGACCAACGAGCAGGGGCGAAGTCAGCTCGGTCAGATGAGCGCGATGACGCTCGTAATGGGCACGCGCGCTGGCGGAGGTAAAGACACGCCAATGGCCGAGCGTAGGGACGACGTCACCATCCTCGACATCTATCAGAATGCTGCCAGCGCCAAGATCTACGCCTCGGGCTGGGTCGACTATCTCCACCTCGCTAAGTGGAATGGCCGGTGGGTAATCGTCAACGTGCTGTGGGAGCTGCACCCGCAGAAGGCGCCATGATTGCGCTTGGGGACGCGGCGCGCGGCGCGACGTGCTGAGAATCACTGGGGACTGGGGACTGGGGACTGGGGACTCGGCCGGGATGCTTCTACCGGCGAGGACGGTTGCTCGGCGGTAGAGGGCTCCCGGCCGAGTCCCCAGTCCCCGGTCCCGATGTCCCTATCTCTTGAGTTGCCCTGCGTACCGCCGGCTCATCGTCACCGGCTCGGACGCTCCGCGAAGATACAGCCGATAGCTGAAGTGCGACCACTCTTCCACCCGCTCGACGAATTCGAGGTTCACGATCGTCGAGCGGTGCACGCGGGCGAACGCGTTCTCCGGAAGGCGAGCGCCCCAGTCGCGAAGCGACTTCCGGGCACGATGGGTACGGCCACCAGCCAGCTGCACGATCGAATAGTCACCATCCGATACTATTGAGACAATGTCCGCGACCCTCACGAACCCCATGCGGTCGTCGAGGCGCAGGAACAGCCGGTCCTGGTAGTCGAGCTTGGGCGGTGACGACGTGCCGGCAGTCGTCTCATCGTTAGGCAACGCCAGCCGCTCCACCGCCCGCGCCAGGCGCGCCGGCGCCACCGGCTTGAGGAGATAGTCCAGCGCGTTCACCTCGAACGCGCGGACGGCGTACTGATCGAACGCCGTGACGAACACCACCGCCACGGACGGATCGATGAGCGGCAGCAGCTCGAGCCCCGATTCGCCGGCCAGCTGCACGTCGAGAAACACGACGTCCGCGTCGCACGTCCGCACGAGCTCGGCCGCCGTACGAACACCCTCCGCCTCCGCGACGACGCGCACTGCCGATCCGTGCGACTCCTCGAGCATCGCGCGGAGCTCGCGGCGCGCAAGACGTTCGTCGTCGACGATGATGGCGTTCCGCACGGGATGAGTCGAAACGTTAGGCGGCGGATGACTCCCCCGCCCGCGCCGGCAGCTCGACCATCGCCCGCACCCAGCCCTGCTCGTCCGTCAGCTCGAAGCGGTGACGGCCGGGGAACAGGCGCGCCAGCCGCTCGCGGACGTTCCGTACGCCGATGCCGGTACCGCCCACGTTAGGTGTCGCGCCCGCGAGCCCGAGCTCGGCACCGCGTGGCGGGTCGCTCGGCACGCGTGCCACGAGCGACCCCGTGTTCCACACTTCGACGCGCAGCGCGTCGCCCGTCACCCGCGCATCGAGCCTGACCCGGAGCGGCCCGCCGTCGTCTCGCACGCCGTGCTTGATCGCGTTCTCCAGCAGCGGGTGAATCAGGAACGCCGGGATCGAGCACGACTCCGCCGCCGGCTCGACGTGCGTCTCGATCGCGAGCCGCTCCTCGAAGCGGATCTGCTCGATCGCGAGGTACCCGCGAAGTGCATCGAGCTCCGCGGCAAGCGTCGTCGTCACGAGCGCTCGCTCCACGAGCGCGTGACGCAGAAACGCCGCCAACTCGGTAACCATCTGTCGCGCGCGAGCGCGATCCTCGTCGATCATCGCCCGGATCGACGTCAGCGCGTTGAACAGAAAGTGCGGGTTGAGCTGATACGCGAGCATCTGCAGTTGCGCTTCCTGCGCCAGCCGCCTGGCTTCGGCCGCCTCGCGCTCGCGCTGCTCCGACCGACGCCAGACGAGCACCCCGAAGTACGCCGCGCTCCACACCAGGAACGCAAACACGAACTCGAGAATCGAGCGCGGAGCGGTCGTCGAGTCGAGAAAGATCGCGAAGGATGGTTGCAGCCCGATGCCAACCATGATCGCCGCATGCACGAAGTAGCCGGCGACACCGGCGACGAGCGACGCGAGCACCGCGATTCCCGCCACGCGCCCGCTCACCTCGGGCTCCGGCGCGACTCGGCCATAGAGCCGCAGCAGCCCGAGGCTCAGCACGATGCCGACGACGGCACGAAGCTCCTTGTTGACGAGCACCGCGAGCCGCCGTCCCGGCTCCATCCCCGGCAGGAACGTCAGGAAGAGGCTCGACGCGTACGCGACCCAGCCGCCGATCTGCGCGACCCAGAACCAGCCCCGAGACGAGAGTGCCCGCATGGCGCCCAACTTACTTCGTCTTCATGTCGGTCATGAAGATTTTGTTGATGATTCGCCACTCGCCGCGTGTCTTGAGCAGTGACATGTAGTCGACGATGTGGGCGTCGGGATAGTCGAGCACGATCTTTCCGATCGCAGCGTTCCCCGTGACGTCGACGAGCTCGATACGGCGCTTTCTGACGCCCGTTGCCTCGTCGGCGGCCGGCTTCCCGGGCATGCGTGCGATGTACTCGTCGACTGTACGCGTGGCGAGCGTGTCAGCGCTCGACCAGTAAAGACGCGCCGCCGGGTTGAAGGCGAGACGCATGTGTGCGCCGTCGCCGGTCGCGTGACCCTGGATGTAGTGCTCGAGGGCAGCTCGCACGGCGACCTCGTCCGGGGTCGGCGCGAACATCCACGCCACTCCGCCTCCCACACCAACAAGGCCGATGGCGAGCGCTGTATAACGAGCATGGCGTCGAACGAATGACATGGTTGGCCTCCGAGCCCCGAGTTTTTCGTATTTCACGGATAGGCAACCATCGCCGCTCACTCGGCCGATCGAAATGGATTTTCGCCGAGCGTTGGTTTCGTGCGCCGAGCGGTTGTAGGGAGCGCCGAACGGACGCCGGGGCATGGCCCACGGCGCCCGTTCAGTCTGCTGGCTTGTCTTCTCACCACCTTCGATATTCTCCGTCCGCCGATTGTCGGCGCAGCCGACTCAGGACGCAGGAGACTTTCATGACATCTTCAGCTCATCTCAATCCCTCGCTTCAGTCATTCGGCACGGGACTCGGCGGGACCGTCATCCGCCGCGGGGACGCCGGCTACGATCAGGCGCGCCGAGTGTGGAATGGCATGATCGATCGCTCGCCGGCGGCGATCTTCCGGTGCACCTCCACGGCGGATGTCGTCGCGGCCGTGAACTTCGCGCGCGAGGAGGGTCTCGTCCTCGCCGTGCGCGGCGGCGGTCATAACGCGGCGGGGCTCGCGCTCGTCGATGATGGTCTGGTCATCGACCTCTCGGGCATGCGCGGCGTGAGGGTCGATGCGGACAAGCGCATCGCCTACGCGCAGGGTGGCGCGCTGTGGCGCGACCTCGATGCGGCAACGCACGCTCACGGCCTCGCGACGACAGGCGGCCTCATTTCGAGCACGGGTGTCGGCGGACTGACGTTAGGCGGCGGGCTCGGCTGGCTCATGCGTCAGCACGGACTCGCCTGCGACAACGTCCTCGCCGTCGAGATCGTCACGGCCGATGGACAGGTGCGCCGCGCCAGCGCGACCGAGAACGCCGACCTGTTCTGGGCGGTTCGTGGCGGCGGCGGCAACTTCGGCGTCGTCACGAACTTCGAGTTCCGCCTGCATCCGATGCGGACGCTCTACGCCGGCATGCTCGTGTTCCCCGGTCCGCAGGCGGCGCAGGTGCTTCGCCGCTATCGCGAGGTCGCCGAGAGCGCGCCTGACGAGCTCACGGTCTTTGCTGCATTGATGACGTCACCCGACGGTCATCCGATCACTGCCATTTTCCCCGCCTACAACGGACCGCTGAGCAAGGCCGAGGCGGCCGTGAAGCCGTTCCGCGACCTCGGCCCGGTTGCCGACCAGGTCGCGGAGATGCCCTACCCTGCGCTGCAGTCGATGCTCGACGAGGGCTTCCCGTCGGGATTGCACGTCTATTGGCGGTCGGATTTCCTGAAAGGGCTGCCTGACGAGGCGCTGGACGCCCTGGTGGATCGGTTCCGCGCGATCACGTCGCCGCTGTCGGCGCTCCTGATCGAGCAGTTCGGCGGTGCGGTTGCACGCGTTTCGGCCGATGAGACGGCGTTCGCGCAGCGTGACGCGCTGTTCAACCTCGCGATAATCTCGCGGTGGGCGGAGCCGGCTTCGGCCGCTACGCATACGGACTGGGCTCGGCAGACGAGTGCGGCGATGCAGCCCTTCACCTCAGGCGGGGTTTATGTGAACTACCTCGGCGAGGAGGGGGCGGATCGGATCAAGGCGGCATACGGGCCGAAGTACGAGAAGCTCGTGGCGGTCAAGAAGAAATACGATCCGAACAACTTGTTCCGGGTCAATCAGAACATTAAGCCTGCCTAACGCTGAGGAACCGCAGCTCTGCGGCAACAAGGCAGATGGCAGAAAACTGAAGACGGCAGACGGCAGGAGGCAGACGCCAGAGGAAAGAGCGCGTTCTCTCATCTGCCGTCTGCCCTTTGCCCTCGGCCGTCCGGGTTTGTCTGCCGTCTGCCGTCTTAGCTGTTCTCCGTCCCAGTTGTCTGCATTTGGTCCGCTAGGTTACCACGCCCCAACGCGCCCGAGCCCGGAGACGTAGATTTTTCGTCTCCCCATCTCGAGGCCGTTCCATGCAGAATCGGCGCGTTCACTTCGCGCTTGTGCTCGCCATGTCGGCGCTCCTCCCGGTCCCGCCCGCGATCGCCCAGACCGGATCGCCCGCCCGTACCGTGTTCACTCGGCCAGCCACGCCGTTCAGCGGTGCACTCGACCCCAAGCTGCTCACCGGACTCCGGTACCGGAGCATCGGCCCTGCCCGCGGCGGGCGCGTTACGACGGTCACCGGCGTCCCTTCTCAGCCATTCACGTTCTACATGGGCTCCACGGGCGGTGGCGTGTGGAAGACCGTGGACGCCGGCCAGGCCTGGGCGAACGTCACCGACGGCCAGATCGGCGTTGGGTCCATGGGGGCGATCGACGTGTCGCAGTCGGACCCGAATACCGTGTACATCGGCACCGGGTCCGATGGCCTCCGCTCGAACGTCTCGATCGGCGACGGCGTCTACAAGTCGACCGACGCTGGCAAGACCTGGACGCACGCCGGGCTCCGCGACGTTGGCAACATCGGCGGCGTTCGCGTGAACCCGACGAACCCCGACGCCGTGTTCGTCGCCGCGATCGGCAACCCGTTCAAGCCTAACGCCGAGCGTGGCGTGTTCCGCACGAAGGACGGCGGGAAGTCGTGGCAGAAGGTGCTCTTCGTGTCCGACAGTACAGGCGCCGTGGACGTCGAGTTCCAGCCCGGCAACCCGAGTGTTGTCTTCGCCGCGATGTGGCGCGGCGAACGCAAGCCGTGGACGATCATCTCCGGCGCACGCGAGGGCGGGATCTACAAGAGCACGGACGGCGGTGACAACTGGACGAAGATCACGAATGGCCTGCCTAACGAGCTCGTCGGCAAGGCCAACATCGCGGTGTCGAACACGAACCCGAACCGCGTCTACGTACTGATCGAGGCGAAGCCGGGCAGCGGACTCTATCGCTCCGATGATGACGGCCAGTCGTTCCAGCTCGCCAGCACGTTCGCCCAGATCATCACTCGGCCCTTCTATTACACAACCATCACCGCCGACCCGAAGAACGCGGACGTCGTCTACGCCGGCTCTGAAGGTTTCTACAAATCGACCGACGCGGGCAAGACATGGCAGCAGTTCCGCACGCCGCACGGCGACAACCACGACATGTGGATCAATCCGAACAACTCGGACTACATGATCCAGTCGAACGACGGCGGCGCGAACATCTCGCTCAACGGCGGGCGTACGTGGAGCACGCAGTACAACCAGCCGACCGCGGAGATCTACCAGGTCTACGCGGACAACCAGTTCCCGTATCGTCTCTACGGCGCGCAGCAGGACAACTCGACACTCATCGTGCCGAGCCTGCCGGCGTGGAGCGGACGCCTCGATGATCCCGCGCAGGCGTGGCGCACCGGGCCGGGATGTGAGACGGGTCCCATCACGCCGCACCCGACCAATCCCGACACCGTCTACGGCTCGTGCAAGGGACAGTTCTCTCGCATGAGCCTCAAGACCGGACAGGAGAAGCAGTACTGGGTCGGCGCACAGTCGCTGTACGGGAACCCCGGCAAGGACCTCATCTTCCGCTTCCAGCGCGTGTCGCCGATGGAGATTTCGCCGAACGACCCGCGCACGATCTACTACGGCTCGCAGTACGTGCACCGCACGCGCGACGAAGGTGTCACGTGGGAGAAGATCTCGCCTGACCTGACGGCGAACGATCCGAAGTACCAGAACAAGCCGTCGGGCGAACCGATCACGATCGACGTGACCGGCGAGGAGTACTACAGCGTCATCTACGCGATCGAGGAGTCGCCGCTCGAGGCGGGCGTGATCTGGACCGGTGCGAACGACGGGCCGTTCTACGTCACGCGCGACAACGGGAAGACGTGGACGAACGTCACGCCGAAGGCGCAGCCGCCCGGCTGTCGCGTGCAGAGCATCGACCCGTCACCGCATCGCAAAGGCTCGGCCTACTACTCGGTGCTGTGCTACCAGTTAGGCGATTTCCAGCCGTACATCTGGCGCACGGATGACTACGGGAAGTCGTGGACGCGACTGACGGACGGCACGAACGGCATCCGCAAGGACGAGCCGACCCGCGTCGCGCGTGAAGATCCGGATCGCGAAGGGTTGCTGTATGCGGGCACGGAGTTCGGGATGTACGTGTCGTTCGACAACGGGAAACGCTGGCAGCCGCTGCAGCTCAACCTGCCCGCGACGCCGGTCACGGACCTCAAGATCCACAAGAAGGATCTGGTGTTGTCCACGCAGGGGCGTTCTTTCTGGATCCTCGACAATCTTACCCCGCTGCATCAGCTAACCGACGCCATAGCGGGTGCGCAGCCGAGTCCCCAGTCCCCAGTCCCGAGTCCCCAGTTGTTCAAACCGAGGGACGCCTATCGCTTCCGCTACACGGCGGGGTTCGGTGGCGTCGAATCCAACCGCTCGAACCCCGCGGACCCGCAGTACCCCCCAGCGGGAGCCATGATCGATTACTGGGTACCTAACGGTACGACCGGGGCGATCACGCTCGAGGTCGTGGACGCGAGCGGCGCGGTCATTCGACGGTTCTCGAGCGAGGGCGCGGGTGAGCGTGAGCAGAACCCCGAGCAGCCCGGGATGCGCGCCCCGGAGATGGTTACGGTCGGCACGCCGCGTCTACCTAACGCCGCCGGCCTCAACCGATTCACGTGGGACCTGACCCTGGCGCCCCCAATCGACCCGACGCGCGAGCGTGGCGGCGGTGGTGGTGGTGGCGGTGGCCGCGGCGGTGGCCCGGTCATCGTGCCTGGGAGCTACACCGTGCGCCTCGCCGCCGGCGGCAAGACGATGACGCAGCCGCTCACGGTATTGATCGATCCACGCGAAGCGAAGGACGGCGTGACGATCGCCGATCTGCGCGAGCAGTTCCAGCACAACGTGCGCGTGCGCGACATGGTGACCGAGGTGAACCAGCTCGTCGCGAACGTCGACGCGGCGCGCCAGCGCCTCAAGAATGCAAGCGGCGCCGCCACCGACACGCTCCGTCGGCTCGACGCGCTCCGCGAAAAGCTCGTGACTCCCGCTATCCGCTACAGCAAGCCCGAGTTGCAGGCACACATCCAGTACCTGTACTCCATGACGACGCAGGCCGACCAAAAGATCGGCCGCGACGCGATCGACCGGCTCAAGGTCCTCCGAGCCGAGCTCGACCAGCGTCAGGCAGAAGCAAAGGAGTTGTTAGGCAAAAAGACCATCAGCATGCGATAGTAGCCACTGGTAACTGGTTACTGGGATTGGTTATTAGTGATTGAACCCTCGGGACGCTTCTCTACCGAGATGAGCATCCCGAGGGTTCAGATTACCTGTAACCATTCCCAGTAACCAGTTACCTGTTCAGCTATCGCACTCGATACGATCTGACCACCGATCGCTGATTGGATCCGTATCCAAGGGTGACGGCCCATCCTGGGCCGGCCCGGACCTCGGATGCAAACGACCCGTTAGGCGGCAGCTCGATCCGCGTGAGACGCTTTGCCGCGAGGTCGATCGTCACGATCCCGCGATCGAACGTCGCCGACGCCCCCCAAAGCCCCGGGCCCATCGCCGCCAGCCGGAACTCGTTGCCCGAAAGCTGCGCAACCTCCTCCACGACCCCGGTCGCTCCCACAGTGTACAGCGACGTCGCGTTCATGCGGTGAACCGCGCATGCCGCCATGGCGCCAACCGGCTCGCCGCACTGTGGTGTCCCGCGCACCGACGTGAGCGGCCGCGCACTGTCCCCGTGCACGCGCCAGAGCTCCGTCGGTGGCAGGTCTACGCCGAAGAACGGCAACGACCATAACGACACGGCCGGCGTGCGCTGCGCCTGCAGAGTGTTGCGATACGACGGCACGATCAGCGTCGCACCCTGATCGAACACGATTGGCTCACCGCTCACCGGAATCGTATCCGGAATGGAGGACTGCAGCGTTCCACCCTTCTCACCGATCCGGCCGGTGAACACCGCCGTGCGATCGTTGTCCGCATCACCGGCGAGCACGACCCAGGTGCCGTGGTCGCGATCGATCACGAGGCGCGGATCGGACATCGTGGCCGCCACCAGCGTGTCCGCCCACAGCACACCGCTGCTGTCTGCGCTCTCGAGGCGTAGCTCAACCCCGCGATTGAGGGCGGCGACCGTCAGCAGCCTGCCGCCATCGACGAAGCCGGCATCGGCGCCGGTGATCTCCCGCGGGCGGCCGCCAACGCGCCCCGTTACCAAGCTGGCCCTTGCCCTCACGCCGGGACGGTAGGCCGTCAACATGGCGAGGAAGTGGCTCCCGTCGGGAGAAACGCGGAGCGAATACGCCTGGCCGCCCAATGCCGTCTCCGATTCTGGCGTCGCCCGCGCGGTCACCTCCGCCAACGCGTGGCGCAGTGCCAATGCGTGCCGGTCGATTCCGAGCGCAGCGAACAGCGATGCCGCGACAAGGCCCCCGTAGGCGGCGGGTCGACTCCACCGCGCCTGCACCGTGAACACCGCGGCGGCCAGGCCGAAGAGCGTGGTGGCGAACGTGCCCACCATTGGTGCGCCGCCGAGCGGCATCGACCGCATCCGCACGGCCTGGACGACCACTGCCCCGCCGGTGACCACTGCCAGACCAACGAGCACGGCCATCGCCAACCGCGAGTTCGTCCTCGCCTGTCCTGCTCGCACGAGCCGCCATGCGGTGTAAATGGCGAAGATGCCCACCGCCGCCATCGCCGCGAGCCCGACGCGAACCAGCTCCGTGTCCAGCCAGCTCGTTCCCTCGAACGCACCAATGGCCGCCCGGGCAATGCTCATCGCGCCCAGCGCGGCCAGCGCCGCGGCACTCGGCTTCCACATCGCGATGAGAATCGGCACGAGCACGACACCCGCCTGGCCGCCAAAGAAGGCCACTGCGAACGCCGTGAGGGCGATTCCCTTTGGCGTCGCGCCGGAAGGCGCCGGACCGGCCTTGCCCAACCGCACGTCGACGACGTCGAGCGCACGCTGAACGCGTGCCACGTCATCCGGCGCGATGGGCACGCTCCACCGATCGCCCGCGCGTGTGCGCGCCGTGATCGTCCTGACATCCCCGACCGCCGCCACCCGAAGCTCCGTCAGGTCCCGATAGTTCACCGCGCGATAGCTCGACGATCCATCACGCAGTGCCGGCAGCTGAGCGTCGGTACCTTCCGGCACTCCGTCCAGCCAGTAGGCGCGCGTGTCCTCGAGCACGACCCAACTACCATCGCGCGTCGATCGAATGACGGTCGCGGCGCCAAGTTGCTCGACTGCCGCCGCCCCTCCGGCACGAATTGCCTGGATGCGCCGGACCAGGCTGGGGTGCGACGCGGCGCGCTCGATGTCGACATCGTATCGCCGGGGAATCCGTGCGTGCAGATGCAGCTTCACGAGCCCCCGCACGAGCGCCTCCGGATCGCCGCATAACGCCGCCGCACGCAGGTCGCTCTCCGTCTCGTGCTGCTGACTCTTCGCCGCGCGACGGCCGACCGCCACGAGCACGATGATCGGCCAGACCCACCCGATCCACGGCGCCCACCTCACGTGCGCGAAGGCTGCGAGCAGCGCCACCGCCACTCCGGCCACGATGAGCACGCGGTTGAGGAGCTGCGTACGCCGAACGTGCCGCGACGTGAAGTGGTCGAAGTGCGCGACCTCGTGGGCGAAGATCGCCGCCGTCTCGTCAGGCTCCAGCAGCTCGAGCAGCGCATTCCCCATCGCGACCGATGGCTGGCGCACCGACGGCAGCGCCACCGCATTCACGAACCGTGATCCTTTGGGTCCCACACGATAGACTGTCGGGACGACCGTTCCCGCCCGCCGCACGATCTCATCGAATCGCGGCGTGAGCTCCGCGCTCACGAGCCGCTCACCCGCGTGCGCCGTGAGCCAGATGCGCGGATACCATGCTTCCCACGCAACGAGCACCGCGGCCACGACCGCTGCCAGCACCACGACGAGCCACGGACGCCCTGGGCCCACCCACGCGACGATCCAGAGCACGATGGCCGGCGCATAACAGACGGCGATCCAGAAGCCGAAGCCCCCGACGATCGAGGCGACGGTATGCCAGAGATAGGCGCCGAATCTCCACGTTTCGCCGAGCACGCGCGTGCGGAGTGGATACGCGGCGGCGATCAACAGGACGAGGAGGAGCGGGATGCCCCATGCGGCAGCGGTTCCGCCGAGCACGATCATCAGGGCTACGGCGACTGCAATGCTACGAACGTTTACTCTCCGGCGGTGCGCGAGCAGCTCGGGCAGCGCCGGGTCGTCGGGCTTGCTCAGGAGGCGCCGGTCGCTCCACCACGCGACGACAGCCGGCACCAACGCCACGACGAGCGCCAGCATCGTGCGCCCGACTGATTGACTGCCGAGAAAAGGAATTGGGATCATTTAACTGACCGGCGCTGCCTGACGCCGACGCACCGACGAACCGTCACCGCATTAGAACCGCGGACCACCAGTGGCTGTACGTTGTGGAAGCCGCCCGCGTTATGACAAGGACCCGCGAAAGGAATCGCCGAGCTTAACGCCAGGTTAACGACGAGCGGGCACGCCACTTGTTTCCCCGTTAGGACGTTAGGCTGTTAGGCAGTGGTATTGGATTCGAAGCCGGTTGATACTATCTTAGGGCCCATGGCTACCACTACTCGCAAGCGCGCCTCGTCAGGCGCCAAGCGCCCCGGCATCAGCCGGATCGACCAGGAGTCCACTCGCACCCACGGCTTCTTCGCGCGCTTCGGCTACGCGCGTGACAAGAACGGCACGTGGCGTCCGAAGCACCGAGCGTTCTTCGGCGACGCGAGTCACGGCAGTAAGAAGAAAGCCCTCGCTGCTGCCGAAGCCTGGCTCGGGAAGATCGAGCGGGCCGAGAAGCGCGGCAGTAGCGGCGGCGCGAAGAA
>Ga0075424_100005136_pt1 | contig 12462 bp, 9 predicted proteins | sample SoiMethybrSBSTD3_FD_75301 | JGI IMG/M metagenome (GOLD analysis project Ga0075424, IMG submission 75301) | Bulk soil microbial communities from a Populus tree surrounding site in Tennessee, USA - Soil MetaG P. TD hybrid SBSTD3 | ecosystem: Environmental > Terrestrial > Soil > Tree plantation... | reverse complement strand
TTCAGCATCTGCTGCAATTGCAGCAGCGTCTCATCCTCGACCTTGAGCATCTCACCTTCGGCCTCGCGATAGGCCAGCACAAGCGCCTCTTCGAGCTGCTGGCGCATCAGGGCAAGATCGCAGTTCCAGACCGAGCTGCTGGTGTGCCCCTCGGCAATGGCCGTGCGCAGCTTGGCGCATTCCGTTTCGGAAAAGCTGCGCATGGCGGCGCGCAAGCTATCGGCAATCCTGGTGCAGTGCTCATCGACCAGGCGGGCCCCGCGCTCCTTCAGGCTCGCCAGGGCGGCCTTGACCTTGGTCTCGGTGGTTTCCAGCTCGTCATCGCTGCCGGTTGGTGCATCGTCTTCCGAGAACTCAGCAAGCTCGTGCCGTGCTGTGTTTTCGCCCACCCGGGCGAGATCGCAGAACGAACGCGATACGCGCGACAGGACACGGCCGATGTGACATTCGGGCGTGAGCTTCGCCAGCGTACCGAAGAGAGCGGGCAGACCCGAGCAGGCGAGCAGGTCGTGGATGCTATTGCCGGGGCTTTCCGAGGCGCCGGCCTGTTGCGCGAGATGGTGGGCATAGGCCTGTGCTTTGGCGGACCATGCCCGCTCGATCTCGCTATCCGCGCCGCGCAGTGCGAGGTCGGCCCAGAATGCGCTGCCGGCCACGACGGGAAATTCCGATCCCGGAAGCTCGCGGCGCAGTCCCTCCCGGATATGCCGCACGATGATCGGAACGTCACGGACCAGGTCGCCGAGCTGGTCGATCCGGTTGAGAAACACCACGATGCGATCCTTGTTGAGCCCGCGCAGAATGCGGAGCAAGGCGACATCAGCGGTCGACAAGGCTTGCTGCGGTGTGAGCACCACGATGTGGAGATGCGCACTCTCGAGCGTGCGCCGGGCGATTTCGTCGCGGACCAGATAGGGATCGTTGGTTCCTGGCGTATCAATGATGGTGGTCGGGAAGCTGAATTCGCTTTTGCCGAAATAGAGATCGGCGGTCTTGATGATGTCGGAGTAGGCCCCTTTCTGCTCGGTTGCGCTGTCGGGAAGGCTCGCGCAAATGTAGCGCTCGAGGTCTTCGGGGGTGAGCAGGGAATAGACGTGTTTCTTGCCAAGCAGCGAGTCGAGCTTTGAGCCCAATCGCAACGTTGTGCGACGGCGCATTTCCTCGACATGCTTGTTCAGGAGCTCCACCTTGAAGCCTGGCACGAGGCTCTTCGTGAGCTCACGGATCTCCCCGCCGCCGTTGGAGAGCTGCTCCCATTCGTCGGGCTCGAAGAAGCTGAATTCGGCGGCAACATTGGGAGGCGCGTCGGCGACGCCGAAATGGATGCGCGTCACCGCCGTGGTCCACGGGTTAACGTCGGTCGGCAGCAGGCCCGGCTTGCCCATGAGCGCGTTGATCAGGCTGCTCTTGCCGGCTTTGACTTGCCCAATAACGCCGATCCGGCAAGCGAGCCGATCGAGCAGGCGTAGCGTGTCATCGATGAAGGAGCTGCCTTGCAGCAGCCCTTGCATCGACCGCAGCTCGCCTCCGCACTTGATCAGCTCCGAGCGCAGGGTCTCGAGCTTGTCACCGATCGCTTGACGGTTGAGTTGCGCGGCCTCAGCTGGCGCCGTCATCGGTGCAAGTGTGCTGGAGGCAGACGCAGTTGACACTTTGAATCCTCAAAACCCTTTGCCATCCAGCATCGAATCATTTTGGCGGGACCGCCAGAGGTGAACGGCTCAGACGGCGCAGTGCGCTGCTGGCCGGCCGCTGTGTAGATCGAACAAGGCTTGGCCAAGACGTTGGAGGCAGGACAAAACGACTGCGCGTCGTCAAATAGGCCAGCCTCCCCCGGCGCCATTGGCCAGTATCGCACAAAGCTTAGCGGACAACACGCGCCCGTGCCAGCAACTAAAATTGATGCAGCGGGGGCATGCGTTCCGGAGGCAAGTGTCCTCCATGCAAGTTTCTTCAGGCAGGGTGTTCTTCAGGTAGGTGCCCTACAGGCAGTACCCTACAGGCAAGTGCCGTGCGGTTCTGCGCATCCCTGCCAGCAGTCGTGTTGCTGATGAGCGCGACGTTACCATCGTGATCGACCCTCATGATCGCGTAGTCCGCGTTGTCACGATCATTGCAACTTTTCGTCACGAAGGTCAGTAGCTACGCCTATCGAATCCGTCGTGAGAGAATGCTGACGCATAACGCGACCAATTGATGCCACGCTCCCGCCACGATTTATACAGCAGGATCAAAATGCGACGGGGCGGATCAACGTCATCAGAAAACACGGGTGGGGACATGGGCACGGCACGCATGCTGGTTTTGGCGATCGTGTGTGTCCTGTCGCTCCATGGCATTTCCAGTGCCCAGCAGGTGAAATTAAAGGCAGCGCTGCAGGTGCCCGTCTCCGAGCTCTTCATTGGCCAGAGTCTTGCTCAGTTCAAGAAAGAGGTCGAAGCGCGCACCGCGAATGCGATCTCGATCGAGATTTTTGATGATGGCAAGCCGTACAACGACGCCCAAATCGTTGGCGCTGTCACGTCCGGGGCCATGGAGCTGGGCGTCGCCGGCTTCAACCAGTTTGCCGACAAGATTCCGGCCGTCGACATCCTGGAGCAGCCGTTTCTGTTCAATTTTGAAGCCCTCATCAACGCAGCCTTTGCGCCTGACGGCGAGCTCAGGGGGATGATCGAAAAGGCGCTGCTCGACACTATGGGGGTGCGCGTTCTGTGGTGGCAGCCGGTTGGCAATCAGGTATTTTTTTCCAAGGGGCGGGATGTCGCAGGACCGCAGCAGATCAAGGACAAAAGAGTCCGCGTCTTCAGCGACACGATGGCGAAGTTCGTGAAGCTCTGCGGTGGCGAGCCAACCATCCTGACCTCGGGCGCGATTCATGGCGCCTTGCAGGACGGCAAAGTCGACATGGCGATGGCTGCCATCAGCACGGTCATCAATCGCGAGCTTTGGAAGGTTTCGGATACGATCACGCGAACCGCCCACGCGCCGGTCGAGTATTTGTTATTCATGAATGAGAAGAAATGGCAGGCCCTCGCTCCGGCTCAAAGGACTGCGATCATGGAGATCGCAAAGAGCCTGGAGCCCAAGGTCCGGGAAAAAGCGGCTCAAACGGAGCTTGCGGCCTATGCCTTTGCGCGTGAGAAGGGGATGAAGATCGTCGAGTTGCTGCCACATCAGGTCGCGGAATGGCGTGCCTGCAGCTCCGATCTTGTTCTTGGCTACATGGAGTCGACCGCCGATCTCGGTACACGACTGATGGCGGCGTACGGTCGGCTGCGGACCGCGCCGTGCTGCTCCGGGGGGCCGGAGAGCAGGGGCCGCCCATCGATCAGCGGTGACAAAAAGTAGGACGATCAGACACTTGAGGGCGTGTGGGATGAGTGCGGCGCGTATTCTGGCTGGGGCGTTTGGTTGCCTGTTGTCGCTGTCATGTGTTGCCAATGCCCAGCAAGTGAAGCTGAAGGCAGCGCTGCAGGTCCCGGTGACCGAGTTGTTCTTCGGTCAGAACCTTGCTCAGTTCAAGAAAGAGGTCGAGGAGCGAACCCGCAAGGCAGTCACAATCGAGATATTCGACGGCGGCAAGCCCTACAACGACACTCAGATCGTGGGCGCGGTCACCTCTGGGGCCATGGAGCTCGGCGTGGCCGGGTTTAATCAGTTTGCCGACAAGATCCCTGCGATCGAGATCCTCGACCAGCCGTTCCTGTTCAATTTCGACGCCCTCATCAATGCGGCCTTCGGACCTGACGGTGAGCCGCGCTCATTGCTCGACAAGGCGCTGCTCGAGACGATGGGGATTCGTGTTCTCATGTGGCAGCCGGTCGGCAACCAGGTCTTCTTTTCCAAGGGACGAGACGTCGCCGCCCCACAGCAGATCAAGGACAAAACCATTCGCGTCTTCAGCGACTCGATGGCGAAGTTCGTGAAGCTCTGCGGCGGGAAGCCTGCGCTGCTCTCCGCGGCCGCAATGAATGACGCCTTGAGGGATGGCAAGATCGACATGGCGATGGCCGGGTTCAGCACGGTGATGAGCCGCGATATGTGGAAGGTCTCGGATACGATCACGCGAACCGCGCATTCGCCGCTTGAGTTCCTGCTGTTCATCAACGAGAAGAACTGGCAGGCACTGGCGCCGGCGCATAGGACCGTCCTCATGGAGGTGGCGCGGTCGCTCGAGCCCAAGATCAGGCAGAAGGCTGCCCAAAACGACATTGAGGCTTATGCCTTCGCGCGTGAGAAAGGCATGAAGATCGTGGAGCTGCTGCCGCACCAGGTCGCGGAATGGCGTGCCTGCAGCTCCGATGTTCTGCTCAACTACATGGATGCGACCGCTGATCTCGGCTCGCGGCTGATGGCAGCCTATGGCCGGCTGCGCACCGCCCCATGCTGTTCCGGGGGCCCGCAGAGCGCTGCGCCCGGCCGTCGATAGATTGCGAGCGGGTCGATTCCAGACCTCTCCTGCGCGCATTTTCGCTTGCGCAATCGGCCAAAGTGTCAGACAGCGGAAGGAGGGCGCGCCGGGCGCCGGTCCATCTCGTCACGGAGCTTTGTGTGCCCGAGACCGTTGCCGATATTCTCGCTGCCCACCGCGCCGGGCACACGACGCCTGAAGAGACCGTTGCGCGCAGCTACGCCCGGATCAGCGCCCATGCCGATCCAGCCATCTTTATTGGGTTGCGCGAGGAGGCGCAGGCGCGGGCGGAGGCCCGTGCCCTGGCCGAAAGCGGGCCGCGCGAGCTGCCGCTCTACGGCATTCCGGTCGCGATCAAGGACAACATCGACGTCGCAGGCCTCGCGACCACGGCGGCCTGTCCGGCCTTCAGCTATCGGGCGAGCGCTGATGCGGGCTCGGTGGCTCGGCTGCGGCAGGCCGGCGCAATCATCATCGGCAAGGCCAATCTCGACCAGTTCGCGACCGGGCTCGTGGGCGTGCGCTCGCCATATGGGACGCCACGCAACCTGTTTGATCGCAAGCTGATCCCGGGCGGGTCGAGCTCGGGCTCGGCGGTCGCGGTCGCGGCCGGGCTCGTGCCGCTCGCGCTCGGCACCGACACGGCCGGCTCCGGGCGGGTGCCGGCAGGTCTCAACAACATCGTGGGCCTGAAGCCGAGCCTTGGTCTCATCTCGACCACGGGAATGGTGCCGGCCTGCCGCACGCTTGATTGCGTGTCGGTGTTCGCGCTCACGGTGGATGATGCTTTTGCGGCGCTGCGGTCGATGTCTGGCCCCGATCCCGCTGATCCGTTCTCGCAGGCGCGGCCGCTCGCAGATATCGGCGCCATGCCACAGGTATTGCGCCTCGGCGTGCCGCTGGCTGGCCAGCGCATCTTCTTCGGCGATCGGGCTGCGGCGGCGGTCTATGAGGCGGCGATCGCGCGCATGGTCGGTCTCGGCGCCACCGTGGTCGAGATCGATATCGAGCCGTTCTACGAGACGGCGCGGCTCCTTTACGAAGGGCCCTGGGTGGCGGAGCGCTACATCACGGCGCGCTCACTGATCGCGTCAGCGCATGAGTCTATGCACCCGGTCACGCGCGGGATCGTGCTCGAGGGCGCACGGCCGACGGCCGTGGATGCCTTCGCGGCATTCTACCGGCTCAAGGAGCTGCAGCGGGTGCGCGAGCACGTGTTCCGTTCGATCGATGTGCTCATGCTGCCGACGGCGCCGACCGTGTACACGGTCGAGCAGGTGCTGGCCAATCCGATCGAGCTCAACAGCCGGCTCGGCACCTATACCAATTTCGTCAATCTGCTCGATCTCTGCGGCCTGGCTCTGCCAGCCGCGATGCGCCCGGACGGCGTGCCGTCGGGCGTGACCTTGCTGGCACCTGCCGGCCACGATGCGATGCTGGCATCGATCGGGCGGGTGTTCCACGCCGGTACTGGTCTGCCGCTCGGCGCGCTTGGCAAGCCGCAGCCGCCGCTCGCGCCATTGTTGCCCGCGCCGAAGAACGGGGAGATCGCGATCGCGGTCGTCGGTGCGCATCTCTCAGGCATGCCGCTCAACGCCGAGCTTAAGGCACTTGGCGCTCGGCTCCTGGGGGCGACGACGACCAGCGCTGACTACCGGCTCTATGCTCTGCCGAAAACCACGCCGCCGAAGCCCGGTTTGATCCGTGTGGCCGAAGGGCAGGGCGTGGCAATCGAGCTCGAAATCTGGGCGCTATCTGCGGAAAGCTTCGGCCGTTTTGTTGCGGCGGTGCCGCCGCCGATGTCGATTGGCACGATCAGGCTTGCCGACGGCCGCGCAGTTCAGGGTTTTCTCGTAGAGGCCCAGGGCATCGTGGGCGCGCGCGACATTTCGAGCTTCGGCGGCTGGCGCGCATTCATGAAGTTGGCTCGTCAATAACGCTGACATGCGCGGCGACGACGCGCCAGCCTTCCGGGCAGCGCACCCAGGTCTGCATCTGCCGGCCGACCTTGCCGCGCATGCTGGAGCGATGAAACAGCGTCGACGCCACCGCAAAATCGCAGCCATAAGTGGTGATGACGGTCTTCGACAGGGTGCGGGCAAGTCCGGCCGGCGAGCGCGCCGCGCGAAAGGCCGCGATCTCCTGATAGCCGTACAGATTTTCGGCACCGCCATAGCGGATGACGCGCGAATCGTCGCGAAAGATCGAGTCGAGCACCGCGACGTCGTTCGACACGAGCGCCTTCTCGTAGCGCTCGAATGCCGCCGTCACTTCGGCGACCACCTCGGGCAGATCGATCTCCATCGGCATTCTTCTCCAAGACTTGTCTCAATCAGCTCCACCTTTCGTCCCCGCGGAAGCGGGGACCCAAGGCCAAGTTCTCTGAATGCGTTGCTCTAAATTCCCGCTTGCGCGGGAATGAACGGAAAATGTGGCCCGACTCGCGCGAGACATAGCTATTCGGATGGGTTTGGCGCCGCGACGACGCCGGTTCGCTCGAGCGTTCGAGCGACTTTGAGTGCCACATCTTCGCGCCAGGGTGCCGCGATGATCTGCACCGCAATGGGCAGCGGCTTGAGCGGTACCGGTACGGCAACGACCGGCAGGCCGATGAATGAAATGGGCTGTGTATAGATCCCGAGATTGGCGCGCACCGGCAGCTCGACGCCGTCGAGCACGAAGGTCTGCTGGCCGATCAGGGGCGCGGTACATGGCGTCGCGGGCGCCAGAATGACATCGACCTCGGCAAAGAGCTCGAGCACGCGGGCCCGGTACCAGCGCCGAAACTTCTGCGCCTTGTTGACGAGCGTTGCCGGCACCATGGCGCCGGCGATCAGGCGATCGCGGACAGCGGGATCAAAATCATGAGCACGCGTGCGCAGCCGATCGAGATGGAGCGCCGCGCCTTCGGTCGCCGTGATCACATAGGCGGCTGCTCTCGCCCGCGCGGCTTCCGGGATTTCGATCTCGCGCTTGGCCGTGAGCGCGGTCGCCACACGTTCGAGCGCCGTCAGCGCCTCGGGCGCAGCGCCCTTGCGGAAATAGCCGCCCGCGACCGCGATCTTCAAGCCATCGATGCCATCATCGATACGCGGTAACGTGGGCTCGGCTGGTTTTTGCGCGCAGACCGGATCGTCTGGGTCGTGACCCTGCATGGCGTCGTAGGCCAACGCTAGATCGCCGACCGTGCGGGCGAACGGCCCGAGGTGGTCAAGGCTTGCGACGAAGGGAAAGGTCCGTGCCCGCGAGAGGCGGCCATAGGTTGGCTTCAGCCCGAAGATGCCGCAGAGCGAGGCGGGTACGCGGATCGAGCCGTTGGTGTCGGAGCCGAGAGAGAGCGGCACGAGCCGTCCCGCGACCGCGCCGCCGGATCCGCCGGAGGAGCCGCCGGTCATGCGCAGCGTATCGTGCGGATTACGCGAAGGCCTGTCGTGCACATTCTCGCCGGTGAAGTCATAGGCGTATTCGCCCATGTTGAGCGCGCCCACGAGAACGGCGCCTGCCACCTCCAGCCGCTCGATCAGGGTGGCGTCGCGCGTGGCCGCCGGATGCTCGCGATTGATCTTGGAGCCGGCCAGCGTCGGCAAGCCGGCAACGTCGAACAGGTTCTTGACCGCGAACGGAACGCCCGCAAGCGGGCCAAGCGCGCCGCCTTGCGCGCGCTGCGCGTCGATCGCCGCCGCTTTGGCGCGAGCGCGCTCCTCCGTCACCGCTGTAAACGCATTGAGGGCCTTGTCACGCGAGCGGATAGCGGCAAGAACGGCGTCGATGACCTCGCGGGCGCTGGTCGTGCCCGCGCGTATGGCGCCTGCGATCTCGGCAGCCGATGCCGTGATGGGATTGATCGTCATTGTGCGGCGTCAGGCCTGAAATACCGGCGCCGGCTCGGTATCGTCTGGCAAAGGGAATTCACTGACCAGCGCGGCCTGCCGCAAGGTCACCGCGAGGTTGGCCTTGATCGCTGGCTGCCAGGCCGGCTCGAACGGCAGGTCGAGTGCCTGCACAGCGGCCTCGATGAGGCCGTCGAGGGCGTCGGGCTTCGTCGTCATGGGGTCCTCATCAAGCGTGGAAGCTTGGATGAGGAATAGCGGTCAGGAGCTCGCGCGTATAGTCCGCTGCCGGCGCAAAAAGCACCTGCTCGGTCGGACCTTGCTCCACGATCCGGCCGGACTGCATCACGATCACGCGGTCGCACAGCAGCCGCACGACATTGAGGTCATGGGACACGAACAGATAGCTCATGCCCAGTGACTCTTTGAGCTCCTGCAGCAGGTTGAGCACCACGGCCTGGACCGAGACGTCGAGCGCGGCGGTCGGCTCGTCGAGGATGACGAGGTCAGGGTCGAGCGCGATCGCGCGCGCGATGCCGACGCGCGCCTTCTGGCCGCCGGAGAGCTGATGCGGAAAGCGGTCGAGCAGGTCGATCGGCAACTCGACGCGGCGGGCAAGGTCCTCACAGCGCGCCCGCACGGCGTTGCGCCCCTTGATGTCGCCCAGCCGCAGGATCGGATCGGCGATCGCACGTGCCGCCGTAAAGCGCGGGTTGAGGCTATCAGTCGGGTCCTGAAACACCATCTGGATGCGTTTGCGCTGTGGCAGACGCGCGAACTGCTTGGCCGGGATCGCGCCAATGTCCTCGCCGTTGAACACGATGGCGCCATCGGTCTGGTCGATGAGCCGCATCACCATGGTCGAGGTCGTCGACTTGCCGCAGCCGGATTCCCCGACCAGGCCCACGCTCTCGCCGCGGTTGATGCTGAAGCTGATCCCATCGACCGCCCGAAAAGTCTCAGGCTCGGTCGGCGGGCTGCGGCCGAACAGCTTGCCGAGCGCGTTGCTGCCCTTGCGTGGATACTCCTTCACCAGCTTTTCGACGACCAGCAGTGGCCCATCATGAGAGCCATTGCGGTTGGGCGCGGCTGGTGCTGCGGCGGATAAGGGCGCGTCCTCCGGCAACAGCTCGCGCAGCGTGGCGCCAGGCCGTGGCGTCGCCCGCATGAGCTTGCGGGTGTAGGGATGGCTCGGCGCGGTGAAGACAGTCTTGGCGGCATCGCTCTCGACCACGCGCCCCTTCTCCATGACCACGATGCGGTCGCAATAGGTGGCGGCGAGCCCGAGGTCGTGGGTAATCAAGATCGTCGACATGCCGCGCTGGCGTGTGAGCTCGACAATGAGCTCCATCACGGTTTTCTGCGTGGTGACATCGAGGCCCGTGGTAGGCTCATCCGCGATCAAAAGCTGTGGCCGGCAGGCAAGCGCGAGCGCGATCACGACGCGCTGGCACATGCCGCCGGAGAGCTCGAACGGATAAGCATGGTAGCGTTCGCGCGGGCGTGCGATCCGCACTTGCTCGAGGATCTCGATCGCCTTGTCGGCAAGCTGTGACGCATCTGCCTGTGCGTGTTGTCTCAGCACGTCCACGATCTGGCGCCCGACCTTGCGGATCGGATTGAGTGCGGCGCGCGGATTCTGGAAGATCATCGACATCTCGCGGCCGCGCAGCGCACGCATGTCGCTTTCGCTCGCCTTTCGCACATCGATGCCCGTGAAGGTCACAGAACCTTCGGCGATCCGCCCGGCGCGATCGAGGATGCGCATCGCCGCATAGGAGGTCACCGACTTGCCCGAGCCGGATTCACCCACGATGCCGACGGTTTCGCCCTTGCCGATCGCGATATCGACGTGCTCGACCGCGCGCACCGTGCCACGCCGGGTGGAGAACTCCACCGTGAGATCGCGAATGTCGAGCAGCGGCAACGCGGTCATGGTAGGCCTCACGTACGCCGCTGCGGGTCGACGATGTCGCGCAGTCCGTCACCCAGGAGGTTGAAGCAGAACACTGCCACCATGAGGGCCGCGCCCGGAAAGAACGCGATCCACCATTCGCCCGAGACCATGAAAGCCGCGCCATCGGCGACCATGATGCCCCATTCGGCAGTGGGTGGCCGCACGCCGAGCCCGATGAAGGAGAGGCCGGCCGCGTTGAGAATGGCGTAGCCCATGGTGAGCGACATCTGCACCACCATGATCGGCATGATGTTCGGCAGGATGTGGCCCAGAAGAATGCGCATGTCGCCGTTGCCGGAAAGCCTCGCCGCCAGCACGAAGCCAGCCTCGCGGCGCACGTTGGCTTCGGCGCGCGCGACGCGGGCATAGAGTGGGAAATTCACGATCGCGGTCGCGATGATGATGTTCTGCACGGTGTTGCCGAGCGCTGCCACGATGCCCATCGCGAGCACGAACAGCGGAAACGCCATGATGGTGTCGGCGATGCGTCCTACGATGCGGTCGGTCCAGCCACCGAAATACCCGGCCGCGACGCCCGCGAGCCCGCCCATGAGGAAGACGAGCGCGACCGAGGCGACGGCAATGAAAAGGTCGAGCCTGGTCGCGACGATCACGCGGCTGAACACGTCTCGGCCGAGCTGGTCGGTGCCGAACCAATGACTAGCCGAGGGTGGCTTGAGCGCGGCGGCGGTGTCGCTGGCGAGCGGATCGAGCGGCACCACATAGGGCCCGATCAGCGCTGCGAGCAAGATCAGCACGAAGAGAGCGAACGCAAAGCCGGTCACCACGTTGTCGCGCAGAACGTAGCGCGCATGCTGGAGCATGGCGACCAGGCCACTCGGTCGCTGGGCGATGTCCTTGGGCAGTATCAGCTCGCTCATGCGGCGACCCTCACGCGCGGATCGATGACCCCGTAAAGAATGTCGATCATCAGATTGAGCGCCACGTAGAGGATGGCCATGGTGAGCACGAAGCCTTGCAGCGGCGCGAAGTCCGAGGCAATCAGTGCTTCAATCGCGAACGAGCCAATGCCGGGCCAAGCGAAAACCTTCTCCACCAGTACATTGGCGCCGAGCAGGAACGAGAACACCATACCGAGCGTGGTCACGACCGGCAGCAGCGCGTTACGGAATGCGTAGGTGACAATGACGCTGAACGGCGAAAGCCCGCTGGCGCGGGCAGTGCGCACGAAGTCGGAGGCGAGCACAGCGAGCATCGAGGCGCGCGTCATCCGCGCGATCGGGGCGAGCGAGAAGATGCCGAGCGTCAGCGCCGGTAGGATGAGCTGTTTGAGACTTGCGAGAAAGAGCTCGCCGTTGCCGGCAATGAGGCTGTCGATGAGATAGAAGCCGGTCACCGTCGGTGGCGGACTGAAGAAGACATCGAGCCGCCCGAGCGGAGCCGGTGCCCAGCCGAGCAGATAGTAGAACACATAGACCATGATCAGGCCGGTGAAGAACACCGGCAAGGACACGCCGGCGGTCGAGATGACCCGGCAGGCATGGTCGATCAGCGATCCCGGCCGCGTTGCTGCAAGAACGCCAAGCGGCACGGCTATCGCCATGGAAACGAGAAGGCCGAGCAGCGTCAGCTCGGCAGAGGCGGGGAGGCGATTCCTGATCTCGGTCGTCACCGCCTGTCCGGTGGTGAGCGAGGTGCCGAGATCACCGCGCATGAGATCCTCGACATAGCGGCCGAACTGCACGATCAGCGGCTTGTCGAGCCCGAGCTTGACGCGGATCTGCTCGACCGCCTCCTTGGTGGCGGCAGGCCCTGCGAAGTACGCGGCCGGATCGCCGGGCAGCGCGCGCGTGAGCAGGAATGTGACGATCACGACGCCGATGAGACTTGGAATGACGAACAGGAGCCGCTTGAACAACATGCCCAGCATGGCGGAAAATCTCTCAGCTTTGCCTTCTCGTAGCCCGGATTGAGCGGAGCGAAATCCGGGTTCTTGCCGCGCCGAGAGGCTGCCCCGGATTTCGCTCCGCTCAATCCGGGCTACAACTACGATTGAGCATCAACCTTTCGCCAGTGCGCGGTAGTCGAGCCGGCGGTGGAACCAGTACTGATAGCCGGAGATGTTCTTCTGCATCGCGACGTTGACATAGGGCTGGTAGAGCGGAATGCGCGGCACGTCGGCATAGGCAAGGTCGACGAAGCCCTTGACGTTCTTCTCGTAGCTTCCCTTGTCGCCAATCGCTGCAGCATCAACTGCGGCATCGATCATGGTGTCGAGATCTTTTGACTGGTAGCTCATGGTG
>Ga0075424_100005134_pt1 | contig 12469 bp, 7 predicted proteins | sample SoiMethybrSBSTD3_FD_75301 | JGI IMG/M metagenome (GOLD analysis project Ga0075424, IMG submission 75301) | Bulk soil microbial communities from a Populus tree surrounding site in Tennessee, USA - Soil MetaG P. TD hybrid SBSTD3 | ecosystem: Environmental > Terrestrial > Soil > Tree plantation... | reverse complement strand
GCACTGGTCGCCATTTGGTTTACGCCCCAGTTGGAAAAGAAGCAGGTCTTCGCGATGGAACCGGTCGTCGTCTCCCGCCCGGCCCTCGAGCCCGCCGATTTTCTCCTCTCGCCCATTGTCATCGAAGCTTCCAACCAGGAGCTGGTCGACACGCTGGCGATCGGTGGCGTCATCACCTCGAATCTCTACAACGCGCTGAACGAGAGCGGTCAGGGCGTTCTGCCTCCTTCGGCCCGCCACCAGCTCGCCTGGTCGCTCGCTGACATCTTCGAGTACAAGGTGGACATGAGCCGCGATTTGCACGACGGCGACAAGTTCCATCTGCTCGTGGAGCGTCTACAGAAGCCGAACGGCGCTATCATCGTCAACAAGATCCTCGGCGCGAAGCTGGCTCTTTCAAACAGCGAGAATCCGATCGAGGCGATCAACTTCGACACCAAGGGTACCAACAGCGCCCACTACTACGACGCGAGCGGCATGTCGCTCCGTGCGGCGTTCCTGCGCGCCCCAGTGGCGTTCCGTCGCATCAGCAGCGTCTTTGGCGCCCGCAAGCACCCGATCTTTGGTGAGTGGCGCAATCACACCGGCACCGACTACGCCGCGGCCGAGGGAACCCCGGTGCGCGCGATCGGCGACGGTGTCGTGATTTTCGCCGGTAAGAAGGGTGGCTACGGCAACATGATCGACATCCGGCACCGCAACGGCATGGTGAGCCGCTATGGCCACATGCGTGGCTTCGCGACCGGCATCAGACCGGGTTCGCACGTGGCGATGGGCTCGACGATCGGCTACGTCGGCATGACCGGCTGGGCGACTGGCCCGCACCTCCATTTCGAGATTCGCGTTGACGGTGTGGCCAAGAATCCGCGTCTCGCGCTCGAGAGCAGAAGCGGTGAACCGATTCCCGCCGGTGAGCGCGCGCTCTTCCAGAGGATGCGGCAGCAGACGCTGGCGAGCTTGAATCAGGCGCACCTGGTCAACGCGGAATAGCGACGGCACGAGCCGACACGATTTATCTTGAACCCGGACCGCAAAGTCCGGGTTTTTTGTTGTCAAACAAATTGCAGGCAACCGCAAAAAGAACAGGGCATCGGGCATCGGTTGGCGGGTATCGGGCATCGGATGGATCAACCCGGTGCCTCGCACGCCGTTACCCGACACCTCACACCCTGTTCGTTTGCAGTTCCCCTGAGATCCCATTAAATGGCCAATAGAATCCTACGCCGCGCAGGCGACGTCCCCACCCGCTCGCTTTGGAAGAAAATCAAAGACGTCGCGCTGATGGATGTCGCGGCGATTGCGCGCGCCGGTGCGATCCAAGGCTCGCTGGAGAAACTGGAGGAAGTGCTTCTCGAGGCGGATTTCGGAGTACCGACGACCATGCGCCTCGTTGCGGAGATTGAGGGTCAGGCGAAGCGCGGTTTCATCAAGACCCAGGACCAATTTCTGACAGCGCTCGAGAAGGGAATCGAGAATTCCCTTCGCTCCGGCAACAGCGATCCGTCAGTCATCACGTCGCCAAGCGCACCCACGGTGATACTCGTGGTGGGAGTGAACGGCGCTGGAAAGACGACCTTCATCGGCAAGCTATCGGAGTTTCTGAGAGCGAATAAGATGTCGGTCCTCGTCGGTGCGGCTGACACCTTCCGCGCCGGCGCGATCGACCAGCTTCGCGCATGGGCGCAGCGCACCGGTGCCGATTTCGTGGGTGGCACCCCTGGATCGGATCCGGCAGCCGTCGCTTTCGACGCTGTCGAAGCCGGCGTCAATCGCAAAAAGGATTTTGTCATCGTCGACACCGCCGGTCGGCTGCACACCAGCGGCTCATTGATGGATGAGATGAAGAAAATCAATCGGGTGATTGGAAAGAGACTTCCGGGAGCGCCTCACGAGACCCTACTCGTTCTCGACGGCACGATCGGGCAAAATGCGGTCGCCCAGGCAAGAACATTCGCCGAGGCTATTCCGGTCACCGGCCTCGTCGTCACCAAGATCGATGGCACCGCCAAGGGTGGAATCGTCCTCGCCGTGCATGAAGCACTCGACATTCCGGTGAAATTCATCGGCATCGGTGAGAAAGCAGCCGATCTCGAGTCTTTCGATCCAAAGCTGTTCGCCCAAGAGGTGCTCGAAGGCTAGATGACTGCCGGCACAGAGGCGCGGCGCGGCAAGATCTACCTCGACATGCCCGTGAACTACTTGAAGGGCGTCGGGCCGGCACGCGCCGAATCACTGCGCAGGCTGGGCATCGTCACTGCACGCGATCTCCTGTACCACATCCCGCATCGCTACGAAGACGCGAGTACGATCACCCCGATCGCCACGCTCGAGCCGGGCATGGACGGCACCATCATCGGCAAGGTGATCTCGAAAGGCATCATCCCGACGCGCAAAGGTCTGCGGATCTTTCAGGCGGTGTTGCAAGACGACAGCGGAATGATCGAGGCCTCGTGGCCAGGCCAGCCATTCCTCGATCGCAGCATTGAGAAGGGCGACATCATGCTCCTCACCGGCTCCGTGCGCTTCTTCCACGGCCGCCAGCTGCAGCCGCGCGAGTTCATCCAGCTCGGGCGCGACGAAGATGACATTAAGGGTGGAAAGGTGCTCGCCGTCTATCCCGCGACCGAAGGCCTGTCGTTCAAGGTCATTCGTAGCATCATCGACGCCCACCTCGACTCGCTGCTTGCGCTCGTAAACGAATACCTGCCGGCCCACGTGCTGCGCGAGGTTGGGCTTCCATCGCTGCGCGACGCCATCCGAATGGTGCACAGGCCGACGACCATCGCTGAGGGAACGCTTGGCCGCGCCCGACTCGCATTCGAAGAGCTGCTCTTTGTTCACATCCTTCATCGCCGCGCGAACGCACTCAAGCGTGAACGGCGTCGCGGAATCGCATTCGAAAACCGGAAGCAGCTGACTACGGCGCTAAAAAAAGATCTGCCGTTTGCGCTGACCAACGCGCAGACGATGGCGCTTCGCGAGATCGTTGCCGACATGGTGAGCGACAGAAAAATGCACCGCCTGTTGCAGGGCGACGTCGGCAGTGGAAAGACCATTGTTGCGCTGTTCGCAGCGCTGTTGGCGATGGAGAACGGGTATCAGGCGGCGATCATGGCGCCGACGGAGCTCCTTGCCGAGCAGCACGCACGCACGCTCACGCGATTGCTGGAGCCTTTGAGCATCGAGCCGATTCTGGTCACCGGCAGCTTGAACAGTCGCGCACGCAAGTCAGCTGCTGAAAAGATTGCTCGCTCGGACCCGCTTCTGGTAGTCGGCACGCACGCGCTGATTCAGGAGGCCGCCGTATTCGGTCGGCTTGGATTCGTGACCATCGACGAGCAGCATCGATTCGGAGTCGAACAACGGGCAGCGATGTCAGCGAAAGGCGAATCGCCCGATGTCTTGCTGATGAGCGCGACACCGATCCCGCGGTCTCTGGCGCTGACGATCTATGGTGATCTCGACGTCAGCACACTCGACGAGCGACCCGCCGGGCGCCAGCCCGTGGCGACCGTGATGCGGCCTGAATCTGCGCGCGATCGAGTCCTGGAGTTTGTCGTTAAGGAGACCGAGAAAGGCCGTCAGGCTTACATAGTCTATCCGGTGATCGAGGAATCCGAAAAAACCGATCTCAAGGCGGCGACGACCATGTACGAGCAGCTCTCCGCCGGTCCGTTTGCCGGGCGTGTCGTTGCGTTGATTCACGGACGCGTTCCCGCGGAGGAGCGCGAGACGATCATGCGCGCGTTTCGCGACGGCAAAATCGACGTGCTCGTTTCGACGACTGTCATCGAGGTCGGTATCGACGTTCCCAACGCCACGGTCATGCTGGTCGAGCATCCGGAACGCTTCGGGCTGTCGCAGCTGCATCAGTTGCGTGGTCGGGTCGGGCGCGGCGCCGAGGCGTCGTATTGCATTCTGCTCGGAGACGTTGGCGAAGAGGCTTACCAGCGCCTGCAGATCTTTGTCGACACGGATGACGGCTTCGAGATCGCGCGCGCCGATTTAAGACTTCGCGGAATGGGTAACCTGTTCGGACAGGAGCAGAGCGGAGAGGCAACGTTCAAGGTCGCCGACCCGGTGCGCGACGAGGCGCTCAACGTGAAGGCGCGTGTGGCCGCCGAAGGACTGCTCGAGAAAGATCCGGAGCTGACATCGAAGGAGAACTCCGGCATCCGCAAAACGCTGAGCGCGCGCTATTCGCGCGCGCTCGATTTGTTCAGAGTTGGATGAAGACGGGAAGTGGGAAGTGCGAAGTGGGAAGCGGGAGGGGAAAGCGAAAGGTTACCCGTTTGGATTCGCTAAACGCTTCTTGATTCGCTCTAACTCCGCACTCACCTTCGCCAACTCGTCCTTGCTCTTCGCTAGTTGATCTTTGAGGTTGGCGATTTCTTCGTCGCGCGATTTCCTGACGATGACGACTGTGTCTTTCGGTGTTTGCGCAGCGACAGTATCTACTACCGCGGTTCGTGCAACGTTGGTCAGGCCCTGCGCGACTGCGGCAGTCCGCCGCAACACCGTAGCTTCGTTGCGATACAGTCCTTGTGGATTGGCTGCCAGATACGCGTCCAGCTGGGTGATGCCGTCAGCTAGAGAGCCGCCTTCGTTCGCGGGATCCAGAACGTACGCCGCCTTCCAGAACGCAATCTCATTCGCTTGGCGTGTGCCTGGATGTGTACGCACGTACTCGTCGAGAAGCTTGTCGGCGGCGAAGTAATTGTGTCCATCCACCGCGGTGCGGGCATAGTACAGCGTCCTATCCCAGTCGCTCGGCGCGGAGCTGGCCGTGACTCGTTCCATTTGGGCACAACCCGCGACAATCAACAAGCCGACAAAGGTTGGCACTAATGCTTTCATTTCACTTCCTCAGTGCTTAATCGTGCTCTCGCCGATGACTCTGTGCTGGAGCTTCGTTGGGCAGCGTAACCTCGAACCGGGTTCCCTCTCCGACGGTGCTCTCGACGGTGATTTCGCCGCCGTGGGCTTCGACGATTTCTCTCGCAATCGCCAGGCCTAATCCAGTGCCCTTGGTGGCGGCCCGCGCCTGATTGTCTGCCTGGAAAAACTTGTCAAAAATGTGCGGGAGCTGGTCAGGGGGGATGCCCGCGCCCGAGTCGACGACTTCGATCGATACTTTGCCGTCCTCCGGCGCGACCGTCAGCGCCACCTTGCCGCCTCGCTCCGTAAACTTGAACGCGTTCGACAAGAGATTGCCGAGGACTTCGTTGATTCGATCTTCGTCCCAGTGCACACGCTCTGGCAGTCCGGGCCGGTGATCCACGCTGAATGAAATGTCGCGTTGCCTCGCCAGCACGGAGAAAGAGCTCTCCAGCGTCTGCAGGAAATGCGACAGATCGACTTCTCTGACGTCGAGCTTGCCGCCACTGGCCTCGAATCGACTGATGTCAAGCAGCCGCTTGACCAGCCGCGTCAGGGTGTTTGCCTGCTTGCCGATGGTATCCAGTATCTCCATCTGCTGAGGGGTTGGCTCGCCGTAGATGCCCTCCTTCAGGAGATCCAGATAGCCGATGATGACATTGATCGGGGTCTTGAGCTCGTGAGATGCGACACCAACGAATTCCGCGCGCAATCGTTCGAGCTCGCTGAGCTGACGCGCCATCGTTTGATAACTCGCGGCTAGTCGCCCGAATTCGGTTTGCTCGTTTGATCGGAGCGTCAGCCGATGCTCAAGATCACCCTCGGTGATTGCGCGCATTCCTCGATCGAGGTCACTGATCGGGCGGGTAATCGATCGAAGCAGCCAGATGCCGATCACGGCCGCAATGAGCAAGGCCACCGGAAGCGCGCCGGCCGCGAAACGCTCCGCATTCAGCGTCGCCGTGGTCGCTTCGGCAATTCGCTCGCGAGTCCGGTTACGCAGAGTGGCAGCACTGGCCTCGATCGCGCTGTCTACAATGGCGATTGCGGGACGAGTGCGCTGCGACGAGATCATTTCCGCGACCGTTCCGCGGCCGGCGGATGCCTGATCATACTCCTCACGCGCGGCACTTCTCAGAGCGTCGAGAGATGCCCGGATCTGCGACGCAGGCAGCTCGAGTCTATAACGCTCGAGTGAATCGGCGAGGATGAACAGCGTGTCGATTTGCCGCTGCATCCGCGTCGCGCTCTTCTGATCGTGGATGAACAGCAGCGCATCCTCGGCGCGCCTGGCGTCGTCGGTTCGTTCCCGAAAGGTGCCAAGGAGAAGCGACGCGGCGAACTCGCGATCACGCAGGAGACGGCTCGTTCCGTATAGCTGCTCGAGTGACCGAATCGAAAGCAGCAGCGGCACGATCAACACCAACGCGATGGCAAGAAGACCCCACCCGAGGCGGGCGCGCAGAGTCATATCAAACGGTTTGGGTTGGGGCGAGCTAACAAATTATCGCTTGCGGTAAGTAGACGGAATCGAATCTGCTCGCTACTGTCCGTTGCTATGACACCAAAACTTGGCCAACGCGTCACACCCAAACCTCGCGTCCGGGCGCTCGTCCTGACCGCCGCACTCATTCACCTGATTGTGCCGGCACCCGCCGCGGGTCAGGCAGCCAGTCAGCCGCGACTGAGCTCGGTCGAGCAGAAGATACGCGATTACGTGCGTGCGCACGAAAACGACCAGATCGCCTTCCTGGAGAAAGCGGTCAACATCAACAGCGGTACTTTCAACCTGGCGGGTGTACGCGAGATGGGGCGGCTCTTCGCACCGGAGTTCGCGTCGATCGGTTTCGATACAGCGTGGATTGCGTTGCCGGATGCCGTCGGGCGGGCCGGTCATTTCTTCGCCGAGCGCAAGGGAAACAAGGGTAAGCGTCTTCTACTCATCGGGCATCTCGACACGGTTTTCGAGGGCGAAGGCGAGAAATTCGTGCGCTTGGACACTCTCGCCGCCGGGGCTGGCAGCTCGGACATGAAGGGTGGCGACATCGTGGTTCTTTACGCGCTCAAGGCGCTGCAAAGCGTGGGCGCACTCAAAGGAACACGGATCGTCGTTGCTTTCATGGGCGACGAGGAGGACGCTGGACCCCTCCACCTCGTTTCTCGACAGCCGCTGGTCGACGCCGCGAAGCGCAGCGACGTCGCGCTTGCTTTCGAGGAAGACGCCGGGAAAGGTACCGTTGCTCGGCGTGGGTTCAGTGGATGGCAACTGACTGTTACTGCTCGCCAGGCGCACTCTTCGGGAATTTTTCAGCCCGGCACATCGACCGGAGCGATTTACGAGGCAGCCCGAATTCTGAACACGTTCCGCGAGCGCCTCTCGGGTGAGCAGTATCTGACTTTCAACCCCGCGATAATCGTTGGCGGTACCGATGTCACTTACGATTCCGCGAAGATCTCCGGCACTACCGCGGGCAAAGACAACATCATTGCTCCTCGCGCCTACGCGCGTGGCGATCTCAGGTTCATTTCCGATGAGCAATTGCAAAAGGCCCGCGAAACGATGCGAGCAATTGTCGCTGATCATCTGCCGGGAACGACTGCGTCGATCACCTTCGAGGACGGCAATCCAGCGATGCCGCCGACCAAAGGCAACATGGCGCTGCTGGCAGTCGAGGATGCAGTGAGCCGCGCGCTGGGTCAGGGACTGGTCGAAGCGTTAGATCCGGGCCGTCGTGGCGGCGGAGACATTTCTTACGTGTCGCAGTATCTCGACGCGCTGGACGGACTGGGAGTCAAGGGAATGCGCTCACACACGCCGGAGGAGAAAGTCGATTTGCGCTCGATTGTGCCGGCGACGGAGCGAGCGGCGATCCTTATTTATAGGCTCACACGGTAACCTTTGGCCCGGTCAAAAAAAAACGGCACGCCAACTGAGCGTGCCGTTTTTTCATAGCTACCGCGGAGCTTCAGGCGCTCGCGATTCTAACGCGCCCACATCCCCACGCCCCGCGAGTACTAGTATCCCGGATTCTGCACCATTGCAGTAGAGACGTCCATCTCTTCTTGAGGAATCGGCAAGAGAACCTGGGCCGGCGCGATGTTCGTAAGTCCGGTGTTCGTTCGAACCATGTCCGGCCAGCGATCGCCTTCGAACGCCAATTCGAGCCGGCGTTCATTAGCAATGGCTGCAAGAGTCACAGCCGGATCGGTCGCCACCGCATCTGGTGCCAGACCGGCGCGCACGCGAAGCCTGTTGTATTCAGCTGTGGCCTCGGCAAGACGACCCAGGTGCGCCAACGCCTCGGCGCGGATAAGAATCACCTCGGCGAGTCTGATCACGTGCAGATCTTCGTCGCCCGCCGGGTTTCTGAATTTCGCGGCGTACGTACGAGTACCCGCACGCGAAATCGAATACTTGCCCCTGAGATCCGTCGGGTTGTAGTTGGCGATGTTACCGCCGGACGCGGGATCAAACGCCGCGATGATGCCGGTCGTTTTGGTCGTGGCGTCGATGCTTGTCGTCGGAGCGGCCTCGTAACGGCCACCGAGAGCTTTCGGCAAATAATAGAAGCTTACCGATTGCGCCTGCGTCGGTGTGAAGGTCACTCTGAAGATGTCTTCGTTGGTGTTGCCACCGGTAGCGTCGAACAAATCCTGGAAATTGTTCGCGAGGGAGTATCCCTTCGCCTCAACTTGCGACGCTGCCGCTTCGGCTCCAGCCCAATCCTGCTGATAAAGCCGAACACGCGCTTCGATCGCTGATACCGCACCAAGCGACGCCTGGCGCGTCTGCGAGCGACCAGCCGTAATCATCTGCTTTGCCTGGGCGAGATCCGCGAGAATCTGCGTATATACAGCCGCACCTGTGGCCCGCGACGCCTGATTCGCCTCGTCCGGTGTCGAGACCGGCTCAAGGCGGAGCGGCACGCCCAAAGTAGTTGTGTTGCCATACAGCTTGACGAGGTTGTGGTACGTGAGCGCCCTCAGGAAATAAGCCTCGCCCAGGATTTCGTTCTTTTCACTATCCGAGAGATCTGTCAAACCGGGAACCTTTGTGAGAATCTGATTCACGCGGTTGATCTCGTCGTACGCATCCTCCCAGATCGCAGTAGCCCTGAAATTGTCTGTACGAAGCTGGTGGTTTTGTGCGTCGGCGTAATCATCGAACGTGCCCGACCAACGTGCATTATCGGACAACACTTCCGTCCAGTCGATCAGATCGTGGCCGTACAAACCTGATTGCTGCAGACCTGCATACGCACCCTGCAGCGCGCCCCGCGCACCTGCTGCATCAGCGATAGCAGTCTGCGACTCTACCGAGCTGGTCGGCGGCACATCGAGCGTGTTGCTGCACGCGCCGAGTCCCACCGCGCTGGCAATTAATAAAATTTTATCGATTCGCATTATTTGAATGAGTCGAGAGTAATTATTTGTCATTGTCGCGGCCTACCAGTCCGTGCTCAGGCCGACCATCCAGGTACGAGCCAGCGGGTAAGAGTAGAACTCCTGCCCGAGCGAAATGTTCGACCCGGACCCGTTGCTGTTCACGTCAGGATTGTAGCCCTTGAAATGAGTCCACGTGTGGAGATTCCGGCCGCTCACGTAGAGCCGGGTGTTCTCCATACCCGCGAAACGTGCAACGCGGGTGGGGACCTTCATTCCCAGCGTGACTTCTTGCAGCCTGACGTAGTTGCCGGGCTCGACGAAGCGCGATGAATTGATATAACCCAGCGAGTTCCCGTCCCAACTCGGGCGGGGCTCGTCGGTGATGTCACCCGGCTTTTGCCACCGGCGCAGAGCGTAGGCGAACTTGTTGTCTCTATTGAATCCAGCGTCGTCGGAGAACTCTCTGATACCGTTCCATATCTGATTGCCGCCACTGAATTGAAGCGCGGCGCGCAGATCGAACGGACCAACGCCGAACGTGTTGGTTAGGCCACCCCAGCTCGTAGGCTGCGGGCTCCCCACTACTTGACGATCATCCGCGTTGATTTCCCCGTCGCCATTCAGGTCCTCATACATTGCGTCGCCGGTTTGCGGATCTACGCCGGTGAACTTGATGAGGAAGAATGACCCGAGCGGGTGTCCCACGAGCACCGAGTTTACGTCGTCGATGCCACTGTAGATCGGCTGATCCTTGTAGAGCGCGGTAACCCGATTCCTGTTGTGAGAGTAGTTGAAGGTCGTCTGCCAGGAGAAATTGCCGTTACCGCGGCTGGGAATGATGTCTGTCGACAGCTCCAGCTCGACACCCTGGTTTTCGATGTTCCCGACGTTGTCCGTGAAGGATGTGAAACCGCTCGTCGGACTGATCGGTCTCGAGACCAGAAGGTTGGACGTTTTCTTTCTGTACCAGTCGCCGACGATTCCGATGCGACCGTCGAACATAGTCCAGTCGAATCCGCCATCGACTTCCCTGGTTTGCTCCCACTTCAGATCAGGGTTGCCAAAGTTGTCAGGCGAAATGCCGCCCAGCCTGCCGTAATTGGCGGCACCAAAGCTGGATCGGAAGGTCTGATTTCCGATGCCTTGATTGCCGGTGGTGCCGACGCTGCCGCGCAGTTTGAGCGATCCGAGGCGCGACAGTCCGCTCAACATCGGTTCCTGGGTAATGACCCAGCCCAATGAGAACGCTGGAAACACTCCGTAACGGTTGTTCGGTCCGAACCGTGACGATCCATCCGCGCGGATACTCGCGCTTGCGAGATAACGGTCGGCGAGGTTGAGATTGGCGCGCGCAAAGTACGAGAGAAGATTATTCGCACTTCTGCTGCCGTCGTATAAGACAATCTGGGTTGCAGCTCCGACATCGTGCAGCGCAGCACTGAAGCCCTGTCCCTCGACGCGGTTGAGTTCGGTCTTGTTGCGTTCGGTGCTAGCGCCGAGCGTGGCCGTCAGAGTTCCCCGGCTACTTCCCGCCCACGGCGTGAGCGTGAAGAAACCCTCGCCAACAAACCTGTTACCGCTGTTAAAGGCCGATGTCGCGTCCCCGCCAACTCCGCCATTCTCATCTACGACTAGTGGCGAGCCCCAAAGCCGCTCATGCAATACGAGCTGGTCACCGGAAAACCGCGCGGTGAACTGCATCCAGTTGAGCAAACTGTAATTGCCCTCAACGTTTGCCAGCACGCGATTCGTCGAGGTGGGGTTGTAATCGTACGTCGCGATCGCGACCGGATTTGTGTACTGAAGTCCAGTCACGTCGCCAGTGCTGAATGTTCCATCAGGATTGTAGACCGGCATGTTGGGCTGGTCTGCAATGGCATTGGGCCCTGTACCGCTGATCGTGTTGTCGCTGACCTGCCGGTAGTTCACCTCTCTGGAGAGCCCAACCGAGGCTTTGATCGACAGCCGGTCAGTCGGATCTACGTCGATGTTGGCGCGTCCACTGGCGCGGTTGTAGGCGGTAGCTAGTTGAATGCCTTGCTGCCCGAAGTACGAGCCGGAGACGTAGTACTTCACTTTTCCGGATCCGCCTGTCAGTCCAATGTTCCCATCCCGCACCGGCGCCGTGCGATACACGAGGTTCTGCCAGTTGGTGTTGAACTGATCGTCAATGCCGACACCGAAACCCGTATCGATGATGTCCTGATCGGTGTAGCCGTCATTGCGCATGCCTTCCGCCATATAAGCCACGTACTGCTGGCCGTTTAGCATCTTCAAAAGCTTCTCGGGTTTCTGCCATCCGTTGTAGCCGTTGAAGGTGATGCGATTGGTCCCGGCGATGCCTCGCTTGGTCGTGATCATCACCACGCCGTTGGATGCACGTGACCCGTAAATACCTGCGGAAGCGGCATCCTTGAGGATCGTGATGGACTCGATTTCATCCGGATTGAGGTTTGTAACTGCCGTCATATCCTGTCCGCCGAACCCGACCTGACTGAAATCTCCGGTCTGAACCGGCACCCCATCAACCACGAAGAGGGGCTGGTTGCTGGCAGTGAGTGAAGCTGCGCCGCGAACGCGCACTGAGATGCCGTTTCCAGGGTTGCCCGCGTTCTGGGTGACTTGCACGCCGGCGGCCTTCCCTTGAAGCGCGGCATCGATACCGGCGATCGGCGTGTTGCGAATGTCCGAGGCCGACACCGTAGTCAACGCTCCTGTCACCTCTGACCGGTTACTCTGCCCGTAACCGACAACGACCACCTGCGACAATGTCGGAATGACAGCGCGCAGCTGAACGTCGGCGGCGGCGGTCGTGCCGTCAGCAACGTTCACGGTCGCCGTCTGCTGGGCGAATCCGATTTTCTGAACCCTTACCGTTGCGCTTCCGGACGGTACGCCTGCAAAGCGGTACACGCCGGACGCGTCGGTGAAGGTGACTCGATTCGTTCCGACCAACTGCACCTGTGCGCCACCAACAGGCAGGTTGGTCGTCGAGTCGACTACCGTCCCGCGCAACGTCCCAGTTCCCTGAGCGAGCGCGGCCTGCAGTGGCAGCAATGCCACCGCGACTACCACCAAGAATTTCCAACCAATCTTCAGACTTCTCATTCCCCCTCCTCCGTTTGGAACGGTTTACTGCATGGCGGCCAGATGCCGTCGACGGTCAAGGTGCTTAGATGCGCTTACTGCCGCGTATCAGGGAGAA
>Ga0075424_100005132_pt1 | contig 12472 bp, 10 predicted proteins | sample SoiMethybrSBSTD3_FD_75301 | JGI IMG/M metagenome (GOLD analysis project Ga0075424, IMG submission 75301) | Bulk soil microbial communities from a Populus tree surrounding site in Tennessee, USA - Soil MetaG P. TD hybrid SBSTD3 | ecosystem: Environmental > Terrestrial > Soil > Tree plantation... | reverse complement strand
TGTTGCCGTAGCGGTCGATGTTGACCATCACCCGCTCCATCGGCAGCCCGATGCGCTGGGCGGCGGCCTCGATGATCCGCCGGTTGGCCTGGTGCGGCACCCAGAGGTCGATGTCGTCCATCGTCACGCCGGCCGCGGCGGCCACCGCGTGCGCCTGGCGGATGAAGATGTCGGTCGCGAACTTGAAGACGTCCGGGCCCTTCATCCCGATGTACTGGCCCGACTCGCCGGACACGTAGGCGCCCTTCTCGATGTCGCCGCACGTGATCTTGTCGTACCCGCGGCCGTCCGCGCCCAGGCACCAGCTCTGGAAGCCGGCCCCGGTCCTGGCGGGCCGCACGACGGCCGCGCCGGCGCCGTCGGCGAAGAGGACGCACGTGCCGCGGTCGGTCCAGTCGACCAGCCGCGAGAGGACCTCGGCGCCGATCACCAGGATCGTGTCGGCGCGGCCGCTGGCGATGTACGCGTCGGCCAGCGAGAGCGCGTAGGCGAAGCCGCTGCAGGCCGCGAGGACGTCCATCGCGCAGCACCCCGCGATGCCGAGCTCGTTCTGCACGCGGCACGCCACGCTGGGGAACGGCCCGTCGGGGGTCGAGGTCGCGACCAGGATCATGTCGAGGTCCTGAGGCCGGGTCTCGGTCCGCTCCAGCGCGGCCCGCGCCGCCCTGGTGGCCAGCTCGAACGTCGGGGTGCCCGGCTCCGCCACGCGGCGCTCTCGGATCCCCGTCCGCTCGGCGATCCACTGGTCGGACGTGTCCACCATCTGCTCGAGCTCACGATTGGTCAGCACCCGCTCGGGCACGTGGACGCCGATGCCCGCGATCGCGGACGGCCGGCCCTGGGAGCGGTACGTCCGCAGCGGCACGGCGTCGGACCGGACGCGAGGGGACTGGGTGATCGCCACGGCTACGCTCCCGCCCGCTGAACGGCCTTCTCCTCCAGGAACTTCCAGAGGTCGCCGACGTTCTTCATCCGCTCCAGCTCCTCCTCTGGGAGCTCGACGTCGTACTTGTCCTCGACGGCGGCGATCAGCTCGACCAGGTCGAGCGAGTCGGCGGCCAGGTCGCGGGCGAAGCTGACGTCCATCTGGACCTGCTCCGGCTCCACGCCGAGGATCTCGGCTGCAAGCTCCTGCAGCTCGCGGAAGTCCTCATCGGTCATGGTCTTCATCTCCTCTTTCTCTCCCCCCTAGTTGTTCTCGGGCCGCCGGATGACGAGGGTGGCGTTGTGGCCGCCGAAGCCGAAGGAGTTCGAGATGGCCACGTCGACCCTCGCCTGGCGCGCCCGGTTGGGTACGTAGTCCAGGTCGCATTCGGGGTCCTGGTGCTCGAGATTGATCGTGGGCGGGAGCAGGCCGCGGTCGATGGCGAGGACGCAGGCCGCCGCCTCGATGGCGCCGGCGGCGCCGAGCAGGTGGGCGTGCACCGACTTGGTCGAGCTGACGGCCAGCCGATCGGCGTGGGCGCCGAAGACCTCCCGGATGGCCTTCGTCTCGGCCACGTCGCCCAGCTTGGTCGACGTCCCGTGGGCGTTGACGTAGCCGACCGCCTCGGGCTCGATCGCCGCCTTGGCCAGCGCCTTGCGCATCGCCCGGATGGCGCCGGCGCCCTCGGGGTGCGGCGCGGTGAAGTGGTGCATGTCGGCGCTGGCGCCGTAGCCGATCACCTCGGCCAGGACGCGGGCCCCGCGCCTGCGGGCGAACTCCAGCTCCTCGAGCACGAAGATCACGCTGCCCTCGCCCATCACGAAGCCGTCGCGGTCGGTGTCGAAGGGCCGGCAGGCCCGCTCGGGCTCGTCGTTGCGCTCGCTGACGGCCTTGATCTGGCAGAACGCGCCCATGGTCAGCGGCGTGATGCTCGACTCGGCGCCGCCCGCCAGCATGGCGTCGGCGTCGCCGCGCTTGATGATCTCGCAGGCCTCGCCGATGCCGTGGCCCGACGACGCGCAGGCGCTGACGATCGCGTAGTTGGGGCCGCCGGCGCCGCAGTGGATGGCCACGACGCCCGCGCCCATGTCGGCGATCATCATCGGAACGGTGAACGGCGAGATCCGGCGGATGCCCCGGTTGAGCATCGCCGAGTGGTTGCGCTCGATCTCTTCCATGCCCCCGATGCCGGAGGAGATGATGACGCCGACCGAGTCCGGGTCGTGGTCGTGGGGATCGAGGTTGGCGTGCTCCAGCGCCTGCTTGGCGGCCGCCAGCGCGAACTGGCAGTAGCGGCCCAGGTGGCGCGCCGTCTTGCGGTCCATGTACTGGTCGGGCTGGAAGCCCTTGACCTCCGCCGCGATCTTCGTCGAGTACTCCGTGGTGTCGAAGTGGGTGATCGGGCCCACCCCGGACACGCCCTCGACGAGGCTGGACCACACGGTGTCGAGGTCATTCCCGATCGGGGTGATGAACCCGAGCCCGGTGACCGCCACGCGACGGCCGTTCGCATGTGTCATCGGGAACCAAGCCTACGGACAGGAGGTCGAAACCCGCCTCGCCCGGAGGTGGCAATTGTGGCCTCCGCCTTTGGACACCCTGTCCAAAGCGATCGTGGAGCCTACCCTGTTGCGTCATGGTGTTCGCGGACGACGACCAGGAGATCGCCGAGGGCCTCCCGCTGCAGGAGGCGACCATCGCGCGGCTGCAGGCGGCGATGGGCGACGGACGGCTGACGGCCGGCACGCTCGTCGAACGCTACCTCGACCGGATCGAGCGGCTGGACCGGCGGGGGCCGGCGCTCCGGTCGGTCATCGAGGTGAACCCGGACGCCGGCGCGATCGCCGAGCAGCTCGACCGCGAGCGCCGGGAGCGGGGACCGCGCGGCCCGCTGCACGGCATCCCGGTCCTCCTCAAGGACAACGTGGACACGCACGACCGCATGCAGACCACGGCGGGATCGCTGGCGCTGGCCGGCCAGCCCGCGCCGGCGGACGCCACTGTGGCCGCGCGGCTGCGCGCGGCCGGCGCGGTCCTGCTGGGCAAGGCCAACCTCAGCGAGTGGGCGAACTTCCGCTCGCGGCACTCCTCCAGCGGCTGGTCGGGCCGGGGCGGGCAGTGCCGCAACCCGTACGTGCTCGACCGCAGCCCGTGCGGCTCCAGCTCGGGGTCGGCGGCCGCCGTGTCGGCCAACCTGTGCGCGGTGGCGATCGGCACCGAGACGGACGGCTCGATCGTGTGCCCGTCGAGCGCCTGCGGGGTGGTGGGCATCAAGCCGACCGTCGGGCTGACCAGCCGGGCCGGCGTGGTCCCCATCTCGCACAGCCAGGACACCGTCGGCCCGCACGCGCGCACCGTGGCCGACGCCGCCGCGGTCCTGGGCGCGCTGACCGGGGTGGACCCGCGCGATCCGGCCACGGCGGCCGGGGCGGGCAGGCCGCCGGCCGATTACCTCGCCTCCCTGGTCGCGGACGGGCTCCGGGGCGCGCGGATCGGCGTGGCCCGGTCGAGCGGCTTCGGCGCCAGCCCGCGGGTCGACGCGATCATGGACGAGGCGCTGCGGGCGCTCAGCGAGGCGGGCGCGACGCTGGTCGACCCCGCCGACATCCCGACCCGCGACCAGCTCGGCGGCGAGAACGAGAACACCGTCCTCCTGCACGAGTTCAAGCACGACCTGGACGCCTACCTGGCGTCACGCGCGGGGGTGCCCGTCCGCAGCCTCGCGGACGCGATCCGGTTCAACGTCGAGCACGCCGCCGAGGAGCTCGCCTGGTTCGGCCAGGAGCGGTTCGAGCAGGCGCAGGGGACGGCGGGCCTGACCGACCCGGCCTACCTGGAGGCCCTGGCCGCCGGCCACCGGCTCTCGCGCGAGGAGGGCATCGACGCGGTGCTGGACCGGCACGGCCTGGACGCCCTGGTCGCCCCGACCGGCGGCCCGGCGTGGACGATCGACCTGGTGGGCGGCGACCACTTCTCGACCGGCAGCTCGACGGCGTCGGCGCAGGCCGGCTACCCGATCGTGACGGTCCCCGCCGGCTTCACCGCTGGCCTGCCGGTGAACATCTCGTTCATCGGCCGCGCCTGGAGCGAGCCCACGCTGATCCGCCTGGCGTTCGCGTTCGAACGGTGCACGCAGGTGCGGCGGCGCCCCGGCTTCGTGCCAACGCTGGAGCTGCCCTGAAAAGACCTCCCTCCTCCCCTCGGAGGAGTTCTAGCCGAACCGCCAGCGGGTTGCGGTGCCGTGGAAGGCGGCGCCGCGGTCGAGGCCCGAGTTGTCGGACACCCAGCCGAACGCGACCCGTGGGCGCACCGCGTACAGCGGGCCGGGCATGTCGTGCGGGTCCACGTCCCAGCGGTACTTCTCGTTGTAGGCCGCGGCCACCAGCTCGACCAGCGGCACGTCCGCGACCTGGCTGGCCGTGCCCTCGATGATCACCACCTCGCTGCCGCTCTCCAGGTGGACCGTGATCTCGCCGTTGGCCTCCAGGTTCTCCGCCGCGAGCGACCCGGTGCTGAAGTAGAACGCGTCCTCCAGCCACACGCCCCAGACCGGTCTGCTGTGCGGCCGCCCGCTGGGCCGCGTGGTCGCGATCCAGTAGTTGCGGGCCGCCACCAGCCGATCGGCCGCCCAGCTCCACGGCAGGCGCACCGGCTCCAGGTGGCCGCCGAACATGCGCGGGCGTTCAGGCTCCGGATCCAGCGTCACGCGCGCATTCTGCGCCGGCCGGGCTCGGCCCCGCCAGCCGGAGCGCCGGCTACGCGCTGCCCAGCGACGGCAGGTACGGGCTGGGGTCGACCGGCGTGCCGTTCAGCCGGACCTCGAAGTGCAGGTGCACCCCGGTCGAGTTGCCGGTCGAGCCCTCCACGCCGATCTGCTGACCCTGCGTGACCCTGTCGCCGACCCTGACCATCGCCGCCGTCAGGTGGCCGTACAGGGTGAGCAGGCCGCCGCCGTGGACGATGATCACGTAGTTGCCGTAGCCGGTCGTGCCCGACCCGACCGCGGCCACCACTCCGTCGGCCGCCGCGGCGATCCGCGTGTTCTTGGACGCCAGGTCCAGCCCGCTGTGGAAGTGAGGGAAGCCGAACATCGCCGGCTCCAGCGCCAGGTCGCTCGGACCGAAGCCCTGGGTCAGGACCGCGCCCTGGATGGGCCAGCCGAACCGCGTCCCCGTCGGGGAGGGGGGCGCGCCAGAGTACGTGGTCGCCGTGGGCAGCGCGATGGCCGAGCCGTTGATGGTCGCCCACAGCTGCGCCTGCTGCCAGACCTGCCGCTCGGCCGTCGCGATCAGGCTCTGCTCGCGCCGCAGCAGCATCTCGGCCGCCTGCTGCGCCACCGCCACGCCCGCGGCGTCCACTCCGTCCAGCGTCGCCTGGCCGTCGTCGATCAGCGACTGGAGCTTGTCGCTGGACGTCTGCATCTGGTCCGCGAGGTCCTCGAACTGCGTCAGCGCGGAGTCGAGCTGCCGCTGGACCTGCGCCTCCTCGTCACGCGCCCGCTGCCGGTCGACCTGGTCCTGCTGCAGCCTGGCCAGGTCGCTGGTCAGCTTGCCCTTGAGCGTGTCCGCGCGCACCGCGGCGGTGGTCATGTCGCTGGCCTGCGTGAGCATGTCGCTCAGGCTGCCGGCGCGGAGCAGGCGCAGGAGCAGCGAGTCCGGCTGCTGGTACACCTGCCTGGCGAGGACGCCGACCTGGGCCCGCTCGGTGTCGATCCGGTCCTGCGTCGTGGAGATGTCGTCGTCCAGCTGCTGGATCTGGTCGTCGAGCGTGTCCATGCGGTCCTGGCTGCTCTGGATCCGCTGCTGGATCTGGTCCTGCTCGTTCGAGTTCTGGTTCAGCACGTCGGAGAGCTGCTGGATCTCGGCCAGCGCGTTCGCGACCCCGCTGCCGAGCTGCTGACGCGCCTGGTCGATCAGGCGCTGTGTCGCGGGGTCCGGAGCCGGCGTGGCGGTCGGGGTCTCGGTCTGGGCCGGCGTGGGCGTGGGTGTCGGCGTCGGCGTCGCGGTGACGCCGCCCGGCGACGGGGTCTCCGACGGCGACGGCGTCGGAGCCGGCGTCGGGTCGGGCGTCGGGCTCGGGCTGGTCGCCGCGGAAGGCGTCGGGCTCGGGTCCGGCGTCGGATCCGGGGTCGCCGCCTGCGACGGCGAGGCGGAGGGGGTCTCGTTGGGCGACGGGCTCGGCGTCGCAGCCGCCGAGGCGGCCGCGCTCGGCGCGGCGCTGGCCGACGGGCTGGGGCTGGCGTCGGCGAACGCCGACGCGGGCAGCATCGCCAGCAGGAACGCTCCGATCACCGGTGTCAGCAGTCGTTTCACGTCCGCAGCCTCCGGAATGCGAAGAGCGCCGAGACCGCGCCGAGGCAGAGCCCGAGCACCGCCACCACCGCGACGATCTCGACCGCAGCCAGCACGGTCACTCCCGGGAGCACCTGAACGAAGACGTGGCGCGCGCCGGTCAGCGCCGCCACGCTCGCGCCGACGACGATGGCGGCGGCGAGGATCCCGGCCAGGCCGCCGGTGAGGGCGCCCTCGACGCCCAGCCGCGCCCGGACCAGCCAGGGCGACGCGCCGACCAGCTGCATCGTCAGCAGCTCGTCACGGCGGGCCAGCACCGCGGCCCGGATGGAGTTCGAGCTGATGACGTACGTGATGAGCAGCAGCAGCAGCCCGAAGCCGCCCGCCACGCTCGCGCCCACGATCGTGAACTGCCGCAGGCGGTTGTACGTGTCCGGGTCATAGGAGGTGGGCTGGTTGGGGTCGACGCCGGGCGCCTTCTCGGACGCCTTCGCCACCGCGGGGACGTTGCCGGGGTTGTCCACGTGGACCTCGAAGCTGGCCGGGAACGGGTTCGAGTCCGACAGCGAGGCGAGGTCCCCGAGGCCGGGACGCCGGCGCGCGTCGGCCAGCGCCTGGTCCTTGTCGATGAATCGCAGCGAGCGCACGTGGGGCAGCTCCGCCAGCGCCTGGCGGGTCTGGTCCACGTCGCCGCCCGCGGAGTCGTCGCTCACGTACACGTGGAGGATCGATGCCTCCGCCTCCTGCGAGATCAGGAGGCTGCGCACGCCGTAGCCGGCCACCGACAGGGCGCCCGCCAGCAGCAGGAGCAGCGTGATGGAGCCCAGCGCCGGCGCGGCCGTGCCGAAGTTGCGCAGCCAGCTCGCCACCGCGCCGCCGACCGCCAGCCGGCTCAGGTTGGCGACCGGCGTCCACGGCCGGCGCACCGGACGGTCGGACGTCCGCCTCGGGCGCTCGGGCGGCGGCGTGTAGCCGAGCACGAACTGCATCACCCGGCCGATGCTCCGGCGCAGCCCGATCCTCGGCCGCTGCCGCGCCGGCGGGGGCCGGTAGCCGAGCACCAGCCGCGACATCGCGCGCAGGCGCGTGGTCAGCTGGAGCACGCGGCGCGACGCGCTCGCGGACGTCCCGTTGGAGCCGCTGCGCGCGGTGGCCAGCGGCACCAGCGACTCCGGCGGGCGCCAGGCGCCGTTCGTCGTGCCGTGGGTCCCGTTCGTCCCGTTCGTCCCGTTGCCATAGGCCGGCACGTCGAGCACGCCGTTCGTGGTCAGCCGGTCCACCACCTCCCGGGGCGGCGACCACGCGCCCCTGGCCGGGGTCGCCCTGCGGGCGGGCGCCGGCGGGGGCAGGTAGCCGAGCACGACCTGCGTGACCTGGCCGGCCCGCACCCGCAGGCTGAGCCGCGGCCGCGGCTGGCCGGGCGGAGGCGGCGGGGGCACGTAGCCCAGCACGCGCCGCATCAGCCTGCCGGTGCGGATCCGCAGGCCCGGCCGCGCCGCGTGGCGGGCGGCCAGCAGGCTCGCCGCCGTGCCGTTGCCGGGCAGCGGCGCGCGGGCGGGCCGGTCGGCGACGATGCGGCCCTCGCGCAGCTCGATGATCCGGTGCGGCCTGGCCATCGCCAGGTCGACGTCGTGGGTCGCGACCAGGACGGTCGTGCCGGCGACGCAGCGGCGCTCGAGCAGGTCGAGCACGCGCTCGGCGTTCCTGCGGTCGAGGTTGGCGGTCGGCTCGTCGGCCAGGAGCAGGACCGGGTCGTGGCCGAGGGCGCGGGCGATCGCGAGCCGGCGCTGCTGGCCGCCGGACAGCTGGCGCGGGTAGGCCGTGGGCCGCGTGCCGAGCCCGACCTCGTCCAGCCGGGACTGCGCTCGCGTCCGGACCTCGCGGCGTGGCATGCCCAGGTCGGCGACCTGGAGCGCGAACGCGACGTTGCCGCGCGCCGTCATGTCGGGCAGCAGCCGGTGGTCCTGGAAGACGGCGGCCACCTCGCGGCGCAGGCGGGGCAGGAACCGGCGCCAGCGCCGGTGCAGCCGGTAGCGGTCGACCCGGACCGTGCCCTTGTGGGGCCGCAGGTCGCCGTGGATCAGCTTGAGGAGCGTCGTCTTGCCCGCCTCGGACGGCCCGATCAGGAAGACGAACTCGCCGGGCTTGATGGTGAGGTCGATGCCCCTGAGCGCGACCAGCTTGCCGTACCGCTTCGACACGCCGCGCAGCTCGACCAGCGCGTTCGGATCGCCGACAGGCTCACGCCTGCCGGCTGCTTCAGTTCTGGTCTGCTGCTGGCGTTCAGTGATCGCAGGCGGCATCAGTCTTCACGAGACCTACCGGGACCGCCGTCCCAATGCGGACGGCTGCCGTCATGGCTCCCCTCCACCTTAGCCGAGGTGCGCCGGGATTCAAGCGGACAACTCGGCCACCCCCTCTCGACTTACACAAGCATGACAGGACAAACGCCTGGATCGAGCGATCAGATGAGCTTGCGGAGGTCGAGCGCGAGCTGCAGGCGCTGGCGCAGCGCGGGGTCGTCGAGGTCGCCGCCGAGGAGCTCGCGCAGCTTCTCCATCCGGTAGAGCACGGTGTGCCGGTGCAGGCGCAGGGCGGCGGCCGCGTCCTTCACCGTGCCCTGCGCGAGCACGGCCTCCAGCGTCTCCATCAGCGCGCCCCGGCTGTCCGCGCCCACCAGGGGGCCCAGCACGTGGTGCACGTACCGCTCGGCCACCATCGGGTTCTGGGCCAGCACGAGGTAGGGGGCCACCTCGTCGTAGTGGTGGAGCGCCGCCTCCGGCCGCAGCTTCCGGCCCACCTCGACCGCCTGCTGCGCCTCCAGGTAGGAGCGGGAGATGCCGCGCAGGCCGGGGTGGTCGCCGCCCAGCGCGGCCCTGACCCGGCCCTGGCCGCCGCGCCTCAGCTCCCCAAGCACCTCCCGCGCCTCCGCCTCGACGGGCCCCCGGTCGGCTGGCCACAGCACGACCAGGCTGTGCGGGTCGGTCACGTCGGACAGCGCCTGCGCGGGGAGCCGCATGGTGCCCAGCAGCTCCTGGACCTCGCCGTCGTCGGACCGGATCACCAGGGCCACGTAGCCGGTCGCCAGCTTGACGTTGAGCGCCAGCGCCTGCTTCTGGATCGCCAGCTCGTTGTCGAACGTGTCGCTGATCAGCGAGTGCAGGAGGCGCGTGCGCGCGCGCGTGCCCCGCAGCATGTGCTGCTCGCGGGCGTGCACGTACGTCCTGGTGACCTGGGCCGCCACCTGGTCGAGCGCTGCGAACACGTAGTTGGCGGTGATGACGAGCGCCTCGGGGCTGGCGTCGGGATGGTCGCGCCACGCGCGCAGGATCGCGCTCCAGGCGATGCGGGCCGCCATCCGGTACGCCGCGAGCACCGGCTCGACGGACTGCGAGCTCCGCGCCTGCAGGATGCCCAGCTGGGCGACCTCCCGCAGCTCGCGCTGGGTCGCCGGGCGCGCCTCGCGGGCGGTGGCCAGGAAGAGGTCGATGCCCGCCTCGCAGGCGCGCTCGATCGCCTCGCGGTGGGGCACGGCGCCGCCGGAGTCGTCCCACCGAACGAGCGTCAGCACCGCGCGGGCCATGTGCCTGGCCAGCGCGGGCCGGCGCCTCGCGATCTCGTCGATCAGCGAGGCCGGGAGCGCGGGATTGGACCTCGTGGCCACCCTGACCATGTTGGCACTCTACGGCTCGCGCGCCACGTTCGCCACCGAGTCGAGGCGGTACGCTTCGAGCGATGGGCTACCGCGAGCTGGAGCCGCGGCCGTCGCTGCGCGAGCACCTCGCGTGCGTCTGGTACCAGACGGTGGGCGACGGCGAGCCGGCCCGCGTCCAGCGCGTGCTGCCGGACGCCTGCATCGACCTGGTGTGGGAGGCGCGGGGCGGGCCGTCGATCGCGGGCCCCGACACCGGCCCGGTCCTGGCGTCGCTGGCCCCCGGCACGATGATCGCCGGCGCCCGGTTCCGGCCGGGCCGCGGGCCCGACGTGCTCGGCGTGGCCGCCCACGAGCTGCGCGACCACCAGCCCGAGCTGGCCGCCGTGTGGGGCGACGCCGCGGTCCGCCGGCTGCGCGAGTCGGACGCGGCCGGCTCGCTGCCGGCGATGCTCGACCTGCTGCAGCGGGAGGTCGAGGCCCGGCTGGCGCCGGCGCGGCCGGCCGATCGGCTCGCGCCGGCGGCGCTGGCCTGGGCTCGCGGGCGGCGCGAGCTGCCGAGGCTGGTCGCCGACCTGGGCATCGGCGAGCGGCAGCTGCGGCGCCGGGTCGAGGAGCGCTTCGGGTACGGCCCGGCGGTGCTGAGGCGGGTGCTGCGCCTCCAGCGCCTGCTGGCGCTGGCGGCGCGGCACCCATGGTCGCTGTCTGAGCTGGCACTTGCCGCGGGCTACGCGGACCAGGCGCACATGACGCGCGAGTGCCAGCGCCTGGCGGGCCTCAGCCCTGGCCGGCTGCTGGGCGAGCGGCCCCCGAACGCTCCTTGACGAAGTCGAGGATCTGCCGCCAGGCGTCGTCGCACGCCTCGCTGTGCTCCGCGAACGTCCGGTCGAAGAACGAGTGGGGCGCGCCCTCGTAGACCACCATCCGATGCTCGACGCCGGCGTCCGTCAGCTCGCCGTCGAACTTCTGGAACTCCTCCTGCGGGGTGAAGTCGGCGCCGGCGACCAGCAGCAGCAGCGGCGCCTCCATCTGGGGCACGACCTCCCGGACGCGGGCGGGCACGCCGTAGAAGCCGATGGCGCCCGCCAGCCCGTGGCCCGCGGCGGACTGCCGCCACGACTGGGCGCCGCCGAAGCAGAAGCCCACCGTGAACACGTGCTCGACGTCGCCCATCTGGCCGGAGCGCAGGAACTCGACGGCCGCACGCACGTCCGCCGCGACCCCCTGCGGCGTGGTCTGCTCGACGTGGGGCCGGAACTCGAAGCTCTCGTCGCGGGGTCCGTCTCCGGCCGTCCGGCCGAAGTAGTCGAAGGCCACGGCGTCGATCCCGGCCTCGGCGAAGCGCTGGGCCAGCTCCTTGTAGAAGGAGTGGAGGCCGCGCACGTCGGGCAGGACGACCATGCCGGCGCCGGTCGGCTCGGCGGCCCTGGCGAAGTACGCCATCATGCTGGTGCCGTCGGCGGCGGTCAGGTGCATGTCCCCCTGCTCGGCGGCGGCACCACCGATCGGGGGCAGCGGCGGGCGGGCGTCGTCCGTGTAGCACATGGTCGCTAATGTTCCCCGATGCGGGGATCGGAGGCGGCGCTCAGGCTCCGGCCGACCAGCCCTGCTCCAGCCGGACGACGGGCTCCCAGCCCAGGCGCCGGCAGAACCGGCCGGCGCCGGCGCCCTCCTCGCGCGCGGCCAGGGCCACGACCACCCGGCTGACCCCGACCATGCGCAGGAACGGCACGGTGCGCCGCACCAGCCACTCGCCGACGCCGCGGCCGCGCCACTCCTCGCCGATGCGCAGCGCGCACAGCTCGGCCCAGCCGGCCAGTGCCGGCAGGCTGCCGCCGCACGACAGGTCGGGCGACCACTCCAGGAAGCCGATCTCCGTGCCGTCGAGCTCGGCCAGGAAGCGCTGCCCCGGCTCGTCCGCCGCCACCCGCACCCCGAGGCCCTGCACCGGCGGTCCGCCCTGGCCCTGGTCGGGCAGGCGGCCGCCGTACAGCACCTGCTCGTCGGCCGCGAGCGGCTCGAAGCCGGCCCGCGTCAGCGCGGCCGACACGTGGGGCCAGGTCTCGGGGACGCCGCTGACCACCGGCACGGGCAGCGACGTGTCGCACGCGTACACGCGGGTCGGGCCCCATCCGGCCACCAGCTCGCGGGTCGCGTCGATCAGGACGCCGGCGGCCGCCTCGGCCTCGGGCCAGAAGAGCAGCCACGCCAGCTCGGCAGCGCCCCGGTAGCCGGCGCCGACGGCCGAGGCGGAGGTGTAGCGGATGACGTGCGCGGCGCCGAGCAGGCGATCCTCCTCGACGGCGCAGAGGGTGTGGCGCTCGGAGACCCACAGGTCGAAGTCGGGGTCGCCGGGCCGGGGCCGCAGGCTGCCGGCGATGATCCGGGTGGGCAGCCGCCAGCCCGGCACCACTCCAGCGAGGTGACAGTTGATCAGCCGCTGGAGCTGCTCCAGGTGAATCTCGCGGTGCGGCTCTACGGAGACCATCTCATGGGGGAGGCGATGCAGCCAGCCAAGTGGCTCGATATTAGGGGAAATCCCCTACGCGGGGACGCCTCCCGCCGTCTGATCACTTCTCAGCGGACCCCCACCCCAACCCTCCC
>Ga0075424_100005131_pt1 | contig 12474 bp, 10 predicted proteins | sample SoiMethybrSBSTD3_FD_75301 | JGI IMG/M metagenome (GOLD analysis project Ga0075424, IMG submission 75301) | Bulk soil microbial communities from a Populus tree surrounding site in Tennessee, USA - Soil MetaG P. TD hybrid SBSTD3 | ecosystem: Environmental > Terrestrial > Soil > Tree plantation... | reverse complement strand
TGGTCGTCGCGCCGATGCCGAGGCCGAGCGTGACGGCGACCGTGCCGGTGTATGCAGGTCGGCGAAGCAGGCCGCGCCATGTCTGGCGCAGATCGTGTCCCACCGTGGCCATGATTTCTCCTCCCCCCTCGTTGACAGGCACTCTCGACGGCGGGCGGACCGTGAGCGCCGTCAGAAGACGTCCGAGCACCGGTGGCCGGGTAGGCGAAGACATCAGCGGCCCTTTCGTCGCGAACGTGGCGTCGATCCGGCGACCAGCAGCTCGAGCTGCGGAAGCAGCCCTTCGGACATCACCTGCAACGTGCGAACGGAGCGCGAGAGCTCGCGTGCACCGGCGGCCTCGAGCCAGTACATGCGCTTGCGTCGTCCGCCGCGTTCGGCCGTTGGTTCGCCGAGCTCGCTCCCGGCGAGGCCGCGGGCGGTGAGTCGCTCGAGCGCGGTGTACACGGCGCCCGCCGACAGCGCTCGGCCCGTTCGGCGCCCGATCATCTCGCGAATGGGGACGCCGTAGCAGTCAGTTGGCGGCAGGGCGACGAGCGCGAGGAGGACGAGCTGCTCGAATTCTCCGAGGGAGCGGGGCATGCTCATTTCTACTACACTGCAGGTATTTGTGCCATACTCGCGGACGAGCCTCCGTCACGCGGGATGATCGCCGGTCGCGTCACCAGCCACCGTTGCGCTTTCGCTATAATGGACAATATTCCACGATAATGGATCACCGGAAACGGCCAGGTATGCCCAGAGACGCTTTCGCCAATGGGCTCGACATGACGGCGCTCGGCTCGCGCATTCGCGACGAGCGCGTTAGGCGTGGCCTCGGTCTCGAGGTGCTGAGCGACCGGTGCGGCGTGAGCCGGAGCATGCTCTCCGCCGTCGAGCGCGGCGAAAAGGTGCCGACCGTGCTCGTCCTCGACCGGATCGCCACAGGTCTGGGCACCAGCATCGCGCGACTCATGGGCGAGGAGTCGCGATCGCGCGTCGTCATCCTCAGACACGCTGATCAGGACGTGGTCCGCGATCCCGGCGGATGGCAGCGTCGCATTCTCTCCCCGGTCCTTCCCGGCATCGAGTTCGAGTTCATGCGCACGACGATCGATCCGGGAGTCGACGCGGGCATCTTCAGTCCGCACGCGCCCGGGTCCAGGGAATACATTGCCGTCGAGCGCGGAACGTTACGGTTGACCATCGACGGCACCGCGCATCTCCTGGATGCCGGCGACACCATCTACTTCGACGGAGACTGCAGACACGGCTTCAGCAATCCCGGCCGAAGCCAATGCGTCTACTACCTGGCTATGGACGTCGCCGGCCGCGCGTCGGCTTACCACAAGCTCGAGATGGGCAATGGAGACCGAGGTCGCACGAGAGTCAGGCGCTGACTTCGCCTGGTCGGCAAGCGAGATCCGACGTGTCGGTCATCGCGTCGTCGACCTCATCGCGGAGCATCTCACCGAGCTGCCGGCAGGTCCGGTCTTCCGGCCGGTTCCTGCGGAGCTCGGCGACACGTGGATGTCGGCGCGGTTGCCCGAGCGCGGCGAGAGTGCGGATGCGATTCTCGATCGGTTCGTCGAAGGCATCTCGCCCTATCCGTTCGGCAACGGACATCCCCGCTTCTATGGTTGGGTGAACTCGCCACCGACCGCCATCGGCGTGATGGCCGAAGCGTTGGCAGCCGCGATGAACCCCAGCGTGGCCGGCGGAAATCACGCCGCGGTCTGGATCGAGCGTCAGGTCCTCGAGTGGTTCAAGCAGCTCTTCGGATTTCCGCTGGACAGTATGGGCCTCCTCGTCAGCGGAGGGTCGGCAGCGGCCGTCACCGCCCTGGCGGTTGCGCGCCACGCTGCCTGTACGCGGCGAGGATGGGACGTCAGGCGCGATGGTATGCAGCCGACCGACCTGGGCGCCAGCGCTCCGCGACTCGTCGTGTACAAAGGCGCGGAGGGGCACGGCTGCAACCAGAAGGCGGTCGAGCTGCTCGGCATCGGCAGCGCGAACATTCGCACGGTGCCGAGCGATGCTGCTCTGAGGCTCCGTCCCGATGCGCTTGATCGAATGATTGAAGATGACCTGGCGGCTGGTCATACTCCCGTCGCTGTCGTCGCCAGCGCCGGAACCGTGAATACCGGCGCAATCGACCCGCTCGACGAGGTCGCGGACGTCTGCGCGCGCCACGGCGTGTGGTTGCACGTCGACGCCGCGTACGGCGGCGCCGCCATCGTGACCGAGACGTACACGCGGCCGCTCCTGGCGCTCGCCCGAGCCGACAGCATCGCGCTCGACCCGCACAAGTGGATGTACGTGCCGGTAGACGCCGGGTTGGTGCTCGTTAGGCACGCGTCGGCCATGCGAGATGCCTTCAGCCTGGTGCCGCCTTACCTTCGCACGGACGGCAACCTGCGCGGCGTCCAGGGCCCGACCTGGTTCAGCGAATATGGGCCCGAGCAGACGCGGCCCTTTCGGGCGCTCAAGGTGTGGGCCGCGCTGAGTTTCTTCGGTCGAGACGGCTACCGCCGGCTCATCGAGCACGATCTCGGGCTGGCGCGACATCTTGCAGACCGCGTTCGCTCGACACCGGAGCTCGAGCTGTGGGAGCCCACGAGCTTGAGCATCGTGTGCTTTCGCGCTACGCCGGCGGAGTGGAGGGACCGATCTGCCGACTGGGATTCGCTCAACCGCCAGCTGCTCGAAGATGTGCAGCTCGGTGGTGAGGGCTTCCTGTCCGGGACGATGCTGAATGGCAGCTTCTGGTTGCGCGCCTGTGTCGTGAACCCACGCGCGTCGGTGACAGACATCGACGCCGTGTTCAACGCGATCCAGGCGGCCCTCCGTCGCCGGATTGCGTCATGACCCGCACCGCGGCGGACCTGATCCGCGACCTCGAGGCCACTCGCGACGAAACGCTCGGCTTTTTCATGCTGGGCGAGGAGGAGCTGTCGCGTACTTACGGACCCGGGAAGTGGTCCGTTCGATTCCTCCTCCACCATCTCGCGGACGCGGAGACGGTCCTGTACGAGCGGATCCGACGGGTCATCGCCGAGCCTCCGCAGACGCTCATGGTGTTCGACCCGGATGCCTGGGCGAGAGAGCTCGACTACGCACGAATGCCGCTGGACATCTCGCGCGACATCTTCGCCTCGATTCGTCGCGGCGTCATCCGCCTGGCCGGCGACCACTACGAAACGCGCGGTCACCTGACGTTCGTGCACAGCACCATGGGCGTGAGGACGCTGCGAGAGGAGTTCGACAAGGTTGCCGCGCACAACGCCAAGCATCTCAGCCAGATCGGTGCGGCGCTCGTTCGCGAGGAAACCCGCTAAGCTCAGGACAACTGTGGCCTTTGAGAACCACGACCGCTGGGTACGCAGCGGCGCTTCGCGCCGCCGCAGTGCGCGGTTGTGGGCCCGATGGAGGAACGCCGATTCGGAGAGCCGCAGCCAACAGGCTGCACGACGTTCGTGTCGGGCTCGTTAGGTCCTGCAACACCAAGCGGTGCTTAGCTCGAGGCCCACGAACTAACGCGGCGACGCTACTGCTTTCCGTCCGGCTTGCGCACGGCGACGATCTCCGCGACGGCGCGGTCGCTCGCAACCGATGACGCGCCGAGGCCGCGAACCACACCGTCGATATCAGCGCCGGAGCGATTCTGGCTCATCTTCCATTTGCCCTCGACGCGCGTGATGGTCAGCTCGACACCCACAATCGCCTTGAACTGCTGCTCGACGTAGTCCGTGGGCGCGTCGCTCACATGCCACGGCTGCGGCCGCGCCGTCTCGTGCCGAGTGGTCAGCGACTCGACGAGGTCGCGGAGGATTGCCGGGTTCTCGATGAAGCGAAACGTCCCATACACGTGGACGGCCACGTAATTCCACGTCGGCACGACACGCCCGTGCTCCGCCTTCGCGGCGTACCACGTGGGCGTGATGTAGGCATCCGGTCCGGTGAAGATAACCAGCGCCTCGCCCCCGCCGCCCGAGGCACGGGCTAACCGGTGGTGCGGATTGGCACGCGCGAGGTGAGCGCGAAGGGTACCAAGCTCGCCGCGCGTGCGATCGACCAGCCAGGGGAGATGCGATGCGAACAGCTCGCCCGTCGGCGAGCTGGTGACGAGCGTCCCGAGCGGATGGGCGTCGATGAATTCGAAGATGACCTCGGGGCGGGGCTCGGCGTTCGAAGACGGGATGTACATGCGCGAAGAATATGCGATTACCGTCCTGCTCCGGCCGCTATGGGAACATTCGGGCGGGCTCCGGCAACGCGACCGTTACCCGACTCCCGCCGCTCGCCCACCTGCTGCCGCCACATCGCGTAGTACAGCCCCTTCGCCTCGATGAGGGCGTCATGCTGGCCCATCTCGGCAATCCGGCCGCGCTCGAGCACGTAGATGCGATCCGCGTGCATGACCGTCGACAGCCGGTGCGCGATCATCACCGTTATGACGTTGGCCGTCGACGACACGGCGCGCATCGTCCGGCCGATCTCCTCCTCTGTGAGCGAGTCGAGTGCCGAGGTCGCCTCATCGAACACGAGCAGGTGCGGCTTTCGAAGCAGCGCACGCGCGATCGAGAGCCGCTGCTTTTCGCCGCCCGAGATTTTCATCCCGCCCTCACCGATCACGGTGTCGAGCCCGCGATCGGCCCGCTCGAGCAGCCCGTGCGCCGCCGCGCGGCGCAGCACGTCGAGGCACTCGGCATCGGTCGCGTCAGGCTTCACGAACGTGAGGTTCTCACGGATCGATCCGGAGAAGAGCTGCGTGTCCTGGGTGACGAGACCGATGCGCTCGCGGAACTCGTCGAGGTCCACCTGCCTGCTGTCGACGCCGTTGTAGAGCACGTGGCCGTCTCTCGGCGCATACAGCCCAACGAGGAGCTTCACGAGCGTCGTCTTCCCCGAGCCGGACGGCCCGACGAAGGCAACCGTCTCGCCGCAATTCACCGTAAACGAGACATCCGCGAGCGCGGGAGTCGATGCCGTCTGATGGGTGAAGGTGACGTCGCGGAACTCGAGCACGCGCAGATCGTGCACCGTGACGGGCTTTGCCGGCTTCGGGTCCACGGGCGTGTCGAGGATCGTCTTGAAGTTCGCGAGCGACGCTTCGGTTTCGCGATAGATGTTGATGACGTTCCCGAGCTCCTGCAGCGGGCCGAAGATGAAGAACGAATAGATGAGCAGTGCGAAGAACTGGCCGACCGAGATCTCCTGCCGGAAGATCAGAAAGAGCATCAGGAACAGGATGGTTGTGCGCATGAAATTCACCGCCGTGCCCTGGATGAAGCTCAGCGACCGGAGGTAGCGCACCTTCTTGAGCTCGAGCTTGAGGATCTTTCCGGTCGTCGCGTTGAGGCGACCGACCTCCTGATCGGTGAGCCCAAGGCTCTTAACGAGCTCGATGTTCCTGAGCGATTCCGTCGTTGCGCCCGCGAGCGCCGTGGTCTCGGCCACGATGACCTTCTGCAGCGTCTTGATCTTGCGGCTCAGGACCGAGCTCAAGCCACCGAGGAGTGGGATCGTGAGCAGGAAGGCCGGCGCGATGGCCCAGTGGACCTTCGCCGCGTAGATGACGACGAACACCACACCCACGAGCGTCGTGAACAGCACGTTCACGAACGCGGTGATGAAGCGCTCGGAGTCTGAGCGTGCCTTCTGCAGCTTGCCTAACGTCTCACCGCTCCGCTGGTCCTCGAAGACCTGGTACGGCAGCGCGAGAGAATGGCGAATCCCGTCGGAGTAAAGCTGCGCGCCCAGTCGCTGCGTGATGACGTTGACGAAGTAATCCTGGAAGTTCTTCGCGACGCGTGACACGAACGCCACGCCAACCGCGGCGCCGAGGAGCAGCAGCACACCGCGGATGAACTGTCCGGTGGTGTACTGGTCGTAGCGCGTGGCGTAGCGGTCGATGATGTGGCGGAAGATCAGCGGGTCGAGCAGTGAGAAGACCTGGTTTATCGCCGCGAGCAGCAGCGCAACCAGGATGAGTGCTCGGTATTGCTTGAGGTAGCCGAAGAGTATCCGCATTTGAGCAAGCTACTCGCTAGGATGTCATCCCGAGCTTCTTGTCATCCCGAGCCGACAGGCGAGGGATCTTCATCGTCCCGGTAGAGGGCCCTCTATCGGAGCCTGAGGATCCTTCGGCTGACGCCTCAGGATGACAAGTGAAGCCTGACGGCTCGGGATGACAAAAGGGCTAACGACCTCCTCCCGTAGCGCGGTAAACCGCCACCAGCGCCGCCGCCGCCTCCGTGCGCCCCACCGCGAGACGGTCCTGAGCCTCCAGCATCGTGCGTTCGGCGTCGAGCACCGGCAGGAAGTCGGACGCGCCCTCCGTGAACCGCAGCCGGGCCAACTCGGCTGCGCGCTCGCTGGCCGCGGCGGCGTCCTCCAGGTGAGCCAGGCGCTCACGCGACTTCCGATACCGAATGCGTGACCGCTCCACCTCTTCCATCGATTCCAGCACCGCCTGGCGGTAGCGTGCCTTCGCCTCGGCCTGTACCGCCCGGGCGGCATCGGTGTTCGCGCGGACGCGACCGATGTCGAACGCCGGCCACGACAACACGGGGCCGATCGTGTACCGCGGCGTCCCCGTTTCGCCTAACGCATCGAATGAACTGCTCGTGTACCCGGCGCCACCGGCGATGGCGAGTCGCGGGAGATACTCGGCGCGCGCTGAGCGCACCTGCGCTGCGCTTGCATCGACCTGCTCCTCGGCGCTCCGCACATCGGGGCGACGGAGCGCAACCGAATCCGCGCGGCCCGCGGCCACAGAATCCGGGAGCGCGAGCGGCGTTGCAACTGCCGAAATGTCAACCGCGCCGGCGGCCGGCGGTTTCCCGGTGAGAACAATGAGCCGCTGCTGCGCCTCCTCGACTTGCGCCTCGAGCGCGGGAATGGCCGCCAACGTGGTGCTCAACTGCGTCTGGGCGCGGTCGACGTCGAGGGCCGTACCGCGCCCCGCGTCGAGCCGCTGCTGCGTGACATCGAGCGTGGCCCGCTGATTCTCCGCGTTGCGCCGAGCAACGCCGAGCCGATGCTCTGCGCCGCGCAGATCGAAGTACGTGCCGGCCACTTCCGCCGCGAGCCGAACGCGCACGTCGGCCAGATCTTCGTCACTTGCGGCCACGAGTGCGCCGCGTGCCTGCGCCGCGTTGCGAAGCCTTCCGAACACGTCGACGTCCCACGACATCCGGAGTCCTGCGTCCCACACCTCCTGCTCGGGAAGTCGGAGGCCGCTCGGGCTGCCGGGGACCGTTCCGCTTGCGAGGCGCTGGCGCGAGTAGCCACCCACCGCGGTCACCGCCGGCGTCAGGTCGAGCAGCGAGCTCGTTCGCGCGGCGCGGGCTCCGCTCACTCGCGCGCTCGCTGCCTCGATGTTCTGGTTCCCGCGAAGTGCCTCGCCGACCAGCCGCGTCAGCGTCGTGTCGCCTAACGCCGACCAGAAGTCGGCTGGGCTCCGCCCAGCCGCTGATGGACCCCTCTCTCGGGAGGACGGCGATTCCTCGCCTCCGCGGCCTGACGGCCGCTCCGCTCGGAATGACAGGGTGCTCTGCGCCGGCAGGGCGCTCGACGCGCCGATCATGAGCGCCGCCGCCCACGCGTGGATTCTCGATCTATACATCATGCCGCCACCTCGGGCACCAGGGCCCCGTGTACGAGCCGGGGGACCGGCATCTCGTTTGTCTTTACATCGATGATCTCTTCAGGCCGATGCTCGGCCGCGATGAGCGAGTAGAACACCGGCACCACCACGAGCGTGAACAGCGTGCCGAGTGTCATGCCCGTGACCAGCACCATCCCGATGCTGTTGCGCGCCTGCGACCCCGGGCCCGACACGAACACCAGCGGCAGGTGGCCGAACACGGTAGCGACCGACGTCATGAGGACTGGACGCAGGCGCGTGAGCGACGCCTCGCGCAGCGCCTCGAGCTTTGCGAGCCCGCGCTGCTGCAAGGTGTTCGCGAACTGCACGATCAGGATTCCGTTCTTCGCGATCAGCCCAACGAGCGTGATCAACCCGACCTGGGAGTAGATGTTGATCGTCGTCAGGTCGAGGAAGCTGAACACGAGCGCGCCGGAGATCGCGAGCGGCACCGAGCCAAGCAGCACGATGAGCGGGTCGCGGAAGCTCTGGAACTGCGCGCTCAGCACCAGGTAGATCAGCACAACGGCGAACGCGAGCGTGACCGTGAGTGCCGAGCCTTCCTTCCGGATCTGTCGCGACTCGCCGGCGTAATCGATGGTCATGCCGGGGATGGTGACGCCCGCCGCCGCCTGCTCGAGCACCCGCAGCCCCTCTTCCTTCGTGACGCCGGGTTTCACGCCGCCGAACACGCGTACCGCGTTCCGTTGCCCGAACCGGTTCAGCGTGCGCGGTGCGGTGCTCGACTCGATCCGCGTAAAGCTCGACACCGGCACGAGCTCGCCGCTCGGCGTCTTGATCTTGAGGTCAAGTAGCGGGGCGACCGTCGCACGGTTTTCGTCGCCGATCTGCGGAATCACCTTGTAGCTGCGGTCGTAGAAGTTGAAGCGGTTGACGTAAGCGCCACCTAACAATGTGCCGAGCTCCCGCCCGACGCTCGCCAGGTCGAGGCCGAGGTCCGCCACGCGCTCGCGATCGATCACGACGCGTGCCTCGGGTAGGTCGATCTTGAGGTCCGTGTCCACGTACAGGAACTTGCCGCTCTGCCAGCCCGCGCCAACCACCGCATTCACGGCGCCTAACAACTGCTCGGGTGGTGCGTCGCTCTGAATCACGAGCTCTACGTCGTACTGACCGGGAGTCGGCAGTGGCGGGTCGAGCCGCGGGAACACACGCAGCCCTGGCACCCGCGATACGGCGCCGTAGAGCTGTCCATACAGCTCCTGCGTCGAGTGAGCGCGCTGCTTCCAGTCCTTCGCGACCATGCCGCCGAACGCGCCCCACGGTGCGGTGAGCGACCACATGAACCGCGCCTCCGGGAAGGCTGTCACCTTCTTCACAACTTCCAGCGAAGCGCGGTTCGATGCCGCGAGCGACGCGTCGGGAGACGCCTGCATGAAGAGGCTGATGTGGCTCTGATCCTCGACCGGCGCGAGCTCGCTTCGAGAGAACGTGTACAACGGCCAGGCTGCGAGCGTAACGAGCGCCGCCGCCACCACGACGGCCCAGCGCATCTGCAGCGCACTATCGAGGAGCCTCGCATACCAGCCCCGGACCGCGTCGAATCCGCGGTTCACGAGTCTGGTCAGGCGTCCCTCCTGCCCATGCTCGTGCACGAAGCGCGAGCTCATCACGGGCGAGAGCGTCACGGCCACGATACCCGACAGCACAACGGCCGCCGCCAGTGTGATCGCGAACTCCAGGAACAACGAACCGGTCAGGCCACCCTGAAAGCCGATCGGCGCGTACACCGCGGCCAGTGTGATCGTCATGGCGATGATCGGGCCCACGAGTTCCCGCGCGCCGATGATTGCTGCCTTGACGCGCGTCTGACCCTCACGGACGTGCCGTTCGATGTTCTCCACCACGACGATCGCGTCGTCCACCACGAGCCCTACAGACAGCACGATCGCAAGGATCGTCAGCAGGTTCAGGCTGAAGCCGAACGCGTACATCACGATGGCCGAGCCCACGAGCGAGATCGGCATCGCTACCAGCGGCACGAGTGCCGTGCGGAGCGATCCCATGAAGAGGAACACCACGACTCCGACGATGAGCACCGTCTCCGTCAGCGTCTTCGTGATCTCCTTGAGCGCGTCCTCCATGAACACCGTCGCGTCATACGCGAGCTGCATGTCGATGTCCTTGGGGAGTGTCGGGCGGATGCGGTCCATCTCGGCGCGCAGTCGGTGTGCGACCTCGATCTCGTTCGTGCCGACCAGCGGCCATACGCCAAGGTAGACGGCTTCCTTCTCGCTGAACTTCGCCACCATGCTCGCCTCTTCGGCGCCGAGCTCGACCCGCGCGACGTCGCTCAGCCTGACGATGGCGCCACCGCGATCCGCGACGATGAGGTCCTTGAACTCGTCGACCGAACGAAGGTCGGTATTCGCGAGCAGGTTGATCTGAACAAGATCGCCCTTGGTCTGCCCGACGGCGGCGAGGTAGTTGTTCCGCCGGAGGGCAGCCTGTATGTCGCCCGGTGAAAGGTTGTACGACGCGAGCCGGTCGGGATCGATCCAGACGCGCATGGCGATCGGCCGCGCGCCCTCGAGGCTCACACGCTGGACGCCAGCGAGCGTCGCAAGCTGCGGCTGCAGCGTACGCGACAGCCAGTCGGTGATGGCCGGCGTGTCACGCTCATTCGATGAGAAGCTCAGGTAGAAGCTGGCGTACGGTCGATCTGCACGCTGCACTTCGACCGCCGGCGGCTCGGCCTCGCTCGGCAGCTCCGAGCGCACCTGCTGTAGTCGTGCGGACACTTCGGCCAGCGCCGCCGTGCTGCTGTGATTGAGCTTGAGATGAACCGTGATCGTGCTGACGCCGGCGCGGCTGGTCGATTCCAGGTAGTCCACGCCACTGATTGCAGATACTGCACGCTCTATCGGGGTCGTCAGGAATCCGCGAACGGTCTCGGCGCTCGCGCCGTAGTAGACCGTCGTGATGACGACCGACGAGCTCTCGATCTTGGGATACTGCTGCACCGGCAGCGTCGTCAGGGCGCGCCAACCTACGAGCACGAGCACGAGGTTGACCACCACGGCGAGGACCGGGTGCTTGATGAAGATGTCCGTGAAGCGGCGCATTGGAGTGATCTCCTTCGTCAGCGCGAGCTGAGGACGTTAGGCTTCCGAGCGGAGTCGCCGGTGACGGCCACGAGCGCCGACTCGCGAAGCTTGAACGATCCCGAGGCGGCAACGCGCTCGCCGGGCGCGATCCCATCGAGGATCACGACGTCGTCTCCGAGTGCGGGCCCGGCGGTGACTTTGCGGCCGAGCGCACGAGTCTTGCCGTCCTTGCCGGCGGCGAGCACGAACACGTGGTCGCCGTCGGGGCCTTTGCGGAGCGCGCTCGCCGGAACGACGACGGCCATGCGCTGCGGGCCCACGGGAACCTGAACACGAACCGAGGCGCCGGGAGCCGGGGCGAGGCGTGCGTCGTCAATGCGTGCGCGAATCATGGCGTTCCGCGTGCTGGGGTCGACGCGCGCGTCGATCGCGGTGATGCGCGCGGTGATCGGCGCGTCATCGCTCGCTCCGACGACCTGCACTGGCTGGCCGACCGCGAGCGTCGCGGCGACCGACTGGGCGACGTCGAAGTCCACGTTGGCCGCGGCGTCGACGCCCTGAAGCGTCGTGAGCTGCGTGCCGGTCTCAAGGAATTGACCCACGTGGACGTCGGCGATGCCGACGCGCGCGCGGAAGGGTGCGCGAATCGTCTTGCGGGCGATGATCGCCTTGGTGCGTGCGATCTGAGCGACGGCGACGTCGCGCTCGGCACGGGCGTTGTCGAGCTCCATCTGCGACGCGGCCTGGCGTTGGGCCATCCGTTCGGTACGGCCAAGGGACGTCTGCGCGAGTGCCGCCTGGGCTTCGAGGGCCTCGAGCTCTGCTTCCTCGACGGAGACGTCCAGTGCGACGAGGACGGTCCCTTCGTCGACGATCTGGCCGGGTGTGAGCCTAACGTGGCGAACGGTGCCGGCGATCTCGTTGCGCAACGAGATCGAGCGGAGGGCGAGGACGGTGCCGATGGCGGTCGCCGTTTGCTGGTGTGGCCGCTCGGTCGCAACAGCGGCGGTAACGGTCTCGGCGAGCTCGGGCTGGCTCGCGGCGGCTGCGCTCGCTTCGCGGGCGGCGCCAAACTTCCATCCGGCCAGGACCGCGAACACGCCGACCAGGGCGGCGAAGAGCAGCGCGGGCCGGATCCATCTGCGCGTGGGTGTGGAATCACTGCGGGACATTGGGACGCTAACCTCCGGCGCGCGGGCGCCTATAGTGCGATAGTTGTACAACCGTCAAACAGATGAACAAAACGACACCGCCTTGGGCGCGCTCTGCGCGCCCTACGCCGTCGTCAGGTGTCGGTCGACCCTCCGACGCGGCGGAGGAGCTCCGCCGTGTACGCCTGGAGCACGTCGGACCGAGCACGCACGGTCATGTACTGGCCCTCGCGTTCGGTCTCCACGAGTCCGGCTTGCACCAGCTCTTTCAGGTGATGCGAAATCGTCGCCTTGGACACCGGGAAGTCATCGCAAAGGGATTGGTTCGGACAGCCGCTATTCGCCCCGATCGCTTCGAGCATCGAGAAGCGACGCGGGTCGGAGAGCGCTTTGGCGATTCGCTCGAATTGCCCCGGAAGGAGGCGGACGGACGGACGCGACTTGGTAGGCACGGTTAGATAGTTATCGAACTATCTGACGTCCGTCAAGTGGCGCCGCCTGGCGAATCGGGTACGCTCACCGACAAGATGTGCGCATCGGCCCGCCATTGGCATGGGTCGGATTACCTGTGATGCCACCGTCGTTGGCCACCGAGGCGTACCCGTCTGGAGTCAGGAATGCAGCG
>Ga0075424_100005129_pt1 | contig 12478 bp, 11 predicted proteins | sample SoiMethybrSBSTD3_FD_75301 | JGI IMG/M metagenome (GOLD analysis project Ga0075424, IMG submission 75301) | Bulk soil microbial communities from a Populus tree surrounding site in Tennessee, USA - Soil MetaG P. TD hybrid SBSTD3 | ecosystem: Environmental > Terrestrial > Soil > Tree plantation... | reverse complement strand
GCAATGGGCTGCTCCGTCGCCTGCACGTCCTTCTCGCGCAGCTCGTAGCCGATGTTTTGAAGGTCACGCATACTTCGCGCCAGGTGGTCTATGCGCCACGAGGAGCGCGGCAGGCCAGATCGGTGGGGACGGAAGCGCGGAAGTAGCAGACCGCGCTGCGTCAATCAAGGCGAGTGTGTCCTGTGCTGATCTTGCTGGTCACTGGTCGTGCCGTTCGTGCTCGACTGTAGCAGTTGCGTGTAGCAACAGCGTCGAGGAAGCCCTCGGCAATAGGGAGGTCCCTATCAGGGCCGGACAGGTGGGATCTGGCGGATGGGGAGGGATTCGAACCCCCGGTGAGCGTGAACCCACGCCGGTTTTCAAGACCGGTGCCTTAAACCACTCGGCCACCCATCCCACTTAGCAATATCAAGCGTTTAGCATTCCAATCCCGCGGCACAAAGCCGGAATCGGTGCCGGACCACCGCCCACACCCATGATGGTTCGCGCGTGTGGAGCGTTTCAACGCGGCGGCCCCAAAGTCGTGTGTCATAAACAACTACATTGGCACCGTCGTCGTGTCCTGTCCTAACCGCCGGCTAATCGCAACCACGTTCGATTTTGCTGTTCAGACCGAAGGGATGCTGCTGATGTTGATCCGGCATGGGCCGCAATCTGTTTGTCAGCTGGTCTCTGCTGTAAGCTCAATGGCAAAAGCTCAACAGAATGTGGAGGACTGAGGCAAAATGCCGAAGCCAGCCCCCCCAGCCGACGTGACGGACGGGCTCTATACGGCCTTAGAAGACAACGGCCACATAACGTTCATCCTGGCTAAAGGAAAAAGACCAGTCGGGCATGTGAGCCTTTCGCCGGAGCATGCCAGCGAAATCGCAGCCAATGCACTGGTAGCTGCGCGCGAAGCCTTCGAACGGGCTCGAATGGGTCTGGTGCCTCGCTTAGCGCGTACAAAGCGTGATGCTCCCATGATCCAAGTCGATGGGCTTGCGGTAGGCCGTTGCACCATCCCCGATCATGGCGTGCTGGTCGTACGGGCAGGCATTGCGGAGCTTGGATTCGCGATCCCAAAACAGAAGCTGAGAGAGTTAGGGGAGGCGCTCGTTAAATGGAGTACCGCAGAGGACAATATCCCGCAGCAGAGTGCGGCGCAAAGCTCCCCGGACAAGGGCAAGGATTAGCGCCCGGGCAGCGGTGTCGGGTTTCCCTTTTGGACGATGACCGTCAACTCCAGCAGCCATTACTGGAGCGTGCGTACCGCCTGCACGTCTCCGAATGAACGGCCGCGACGCCCCTGAACCTGGCGCTTCACCGTTGTGCGTCGCTCAGCGTCGCGACAATTGAAACAGCTGATCGAATACTCCCGGTCGGATGTCAGCTTTCTGCATCAAGTGGGCAAACGTTCGCCCTCATAAGCCCCACCGCCTTCCGCCGGAGATGCTCTGTTGCTGCCATAGCCACGCTATGTCGCGCAGCTTTAGTTTCACACACGGGAACCAACCGATACCAAACCCGCGAGAACCAAACGCAGCTTGTTGTTTTGCCCCACGTCACGCTAGCCTTGCAGGGAACGGTGTCGGAGGGTGAACGTGCGCAGGTGCACCATTGGGTTGGCGGTGGTCGGGATTTTGCTGGCCTATCCTCCTGCCGGGTTCGCCCAGCAGTCTGAGGCACTGCGACGCCTGCGGCTCACTATCCACCAGGATATGACCACCTGCATCGCCTTTTTTCGGATCGTCAACAGGTGCCTCGCGAAGAATGCACAGTATGCAAAAGCCGCTGCTACCTATGCGAAGGCAAGGGATGATCTGCTCTACAAATCGATCCTCCTGGGCAAGCAACTCGGCATATCCGAGGAGGAGGCAAAATCCCGTCTTGGGGCGGCGACCGACGAGATGACCGAGCTGATGCAGAGCGATTGCGTTAACATGCCAACGTTGCTGGGCAGACACCTCGACAAGTGTACAGCCGTCGCTACGGACCCGCTCAACCCGCTCAAGCATAAGGAGCCGAAGTAGTCGAAGACCGGCCTCTCGGGGTGAGTCCATGACGCTGTCATGGCCCGCAAGTGAGCGCCCAGCACTGAGAATGCTGAGGGGCGCCACGCGGGCGCGAACGTCCTTGGCGATACAGCGGCTGCTCAGGGACTCCGCGGTCGGCGACTGCGATCTGGCGTCCTCTCAAGGGGCTCGCCCCAACGGCGCGTCCTCCAACAAGACCTGCGGCCACCGGCCGAGCCGCGTCTCACGCTTGTCAGTGCAAAAACCGCGCACGACTGCAAGCCCGCGAGCGCAACCGCTCGCCTGTGCGAAGTCAGGGTCGCCGAGCTCCGCCAAAAACACGCAGCCTACCGCGTGAGGCTAATAGCCTCCCGCACCGCCCTCCGTTGTGAAGGCGCGCTCTCGCCAACCGTTCTGCCCGTTCGACGGGGAAGTGGCCGCTTTCGGGGCAGCTTGACTCTGCTTTGCCCCAGCTGAGCGTTTTGGCGCATTAGTGCAGCGGCTCAAACAGGCACTATTGCCTTTGCATCGACTTTCACAGTTGCTCTGCCCCGCAGCCTCGTCCAGGGGAATGATAAGCCCAGCGAGGAGGGCCAAGGACATCATTGCAGCACGCACGTCTCCCTCCCTCAGTGTTGATGGGGGTGCCCAGGCAGCAGTCGGATTGTGACTTGTTCTTAGGTACGTCGACGACAAACGGCCACAATGATCGCGAGCGGGACTAAGCAATGTTGGCCTCCGCATGGACCAGATGGCCATCTGCCGCCGCTGCCACATTCGTACACCAGTGGAAAGAAAGTCGGCAAATCCCTATTGCGTGATCGGACTGCCCTGCAGCTTGGCTCTGGCTGGTCTCGGTGAAACGGTGTGCTAGGCCGTCGCCCGCCGCTATCGGCGAGCACGGTTTAACCCGGTACGGCCGAGCTCGCCCGTGGCCCGGCGACGGCAATCGACCTGCCTTCAGCGCTGCAACCGGGGATCTGATCGTTGCGAGCAACAGCCATAAAGGGTGAAATTGTTCACCGACTTGGTGCCCTGTGAAAAATGCCAGGGGAAAGCGAAGCGCCCGCGAGGCATCGTCGGGATAAATGGCCACTCGCCTGGGCGTGAAGGATCCGGCGCACGGAGCGTTAACTAACGTATCGGCCGCTGGAAACCCCCCAGGACCCTTCTAGGCCGCCAGCGGTCGCCGGCAGGTCTGGCTTGCCTAAGGCAGAGGTGGCAGCGGGGGTTGCATCGCGGCGCGATTCGGCCGCTTTACCGATGCCAACTCAGCCGCGCGATTTGCAAAATCCGCGCGGCCTTCCTACGTCGCAAGCATTCGGCGCGAGCAACCTCTCGTGCCCTCCCCGGCGGAGAGACCGCGATGACGAAATTGCAGGCGCAGGGCGTGCATCATATCACGTTCGTCGGTGCCAATCGGCAAAACTCGATCGACTTCTGGGAAGGTGTTCTGGGTATGCCGCTGGTTTTCGAGCAACCCAACCTCGATGCTCCCGAGCAGAACCATCTCTACTTCGATCCCGGCGATGGTCGACTAATCACCGTCTTCACCAGCGAAGGGTGGCAACCCGACGCCAGCCCCAATCCGACCCACGTCGGCAACGTGCATCATATCGCCTTCATGGTATCCCGCGCGACCTATACGCAGGCCGCTGCCCGCCTGCAGGAGCGTGGCTTTGCCAACTCCGGCGAGGTCGATCGAGGCTTCATGTATTCAATCTACTTTCGCGAACCGCTGGGGCAGCTCTTGGAGCTCGCCTGCTATAAGTTCGAGCCGCCAGCCGGAAAGTCCCACGCTGATGTGCTAAGGGAAGCACACAATATTCGCGTCGCACGCGGTGCCTACAACATCGCCGATGAACATCTTGCAGACGCGATTGAGCTGCTCGCCAGAAAGCCTGCGCCGGACGTCGCCGCGAAGCCTTAACTCCGACAGGAGATCCGCGCTCAACGTCCCCCCGATCGGAAAGGACATCCCATGAGCTGGCTACCTTCTCAGGATCCCAAGCCCGGCGATCCCTCGTCGTGTGACGCCATCGAGCATGTGATCGTGCCGAGGGCACGTGATCTCGGTGCCTTTGAGGTCCGCCGCGCCTTGCCGGCGGCGCAGAAGCAGATGGTGGGACCTTTTATCTTTTTCGATCAGATGGGGCCGGCCGAGTTCCTGATCGGCAAGGGTATCGATGTGCGACCGCATCCGCACATCGGTCTCGCCACAGTCACGTACCTGTTCGAGGGCGAGGTGTTCCATCGCGACAGCCTCGGCTCGGCGCTGGCCATCCGTCCCGGTGAGGTCAATCTCATGCAAGCGGGGCGCGGCATCGTGCATTCGGAGCGCGAGACCAGCCAAACCAATCTTGTCACGGGCGGACACGGCCTGGCGCACGTCAAAGGAGCGCCGCCGCAGACGCCGACCCGGCGGCTCTTCGGCATCCAAGCATGGGCGGCACTACCCAAAACTCATGAAGAGAGGCCGCCAGTCTTCGCCCACCACGGCACGACAGAGCTGCCGCGGATCAGCGCCGAAGGCAAGACCCTGCGCTTGGTGCTGGGTTCGGCCTATGGAGCGCGTTCCCCAGTCGAGTTTCCGCACGAGGCCCTGTTTGCCGAAGCCGTGCTGGCGCCGGGTGCTGTACTGCCGCTGGATCCTGATCACGATGAACGGGCCATCTACGTTGCCTCGGGTGAGATCGACATCGCCGGCACACCATTCGGCGAAGGGCGACTGCTAATCTTCAGGCCGGGTGACCGCATTTCCGTGCTGGCCCTTTCCCAGGCGCGGCTTGTGCTGCTGGGTGGCGATCCGATGGATGGCCCGCGTCACATCTGGTGGAACTTCGTGTCGTCGTCTAAGGAGCGCATCGAGCAGGCCAAGGCGGATTGGCGCGCGCGACGCTTCGCGCTGGTACCGGGCGATGAAAGGGAGTTCATCCCCCTGCCGGACTAAAGCTGCCGTCCGGAATTGGGCCATCGGTTGCATCGGATGGGTGAGGTTCTCGGCTGAGCCCTCGAGCAACGGTGGCTCCGGCCGCTTGCCGCTATCTCGCCGGTCCAGTCTCGATGGGAAGCGCGGGGTCCGCGCCCCACTCGGTCCAGGAGCCATCATAGACGGCCGCATCCGGGCGCCCGAGGATCGCAAGCGCGAGTGCGATGACACCGGCCGTGACGCCCGAACCACAGGACGCAACCACGGGCCGCTCGGGATCGACCTTGGCCGCTGCGAAGATTTGGCGGAGCTCGGAAGCCGGCTTCAAGGTCCCGTCGGCGTTGAGGAGGCTGGCAAAGGGCAGGCTTCGAGCGGTGGGAATATGACCCGAGCGCAGCCCGGCACGCGGCTCCGCAACGCTGCCCTCGAACCGCGCAGCGGCCCGGGCATCGACGATCTGGGCCGCAGGGTTGCCGATCAGCGCCTTAACTTCTGCCGCATCACGCACCAGCCCGGCGTTGAACACGGGTGTGAAGTGGCGAGGTGTCCGTTGCCGCGGCGGGCCGTCTTCCAGCGGGCGACCTTCCGCCCTCCATTTCTTGAGCCCGCCATTGAGGACGCGCACCTCCTCGTGCCCCATGGTCCGAAACATCCACCAGACGCGGGCCGCCGAGTAAAGACCCTCGCTGTCATAGACAACGATGTGCATGCCGTCGCCAATGCCCATCCTCTTCATGCGACTGGCAAACTTCGTGGGGGAGGGCAGCATGTGAGGCAGCGATGAGGCCTCATCGGCAATGTCGTTGATGTCAAAAAAGACAGCGCCGGGGATGTGAGCCTGCAGGAATTCCGCGCTGGCATTGCGCTTGGTCGCGGGCAAGTGCATCGAACCGTCGAGGATCACGAGATCGGGCGCCTGGAGGTGTGTGGCCAGCCAATCCGTCTCGACCAGCCATTTGTCTGCAGCCATGCGATTTCCTCTCCTAGTTCCGGCTCTGAACCAACCACCCTCGCTCGGGTCATGTCGGTAAGGCCTCGCCTGCCTCTGTGGGCCCTTATGCGAAGGCAACGCGGATGCGGCGGTTCAATTTGCCTTTTTTCTCAATCTTGCTGACCACGACCCGCCCGATTTCACCGGTCGCTCGAACATGCGTGCCGCCGCATGGCTGCAGGTCGATCGTACCATTCTCGCCGATGGCCACGAGCCGCACCCTTCCGCTACCCATTGGGGGTTTCACGGCCATCGTGCGCACCAGTTGCGGGTTTGCCTCGAGCTCGGCATCGCTGATCCAGCGCTCGGTCACGGCATGGTCGGCGGTGATCAGCTCGTTGAGCTGCGCGCTCAGGCGATCCTTGTCGACCGAAGATGCATCCTCGATGTCAAAATCGAGGCGGCCTTCCTCGGCACCGACTTGACCGCCTGTAACGGGATACTTCACCAGGGCGCATAGGAGATGCAAACAGGTGTGCATGCGCATGAGGCTCGAGCGCGTGGACCAGTCGAGTTTGGCCTGCACGCGTTCTCCCACTGCCGGTGGCCTTGCCCCTTCGGAAGGTACATGCACGATGGTGAGCTTGTCGGCGTCCCACACCGTGGTGGCGATCGGACAAGCGCTGCCACCCTTGATCTCGAGCACGCCACGGTCGCCGGGTTGGCCCCCGGCTGAGGCGTAAAAGACAGTGCGATCGAGAACGATGCCGCCCCGATCGTTGATGGCAAGCACGCGCGCGGCACAGTCGCGCGCATAGGCATCACTGCGATAGACTTGCTCGGTCATAGGCCCTTCCGCTCGTCATTACGCGCTCAGCATCATGCAAAAATTCCTAACACTCTCCTGCGGGCGATGAGCCCGGCATAACCCCGCCCGCGCCCGCGCCCCGCGCGACTCGCAGACGCGCTGAGCCGGCTTGCCAGCAAAAACCTGATTGGAAGCTGATCAGGCGGCGTCCTGAGACCATGGGCTCAGGCCTGCTGGGCTGCGACGAACATCTGCGGCAAGGCTGGGGGTGCGGAGGTGAGCCAATCGGGCACGGGCAGGTTTTTTGACTTGAGGAATGCCGGGTCGAACAGCTTCGACTGGTAGCGTGTACCGTAATCGCAAAGTAGCGTGACGATGATGCGACCCGGGCCAAGCTCCCTCGCCAGACGAATGGCCCCGGCGACATTGACACCCGTCGATCCACCCATGCACAGGCCTTCCTCTTCCAGCAGGCGGAAGCAGATCGGCACCGATTCCTCGTCGGGAATCAGGAAGGCATGATCGACGCGGGCGCCCTCGATGTTCTTGGTGACCCTGCCCTGGCCAATGCCCTCGGTAATGGAGGAACCCTCCGCCTTCAGCACGCCGGTCTTATAATAACTATAGAGCGCGGCGCCGGGCACGTCGGCGAGCGCAATCTGGATGCTCTGGCGCTTGGCCTTGAGGCCATCGGAAACACCGCCCAAGGTGCCACCCGATCCGACGGCGGATACAAAGCCATCGACCTTGCCATCGGTGTCGGCCCAGATCTCCTCGGCCGTCGTTTCGATGTGGGCACGCCGGTTAGCGGTGTTGTCCCATTGATTGGCCCAGATGGCGCCGTTGGGTTCGGTCTTTGCCAAGGAACGGGCGAGCCGCTCAGAATAGTGCACGTAACTGTTCGGATCCTTGTAGGGTCGCGCCGGCACCTCCACGAGCTGGGCACCTAACAGGCGCAGGGCGTCTTTTTTCTCGCGGCTCTGCGTCTCCGGAATAACAATGACCGTGCGAAAACCCAACGCATTGCCGATCACGGTCAGGCCGATGCCGGTGTTGCCCGCGGTGCCCTCAACCACCGTGCCGCCGGGTCTGAGCTCGCCGCGGCGCATGGCATCTTGAATGATATAGAGGGCCGCGCGGTCCTTCACGGACTGGCCGGGGTTCATGAATTCCGCCTTGCCCAGGATGGTACATCCCGTCTCCTCAGAGGCTCGCTTTAGCTTGATGAGGGGCGTACGGCCGACCGCCGCGGCCACACCGTTGGCGAAGTGCAAGGGCCCGACCTCCTGCTTGCAGTCCTGGGTGGAAACTCACCCTAAAGATGGGTATTCGGCCCCGCAAGCGTCACCCCCACCGGGGCAAGGCTCGCGGCTCTTTCGCGACGGGACCAGCAGGCAAGCGCGAGCACATTCGACGGCACGTCGGGGCCTGCCATGGATCCGTTCGGGTCGTACGCAGCTCGAACCGGTGGCGGTGGTTGCGGTGGTGATACACCGCGTCCCCAAACGATACACCCGTTCATCGCCGCTTAGTCGCCATTAACCGCGCGCCCCACATGTTCGTCGCGATTGGGTCAGCTCCACTGACCTCGTTGCGCACGAAAATTCCACAAAGGGACCTGATATGAGCATGAACCGTCTGGTTTTGGCCGTAGCCACGCTTGCCGTGACCCCGATCGCTACCCCAGCCTATGCCGCCGATCTCAACGGTCCTCCATCCATCAAAGATGCCCCGGTCTATCGGCGCGCTGCGGGTCCCTGCTATTTTCGCGGCGACATTGGCTATTCCTGGTCCAGCGATCCGCAAACGACCTTCACGCAAACGGATGTCGCGGGCGTCTTCATCACCAACGCTGTCGGCAGCGGCATCGACAATAGCTGGTTGGCCGGCGGGGCTTTGGCTGCGGTTCGGGGCCGCGCGGCATTCGTGGCGAAGTGATGTTCGATTGGCGGGCCGACCGGGACGTGCAAGGCGTGCTTGCCGCACCCTTGGGGGTAGCCTCAACACCAGCATTCAAACCTCCACCATTATGTTCAACGCCTACTATGACCTCGGCCATTGGGGGAGCTTCGTTCCCTACGTCGGGGCCGGTGTTGGGGTCGCGCGCAACGAGAGGATGGCGTGGCGTTCTCGACCTCGCCCAATATCCAAGCGGGAGGTGATACCTGGGCGTTGGCCTGGTCCTTAATGGCCGGGGCCGGCTTCCAGCTGAGCGAACGGGTGATCCTGGACCTCGGCTACCGCTTCATCGACATGGGCAAGGCCCAGTCCGGGACATCCGACAGTTCCGGTTTTACGAATAACCCGCCCGTGCGCGTGGACGACCTGACCGCCCACGAGCTCAAGGTGGGCCTGCGCTTCCACTTCGGCGGCTGAGCCCGCTGGTCGGGGGGATGCCGCTCCCGGGCCCGGCCGCGCGGCCGGGGCCTTGTGCCGGCTGCGGCCGGTCCAATTCGCCTTGATTTGAGCGGACCGCCCCCGATATATGTGCCCCCAACGCTCTAGCGGCGCCGCGCGCGCCCGCGAGGCGGGGTTTGCCGGACAATTTAGCCGTTTTCCGGTGGCTCAGGCTGTCGGCCAAAGCCGGCGGGCGGACGGTGGCAGGCGGGCGTGGCGGAATTGGTAGACGCGCTGGATTTAGGTTCCAGTGACGCAAGTCGTGGGGGTTCGAGTCCCTCCGTCCGCACCAGGCCATTTCGCCGCGACGGAAAGAGTTCAGTCGGCTGCCGCGGGCGCCTCGCCCAAGGTGGCCAGAAGTGAGGCCAGGATCAAAGACATGCAGGTGACCGAAACGCTTGCCGACGGCTTGAAGCGTGAGCTCAAGGTGGTGATCGGCCAAGGCGAGTTAGGCGACCGCTTCGCGGTACGGCTTGGCGAAGTGAAAGACACCGTGCAGCTCAAAGGCTTTCGCAAGGGCAAGGTTCCCACCGCCCATCTCAAGAAGCTCTATGGTCGCTCCCTCATGGCCGAGGTCCTGCAGACCATGATCGACGAGACCAGTCGCCAGGCGATCTCCGAGCGCAACGAGCGCCCAGCGCAGCAGCCCAGCATCAACCTGACCGAGGACAAGGAAGAAATCGAACGCGTGCTGACCGGTCAGAGCGATCTCGCCTTCACCATGTCCTATGAGACCCTGCCCAAGATCACCGTTACCGACCTCAGCGCGCTCAAACTGGAGCGACCGGTGGCCGATGTCGCCGATGAAGCCATCGATCGGGCGATCAACCAGCTCGTCGATCGCGCCGTCCGTTACGAGGTCGAGGCCGACCGCAACGCGGGTGATGCCGACCGCGTGACGATCGATTTCGTCGGCAGCATCGACGGGCAGGAATTCGAGGGCGGCAAGGGCGAGGGCGTCGAGCTGGTGATCGGCCAATCCAACTTTATCCCTGGCTTCGTCGAAGGTATTGCCGGTGCCAAGGCCGGCGAGGAGCGCACGGTCAACGCCAAATTCCCGGATCCCTATCCTGAGCCGTCACTGGCCGGAAAAGATGCGGTTTTTGCCGTCAAAGTGAAGGAGGTGGCAAAGCCCATCAGACCCAGCCTGGATGACGAGTTTGCCAAGACGCTGGGCGCTAGCGATCTTGCCAACCTGCGTGAGCTCGTCGCCGCCCGCATCGCTGCAGAATACGCCTCCTACTCGCGGGCGCGCTTGAAGCGACAGGTCCTGGACGAGCTCGAGAAGGCCCACGATTTCGTGCTGCCGGAATCGCTGGTCAGCGGCGAGTTCGAGATCATTTGGCGCCAGCTCACGCGCAACCTCGAGACCTCCAAGCGCAGCTTCGCGGACGAGGGAAGCTCTGAGGAGGAGATGCGCGCCCAATACCGCAAAATCGCCGAGCGGCGCGTGCGTCTCGGCTTGGTGATTGGCGAAATTGGCGAAACCAACAAGCTGCACGTAACCCAGGACGAGACGCGCGCGGCACTGATGGAACAAGCGCGCCGCTACCCCGGTCAGGAACGGCATGTTTACGACTACTATCAGAAGAACCCGAACGCGCTCGTCGAGCTACGGGCTCCCATTTTCGAAGACAAAGTCGTCGACTTGATCGTGTCACAGGCCAATCCGGTCGAGAAGAAGGTGGCCCCAGCGGAGCTCTTGCAGGCCGAGGCGCCGGACCCGTTTACTGAGCATGCCCTCCACGATCATGCCCACCCCGCCCACGAGCACGGCGAGCACCACCACCATGATCATGATCATGCCCACGATCATGCCCACGATCACGACCATCCCCATGCTCACGACCACGACCATGCGCACGAGCACCCCGGTCATCAGCATGGCCACGCGCACGATCACGACCGCAAGGAGACCTGAGCCCGCTTGAAGTCGGTGCGGGGCTACCCCACACTTTCTCAAGCGACCCCGAAATGAAAGTCCCTCGAGCGATAGAGACCAGCATGTCCGATCCGATTTCGACCTACACTGGTACGTTCTGGCCCATGGTCGTCGAGCAGACGAACAGGGGCGAGCGCGGCTATGATCTACCCTCTCGACTCCTGAAAGAGCGCATCATTTTCGTCACGGGACCGGTCGAGGATCACATGGCCTCCTCGATCTGCATGCAGCTGCTCTATTGTGAATCGGAGAACCCGAAAAAAGAGATCTCCATGTACATCAATTCCCCTGGCGGGGTGGTGACCGCCGGGATGGCGATTTACGACACCATGCAGTTCATCCGGCCGCCGATTGCCACCCTGTGCATCGGCCAGGCGGCCTCGATGGGGTCCTTGCTGCTGTGTGCGGGGACCCAAGGCATGCGCTACGCCTTGCCCAATGCCCGCGTAATGGTGCATCAGCCCTCCGGCGGCTTCTCGGGCCAGGCCAGCGATATTGAACGCCACGCCGAAGATATCATCAAGATGAAGCGCCGCCTGAACGAGGTATATGTCAAGCACACAAAGAAAAGCTATGAGGTCATTGAAAAGACCTTGGATCGCGACTACTTCATGACAGCTGAACAGGCAAAAGAGTTCGGCCTGATTGACAAGGTGATTAAAGACCGCGATGAGGCTGACGGTATGCTTGCTAGCACAAAACAGATCCAGGGCTAGCCCGGCTCGGCCAAATTGGCATCTTGTTTGCTGCCTGCCGCACTGTCCCAGCTTGGTGCTCGCTGTGGCAGGACGGGTAGCCATGCGGGAACGTTGGGCGGAGTTGTTAATCCAATCTTGATCTGGGCGCCGCTAGCATGCTCAGATTGGGCCTAAGATTCCTGCCGGGCAGCGGCTGCCCTCTGGGCTGCCGGCGCCCGGGAGCTGGCTGGCTCGGCCAGGATTGACGCGTTGGTTGCCCGAAGGGGTTGAAGGAACGGGATGGCTCAAGAAAAGAATACCCTCTACTGCTCTTTTTGCGGGAAGAGCCAGCACGAGGTTCGCAAGTTGATTGCGGGGCCGACGGTGTTCATCTGCGATGAATGCGTCGAGCTTTGCATGGACATCATCCGCGAAGAGAACAAAAACACGCTCGTCAAGTCGCGCGACGGGGTCCCGAGCCCGACCGAAATCTGCTCCGTTTTGGACAGTTATGTGATCGGCCAAGACCACGCCAAACGCGTGCTCTCCGTGGCGGTGCACAATCATTACAAGCGGCTCAACCACGCGGCCAAGAACAACGACGTCGAGCTTGCCAAGTCCAACATCCTGCTGGTGGGCCCGACGGGCTGCGGCAAGACCCTCCTGGCCCAGACGCTGGCGCGCATCCTGGACGTCCCCTTCACGATGGCCGATGCCACCACCTTGACCGAGGCGGGTTACGTCGGCGAGGACGTCGAGAACATCATTTTGAAGCTGCTGCAGAACGCCGATTACAATGT
>Ga0075424_100005127_pt1 | contig 12480 bp, 8 predicted proteins | sample SoiMethybrSBSTD3_FD_75301 | JGI IMG/M metagenome (GOLD analysis project Ga0075424, IMG submission 75301) | Bulk soil microbial communities from a Populus tree surrounding site in Tennessee, USA - Soil MetaG P. TD hybrid SBSTD3 | ecosystem: Environmental > Terrestrial > Soil > Tree plantation... | reverse complement strand
GGGTTCTGGAAGTTGTCGATGGTGTAGATGAGCTTGCAGCGCGTGCCCTCGCGGCGGAGGCTCTCGAGCTGGCGCCGCGCCACGCCGGTCACCAGACCCTCGTCGTCCACCGGGACATCGAGGACGCGCGCGCCGTGGCGGCGGATGGTGTTCAGCGTGCCCGAGAAGGTCGGCGCCTCGGACAGGATCGCGTCGCCCACGTCGACGAAGGCGCTGAAGGCGAGCGACAGCGCGTGGCCCGAGCCGTTGGAGATGATGATGTTCTCCGGGCCGACGCGGAGGCCCTCGAAGAGCCCGTACTTGTGGCACACCAGCTCCCGCAGGCCCTTGTACCCCTGCGCCTCGCCGTAGGTGAGGGCCTGGGCGCCCTCCGCGTTGATCATGGCGGCGGTGGCCGCAACGATGCCCTCGTAGGGGAACGACGCGGGATCGGGGTAGCCGCCCCCGAAGTCGTAGAGCGCGCTCTGCACGGGTCGGGCGGGCTGGGCGGCGGCCCCGGTGCCGATGCGGGCGCGAGTGGACAGGAGATCGTGGAAGCGGGGCATCGAGGGGGACGAGGCGGTCGCCGAAGGGGTCATGAGTCGAGCATAGCGGGCGCCGGCCCGTCAGGTCAACGGAGCGCGGCGCGCGCCGCGAGCACTTTTGCGCGGACCAGGTCGATGTGCAGGCGCAAGTGGAAGTGTGACTCCGCGTGCGCGGGCGGAATGGGCAGGAGCCTCACCTGGTGCTCGATGTGATCGAGGGCCGTCATGAGCCGGTCGAGCTCCTCCGCCGGCTGCGGCGTGCACAAGGCGACGTCGGTGTCGTGGACTTGGCGATACCAGCGGTAGATCTTGCGGCGCGTCCGCCAGCGGAACGTGGGCGGGAGGATCTTGAACAGGGGGAAAAGGAGCGCGATCAGCGGCAGCAGCATGATCTTCATGCGGTCCACCAGCGTCGCCGCCCAGAACGGCAGATAGCGGGCGAGGAAGGGCGGGCCGCTCTGGTGGAAGCGCAGCGCCTCGGGGCTCAGGGGGAAGTCGGTGAAGTCGGGCGAAGGGAACTGGCGCGGGCGCTCGAACACGCCCGCCCGGCCGTGAATCTTCGCCGCCGCCACCAGGAGCAGATCGCTCAGCGCGGGATGGAAGTCCGGCCGCACCACCAGGCTCGCGGTGGGGGAGAGGAGCACGATCTCCTGGCGGGGAATGTCACGATCGAGGCTGAGCGAACCCTCGGGCAGGGTGAGTCGGGAGAGGAAGGGGAAGAGGCGCGTGTAAGCGTCGGCCCGCGCGAAACTCATCAGCACGACGTCGTGCACCGTCACCGCCTCCCGCACCGTCGCCGACTCCGGCGAGGCCACGAACACCGCGGCGTCGATCTCCCCCGCGCGCAGGGAGCGCACGGCATCGAGGCCGGTCAACGGGACCAACGTGGCCGCCGGCGTGGTGACGCCGTTGGCCCGCAGGAGCAAGTCCACGAGGGCGCGGGTCCCGCTTCCCTCCGGGCCGACCGCGATCCGGCGCCCGCGAAGGCTGCGGAGGTCCTCGACGTTGGTCACGCCGCGCGCGAAGACCCAGAGCGGCTCGAAGTAGAGACTCCCGAGCGAGGCGAGGTCCGAGTCGGCGGAGGCCCCGACCCCGCCCTGCACGAAGGCGACGTCCACCCCCGCGCTCGGTTCGGAGAGGAGCCGGACGTTCTCCACCGCGCCGGAGCTGGGGCGCAGGGTCACCCGGATGCCCGCGCGCGCCAGCTCCGCCTGGTAGCGCAGGCCGAACTGATGGTAGGCGCCGTCGGAGCGGCCGGTCGCCATCACGATGTGGCGCGGCGGCGCGGGCTTGATGAACATGATCGCGACGGTGAAGGCGATCGCGGTCAACAGTACGGCGGGGCCGAACACGAGCAGATACTCGCGCACCCGCCAGCGCCCCCAGTTCAACCCCCGGAGCATCGTATCGCCTCAGCGCGCAGGCGTCCGCTTCAGGATGTCACGGATCTCCATGAGGAGCTTCTCCTGGGCGGTGGGCGCGGGGGGCGTTGCCGCGGGCGGCGGGGTGCGGCGCATCTCGTTGATGCCCTTCACGAGCATGAAGGTCGCCACCGCTACGCCCAGGAAGGTGACGATCGTGTTGATGAAGACGCCGTAGGCGAGCACCACCGCGCCCGCGTCGCGCGCGGCCTTCACCGTCGCGTAGGTCTCCCCCTTGGGATTGCGGAGCAAGACGAAGAGATTGCTGAAGTCGGGTGCGCCGACCGCTGCCGCGATGAGCGGCATGAAGACGTTGTCGACGAGGGATTGCACCACCGCGCCGAAGGCGGCGCCGATGATGATGCCCACCGCCATGTCCACCATGTTCCCCTTGATCGCGAACTCGCGGAATTCCTTCAGCATGAGTCACCTCCGGGTATGGATGGTCGCCGCCGCTATGCTACTGCATGTTGACCGGGTACGACCACTCGGATACCCTTCCCCCATGCTCACGCCCGCCGCGTCGCTCGCTCGCGTCGTCTCGCTCGTCGTCTCGTGTGTCGCGCTCGCGCTGCTCGTGAGCGGCTGCCCGAAGCGACCCGTGGTGCCGATGGTGCAAGCGCCTCCGCCTACGATCGCCGCGCCCGCGCCGTCGCCCGCGCCGACACCGGCCCCGGTCCCCGCTCCCGCCGCCCCCGCCCCGGCGCCCGCCCCGACACCCGCCGCCCCTGCGCCGCCGGCCACGGCGTCCGCGCCGGCCGCGCCGGCGCGTGACTACCGCCCGAACCGCGCGCTCAAGGACGTCCACTTCGACTTCGACCACTCGACTGTCCGTTCCCGCGACGCGCGAATCCTGGACGCGAGCGTCGAATGGCTGAAGGCGAACCCCAACCAGCTGCTGCTCATCGAAGGACACTGCGACGACCGCGGCACCAGCGAGTACAACATGGCGCTGGGTGAGCGCCGCGCGCGCGCCGCCTCCGAGTACCTGGGCGCCAAGGGCATCGACCGGGCGCGCATCCTGCTCATCTCGTACGGGAAGGAGCGACCCCAGTGCGAGGAGATGACTGACACATGTCGCGCGTCCAACCGCCGGGCCGCCTTCCTCGTGAAGGAGAAGTAGGGGCGGGGTGACCTGCCCGCGCTGCCGCACCGACAATCGCGAGGGCAGCCGGTTTTGCTCCGCGTGCGGAGCCGCGCTCGACGCGGCCTGCCCGGCGTGCGGCTTTGCCGTCGAGCCGGGCAGTCGCTTCTGCGGGGGCTGCGGGCGCCCCCTCGGCGCTGCCCCCGGCGTGTCCGCGCGGCTGACCTCGCCCGACGCCTACACCCCCCGCCACATCGCCGAGCGCATCCGCACCACGCGCCCGGCGGTGGAGGGCGAGCGCAAGCAGGTCACGGTGCTCTTCGCCGACATGAAGGGCTCGCTGGAGCTCCTCGCCGACCGGGACCCCGAGGAGGCGCGCGCGCTCCTCGATCCGGTGCTGGAGCTCATGATGGAGGCGGTGCACCGGTACGAAGGCACCGTGAACCAGGTGCTGGGCGACGGCATCATGGCGATCTTCGGCGCGCCGATCGCCCACGAGAACCACGCGGTGCGCGCCGCCTACGCGGCCTTACGCATGCAGGACGGCGTGGCCCGCATGGCGGCGACGCTGCGGCGCTCCCACGGGGTCGACGTGCAGATCCGCGTGGGGCTCAACTCCGGCGAGGTCGTGGTGCGCTCCATCGGCAACGATCTGCACATGGACTACACCGCGGTCGGGCAGACCACCCACCTTGCGGCGCGCATGGAAAAGCTCGCGCGGCCCGGGACCATCCTCGTCAGCGGGGAGACGCATCGCCTCACCCAGGGCTATCTCACGGCGCGGCCGCTTGGCCCGGTGCCGGTGCCGGGCCTTCCCGAGCCGGTGGAGGTGTTCGAGGCGACCGGCGCCGGGCCGGCGCGCTCGCGGCTTCAGGCGGCGGCGGTGCGGGGGCTCACGCGCTTCGTGGGGCGCGACGCGGAGCTCGCTTCGCTCGAGCATGCCCTTGCGCGGGCGCGCGCGGGCCGCGGCGGGCTGGTGGCGCTCGTGGGCGAGCCCGGCGTCGGCAAGTCGCGGCTCGTTCGCGAGATCAGCCAGACCCCCCGCGCGCGGGACTGGACAGTGCTCGAAGGCCGGCCGGTCGTCTACCGGAAGTCCACCGCGTGGATCCCGGTGCTGGAGATGCTGCGCGCCTACTTCCACCTCGAGCCCGACGACGAGCCGGCGGCCGCGCGCGACAAGGTCACCGCGCGGCTGGCCGCCCTCGACCCCACGCTCACCGCGATGCGCTCGCCCCTCCTGGCCCTGCTGGAGCTGCCCGTCGCGGATCCGCCGTGGGAGGCGATGGAGCCGCCGCAGCGCCGCCGTCACATCCTGGAGGCGCTCAAGAGCCTGCTCCTCCTCGAGTCGCGGCGCGGGCCGCTGCTGCTGGTCTTCGAGGACCTCCACCGCGTGGACGAGGAAACGCAGGCCTTCCTCGACGGCCTCGTGGACCGGCTCGCGGATGCGCGCTTGCTCGTGCTCGTGACGTACCGGCCGGAGTACCAGCACGGATGGACGAACAAGCCCGGCTACACGCAGCTTCGCCTCGACCCCCTGGGCGAGGCCCCCGCCCGCCAACTCGTGGACGTCCTGCTCGGCCCGGACCCGAGCCTCGATCCCCTCCGCGCGCTCCTCATCGAGCGCACCGAGGGCAATCCCCTCTTCCTCGAGGAGAGCGTACGTGCCCTCGCGGAGACCGAGGTGCTCGCGGGCGAGCGGGGGGCCTACCGGCTCCCTGGCCCCCTGACCGCGGTGCCCCCGCCCACCTCCGTGCACGCCGTGCTCGCCGCGCGCATCGATCGGCTCGACCCCACGGCCAAGCACCTCCTGCAGTGCGCCGCAGTGGTAGGGCGGGACGTGCCGTTCGCGGTGCTGCAGGCGGTGGCCGATCTGTCCCCCGACGTGCTGGGCCTCGGGCTCGCGCGGCTGCAGACCGCGGAGTTCCTGCACGAGACCCGGCTCTTCCCGGAGCGCGAGCACACCTTCAAGCACGCCCTGATCCAGGAGGTCGCGTACGCGAGCCTGCTCCACGACAACCGGCGCGCGCTCCATGCGCGGATCGTGGAGGCGATCGAGGGGCAGTACGCGGGACGGACGGTGGAGCAGGTCGAGCGGCTGGGGCACCACGCGCTGCGGGGCGGCCTGGACGATCGCGCGGTGACGTACCTCCGCCAGGCCGGCCTGAAGGCGGCCACGCGCTCGGCGCACCGTGACGCCGTCACGTTCTTCGAGCAGGCCATCGAGACGGTGGACCGGCAGCCGCCCACGCCCGAGCGCCTCGCCCTCGGGGTGGACCTGCGGTTCGAGGCGCGCGCCTCGCTCGCCGCCCTGGGCGACTTCGCGCGCAACCTGGAGCACCTGTGCCGCGCCCAGGCCCTCGCGGAGTCGGCCGGCGACGAGTGGCGTCTCGGCTGGACCTCCGCGTATCTCGCGCAGTCCCACTACACGCTGGGCGATCAGGCGGCGGCCATCGTGGCGGCCACGCGGGCGCGCGACATCGCCGAGCGGCTGGGCGACCGGCCCATGCGCGTCGTCGCCATCGCGGGGCTCGGACAGGCGTACCACGTCCTCGGCGAGTACTCGCGCTCGCGCGCCTTGTTCGAGGACGCGCTCGGAGATCTCGAGGGCGAGCTCGCGCGCGAGCGCTTCGGGATGGCCGGCCTGGTTTCGGTGGCGACCCGCGTCTGGCTCGTCAACAGCCTCGTGGGCATGGGTGACTTCGAGGCCGCCGTCGCGCGCGCCCGCGAGGCCATGCGGCTGGCCGAGCCGACCGATCATCCCTGGAGCGTGGCCGCCGCGCACGTCGCCCTGGGCTTCGCCCATCTCACGCGGGGCGATCTCGAAGCGGCGCGGTCCGTGCTCGAGCGGGGGCTGGGGCGGGCGCGGGATCTCAACATCACCGCATGGCTGCCGATGCTCTCGTGCCAGCTCGGCCTCGTCTACGCGCGCCAGGGCCGCGTGGCGGAGGGCCTCACGCTCCTCGAGGACGGCGTGCAGCGCGCGGTCGCGCTGGCGATCCGGAGCCGCCACGCCCTCCGCCTGGCGTGGCTGGCCGAGGCGCTGCTGCGCGCGGGACGCCTCGAGGAGGCGCGCGACGCCGCGCTGCGCGCCCTTGACGCCGCGCGGACGCACGGGGAGCGCGGCTACGAGGGCTGGGCCCTCCGGATGCTCGGCGAAGTGGCGCTGGCCGCGGGCGAGACGACCACCGCGGTCGAGTACTACCGGGCCGCCCTGGACGTCGCGGACCGCCTGGGCATGCGCGCGCTGGACGCGCACACCTGGCGCGGGATGGGGCGCGCGGCCGCCGCCGCGGGGGACGCGACGGCGGCGGAGGCCATGGCCGCGCGCGCCGATCGCCGCTTCGCCAATCTGCGCATCGCGCCGCCGCCGGCGTAGCTAGAGGTCGCTACCGGAGTAGGAGAGGTTGAAGGACTTGTTGCAGAGTGGGAAGTCCGGAACGATGTTCTCGAGCACGGCGAGCTCCAGGGCCGGCCAGTTCCGGAAGGACGGGTCCACCAGTTTCACGCGGCGCAATCGTTCCGGCCCCGCGGCCAGCACCCAGTACCAGACCGGGCCTCGCCACGCTTCCACGCAGGTCACCACGTCGCCACCCGCCGGCAGCGGGGGGAGGAGGACGCGGGGCGCGCCTGCGGGGGCTCGCTGCGCAGCGGCGGTGATGAGCCGCACCGACTCGCGCACCTCGTCGACCCTGACCATGGTGCGCGCCCACACGTCGCCTTGCGCGTACACCGCAGGCGTCACTTCGAGCTCGCGGTAGGCCGCAAACGGCGCGTCGCGCCGGAGGTCGGCGTCGATGCCGCTGGCGCGTGCGACGAGTCCCACCACGCCCATCTCGCGGGCGGTCTTGGTGGTCAGGCGGCCCGTACCCTGCAGTCGCTCCAGGACCATCGTGTTGTCGAGGCAGATCCGCACGATCGTGTGAAAGTCCGCCGCGACGCGATTCACCGTGTCCGCCACCTCGTCGAGGGGCGCGTCGACGGCGGGGCCGGCGATGCCGCCGGGCACCATCGCGCCCCGGAGCAAGCGATGGCCGGTGATCCGGGCATTCAGGCGCAGGAGCTCCTCCCGCAACCGGAAGCAGTGCGCATGGCCCCATGCGAAGCCGGTGTCGTTCACGATCATGCCCACGTCCCCGACATGATTGTAGAGTCGCTCCAGCTCGAGCAGGATGACGCGGAGCCACGCCGCGCGGGGCGGGACGGCGGCGCCGGTGAGCCGTTCGAGAGCTTCACAGTACGCGAGCGCGTGCGCCACGCTCTCGTCCCCCGACACGCGCTCCGCCAGCTCCGGCGTCCGCGAGAGTGGCAGCGTCTCGAAGAGCTTTTCCGTGCCCTTGTGGACAAAGCCGAGGCGTGTCTCCAGGCTGACGATATCTTCCCCGGCCACGCTGAACCGGAAGTGGCCCGGCTCGATGATGCCGGCATGGACCGGCCCCACCGTGATCTCGAACACGCCGGGCCCTTCCACCCGTCGGAACGGAAACGGTTGGCCGGCGTCGACGAAGTCGCGTCGCGGCACGGCGTCGCGGCGCAGCGGGTAATAGCCCTCTGGCCAGAACTGGTGGAGCGCGAGCCGTCTAAGCTCGGGGTGACCGAGGGGCACCAGGCCCAGGAGATCATGAATCTCGCGTTCGAAGCGGCTCGCTGGGAAGGATCGGGTGGCGAGCGAGGGGAACTGCGGAGCATCCACAGGCACCGAGGCGAGCACGACCACTGGATGGCGTGGCGGCGCCGCCGCGAACACGTAGGTCAGCGTGAAGTCGCCGGTCTCGGGCCGGGTATCCGTGGCGGCGAGGAGCTCCAGCGAGAGTCCCTGCACGCCCAGCCGATCGGCCAGCGCGGGAATCTCCCAGCGCGGCACGCGACACCGCAGGGACCCGTCCGCCCGCACCGCCGCGTCCTCGCCGCCGGCGGCCCTGAGCAGGGCGGCGAGCGCGGCGGCCGAGACGGTGCTCACCTAGCCGCCCAGCACCGCGGCGGCGCGGGCGAGCGCGGTGGCGAGCCCCGGCGGCCACGCCATGCCAGTGAGCAGCAGTAGCCCGAGCCCCACCGCGACCGGCGCCGCACCGGCCCAGCTCGGTGCCTCGCGGCGCGCGGCGGGCGGGCCCGGCTCGTACGCCATGTGATGGAGCGCACGCAGCATGCCGGCGAACGCCATCAGGAGCAGGACCAGGGCCAGCGCCGAGGCGAGCCACCACCCGCCTCGGAACCCCGCGCCCAGGATCATCAGCTCGCTCACGAAGAGTCCGAAGGGGGGCAGTCCCAGAAGGGCCAGCAGGGCGAGGGCAAACCCGCGCCCCGTCACGGGCATGGCACGAACGAGACCGCGCACCGGGAGGATATCGGCCGTGCCGAACGCGTCGCGAATCCTTCCGGAGAGGATGAACAGGGTGGACTTCGCGAGGGCGTGATTCCCGATGTGCAGCAGCGCGCCCGCCACGCCCCATGCGCCGCCGAAGCCGAGGCCGAGCGCGACCAGCCCCACGTGCTCCACGCTCGAGTAGGCCAGCATTCGCTTGACGTTGGTGGGCGACCAGAGAAAGGCCGCCGCGACGGCGAGCGAGGCGAGTCCGAGGAGGACGAGGAGTCGCGCCGCGAAGTCCGGCCCCGCCGCCACGTCCGCGACGGTCTTGAAGCGCAGCACCGCGTAGAGCCCCACCGACAGCAGCACCCCCGACATGAGCGCGCTGATGGGAGCGGGGGCCTCGCTGTGCGCGTCGGGGAGCCAGGTGTGCATCGGCGCCAACCCGGCCTTGGTCCCGTAGCCCACCAGCAGGAAGACGAACGCCAGCTCGACCACGCGGGGCGGGAGCTGCGGCGCCCAGCGGAGGAGCGTCGTCCAGCGCAGCGCGTGCGCCTCGGCGCCGAACTGCTGCACGTCTGCGAAGTAGACCAGCACGGTTCCGATGAACGCCAGCGCGATGCCCACCGAGCAGATGAGGAGATACTTGTAGGCCGCCTCGAGCGACGCGCGCGTCCGGTGGAAGTTGACGAGGAAGACTGACGCCAGGGTGGTCCCTTCCACCGCGACCCACATCAGTCCCAGGTCATCGGTGGTGACGGCGAGCAACATCGTGAACACGAAGAGATGGAAGAGCGCGTAGAAGCGGCGCATGGCCTCGCCGTCCACGTTTCCGTGGCCGGGGGCCAGCGCCTCGGCCCCCGCCAGGGTCGCCACCACGGCGATGAGCCCCACCATCCAGGCGCTCAAGGGATCGGCACGGAGGAGCCCGTCGAGGGCGATGACCGCGCCGTCGCGCGTCACATCCGCGATCACCAAGAGAACGGCGCCGAGCATGGCGGCGAGCGTCGTGGCGTGCAGGTTGCGCGCGGTCCGCGCGGGTCCCCAGGCGAGCAGTGCCGCCGCGATGAGGGGCACCAGCAGCAGCACGACGAGCGTCATTCGCGCAGCTCCCGGAGCCGGTCCAGCGCCAGGGAGTCGTGCTCCTGGCGGATCTGCATCACGACGCCTTCCAGGAGCAGCACGATGACGAGCACGTCCAGGAACACGCCGGCCTCCACCAGTCCCGGCAGGCCGTACGTCGCGAGCACGGCGAGACCGAAGATCCCGTTCTCGAAGACCAGGAAGCCCAGCACGTGCCCCAGCACGTCGCGCCCGGTCACGCACACGAACAGACCGATGAGCGCCATCGCGAAGGCGAGCGGGATGGCGTCCGCGGTGGGGAGCGTGGCGGATGCGGTGACGGGCAGGATGATCACATAGGCGGCGACCACGAGTGTGCCGGCCGCGAGGAGGGCGATGCCGCTCGACTGCCCGGGAGCGACCCCGGAGCGTGCCGGCGTGCCCGACGCCATGCGGGCCAGGACGCGAGGGATGATCCACCCCTTGAGCGCGAGGAACACGAGCGCGACCACGACCAGCTCGCGCTTGCCCGCGAGCATTCCCACCACGGCGGCCAGGAGCGCGAGCAGGACGGACTGCGCGACGAAGAGGCGCAGCCGGCCCGGCCAGCTCCGGCGCCAGACGAGCAGCAGGGTGATGGCGAGGGCGAAGAAGGTCAGGAGGTTCGAAGCCACCGTCATCGCAGGAGCACCACCGAAGCCACGGACAGGAGAGCCAGGGCGAACGAGCCGGCCAGAAGCTCGGGCACCCGGAAGAGCCGCAGTTTGGCGACGGCGGTCTCCAGCACGGCCAGCGCCACCGCGAGGAGCGCGAGCTTACCGGCGAGGGCGAGCATCCCGAGCAGCATGCCCGCGCCGGTGACCTCGGTGGGAATCCACCAAGGGACGAAGAGGTTGATCAGCAGCGTCATGTAGAGGAAGAGCTTCATGGCGCTGGCCCACTCGATCATGGCGAGATACGGCCCGGAGTACTCCAGGATCATCGCCTCGTGGATCATGGTCAGCTCGAGATGCGTGGCGGGATTGTCCACGGGCAGGCGGCCGGTTTCGGCCAGCATCACGATGAAGAACGCGAGGAACGCGAGGAGGTGGCCGGGATGCGCGGCGAGCGCCGGCTCGCCGCCCAGCCGCTCGGCCACGGTACCCAGATTGGTGGTGCCGGTGCGCAGCGCGAGCGCGAACACCGCCAACATCACGGTGGGCTCGGCGAGCGCCGCCACCGCGACCTCGCGGCTCGAGCCCATGCCGCCGAAGGCGCTCCCCGAGTCGAGCCCGGCGAGGGCGAGGAAGAAGGTCCCGAGCATGAAGAGGTACATGAGGAGCATGATGCCGCCCGCGAAGGACAAGGCGGGCCGTGTCACCAGGACCGGCACCACGGTGGCCGCCACCAGCATGGTCGCCACCAGAACGAACGGGGTGAGCCGGAACAGCCACGAGGCGGTGGTGGAGATCACCGCCTCCTTCCGCAGCTGCTTCAGGATGTCGAGGTAGGGCTGCCACGGGTCCGGGCCGCGCCGGCCCGTCAGGCGCGCCTTGAGGGCGCGCACGAGGCCCACCAGCAAGGGCGCGGCCAGCGCCACGAGCAGGGCTTGCGCGAGCGCTCCCACTACCGCGGCTGGCGCCCCGATCTCCCTCATGCCAGCACCAGCAGCACGAGGAGCGCGGCGAGGACGTAGATCAGGTAGAGGTTGGCGCTCCCCGACTGGATGGCCCGCACACGAGCGGTGCCGGCCCGGACGGCGCCGAGGAGAGGTGCGTAGAGCCAGTCCTCCACGAGCGAGCGCGTTGGATTGCGGTAGACCATGCGCCGCACGAAGAAACGCGACTCGCCATGGGCTTCGATCTCGACGACCCGCTCCGGGCGGTAGAGGAAATCGAAGACGCGCCGGAACGGGCTCGCGAACGCGGTCGCGGTGTACTCCATGCGCGATGTCTGGAGCAAGCGTCCGCAGTTCCAGGTCTCGTAGTACCGAATGCGGGAAGGCGCGTGTCCGACGCGCAGCAAGACAAAAGGCAGCACGAGGCCGAGACCGAGCGCCGCCGCGATCACCGGCATCGATAAGGTCGCGAAGTCGCCGGAGACCGCGATGGTGAGGAGATCCTCCCGGGAGCTCGGCGCGGCATCGCCCAGCAGCCGAGCCGCCGTCGCGCCCAGCGGAGGCAGGAGCAGCGTGGGCGTCAGCGCGAGCGTGGCGCACGCGACCACGAGCAGCGCCATGGCCGCGCGCATCGTCGGGCCGGCCTCCTGCGCTCCCGCCGCGGCCTCGGTACGGGGCAGGGCGAGGAAGGCGATGCCGAAGGCGCGGACGAAGCACGCCACCGCGAGGCCGCCGGTCAGGGCGAGCCCGGCCAAGGCCAGCATGAAGACCAGGTTGAGCTCGGGCCGCGGGATGCGGCCGTTCTGGAGTAGCGCCTGAAAGGTGAGCCACTCGCTGACGAAACCGTTGAGCGGCGGCAGCGCGGCGATTGCCAGCGCGCCCACCAGGAACGCCGCGGAGGTCCAGGGCATGCGCTTGATGAGACCGCCCATGGCCTCCAGATCGCGTGTGCCGGCCCCGTGGACCACGGCCCCGGCCCCCAGGAAGAGGAGGGCCTTGAAGGCGGCGTGGTTGAGGATGTGATAGAACGCGGCGGCCAGCGCGAAGATGGCCAAGGTCTCGAGCCCGGTGGAGTGAAAGACGAATCCTGCTCCCACCGCGATCAGGATGATGCCAATGTTGTCGATGCTCGAGAACGCCAGGAGCCGCTTGAGGTCGACCTCCACCGCGGCATAGAGCACGCCGCCCAGCGCGGAGAGGGTCCCCGCGAGCATCAGGACGACACCCCACCACGGCGGGCCGACTCCGAGCCACTCGAGGCCGACGCGAAGGATGCCCATCACGCCGAGCTTGATCATCACGCCGGACATGAGCGCGGAGACGTGGCTCGGTGCCGCCGGATGGGCCGCGGGCAGCCAGACATGGAGCGGGATGACGCCCGCTTTACCGGCGAAGCCAAGGGCCAGCAGCACGAAGACGAGATTCCGCGCGGGCTCGCTGAGCGTCGTCGCCGCTGCCGGCCAGTCGGCGAAGGTGAGACTGCCCGTCCA
>Ga0075424_100005125_pt1 | contig 12483 bp, 12 predicted proteins | sample SoiMethybrSBSTD3_FD_75301 | JGI IMG/M metagenome (GOLD analysis project Ga0075424, IMG submission 75301) | Bulk soil microbial communities from a Populus tree surrounding site in Tennessee, USA - Soil MetaG P. TD hybrid SBSTD3 | ecosystem: Environmental > Terrestrial > Soil > Tree plantation... | reverse complement strand
TACGAGATTCCGCGGCCGATAGCAGGCTCGCACAAGCTCGAGACTATTTGGACCATCATTCCGTTCATCATCGCGATGACGATGTTTGGCTGGGGCGCGCGCGTCTATTTCGATCAGTACCAGCCGCCGGAGAATGCGATCGAGGTTTACGTCGTCGGCAAACAGTGGATGTGGAAGTTGCAACATGCCACCGGTCAGCGCGAGATCAACGAGTTGCACGTGCCCGTTAATCGCAAGATCAAGTTGATCATGACCACGGAAGACGTGATTCACGATTTCTTCGTGCCGGCGTTTCGCACGAAAGCTGACGTCATTCCCGGCCGCTATGTCACGATCTGGTTTGAAGCGACGAAGACCGGTCGGTATCACCTGTTCTGCGCTGAATACTGCGGCATGAACCACTCAGGCATGACTGGATCCGTAATCGTGATGGAGCCGCGCGAATTTGACGACTGGCTCAGCGGAAACACGGGCAGCACGACGCCGGCGGCCGCCGGTCAGCAGTTGTATCAAACGCTTGGCTGTGCGTCATGTCATGGAGCGAATGGTGAAGGTGGTCGCGGTCCGGCGCTCGCGGGCGTTTTTGGAAATACGACGCAGTTGGAAAGCGGGCAAACAGTGCGCGTGGACGAAGGTTACATTCGCGAATCGATCCTGAATCCGCAGGCGAAGATCGTTCAGGGCTTTGGTCCCATCATGCCGACGTTTCAAGGTCAGGTCAGCGAGGACCAGTTGGTGCAGTTAATTGCGTACATCAAGTCGTTACACGCAGAGGGCCCAACGCCGGCGACGGCGGCCAGCCCTTCGCCGAGCGCACGCCCCGGCGCGTCGCCCACAAGGAACCTGAAATGAGCCACAAAAAGGCACAGAAGAAGTAGGCCACAAAAAGGCACATAAGGCACGAAAAGAAGAATTTAGAATGAGGAATAAAGAGAACTGAATGGGCGCTGCAAATTCAAAAAACCTGTTTTGCGACTTTTTGTGCCTTTTTGTGGCTAATTCTTCTTCTTACTTTTGTGGCGGTATTGAGTTATGAAAGCAATAGAGTCATTCGAAGTACCAGCTCCACCGAAGGTCAACTACATCAACGCGCAGTACGGGTTGAAGTCGTGGCTGTTGACCAGGGACCACAAGCGCATCGCGCTGCTCTATCTCGTATCAATCACTTTCTTCTTCTTCATCGGCGGCATTTATGCGCTGATGATCCGTCTCGAGCTGCTGACGCCGCAGGGAGACTTCCTGCAATCGACCACGTACAACAAGGTATTCACTCAGCACGGCATCATAATGATCTTTTTCTTCCTCATTCCGTCGATACCGGCGACCTTGGGGAACTTCCTGATCCCGATGATGATCGGCGCGAAGGATCTCGCTTTTCCAAGAATCAACCTGCTGAGTTGGTACATCTACATATTGGGCGGCGTGGTCACGATCTACGCGTTGCTCGCGGGCGGTGTCGATACCGGATGGACGTTCTACACGCCTTACAGCACGACGTTCTCAAACTCTTACGTGGTGGCCACCGGCCTGGGAATTTTTATCAACGGGTTCTCGTCGATCCTGACCGGCCTCAATTTCATCGTCACGATCCACACGATGCGCGCGCCGGGCATGACCTGGTTTCGCCTGCCGCTCTTTATCTGGTCACACTACGCAACCAGCCTGATCATGATTCTCGGCACGCCGGTGATCGCAATTACGATCCTGCTGCTGGCGTTTGAGCGCCTCTCGGGCGTCGGCATCTTTAATCCCGCGCGCGGTGGCGACCCGGTTTTGTTTCAGCACTTGTTCTGGTTCTACTCGCATCCCGCCGTCTACATCATGGTCCTGCCCTCGATGGGGGTGATCAGCGAGTTAATCGCAAACTTCTCTCGCAAAAATATCTTTGGCTATAGCTTCGTCGCGTTTTCCAGTCTCGCAATCGCGGTGTTTGGCTTTCTCGTTTGGGGACATCATCTGTTCGTGACTTCGCAGTCCGTCTACGCCGGGATGATCTTTTCGTTTCTGAGTTTTGCGGTGGCGATCCCGTCGGCAATCAAGGTGTTCAACTGGACCGCAACGCTCTACAAGTCGTCGATTATTTACGACACACCGATGCTCTTCGGACTCGGCTTCATCGGCCTGTTCACTATCGGCGGCATGACTGGATTGTTCCTCGCGTCACTCGGCACTGACGTGCACTTGAGTGACACTTACTTCGTCGTCGCGCACTTCCACTACATCATGGTGGGCGGCGCTTTAATGGGCTATCTCGGCGGACTGCATTACTGGTGGCCGAAGATCAGCGGTCGCATGTATCCCGAAGGTTGGGGCCGCTTCAGCGCGCTCGTGATCTACGTTGGTTTCAACCTCACGTTCCTGCCGCAATTCGTCGCCGGTTATTTGGGCATGCCGCGACGGTATCACGCTTATCCACCAGAGTTTCAGGTATTCAACGTGCTCTCGACCGCAGGCGCGTCGATTCTTGGTTTCGGCATGTTGATACCGGCGATTTACTTCGTCTGGTCCATGCGTTACGGCAAGCACGCCGAACCAAATCCGTGGCACTTGCCCGGACTCGAGTGGCGCACGTCATCGCCGCCGCCAACCGAAAATTTTGCAGTGACGCCAATCGTCACCTGGGATGCATATGAATTTGCTCCGCCGGAAGAGACTGAAGTCGTCGGTAGATTCCGTCCTGAGCTGGAACGCATTTGAAGATGAGTAGCGAAGCAACAACCGCAGAGGTTCACGGCCACCGGGCGCTGCAGCACCATTTCGCAAACATGGAGCAGCAGCGTGAAGCGGGCACGCTGGGAATGTGGGTCTTTCTCGTCACCGAGCTCATGTTTTTCGGTGGGATGTTCCTGGCTTACACGCTTTACCGGTCGATGTATCCGGCGGCGTTCGCTTCAGCCAGCAACCACCTCGATATCAAACTCGGCACGCTCAATACCGTCGTGTTGATTATGAGCAGCTTCACCATGGCGATGGCCGTTTACTTCACGCAGATGGGACGCCAACGCCGGCAAGTGATCTGCCTGGTGCTGACGTTGCTTCTAGGTCTGACGTTCCTTGGGGTGAAGGGAGTTGAGTATTACGACAAGTACGAGGACCGGCTGATCCCCGGCCACTTGATCCCGGGACGTTCCTTCGATCCCGAGGTGCAGAAAGAGGGTGAACCACCTGATCATCACAAGCTGCATCTGCTGCCCGGCGCGACCAAGGACAACGTCGAAATGTTCTACTGGATTTACTTCGCGATGACCGGCATGCACGCCTTGCATATGATCATCGGCGCCGGACTGCTGACGTTTCTGCTGATCTTTTCATTGAGAGGACGTTTTGACCCTGAGTATCACAGCCCGGTCGAAGTGATCGGACTTTACTGGCACTTCGTCGACATCATTTGGATCTTTCTGTTTCCGTTGCTTTATCTGCTCGGACGGCACTTCGAACACGGTTAGTCAATAGTAATGAGCGAACACATAGTTCCCGTCAGAATCTATATCACGATCTTCCTGGTGCTGCTGACAGGCACGGCCCTGACTGTGCTGGCGGCGTTTTATGATTTTCCGTGGCAGTTCAACACGATCGTCGCCCTGACTATCGCTACGGTCAAAGCAACGTTCGTCGTGCTCTACTTCATGCACGTGCGTTACAGCTCACGCCTGGTTTGGGTGGTTATTGCCTCGGCGCTGTTCTGGATGGCAATTCTGTTCGCGCTGACGTTTGGCGATTACAATACGCGGCGGCTGGATCATACTCGCACGAGTGGCGTAGTGATTCTCCGCTGAAGTTCTTACTCGCCGGGTTCCAGCGTCGTTTCCCGCACTTCGATCAAACGCTTACACGATGGGCAGTTCAAACGGATGGTGGCGTCGGAGGTTTTGATCGGCGCGCGGCAGAAAGGGCAAACGCCGTTCACTTCGTTGTGGTGAAAAAGATCGCGCATCATGAAGACCGGCAGCACTAAGCCGGCGATGAGCAGGGGGATGCCGAAGATGAGACCGATGCTCGCTCCCTGTCCCAGCGTAAGACTGATGACGAGGCCGGCGATAAAGAGTATGAGACCAAGGACAATGCTGAAGGAAAAGCTGTAGGCACTGTCAAACGTACGGCCTGATTTCGCAACGTTTGGTTGATCGGAGTCCATCTTTAAGCCTCCTGGAAAGCGTAGGATTTTGGGGAGATCGCGTCGGGCCCGGTAGCATTGACTTTTACTCCGGCACGTTAAGAGTTGTCAAATGATCTGTGGTATCACTATTTCGTTATGACCCCGTTTGAAACTTTTCTTAAACAACACGACGAGGAAGCGTGGTCGGGAACGCTGACCACTTTGCTGCGTTCGATTCACGAAGTGGATCGTAATGCGACGCAGATCTGGTTTTCCTTCTATCCGCTTTCGCTCTTTGAGGCGCTCGAGCAGTCGGACGATCCGGAAACGCTGGCGCAGCGATTACTGCTTCAGGGTAAGTATTATTTGAAGGATCAGATCGACTCGTCACACACGTTTCTTTATGGTCACCGCTACTGGCCGCAAGTGAAGGCGGCGGTGGAAAAGTATGCGCGCGAGTATTCCGCTGAATCGTCAAAGCTTTCAGACTCAATCCTGGCTGTAGCGCAACAAGCGGCGAAAGAGGCGAAAGTCGATCAGTCGCTGGTCGTAGGCATCACGGCGGTCGCGTTCATGACCATCAGGCAAACGGGCCTGGCGGTGTTTGCAGCGGCACCGGGTGCGATACTGATCGATCAGAAGCACGCACGGAAATCTCCCGCCGATGTATTGCGTGAACGCGCGGTTGACGACAGCCAGGGCTTGTTTGGTTTTCTCAAAACAGTCGACAAGAAATGGACTGTGACTTTTGACGAGAACGACGATCGCGCAAAGTACCGCATGAACCACATGCAGGATCTCGCCTGGGGCGCGGCCGACGATCGCTCGCGCAACTGGCGTGACGTCGATCCGCGCCGCGTCGAAGGTCCGATACCCGTTGAGTGTCGCTCCGCGTCGTGTGGCACGTGTTGGGTTGGCGTGCTTGGCGGATCGGAGAAACTCACGGACGTAGCTGCGCGTGAGGGAAAGAAGATCAAGGAATTTGGTTACGTCGATACGTCCGAAGCAAAACCGCTGATCCGTCTCGCCTGCCAGGCACAGGCACTCGGCGCCGTTTCGATCGTGATTCCGCCGTGGAATGGTGTGTTTGGGAAGTATTTGAACAAAAGATCTTCACAGATAAACGCAGGGGAAGAAGAGGATCCGCGTTAATCCGTGAGAACCCGTGGCTCACCTCTGCTCTTTGTATTTGCCGCAGCTTTTCTTTGGAGCACGGGTGGGCTATTCATTAAGTGGACCACGCTCTCCGGGCTCGAATTGTCGTGCTGGCGTTCGTTTTTTGCAATCCTGACCGTCGCCTTTTTCACCCGGCATGAAGGTTTTGGCATCAACCGGCTCACCGCCGTCGCGTCGTTTCTTTACGCCGTGCTGCTGATCCTTTTCGTGCTCGCCACCAAAACGACGACGGCGGCGAACGCGATCTTCCTGCAATACACCGCGCCTGTATATCTGCTGATTCTCGAACCGATCATCTACAAGGAAAAGTTTCGTTCGCGTGATCTGTTCACCGTGCTGGTGTGTGTGGGCGGAATGGCGTTGTTCTTCGTGGGCCAACTGCGCCCGCAGGACGTTACCGGAAATCTGCTCGCGCTGGCTTCGGGCTTTTGTTTCGCGCTCTATTTCCTGTCGCTGCGCCATCCGCGGGCACGTGAAGTTAACCGCGCGTCGTCAGTGATCTACGGGAATACGTTGGCAGTGCTGATGACTTTGCCCTGGGGACTGTCGGTCGTCAATACGATCACCGGCCCCGATCTACTCGCTGCGGCTTATCTCGGCGTAATCCAACTCGGCATCGCCTACACGCTCTTCACCTACGGGATGGCGCACGGCGTGCGGTCACTCGATGCCGGCATCATCTGTTACATCGAACCCGTCCTGAACCCGGTGTGGGTATTCTTCGTCCTCGGTGAAAAACCTTCGAACTGGGCCTTGCTCGGCGGCTTAATCATCATCGCCGCCGTGATCACTCACATGTTGCTGGACGCGCGAGGAAAGAGACGAGCTGACAGTGCAGCCTTTGAAGAGGCGCACCCTTAGTCGCCGAAAACACTCCCGACCTTTATTTCAAGTCCTGGAAGTACGGTTGATCTGAGGTGATCGTTTCTTTCAAGCACGATACTCGGATCGAACTGATCGCCCTTCAAAATACGTACTTCGATTATTTCCGCCGACTCGTCGATCAGCCATAACTCTCTAACGCCTAATGCGGCGTAAGTATCGGCTTTGGTATTGCGATCGTAGATGGCTGACCCCGCCGAAATCACTTCGATTACCAAGTCCGCCGTGAGCAGGTACTGAGGATATTTTGGATCGCGCTGAGCGTGAGTTTCCGCCGCTATGTAAAACAAGTCGGGTTCGAGCCAGCTATTTGGCCCCCGAACGATTCCTGCCCGAGGAAAATAGAGAGTGCCCTTGTCGTTTGTCTTTATCAGATATTCCGAGAGCAGCCGATTCAAGCGTGCAGCCGCATAGTTCCCAAAACTCCTCGAGCGTATAAGTCTTCACTAATGGTGATGTGCTTACCCAGGCCATTGAGTTAACTCCGATGAGGATTTAGTGGTGAGGATTATAGCATCCAGTGCGGGCGGTTGTCGTAATAGACTGGCGAGCGGGTCGGGTGGCGTTGTTTGAATTTGCGATAGCGCGCAAGCAGATCTTCGTAGCGTTTGTCAGATGAGCGAAGGCGTTTGTGCGGCATCGCGCGGAGATAATTCTCAACCTTGATCATCTTGCGCGGTGAGAAGCGCCAATCGTAGTCGCCCAACTCATAAAGACACATAAATCCGTAGCCCTTTAACCGTCCGCTAAAGTCGACAAACGGATCGAAGTAACTCCAGGCGAGATCCCGAAGCGATCGATAAACCGGCTTGCGACCGTGCAAGCCGAGGTCGCGAGAGCGCGCAATCGCGCCCCAACGTCCGTTTTGCCTGAAGACGTAGATTACGTGGTCCAGCAGATCCTGTGACTCCAGATCGAGCAACAACGGCGGATAACCATGCTGCTCCAAAATCACGGCGGCGCCCAGCGCGGCTTCGAGACAGTGAGCTTCGTTTCCTTTTATTAATTCGCGAAAGGACCGCAGCGTGCCGCCGTTGGTTTCGCGGTTGTACGCTATCGTACTGAAGAAACGCTGCACCTTCGCAGGCGTGTTCAGCTGTTGCACGAGCTTCCATTCAGCCGTTGTAAACCGTTTCTTGTCGGGAATCATCTTTTAGTGTGTGACTTTTGTCGTACGAGCGAACAAAGCCATACGGACTTGCCTGAATCATAAGCAAATGTCAGACTAACAAGTCGCTGACCGATCTGGTAACAATCACGTACCGGTTCGAGTTTAACGCAAAACATTACTTCTTCTTTGCCGTTCGAAATTATTCCAGCATGAACCAGCAGGCCACCGCTTCTCAAAAAACTCGCGCAGAACAAGAAACTGAAAATGAGTCAAACCGTTTGAGAGAACAAATAGACGCAGCTCTGGCTGTAGTCGCTGTTCGCTCACCAGACGAGGTTGAGTCGTTGCAATCCGCCGCCGATCGTATCGAGCGCGCCGCACGCGATCTCGCCGATGCGTTGCGCCAACTCGCGCAACAACGCAAAGTCCCGGAAATCTCGTGAATATCTATTTACCGCTCTATGGAACTTTTGTATTTTGACTGGAGACTCCCTTAATGGCTTCGATTCGCAGGGCCGGAATCTCGACTGAACATTTCGGCCGCAAAAATACTTCATACGATTTAGACAATTACGGTATCAAAGACCCAGCACGCGTTTACTGGAACCTCACCACACCAGAACTCTACGAAGAGATCGCACGCCGCAATGAAGGCGTGCTCTCGAACCACGGCGTCATACTCGTCGACACAGGGGAACACACAGGCCGCTCAGCCAAAGACAAAGCCATCGTGCGCGAGCCCGGTAGTGAAGACAAAGTTTTCTGGGGCGACGTCAACAAAGACTTTCCGCAGGACCAGTTCAACGCCCTGAAAGAACGCATGATGGCCTATCCGAAAGGCCGCGATATTTTTGTGCAGGACACGTTCGTCGGCGCAGATCCAACGTATCGACTGCCGATACGCGTCGTGACCGAGCTTTCGTGGCATTCACTTTTCGCGCGCACGATGTTCATCAGTAACAGCGGTGAAACTGAGCCACACAAACCAGAGTTCACGATCATCAACTTCCCCGGCTTTCAAGCCGACCCACAACGCGACGGCACGCGCTCGCCAACGTTCGTCCTGATGGACTTCAGCCAGCGCTTGGTTTTAATCGGCGGCACCTCGTACGCAGGCGAGACGAAGAAGAGCGCTTTCACGATAATGAACTACCTGCTGCCGCAGCGTAACGTGATGAGCATGCACTGCTCTGCGAACGTTGGCAGTGAAGGCGACGTAGCGATCTTTTTTGGATTATCGGGTACCGGCAAGACAACTTTGTCTGCCGATCCGGAACGTCGCCTGATTGGCGACGACGAACACGGCTGGTCCGACGATGGAGTTTTTAATTTCGAAGGCGGCTGTTACGCGAAAGTGATCAAGTTGTCGGCCGAAGCCGAACCGGACATTTATCGTACGACACAAATGTTTGGCACGCTGCTCGAGAACGTGGTCTACGACCCAGTGACACGTCAGGTCGATCTCGACGACCCACGCAAAACCGAGAACACGCGCGCTTCGTATCCTCTGACGAGCATCGACAACATCGTTCCCGAAGGTCGCGCGGGTCACCCGCGCAATATCATCATGTTGACGGCTGATGCATTCGGCGTGTTGCCGCCAGTGGCGCGTTTGTCGCCCGAACAGGCGATGTATCACTTCCTCTCCGGTTACACGGCCAAGGTTGCCGGCACTGAAAAGGGTATCAAAGAACCGGAAGCGACTTTCTCGACGTGCTTCGGTGCTCCGTTCATGGTCCTGCATCCGGGTGTTTATGCCGATCTGCTGGGCAAACTAATGGCGCGGCACAACGCCAACTGTTGGCTGGTGAACACTGGCTGGAGTGGTGGTCCATACGGCGTTGGAAAGCGCATGCAGATCAGTTACACGCGTGCGATGATTCGCGCGATTCTCAACGGCTCGCTGGCGCAAACGGAAACCACGCCCGATCCGATCTTCGGTGTGAACGTTCCGGTGTCGTGTCCTGAGGTACCAAACGAAGTGCTGCAACCACGCAACACGTGGGAAGACAAAGAAGCCTACGATCGTCAGGCGAAGGATTTAGCGCGCCGCTTCAACGAGAACTTCAAAAAGTACGAAGCCGGCGTCTCCGAAGCTGTACGGTCCGTTGCGCCGAAAGTTTAGACACAGATTACACGGATTATCCGGGGGGCCAACTCAGCGGTCGCCCGGCCAATACGTGCACGTGCAAGTGAAACACTGACTGCCCTGCACCGGCGCCTGTATTTATCACCGAGCGATAGCCCTGATCGGCATGTCCTAAATCGTTCGCCACGCGCGCTCCCACTCGCAACAAGTGCCCAAGCACCCCTTCATCTCTCTGCGAAGCATCGTCGAGTGATTCGAGATGGTCGCGCGGGATCACGAGCACATGCGTCGGCGCCTGCGGATTGATATCGCGAATCACCACGCAACGTTCATCCTGATGAACGAAGTCGCCGGGAATGTCTCCGGCGATGATTTTGCAAAACAAACAATTCTCGTCTCCCATGCGAGGGTCCTCCTGACTAACTAAACCGGTTCGAGAATCTGCGCCGTCACCACCGGCGCAATGATTCGTTCGATATTAGCTCCGACCGCGCGCAGCTTTGCCTCGATCCTCTCGTAGCCGCGATCGATGTGATAAACGCGATCGATCAGCGTTTCGTCTTTTGCAATCAGACCCGCCAGCACGAGCGACGCCGACGCACGAAGATCCGAGGCGATCACGCGCGCGCCATTCAGAGTCGTTGGACCGTCGACGATGGCCGAACGCCCGTCGATGTGAATCTGGGCTCCCATGCGCTGCAACTCAGACGCATGCATGAAGCGGTTTTCAAAAACAGTCTCGACAATCTCCGACCGCCCGCGCGCCTGTGTCATCAGCACCATGTACTGCGCCTGCATATCCGTCGGAAAACTCGGGTAAGGCGCGGTGGTGACATTGCCCGCCTTCAGGCCGTCAGGGCAACTAACTTCGAGAGTCGTTGGGTTCACTTCCTTGATTGCCACGCCGACTGATCTGAGTTGTTCGATAACACTTTGCAGGTGATCCGGGCGGCAGTCTTTGATTTCGAGTAGGCCTTGCGTCAACGCGGCAGCGACGATGAACGTTCCCGTTTCGATTCGATCGGGAATGATTGTGTGTTCGGCGCCGCCGAGTGACTCGACGCCCTGGATCTCAATCGTTTCAGTGCCCGCGCCATTGACGCGAGCGCCCATCTTGTTCAGCAACTCCGCGAGGTCGACGATTTCCGGCTCGCACGCGGCGTTATGAATCGTTGTCGTGCCGCGCGCGAGCGTCGCCGCCATCATTAGGTTTTCTGTGCCGGTGACCGTGACTTTGTTGAAGTGCATGTCGGCGCCATGTAAACGGCCGTCACTCGGCGCACGAGCGACAACGTTGCCGGCTTCGAGCTTTACCTGAGCGCCAAACTTCTCGAATCCCGCGAGGTGGAGATCGATGGGCCGCGTGCCGATGGCGCAACCGCCGGGCAGCGACACTTTTGCTTTGCCGAACCGCGCGAGTAATGGACCAAGCGCCAGCACCGAAGCGCGCATGGTTTTTACGAGCTCGTAAGGCGCTTCGAAAAGTTCGACGTGTGCGGCAGTGATCTTGTGGGTTCGGAGTTCTGGAGTCAGAACAGTGGCGCCGATGTCTTCGAGTAGACGTCGTTGCGTGATGATGTCGCGAACGTAAGGAATGTTGTGCAGGGTGACGGTATCAGCCGTCAGCAACGCCGCCGCCATGCATGGCAGTGCCGAATTTTTGGCGCCGCTTATCGACACTCTGCCGTGAAGTGGCCGGCCACCCGAGATGCGAAACTTGTCCACGATGCCGGACATAGTGCCACAGATTTTCACGGATGAACACAGTTAAGAATCCGTACTCAATCCCTGAAATCCGTGGCTAAAACAAAAGGTGCGGCAGGATTCCCTGTCGCACCTCTCGCACCGCCCTCTTGCTCGTATTATTCGTTCGCGTTGCTCCGTTTTAGATGAACGCCACCGTTGGTCGTCATCGCTTTGACCATGGGACCGCCAGAACCGAGGTCAAGCGCGATCTGCTTGTTGATCCGTCCCTGCACCGTCACCGGAAAATCGACGGTGACACCGCCGTTGACCGTACCGGTTTGCAGATGCGCCGAATAGTTCTCGGGCACTGACATGATCACGCCGCCGTTCGTCGTGCTCACGTCGAGACTTTCACCTTCCCAACGATCACCAGTTAACTCAACCACCAGCCCTCCGTTCAGCGTTGAACCATGTACTGCACCACCAACTCTCTTCAACACCACACCACCGTTCACGGCATTGAAGTCGATGCGGCCGTTGACGTCGGCGATTGCGATGCCGCCGTTCTGAGTTTCAACTGAAAGATCAGCGCGGCGCGGCACAAAGATTTCGTAGCTGACATCCCAATGATTGTCGCGACGATTTTCGGGACCACTCGCAAAAATCTTGGCGCCACTGACTTCAATTCTGATTTGCCGGGCCAGTGCGGCGGCTTCAGCTTCGGTGGGCGCGCCAGTTTGCACACGCGCCCGAACCAGGACCTGGTTCTGGTCCCAACCCTTCACGGAAACGCCTCCGTTTTGCTTGCCATCAATGGCGATCGTGCCGCCGCTCAGCGCCAGCGTTTGCTCCCTGATTTCGCAGTTGCCTACCAGCTTGTCGTTGTACCAATTGTTATCACGACAAGTCAGCGAGCGGTCTTTGTCTTTCTGCGCAAACGCGGCCACGCCCGCGAACGTTACCAGCGCAGCGATGAGGATAGTTCGGCCTAAAAACCTGTACATACGTCAGTCTCCTTAAATGTCTGGGGTTGTCTTGTTCTGTCGCTTTATTGCGGCTCTGAAGGTCAAACACCACGGGCGCGGCGGTTGTGACAGGTAATTACTTTTTCCGGAGAATCACGATGCGCGGTATGCCCTGAAGATCGGGACGGAGGCCGACTAAATGCCACTGTTGCTCATTAATGAGACGTTGCACCGCTTCGCCTTGATCGAACCCGATCTCCATGATCAGGTGTCCACTTGGTTTGAGGAACGGCGGCGCATCCTGAAGCAGACGTCGAATCATGCTGAGCCCGTCCGGGCCTGGCGAAAGTGCGATCGTCGGTTCGTGATCGCGAACTTCGCGTTGCAGTCCCGCCACAATCGCTTCCGCAACGTACGGAGGATTGGAGGCGATCAAGTCAAACTGAAACTCACTCGGATCGAGCGCGTCGAAACAGTC
>Ga0075424_100005123_pt1 | contig 12484 bp, 12 predicted proteins | sample SoiMethybrSBSTD3_FD_75301 | JGI IMG/M metagenome (GOLD analysis project Ga0075424, IMG submission 75301) | Bulk soil microbial communities from a Populus tree surrounding site in Tennessee, USA - Soil MetaG P. TD hybrid SBSTD3 | ecosystem: Environmental > Terrestrial > Soil > Tree plantation... | reverse complement strand
GCATTGTGAAATGGTATCTGCATCCCGCGACCGAGCGGAGCTGCCACAAGGCGCTGATCTTTTCGGTCCAGAAAATTCCGCCGCGGAGCAGCAGCGGCAAGCAGCATTGCCAGGGCGGCGTCGTTCATTACGTCGCCGAGGGGAAGGGCAGGACGGTCATCAACGACGTCGCCTATGAATGGGAAGCGGGCGACATCGTCCAGCTGCCGCTGCTTCCCGAAGGCGTGACCTATCAGCATTTCAACGACGATAGTTCGTGCGACGCCGTACTGACCGCATGCCTGCCGAACCTGACCGAGCCGCTCGGCATCGACCGCGGGGCCGGCTTGTTCCAGCTCGAAGCCGCGCCGCAATTTTCCGGCGCGTTCGAGTCCGAAGCCGACGATCTCGCCGCGCTCCGCGCCAAGCTCGCGGCGGAATCCGGCAAAGCCGTCGAAGTTAAAGTCGACGCGCCGCAGACGACGTACGACCGCAACTACGCCCGCACGCAGGAGATCCAGCAGCGCTCGCGCACTGGCAAAGTAGTCGTCCGACGCGGCGATCGCCAGGAGGAGATGACGCGCCAGGGGCGCTTGCGCTACTACCTCAATCGCACCGTGCTGCACGACACGGTATTGAAAGACTGGAACGTCTTCACGCACGAGCTCCGCACGCGCTCGGGCAGGCACCGCCACCAGGGCGGCCTCGTCATCTACGTCATCGATGGCAAGGGCTACACCGTCTGCGACGGGCAGCGGCTCGACTGGGAGCGCGGCGATTTGATTTTGCTGCCGATCCAGCCCGGCGGCGTCGAGCACCAGCATTTCAATCTCAACGGCGACACGCCGTCGTTCTGGATGGCGTACATCTACAAGCCGTTCCACGACGAGGTGGCGCACGGGATGGAGCAGCGCGAGGAAGCGCCGGAATTCAAGGGAGAGTGACGTTGATTAAGTTGACGCGGCGAGTACTGCTGGCCCTTCTGTTCGTCGTAACCTGCATCGCGGTCGGCGTTAACGGCCGAAATGTCGCCGCCGCCGCGAGCGCGCCGGTAAAAATCTTGGCGAGCTACGGCGGCGAGCTTGGCTACCAGGCGCCGCTGTGGGTCGCGCACGATTTGAAACTGTTTGCCAAGCAGGGAATTTCTTCCGAGCTCATCCGTATCGCCGGCGGTTCGCGCAGCATGGCGACTCTGCTGTCCAATTCAATCCACGTCGCGCAGAGTGCCGGCGTCTCGACCGTACAGGCAGATTTGGTTGGGGGCGATGTTGTGATCGTTGCGACTTCGACGAATCGAGCCACGGTGGGCATTGTCGCTCAGCCTAAAACGATCAAAAAGCCGCAAGACTTGGTGGGCAAAACCGTTGGCCTCGTAGGCCGCGGCGACATGAATGAGTATTTTTTCTTAAATGCGCTTGAACGATGGGGGATCGATCCAAAATCGATCACGTTCCTCGCTATTCCTGGATCGCAGCCGCGCCTCGTCGCCGTGGCAAACGGCAATCTTGATGCGACGATTCTAGCTCCGCCGTTTACCTTCGAAGCGGAAAAACTGCGTTTGTCGACACTGGTCGATTTCTCGACGTCATCCGATCCGTTCCCGCAGTCCGGCCTGGTCGTTCGCAAAGAATATCTTCGCAACAATCGTGACACGGTCAAAAAAATCCTCATGGCGTACGTCGAGGCGATCCACATCCTTAAACACGATGCCGAGAAGAGCACGGCGATCATGAAGAAATACATGCGCATCACCGACGACGCGATCGCGAAGCGCAGCTTCGATTATTATTCGAAGCTCTTTTCCCAGCCGCCGCTGACCGACGAGAAAGGCGTCGCCGCGGTGTTGAAGTTCCTCGCGACGCAGCCCGAGTTCCCGAACGCGAAGAACGCCAAGGCGGCCGATTTCTTCGACAACAGCGTAGTGGCCGAGCTCCAGCGCGAGGGCTACCTCGCGCGCTTCAAGTAGAGAAGAGGCCGTCGAGTGGCGCGAGCTTATTTCAACTACGAATCGATGCTCCGCTGGCGGGCGGAGTGGCTCGAGAAGCAGCGCACCGGCAAGCTGCTCGTCAAATCAACGGAGCGCGACTTCGAGGCGTCGCGCCAAGCGCTGCTCAAGCGCTATGTTACATTCGAATTCACGCCCGAGGTGGCGTCGACCAACTGGTCGGTGTTCGTCAACGACGTGAGGCAGCACTCGGGCCGCCATCGCCATCAGGGCGGCCTCGTGCTGTTCGTGATCGCCGGCAGCGGCGGCACCGACATCGACGGCGTGCGCTACCGATGGAAGCGCGGGGACCTCATCACGCTGCCGATCCGTCCCGGCGGCGTCGAGCACCAGCACTTCAACGACCGAGCGGGCAAAGACTGCCGCTGGGTCGCGTTCTACTACAAGCCGTTTGAGGACTGGGTGTGCCACACGATGACGCACATCCAGGACCACGACGGCGCGCCGCCCGCCGCGAAGGACGCCGACGCTTCGAGCTCTGCGGTCGCTCTGGACCGCCGCCTTCCCGATTTTCATTACGCGCCGCAAACCCAATCGTCCGCGACGCTGTATGACGCGTTGATCCAGATGCGCGACGTTCAGCGCGAGCTGCGGCAATCGGGAAACAACTGCGTGCGCGCCGGCGACCGGCTGCCGTGGGAAATCAATAGGCATGGCATTCTCCGCTGGTATCTTCACCCGCTGCTTCTCTACACGGCGCTGAGAAACTTCTCCGCTTATATGCAATGCATCCCGCCGGGGAGCCGAAGCGGCCTGCAGACGCATCCCGGCGATAAGGCCTTTTTCTTTCTCGCCGGCAAAGGCCACACGCTCGTCGACGGTGAGCGCTACGACTGGGGGCAAGAAGATCTGTTGATCCTGCCGATCCGGCCGGACGGCGTGACTTACCAGCATTTCAACGACGATCCGTCCGGCCCGGCCTTTCTCTTCGCCTGCGAGCCGAACCTGGCTTTTCTTTTCGACCTCGACCGCGGCAGCGGCTTCGAAGAGCTGGAAGACGCGCCCGAGTACGGCGACGCCGCAATGCGGGAAAAAATCGCCGCGTCTCCGCCGGTCTTCTGAGACTTAACCATGGCTGTCGATCCGATCACCGTCGAGATCATCCGCTGCGCGCTGAAAGCCGCGGCGAACGAGATGTCGGCGGTCTTAAAAAAGACCGCCTACAACATGATGATCTACGAGGTGCAGGACTACTGCGTCAGCGTTCTCGACGACGAAGGCCGTACGATGGCGCAGAACGAGGGCGCGCTGCCGATTTTTCTCGCCGACCTCGGCGTCGCCGTCGAAGACGGCATCGAAGTCTACGGCAAAGACAATATTCGTCCCGGCGACGTCTTTCTCGTCAACCATCCGGAAATCTGCGGCCAGCATCTCAACAACATGGCGGTCTACACGCCGTTTTTCTGGGACGGCAGTCTGCGCTGCTTTCTCGCCGTGCGCGCGCACTGGATCGACGTCGGCGGCGGCAGCACCGGCTTCGGCTCGAGCATGACGCGCGACGTGTACGAGGAAGGGCTTCAGATACGCTCGGTGAAGATTTACGACGCCGGCAAACCGAACAGCGAAGTGCTCCGTCTGATCGAGGACAACATCCGTTTCCCGGAATCATCCATGGGCGATTTGCGCGCGCAGATCGCATGCTGCCGCACCGGCGAAGAGCGGCTGGCGGAGATTTGCCGCAAGTACGGCGCCGCGGTTTTCGAAGAGGCCGTGCGGACGATCTGGGATCAGACCGACAAGCTCGTGCGCGAGTCGGTGCGCGCGATTCCCGACGGCGTTTACCGCGCGTCGTCTTTTCTCGACGACGACGGCCGGGATTTCAATAAGACGATCCCGATCAAAGTCGCGGTGGAAGTCCGCGGCGACGAGCTCACAGTCGACTTCTCCGAAGTCGCCGATCAGGTTTCCGGCTTCATCAACTGCGGCGCGTCGGGCGGCATGGCGGCCGCGCGCGTCGCGTTCAAAGCGCTGACATCGCCGCGCTCGGAAGTGAACGAAGGCTCTTTCCGTGCGCTGAAAGTCGTGCTGCCGCCGGGAAAATTGCTGAGCGCAAAGCGGCCGGCGCCGATCGGCGGCTGGAGCCTCTCGCTGCCTACCGTGCTGGATACGATCATCCGCGCGCTCGCTCCCGTCCTGCCGGAGCGCATCCCGGCGGCGCACAAAGGCGACATGGGCGGCTACGCGATCTTCGGCACGCATCCCAAAACGGGGCGGCGCTACGTCTGCCAGAACATCATCGGCGGCGGCTGGGGCGGCCGGCCGTTCGAAGACGGCGCCTCGTCGGCCGTGTCGATGTGCCAAGGGGACGTGAAAAATACGCCGGTCGAGCTGCAGGAGCTGTATTACCCGCTGCTTTACGAATGCCATGCGTTCCGGCCCGACAGCGGCGGCGCGGGCAAGTTCCGCGGCGGCATCGGCGTAGAAGTCCGCGTGCGGCCGCTGCACGACATGCTCGTCAGCCGCAACACCGACCGGATCAAATGCCCGCCGTGGGGACTCTTCGGCGGCGCCGAGGGAAAAACCAACGCGACGTTCATTCAACGAAACGGGAAGCAGGAAACGCTCGCCGGAAAATTCAGCCACATGCTCGTGCATCCCGGCGAGACCGTGACGTTTTTGACCGCCGGGGGCGGCGGATACGGCGCGCCGCCGGAGCGCGACGCTTCGGCAGTCAAGCGCGACGTCGCTTTGGGCTACGTCTCGGGCGAGAAGGCGAGACAGGATTATCCGCAAGCGTATAAATAATTAGTATTTCGACGCTTGACGAAACGTGGACCGGTATGCGATGAGGTGCGGAAAATATGTCTACGGCCGGCTCGACATGGACCGTGATTCTCCGCTGCTTTAAGTGCGACGCCCTTTTTACTTTAAAAGGAATCCCCGCGATCGCTATTCGCGCTACGACGAGTTCGAGCCAATGCCCGAAGTGCGGCTCGAAAACATCGCCGCGAGTGCCTGCCCAGAAAGCCCATCGGGTGGTGGAGCTTCTCAAACACCGCTCAGGCGGCTGATCGGCCGTCGACAGCCTCCATTTCCTTTGCCCTCGCTGCTGCTTCCAGTACTCGCCGTATCGGCCTAGTATTAGGGGGTGCGCCAGCACCTGTATTCTGAACCGGGAGGTAACACGGCATGATCAAAGCCAGCTTCATGGCGGCTATTTTATTTGCGCTGCTTCTGGCCCGTCCGGCGACGGCTCAGGAGCTCGACGGGACGCTCAAGAAAATAAAGACCAGCGGAGTTTTGGCGATCGGCTATGTCGAATCCGCGCCGCCTTTTTCGTTTCCCGGACCGAACAAGCGGCCGGTCGGCTACTCGATCGAATTGTGCCTCCGCGTCGCGAGCGGCATCGAAAAACAGCTGGGCCTCGAGGCGCTCAAAATCGAGTGGATTCCCGTCACCGTCGAGAACCGCATCGACATGGTGGCCGCCGGTAAAGTGGACATCGAATGCAGCACGACGACGGCCAGTCTTTCGCGCCAGGAGCGCGTGGATTTCAGCCTGATGACGTTCGTCGACGGCGGCGGGCTGCTGACAACCTCGGACGCGAATCTGCGCGCCGTCAGCGACCTCGCCGGGAAGCGCATCGCCGTGATCCCCGGCAGCACGACGGAGAAGGCGCTGGGCGCGTTTTTGAAAAAAGACTTCATCACGGTGGAGATCGTTCACGTCAAAGACCATCTCGAAGGCCTCGCGGCGCTGGATAAGGGCGCGGCCGACGCGTTCGCATCCGACCGCGGCATTCTCATCGGCCTCGTGGCGACTTCGAAAGATCCGGCGCGCTTCGCGCTGGCGGGCGTCGTTCTCTCCTACGAGCTTACGGCTTCATGCTGCGGCGCAACGACGGCGCGTTTCGGTTGGCCATCAACCGCGCTTTGGCCGCGCTCTACCGCTCGGGCGAGGTTCTCGACATCTATGACCATTGGTTCGGCGGTTTGGGCAAGCCGAGCGTGGCGATCCAGGCGATGTATCTCTTGAACGGCCTGCCGGAATGACGCGGAGTCGCTTTCGACGCTGCGCTACGCGTCATTCCGATCTGGCAGGAATTAGGCTCGCCGCGGCTCGAACTCCGGCGGCCGTGGTACGGCTGCGACCTCGGATGGTGGATGGAGGGTGAAAAAGAGGCGGAAAAGCTCGCAATCGAAGGGCGATATTACGAGACGGGAAAAAAGATGGAGCGCGAGCGGATTCCCGCGCCAAAAGACGAATCGAAAAAAAGCTGATATAGCAGGATCAACGCATACCGCGGCAAATTCACTTTAAGGAGGCACTCCCATGATCACCGCTAAAGACATCAAAGGCGCGCTCGCCATCATGCCGACGCCGGCCAGAGAAGGCGCCGAGCGCCTCGACGCTACCGACACCGTCGATCTCGACGAAACCGCGCGCATCAGCGAAAATCTCGTGCGCGACGGCGCCGCCGGCATCATGGCGCTCGGCACAATGGGCGAGTGCGCGACGACCGCGCAAAGCGATTACGAGGCCTACGTCGACTGTATCTTGAAGACCGTTCGCGGGCGCATCCCGACTTTCATCGGCACGACCGCGCTGGGCGGCCACGAGGTCGCGCGCCGCATCAAGTTCGTCAAGGGACTCGGCGCGACCGGCACGCTCCTCGGCATACCGATGTGGCAGCCGGCGACGCTCGACATGGCGGTGAAGTTCTATGCCGACGTCGCCGAGACGTTTCCGGATTTCCCCATCATGATCTACGCCAATCCGCGGGCGTTCCGCTTCGATTTCGGCGCGGCGTTCTGGGGGCCGGTCGCCGCCAAGGCGCCGACGGTGATGTCGGCCAAGTTCGCCAACCGGGCAATTCTCAAACAGGTCGTCGAGGCCACGAAGGGCCGCATCAACTTTATTCCGCCGGTCGGCTTGGCCTACGAGTTCGCGCAGGTCTCGCCGGAGAGTCAGACCACCTGCTGGATTCCGTCCGTCGGCCCGCAGGTCGCGGTCGCGCTGATGAAAGCTCTGGCCGACGGCAACGCCAAACAGGCCAAAGCCATCGCCGACGACATCGCGTGGGCGAACGAGCCGGACCACCACATCGTCGGGTCCGCTGAGATCTTCGCCTCGAACAATATCCAGATGGAAAAAATTCTCATGGCCGCCTCGGGCTACTGCAAAACCGGTCCGATCCGTCCGCCGTACAACGTCGTCTCGGAAGACATCCGCAAAGGCGCGACCGAGGCCGGCCAGCGTTACGGCAAGCTGAGAGAGAAATATTCCGCAGTTGTGCGATGAGAATACAAAGCGGCGAAGCTAAGTTTCTTGAAAAAAGACTGGAGCCGCCCACCGGGCTCGTGTTTGCTCGGGGTTAGTGACTTATTCCCCGCCTGACTTCGACTTCTCGACGAACTGGACATTTCCCCTGCCCTGGAGTAAGGGGGATTGCGACTCATCATAAAGGGAGAGTTTAATATGCCTTTTTACAAGATCGCCGAGATGCAGAAGAACCCCGCCACGGCGAACCCGCAGCAGTTCGTGCAGACCGCCGTCGGCGAGTTCATGAAGGCCGGCATCGTGACCAAGCCGGACGAAGAAGGGCCGCCGCTCCACATGCATCCGAACGAGGAGCAGTTCACGCTCGTCCTCGAAGGCAAGCTCCACTTCGTCCTTGGCGACGAGGAGCGCATCTGCGTGGCCGGCGACCTCATCCACATCCCGCGCTTTACCAACCACAGGAGCCGCGCCATCGACGGCCCGGCGGTTTTCTTCACGGTCAAAAGCCCGGCCGGCGACGGCGACCTGGACCAGGATTACAACAAGGCCGAGGGCGCCGAAGAGGCAGAGAAGCGCTTCGCTGCGGCGAAGAAACATTTATAACGTTCCGATCCCCGACGCCGGAGGAGATGACATGAAGAAAAGGATCGCCGCGCTGAGCGCGCTGGCTCTTGTCCTCGGCCTCTCATCGCTCGCCTCCGCGCAGCGGTCGCTCAGCATCAGACTGGGCGTTCATGGCGCGGTCCAGGGCGCGCCCGACGTTATCGCGATCCGTCAGGGGTTTTTCAAGCAAGAGAAATTGGAAGTCGATTGGCGCCGCTTCGGCGTCGGCAAGGAGGGGCGCGACGCGATGATCGCCGGGGCGATCGACGTCAACGCCACTGCGACGACGCCGTTTCTGATCGGTCTGGAAAAGAGAGTCCCCTACACGGCGGTCGCGGTCAACTCGCTCTTCTGCGGCACCAACCACATGGTGGTGCGGAAGGATTCCGATATTCAAAGCATCGCTCAGCTCAAGGGAAAGAAGATCGCGTTGGCACGAGGGACGGTCACTGAGTACGTCTTTGTCGCGCGCATCGCTCCGGCCTTCGGTCTCAAGCCCGGGGATTATGAGGTCGCCAACGTTCCCGATCAGAAAGACCGCATCCCGACGCTGGTCGCCAAAGCTGTTGACGCGACAGGAGTCGGCGATCCGTATGTTGCGGTCGCCGAGCACGAGGGGCTGGTCCGGAGCCTCGGCGATTTCTGCAAATACGACACGCTGCCTTTTCTCGCCACTGTGACGGACAAGATCATCAAGGAGAATCCCGACGCCGTGGTCGCCTATTTGAGAGGCTGGCTGAGGGCGGTGAAGCTCCTGAAGGAGCAGCCGGAGAAGGCGGCCAAGATTTATCTCGAGGAGCAGGAGGCGCTCGGGCGCAGCGTGCCCGTTTCAGTTCTGGATAAGACGCTGCGCCGGATGCGCTGGGAGCCCGATATCACCCCCGAGACCGAAAAGTATCTCGCCGACCAGGCCAAAGACCTGATGGCGGGCGCCGGCGAAGGGCGCCTCGACTCGATTCCCGACATTCCCAAGGCGCTCAACAAGGCGCTGCTGCAAAAGGCCAAGGCCGGGCTTTAGAATTCTTTGAGCATGCGACGTGCGCTGGTCCCCTTTGCGGAGGCGGCCTTTCCGTTCATCGTCGCCGGAATTATCTGGCAGGCCTTCGCTCTGCTGGGGCCGTTTCCGCCGAAGCTTTTTCCCCAAGTCCAGACGATCTTCTCGGCCTTCGTCCGCCTGACCGCCAACGGCATTCTGCCGGTTCACGCGGCGAGCACGATCCTGCGCTTGATCCTGGGCTTTTTCATCGGCGCGCTCGCCGGCGTCACACTGGGCATCGTCATGGGCCGCTACCGCCTGGCGGAAAATCTCTTCTTGCCGATCATAAGCATCGGCAACCCGATCCCGGGCCTCGCCTACGCGCCGCTGTTCGTCATCTGGTTCGGCCTCGGCAATCTCCCGGCGGTGCTCCTCGTCGGCTTCGCCTCCGCCTTTCCGATCGTTTTGAATACCTGGACCGGCGTCAAGGCGATCAAAGAGATCTGGATCCGTGCCGCCGAGTCCCTCGGCGCGCGGGGCCGCCAGCTCTTCTGGAAGATCGTCATTCCAGGCGCCCTGCCTTATATCCTCACCGGTTTAAGGATCGGCCTGGCGCGCGCGTGGCGCGTGCTCGTCGCGGTCGAGATGCTCACGTCTGTGAGGCTCGGCCTCGGCTGGCTCATCTTCGGGGCGCGAGAGTTTCTCAACACCGACGTGATGCTCGCCGGCATCGCCGTTATCGGTATCGTCGGCTTTGCGCTCGAGAAGCTCGTCTTTCAAAAACTCGAAGCGCTCACCGTCGTGCGCTGGGGGATGATGGAGCAATGAGCGTGCGGTCGAGTCTGGGCGCGCTGCTATCCATAGCCGTCGCGTGCGCGGTCTGGGAGGCGTTCGCGCGGAGCGGCTATGTCGCACCCGCGCTGGCGCCGTCCTTGGAAGCGATCGGCAAGGCGTTTAGCCGCATGGTTTTCAGCGGTGCGCTGCTGCGCCACACGTCGTATACCCTTTACCGCGTCCTCTTCGGCTTCGTCCTGGCCGGATGCGCCGGCGTTCCGATCGGCATCTTGATGGGGCGCTTTCGCCGCGTCGAGCGCTTCTTCGGTCCGCTGGTGAGCGTGCTGATGCCGATCCCGTCGCTCGCGTGGGTGCCGGTCTTCATCCTGTGGTTCGGCCTCGGCAACGCCGCGACGATCGCGCTCGTCTTTTACGCCGCGACCTTTCCGGTGATCGTCAACACCTGGACCGGGGTGCGCTCCGTCAACCGCCTCTGGATACGCGCGGCCGAGGCGATGGGCGCCGACGAGAAAGCGCTCTTTCACAAAGTCGTCTTGCCCGGCGCGCTTCCGTTCATCATCGCCGGCCTGCGCCAGTCCTTCGCCCGCGCCTGGATCGCGGTGGTCGGCGGGGAAATGATCGCCGCGACGAGTTGGGGGCTCGGCTGGGTGATCTTCGATTCCAAGGAATTTCTCCGGACCGACATCATGATGGCGAGCCTGGCGGCGATCGGCTTGATCGGCCTCGCCTTCGAGCGCCTCGTCTTCGGGAGTTTCGAGCGGCGCACGGTCGGGCGCTGGGGCATGGTCAAGTCGGTGCGAGGTTAGGCATGCATCAGATCGAGCTTCACGACATCACGCTGGAATACGATTCCGCCGCGACGCCGGTAACGGCGCTTCGCGGCGTCAGCTTCAGCGTCGCGCCCTCGGAGTTCCTGTGCGTCGTCGGGCAGAGCGGGTGCGGCAAGACGACGATGCTCAACATCATCGCCGGCTTCTTGCAGCCCACCGCGGGCGAGATCCTGATCGGCGGGAAGACGGTCACGGGCAAGGGGCTCGACCGCGGCATCGTGTTTCAGGATTTCGCCCAGCTCTTTCCCTGGCGCACCGCGCAGCGGAACGTGGAATTCGGCCTCGAGATGAAGGGGCTCGCGAAGGCTGAGCGCGAGGAGATCGCGATGCGGTTTTTAAAGCTCGTGAATCTCGAAAAATTCGCGCACTCCTATCCGCATGAGCTCTCCGGCGGAATGCAGCAGCGCGTCGCGATCGCGCGCGCGCTCGCCTACAACCCTGCGGTCCTGCTCATGGATGAGCCTTTCGCCGCGCTCGACGCGCTCACGCGCGAGGAGATGCAGCTCTTTCTGGTGGATGTCTGGAGGGAAACTAAGAAGACGGTCATCTACGTGACCCACAACGTCGCCGAAGCCGTCTATCTAGCGGACCGCGTCATCGTCCTCTCGCCGCATCCGGGCACGGTCAAGGCCGAGGTCAAGGTCGCACTGCCACGGCCGCGGGATATCTTGAGTTTGGAATTTCTCGACAAGCAAAAGGAGATCGTGAGCCATATCGTGGCGCGCAAATGATCGGCCTGGATATCTTGGATCGAAAGAAGTAAGAAGCCGGCGTAAAAGAAGGGAGGCGAGCATGGAACGGAGAAATTCGACCCGGCGTGTGCTCCTCATTCTCATGGCCGTTGGTCTTATCGCCGCGAGCGGGTTGGCGCCGCTGCGCGCCTTCGCGCAAGGCGTGACGATCCGCCAGGGCTATCAGACCAACATCTGGGGCATGCCGACCTATTATCTTCTCCACTCCGGCCAACTGGAGAAGCGCGGCCTCAAATTCGAGGAGTTCGCGGTCGCCTCGGGCAATCTCACGATGCAGCAGATGGTCGCGCGCCAGGTGGACCTCGGCACCTACGCGGGGCAGTCGTTCGTCATCGGCCACGACACCGGCAAGCTCGTGGCGATCGCGCAGATCGAAAAGGTGGGCAAGAGCGCGTGCGTTTCCGCGCGCAAGGATTTGAACATCACCAAGGTCGCCCAGCTCAAGGGCTTGAAGATCGGCAACCAGGCCGGCTCTTCCATCGCCAACACCTTCGTGGACATTATCGTGCCGCGCGCGGGCTTGAAGAAGGACGACTATCAAGAGGTGAGGATGAACGTGAACGAGATGACGGCGGCCGCGGCCGCCAAATCGATCGACGCGTTCGTCACTGTCGATCCCTACTGCACCATCGCCGAGGACGAGGGCATCGCCAAGACGATCGTGAACATGTATGAGTACGATCCCATGCCGGTGTACATGGCCGCAACGCCGGAATTTCTCGAAAAGCACCCGGCGGCGGCGGTCGAGTATCTGAAGGCGTGGCTCGATGTCGGCAAAGACTTCAAGCAGAACCCGCGCAAGACGAACGAAGTCATCTACGGGTTCTTCACCTCGAAGGGCTACACGATGAGCCGCGAGACCTTCAGTAAGGCGATGGCGAACGTCGAGATGGACATCGGCTTCCCGGCCGACACGCGCGTTTACTTGCAGCAAATCGCCGAAGGGCTATTGAAAGAAAAAAAGATCGGCGCAATCCCAGACTGGAACAAGGCGCTCAGGCCGGAGTTCATGGCGAAGGCGCGGTAATAGAGGAGGACGAGAAAAATGGCAGTTAAAGTTCGCCGCGTCGTCACGGGACATGACGCCAACGGGCGCGCGGTCGTCGGGATCGACGAGGTCTGCAAAAATGTCGTCTCGAACCGGCCGGGCGCTTCGAGCTGTGTCGTCTGGACAACCGAATCTTTTCCCGTGAACAACACCGGCGACGCCGACGCCGCGTTGCGGCAGGTCGGCACGACGCTCAAGAACGGAACGGTCTTTCGCGTCATCGAGTTCGCGCCGGGCGTTTCGCCGCGGAACCACCGCACGGATTCGATCGACTAC
>Ga0075424_100005121_pt1 | contig 12487 bp, 9 predicted proteins | sample SoiMethybrSBSTD3_FD_75301 | JGI IMG/M metagenome (GOLD analysis project Ga0075424, IMG submission 75301) | Bulk soil microbial communities from a Populus tree surrounding site in Tennessee, USA - Soil MetaG P. TD hybrid SBSTD3 | ecosystem: Environmental > Terrestrial > Soil > Tree plantation... | reverse complement strand
CTCGCCCAGCTCTTCGAACGGCAGCAGATCGAGCACGCGCTCGCGGCCCAGATCGCTGGCCGCGAACGTCGCGACGACGGCCAGCAGGCTGGGAAACTCCAACGCCTGCGCCGTCGCCTGGGAAAGAATGGAAGACGGGGGAAAAGGGGCCTCGCTCACCAGGGCTTAAGTGTACTACCCCTCCTAGCCCCAGGCCGCCCGCTGCGCCTTGGGTGAATCCTCCAGGAAGAGGGCCACCTCGAAGAGCACGTCCTGGGTGGCGAAACCGGTCTCGACCAGCCGCCGGAAGAAAAGCAGGGCACTGGTAACGCTCATTCCCACGCCCGGCACTCGGCAGATGGCGTGCAGCTCCTCGGCCAGCCGCCGGAGGTCGGCGGAGCGGCCCAGCCGCACATACAGCAGGGCGAGGTCGAGAAGCGCGCGGGCCGCCTCCCGGCCAAGTCCCGCCAGCAGGGAATCGCGCATGGCCACCCGGAAGGACATCTCCGCCACCTCGAACGAGCCCAGCGCCGCCGCCAAGTTACCCTCCAACAGACGCAACCGTATGAGATTGGGAGTGTCCGCCAGCCGTTCGTACAGCGCTCTCGCCCGATTCAGCGCCGCCCAGACCTGCTCGCCCGGTCCGGCCTCGGCGAGCAGCCGGGTCAACTGATGAAAGGCCGACGCCGCCAGGGCTGGCTCGCGGTCCTCGTCGAGGCGGGCAAGTCCCTCCCGCAGCCGCGCGATGGTTTCCCGCGCCGCTTCCTCGCCGCCTCTGCGGAAGCGCACCGCCGCGGCGAGGATCAGCACCCTGCCTTCCAGGTGCCGCTCTCCCAGGGCGCGATAGAGAGCCAGCGTCCGGCCGAGCAGGCACTCCGCGTCGTCGAGCCGCTCGCGCTCGGCCAGCAGTTGGGCCTGAAGCTCCTGCAGCTCGGCGCGGTCGAGGGCGTCGGCGCCCTCGGCGAGCTCTTTCGCGGCCGTGGCCAGCGCCTCTTCAGCGCCCTCCAGGTCCCCCGCCCGACGTTTGGCGTCGCCGAGGCGGCCCCAGGCCCGCGCCAGAAAGCTGCGGACCAGGGTCGGCCCCACCCGCTGAACGTCCAGCAGCCCCGCCGCCGCCACGGCCAGGCCGGCCCACTCCGCCGCACCCGCCGGCTCCCGCGTACCCCGGCTGTGCTCGATCAACAGCTCGCAGACCGCCGGCGTGTGGAAGCGCCGGCCGGCAGCAATCCTCTGCCGCCGCTGGGCCGGCGAGAGCTCCCGCAGCTCCGCCAGCCGGCGGGGCGCCGCCTCGCGGTCGGTGCGCGCCCGCCGCTGCCGCCGTGAGCCGCGCCGCGCCAGATCGTCGAGCACCCGGCCGTAAGCGGTGTCGCCTTCGCCGACCAGGTCCGGCGGTGCGTCGGCGAGGCTCCAGAGGCGGCGCGTCACCGCCACGCACCGCGCGCAGCCGCTGAGGAGATGGAGGATGACCACGCGCCGTTCCTGCGCGCCGGCCTCGTTGCGCATGAAGCGCTCCAGGATCTGCGGATCGGGATGTTTACCAGGCATGTCTTTCGAGATCTCCCCAGCGGGCCCCGAGCTCTCGGGAGCCCGCGGAATCGCGTCCAACCCGGTCACAACGCTGAAAGCGAGAACTTCCGGGGGACAGGCAGGACGAGTATAGGACAGATATCCTGTACTCGAAGCACCCAATCAAGCGAATTCATGCGTCAAGCGAGAATAAAGATATGCTCGTGCAGAACCTTTTTCTAAGTCTAAGTTGTTGAACCACATAAGTTTGTACTTGCCACGCAGCCGCGGAGAAGGTACATTCCACACATGTCGATCTTCAATGGACTGGGAAGAGCTTTACGCTGGCTCCGTGACCGCCAGGGCAAGCGGCAGTACCAGGTCGCCGACACAGCGGGGATCACCAAGGCGATGCTCTCGGCCTATGAGACCGGGAAGCAGAAGCCGTCCCTCGACACTCTGGAGAAAATCCTTGCCGCTCTGGAGTGTGACCTCAACGATTTGCACAATTCGCTGCAGATCGTCAACGAGCGGCCGGAGGCGATCCGGCGTCCCGGCTCGGGACGGGACAACTGGCAGACGGTGGGTGGCGGGCAGGAGTCCACGGACGCGAGCGGGCTCAACGTCTATCGCGTCCTGGGGCTCAATCGCCAGATCCCGGCGCAGGAAGAGCAGGCGCTGAGCGAGATGTTGGAGGGCTTCCACAAGTTGGTGCGCTACCTCCACAACGCCATCGCGCAGCCGCCCGCCCCTGCCGGCGAGCCGGACGAAGAGCCGAGCTGAAGATCCGGCGGCCCTCTCGCCGCCCCGCCGTTTCCCTCTCCCCGAAGCTCTTGCTTTCCCTTGTTGATGCTGCCGGTCCGAAAACCCGCCTTCCGCGTCCGCGCACAGTTCTTGCAGTCGGTATCGATGGGGCCGCGGGAAACTCTCGCGGCGCACGGATGCGGAGCTAGCAATGACGGCGGCAGCAAGACGCGTGAGGAACGCATTCCGGTCGATCACGGAATTCCCCAGAGGACCCGCCAGCCATGACTTTCTTCCGCGGGGGGTGGCCCTGTGGACGTCGACCTCGAATGGCGTGTCGCCCGGTTGCAGCCTGGCGATCATCTCTGCCTGATCTATCGCAGCGCCGCCGAGCAGACGGCGGCGTTGACATCCTTTTTCAAGGCCGGCCTCACCGCCGGCGAAAGGTGTTTCTTCGCCGGCCCCACCCCGAGCGCCCGCCGGTTGGAGCGCGGTCTCGAAAGCGCCGGAGTCGCGGTCGACGCCGAGCGCGGTCGCGGTGCCCTCGTGCTCGTCACCCGCCGGGAAGACTGGCTCACCGCCGGGCGCTGCGACCCCGGCGCGTTGATGGAAGCCCTGCGGCAGGTGGAGCAGCAGGCTCTCGACGATGGCTACTCGGGTTTGCGGGCAAGCTGGAACCTGGCCTGGCTGCTGCAAGGCACACCCGGCGCCGCCCGGCTGCTGGAGTACGAGGCGACCCTCGGCCGCTTCCTCCCCGGCAGCCGCACCTGCGCCCTCTGCCGCTATGGGCGCGAGAGCGTGGACGCAGGTTGCATTCAGGACTCCCTACATACGCATCCCCTGGTCGTGATCGGACATCAAATCTGCCACAACGCCTACTACGAGCCGCCCGGCATGGTGCTCGGCGACCGCTCGGCCGACGAGCGGATCGATTGGATGCTGGCTCAGCTCCAACAGTCGCGCCTCGGCGAACAGAAGCTGGAGGACGTGACCCTGCGGCTGGCCCAGAAGCGCGCCGCCCTGGCCCGCGCCGACCGCGCCAAGGGGGAGCTCCTCTCCATGCTCGCCCACGAGCTGCGCAATCCGCTGGGGACGATCAGCAACGCGCTCGAGGTGCTGCGCCTGAAGGGCGAAGGCGACGAGACCTGGCGGCGGGCCCTGGAAGCCGCCGAGCGGCAGGTCCACCACCAGGCTCTGTTGATCGACGACCTGCTGGAGGCCTCGCGGGTCACCCGCCGCCAGATCGAGCTGGAGTGCAGGGAGCTGGACCTGATCCAGCTGGTGAACGACGCCGTCGAGAGCTACCGCGAGACCCTGGACGAGGCCGGCCTCACCCTGAGGCTCGACCTTCCGGCGGAGAAGCTGCCGGTTCGCGGCGACCGTCTCCGCCTCTCCCAGATCCTCTCGAACCTCCTGCAGAACGCCATGCAGTTCACCCCGCGGGGCGGCTGCATCGCCGTGCGGGCGGCCCTCCTGCCGAGCGGCCGGCGCGTCGAGCTCACCGTCCGCGACAACGGCGCCGGCATCGCGCCGGAAGAGCTCCCCTATCTATTCGAGGTCTTCAGCCAGGCCGACCACCAGAGCCTCGACCGCTCCCGGGGCGGCCTGGGCGTCGGCCTCGCCGTGGTCAAAGCCTTGGTGGAGATGCACGGCGGCGAGGTCGAGGCGCACAGCGAGGGACCCGGCAAGGGAGCCGAGCTCGCCATTCGCCTCCCCGTGGCGAGCGGCGAGCCGGACACCGCGGCTGCCGAAGAGAGCGTAGCGTCCTCCGGCGCCCGCCGCATCCTGGTCGTCGAGGACAATGTCGACGCCGCCCTTACCATGCGGGATTTTCTGGAGCTCTCCGGGCACGACGTCCATCTCGCCGCCTCCGGCGCCGACGGCGTCCGTGAAGCGCGGGATTTTCACCCGGAGATCGTGCTCTGCGACCTCGGCCTGCCGGGGATGGACGGCTTCGAAGTGGCCGAGGCGCTGCGCCGCGATCCCGCGACCCGCAAGGCCAAGCTGATCGCCGTCACCGGCTACGGCGCCGACGAGGACCGCCGCCGCTCCAAGGAAGCCGGCTTCGATCTCCATCTCACCAAGCCCGTCGATCCGGCGCAGCTGCGGGCCGTCTTGCGGTAGCCCTCACCCCCTGCCCCCTCTCCCGCCCCCTCGCCACCCCCCTCACCGGGAGAGGGGGATCGCTTACGCCGGCAGCAGCGCGTAGCGCAGCACGAAGAGCACCGCCAGCACGTACATCAGCCAGTGGACCTCCCGCCCTCGGCGGGCGGCCAGCTTGACCAGCGCGTAGACCACGATTCCCGCCGCCAGGCCGTGGGAGATGTTGAAGGTCAACGGCATCAGGAGAGCGGTGAAGAAGGCGGGGGCCGCTTCGGTGGTGTCCGTCCAGTCGATCTCGCGCACCGCGCGCACCATCAGAGTTCCCACCAGGATCAGCGCCGGCGCCGTCAGCGGTGTGAAGCCGCCCGCATCCGGCCGGCTGATCGCTCCCACCAGCGGCGTGAAGAAGAGGGAGATCAGCAGCAGCCCGCCGGTGACGACGCTGGCGAGCCCCGTCCGCGCTCCGACCGCCACTCCCGAGCCGCTCTCGATATACGAGGTCACCGGCGAAGTGCCGAAAAGCGCGCCGCCCACCATCCCCAAGGCATCGGCGGTGAGCGCTCGCTCGATACGCGGCAGCTCGCCGTCCTTGAGCAGCCCCGCTTGGTGCGCCAACCCCATCAGCGTCCCCAAGGTGTCGAAGAGCGCGAAGAAGAGGAGCACGAGGATCAATGGCGCGTACTGGAGGCGCAAGGCGCCCACGAGGTCGATCTGCAATCCCGGCAGGGCGAAGCTCGGCGCCGATACCAGCGACGCCGGCATCGTCACCTCGCCAGTGATCAGCCCGGCCACGACCGTGGCGGCAAGCCCCCAGAAGAGCGCCGTCTGCACCCCTGCCGCCATCAACGCCAGGGAGATGGCCAAGCCGAACAGCGTCAGCAGGGCCGCGGGCGAAGACAGTGTCCCCAGCGCCACCAGCGTGTTCTTGTCGGCGCGGATGATGCCGCCGTGCTGGAGGCCGATGAAGGCGATGAACAGGCCGATTCCCACCGCGCCCGCCAGCTTGATGACCTCCGGCACCGCCCGCACCAGCACCCGCCGCGCCCCGGTCACCGTCAGCACCACGAAGATCACCCCCGCCCAGAACACCATCCCCAACGCCGTCTGCCAAGGCACCCCGGAGCCGACGCAGATGCCATAGGCGAAAAACGCGTTCATCCCCATCCCCGGCGCCAGGGCGATGGGGTAGTTGGCCAGGAACGCCATCAGCAGGGTGGCGAAGGCCGCGCTCAAAGCGGTGGCCACGATCGCTCCCTGCAAGGGGATCCCGGCCGCCGTCAGGAACACCGGATTCACGGCCAGGATGTAGGCCAGGGTCAGGAACGTCGTGACCCCGCCAAGGGCCTCCCGGCCCGGCGTCGAGCCGGCGGCCCGGACGTGGAAGAGGCGTTCGAGCATTGGGGGAGTATCTTAGCCTAGCCACCTGAGGTAGCAATCTCGAGGCCGCATATCCAAGGCGCTAGAAAAGGAGGCCACGCGGGAGAAACTCACCCGCACAATCGAGGCGAACCTTCATGAGCGACAGGCTGCTGTCGTGGAATCCTGGGTAGCACATTGCCAAGGGAACCAGGGTGGTCGCCTTGACCTTGGTAACATCGCAGACACCGAATGCCTCGGCCACTTAGAACAAGTGCGCGATACGCCTCTGGATCTCTTCCGCAGCAGCTCGCTTATCCGTGGCCTTGCGGATCGGACGCCCGACGACGATGTGGTCTGCGCCCTTCTCGAAGGCCTCTTCGATGTCTACGACCCGCTTCTGATCATCAAGAAAAGGAGGAATTTCTTCTTCCTCTTGATTCACACCTGGCCGAACCCCCGGAACGACGATCAGGAAGTTATTCCCCAGGGACCTTCGGAGCTCCTCCGCCTCTAGCCCTGAGGAAATCACTCCGTCACAGCCGACTTCCAAAGCCCTTCTTGCTCGGGACAGAACAACAGTCTCCACGCTGATACCGTGTGGGAAGCCTAAGTCTTCAAGGTCTTTTTGGTCGAAGCTCGTAAGGACGGTAACGGCCAAGACTTTTACGACATCCTTCACTTCGACAGCCGCACGCAGGATCTCGTCGGTTCCGTGGACTGTCACGAACGTCACTCCTTGGCCCGTCAACTGCTTGACCGCTGCCTGTGTTGTCCTTGCAATGTCGAAAATCTTCAGGTCTACCATCACCTTCTTGTTCTGCTGTATTAGCCAGTCAACCATACCGGCATACTGACCCGTGAAGCCGCCACCTGCCAGCAGAAGCTCAAGGCCAATCTTGTAGAAGTGAACTGAGTCACCCAGCGTCTCAACCAGGGCCTTGGCCTCATCGAAGGTGGGCACGTCCAGAGGCACGATGAGGCGCTCGCGTGAAGGGATGTTCTTTATCGCCGGCACGATTGTCTCCGCGCTAACTAAAACGCTTTCAGAATAGCTCATTTGACCTCCGGGGGGAGACGGGACCTACTTCTCGGCCGGAGATGGACGAACACCTCCTGGGGAGAGGGGGCGTATGGTACCACCCAGTTCGTGGTTCGGTCCACCTCTTCAAAGCAGCAACCACCGGCACCGAATCTCCCTGTCGGCCGGTAGGTCCCCTTGGCAATAGTGCACAGAGGGGATAATAATACCAATCTCATACCCTGTCAACCCCAGGGGAGGATCTTCGCTGAGAGAGTACGAGAGGGCTAATGGTACCAGATTATGCCACCGAGAAAACGAATCGCTGAACCTCCAGGTGATCCCCCTTTCTCCAGGGTGTACAAAGTACAGGCTGGGAACCGCCTGAGAATCGACAAGGCACTAGAAGGACTCGTGTCCTGGTTGAATGGCGGAACTGTTGAGCGAGTCGCCTTGCCTGGCCCCAGGGGCGGTATCATTCTTACGGCGCCCGAAACAGTCTTGGCGGAGCTCGAGGAGCTAGAGCCTCGCGAACTAGGCGAGGAAGACGCCTTGAACAAGCTAGGGGATCAGGCGAGACGCCTGAGCATGCGATGGACGGTAACCTTCTCCTATGAGGCTGCCAAGGGAGGCCGATACTCGATCACTCTGCCACTAGGCGCTAGGCAATTCGGCTTTCTTCCTCAAGCCGGCGAAGAGGTTGTCGTGTTTGTCTCGGGCGAGATTTTCGAGGTGTGGGCTCTGGTCGAGTGGAACAAGTACCACACGCCTCAAGCTCGGACAGCCGAGAAGCCTGGAGACTGAGTCCTTCTTCAATCCACTTGTCGGCATGGCTAGCAGATCAAAGGAACGGTCGCTCTCGGCATTACCTCGGCCCCTCGGTGCCTTCTCTGATCGTCGCCTTGCGGCTAGCTAGGAGCCTCAAAGGGAGACTCTGTTGGCGCCCACGCTTGCTTCGCGTCGCGCTGCACCCATCCACCGCCTCGTCCTCTCCCGCGCCCGCCGCGCCCTGGAGATCGGCTGCGACGGCGTCGTCTCCTCCGGACTGGAGGCCCGAGATGAAAAAAAAGGGCCGGCCGCTGTCTGCGATCCCTCTCGCCGTCACCTGGCCCATTGATCTTGCCGGTATCTCATATGGAAAGACCATTCCCCGGCTCCTGCGGGTCACTCACCCATATGAATTTCCCGAGTCTCTATATGGAAAGTTGAGTTCGAATGAGGGGGAAACCGTTCGCCCCTATTATTTGCTCTCCCGTTCCTATTATTTGGCCGTCTACCGCCGCTCGCGGTAGCGTGCGGAGATGATCGAGGTCGACTTTACATATGGGCTTGGTGCCGTTTCATAGGAGTTGAACGCCTCGGAGGACTCGTGACCCAAGAATTCATTTGAGATTATAGACATTTCATAGGAACAAGCTCCGCTGGAGCCCTCGATGTCCGATAAATAATAGGGGGAACTCAAGAAATAATATGGGCGGATGGCCGCGAGAACGGCCGCGGTGCACGTAGGATACTCTAAAATTGCCTTTAGCCGGATCTTACTGTCTCTTCAGGCATGCCGAGTAGCCGCGATTCATGCCGACGGTCGCGTGAGATCAGGTGACTCGCGGGCAGGCAATACCGCGCGAAGCAACGCGTTGAGCAAAATGCCCAGCGTGATGGCGATGACCACGCCGTTGCCGAGGAACAGCCGCGCCGAGGGCGGCAGCGCCGTGTACCACTCCTTGCGGGCGCTGGCGGCGAGCGGCAGCGTGAGGGCGGCCATCAGGGAGATCGCGGTCGTCAGGAGATAGGCCTCGTCCTTCGTGCCGCAGCCGAGCAGGCGGAGACCGACCGTCGCGATCATGCCGCAGATCACCAGGAAGACGGCGCCGACGATCGGCCGCGGGATCAGCACCAGCAGCGCCCCGAGCTTCGGCGACAGCCCATAGATCAGCAGCAGGATCGCCGCGACCTGGACGACACGACGGCTGGCGACCCTGGTGGTGGCGATCACTCCCGTGTTCTGCGCGTAGGTCGTCAGCGGCAGCCCGCCGAACAGCGGACCGATGGCGGAAGCGATCCCTTCGACGGTGATGCCGCGGCGGATGTGCCGCACCGTGTAGGTGATCCCGGAGACGGCGCAGGTGCCGGCATAGTCGCCGATCGATTCGGCGATCGAGCCTACAAAGCCGACGATGACGCCGATCACCGCGCCGCCCGCGAGCTGCCATCCGAGGCCCGGTCCGCCGAACGCGAACAGGCGCGGGAGCCCGAACCAGCGCGCCCGCTCCAGGGCAGAGAAATCCGCAATGCCGAGGACGCCGGCGCCTCCCACGCCGAAGATCATCAAGCTGAAGAAGATCGCGCCGCGAGCCAGCACCCCGAGCCGGAAGCGATATCCGATCACCGTCAGGACGATGATCGAAAGGACGGCGGCCCCGGCAAGCCAGAGCACCTTCGGATTGGGATCGGCAAACACCCAACCGCCTGCCACCCGGGCGAGCGAAACGCCGATGGTAAGCACCACGATGCCGCAGACGTAGGGAGGGAGGAACCTGCGAAGCGGAGCGAGCACGCCGCTCGCTCCCACCACGGTCTCGAAGATCCCGGCAATGAAGCCGGCCATCCACATCGCCGGAGCGCCGTAGATCGCACCTGCCGTGGCCATCGCCCCGGTATCCGTGGCCGAGGGCCCGAGCACCGAAGGAAGGCGGTTGCCCCAAGTCACGTTGACGAAAGTGGCAATCCCCATCAGCGTGAGGCAAGCGGAGATCATCGCCGCCGCCTGCTCCGCGCCATAGCCCACCGCCGACGCCACCATCAGGGGCAAAACGTAGGGCGAGACGTCGACCAGTGTGTGCTGCCACGCATAAAGCAGCGTTTCGAGGGGTGGCGGCACGTCGTCGACGCCGTAGTACGGCGGAAGGATCTCGAGATCTTCAGCCCAGACGCGCTCGTCGTCACGGCCTGGCAGGATCGGGATGGCTGCCGGTTCGTCGCGCGTTCGCGCGCTTTCGGTGCTCACCACGACCGGATTCTATGCGAACGGCCTCCGGTCCGATTGACCGGAGGCCGCTATGGACTTCACGGACAGGTGGCGAAGGCTGAGCTGTCCAGGATGGGCAGGAACGCACGGCCTTGCGGGTTCGTGTACGTCTTGAACGCCCCGGTCACGGTATCGGTAACGGTGAGCACCACGTGAACATCCGTCAAGCCGGCGGAGTAGACCCAGTACCGATTATTGAAGCTGCAGGCGTTCAGCACCTTGACCACCACCTCGACGTTTCCCGAGCTGAAGAACCATAGATAACCGGTCTCATTGGTGAGCTTTACGACCTGCGCCTGCCCGCTCTGACCGCTGGTGGTGTCAAAGGTTGCGGTAACCTGGAAGCGGTTGCTGTTGAGACAGAGAGTGGTCGCGCTGGGTGTACAGGACGTTGGAAGTGGCGTCGGATCGAGACGAATGCCCAGGACCCGCGGCGGCGAGCTGGCGAACAGCGACTGCGTGCTGGCCCAAGTGGCCCCGCTGTTGCCGCTACCGTAGCTCGTGCGCAGCGTCGTCGTCGAGGTGGTGTCGCCACAGAGCCCGATCTGCCCTCCCGGCCAGCGCGCACCGACGTAGACGACATTGTCGGGCAGGACGATGCCGGAGCCGGAGAAGTTGACCGAATAGAAGTCGAAAGACCCCGCGACGGGGATGGCGCTGGCGGTCGCAGCCACGACCCCCACGAGCGTCCCCGGCTGCCCTCCGGGGCCATCGTCGTTGTAGACGACAGCCTCAAAGCTCATGCTCGACGGGCTGCCGGCGTTGGCGCGTGCAAAACACAAGCAGACCTGGTCGAGCCGGGTCGTTCCGGCGGGCAGGGTGAACTTCATCACCATCGTGGCGTCGTCGGGGTTGCCGCTTCCAATGCTGTAGCCGGCGGTGAAAGAGCCGGTGTCATAGACCACTCCCCCGCTGCATTGGGGAGTCACCGATTTCTGTTCCTCCACCGGCATCGCGAAAATTTGCGGTTCGAGCACCTGCGCCGCGCACGGGGCCGCGAGGCCCACAAGGACAAAGGCTTTGATGAGGCATTTTCCGAGCATGATTTTCTCCTGGCCCTTCGGGGCAAACAAATATCCATCCAGGGGGATAGCCCACCTCGGCAACTAGGACAGAAATCAAGCTTCGTTCAGTGAACGGTTCGGTATGCGCTCCCCCTCACGGCAGCTCGGGCAGTGCACGATGCGCGCCAACTTTTTGGGGATTTTGGCGCAGGGCCGATTGATCTAGAGCTCGACCTCGGAACGGCGAAGGAGCTCGCCCAGGCAGCGCCCGGATTCTCGATAGATCTCTTCGAGATCGAGCCGCGTGAGGCGGCCGTCCTCCACCTCCAGCCGGCCCTCGATCAAAACGTGGCGAACCGTGGCCCTGGAGGCCCCGAAGGCGACGAGGTCGTGGGGATCGGCCTGCGGCGAGGCCCAAAGCTCCGGCCGCCCCGCGGCGAGCACGACGAGGTCGGCCCGCTTGCCGGTCTCGATGGTTCCGATCTCATTTTGCAGACCCAGCGCGCGGGCGCCTTCGCTGGTGGCGAGGCGCAGGGCGTCGAGTCCGGAAAAGACGTCCGGACCGTGCTTGACCTTCTGAAGCAGCGCGGCCAGACGGAGCTCCGCGAAATTGTCGAGCTGATTGCTGCAAGGAGCGCCGTCGGTGCCGACGCTCACCGGCACTCCGGCACGACGAAACGCGAGAATATCGGCGATCCCGGAGCCGAGCTTGAGATTCGAGCTGGGGCAGTGGGCGACGCTGAAGCGGCCTTTACGCAGCCGAGCGAGGTGGTCGCCGGTAGCCCAGACGCCATGGGCGATGCGGAAATCCGTCGCCAGCACGCCCTGGTCGGCGAAGTATTCGATCTCGTCGCGTCCGCCTTTCAGATTGCGCACGGCGAGCGTCTCGTCCCGCTGCTCCAGGGCGTGGGTGTGGACCGGCCAGTGATGTCGAAACGCGAGATCGCGAATCCCTTCCCACAACGGATCGGAGCAGGTGAGGATGAAGCGCGGATTGAGCGCGTAGCGCAACCGCCCCTCGGCCGCACCGTCGAACCGCCGGCCCAGGGCCTCGGTGTCGGCGAGCGCCGCGTCGGTGGATTGACGCAGGGCCGCCGGCAATCCCTCGCCGCCGTCCATCAAACAGGCGCCCGCGAAAGCGCGCAGCCCCGAGTCCGCGATCGCCTGCAGCAACCCCTGGGCGCCGGGCCCGATGCCGATGTCCTGAATGGTGGTGGTGCCGCCGAGCAGGCACTCAGCGGCGCCCAGCCGGGCGCACCAATAGGCGCTCTCGTCGTCGTGAGCCGCTTCGAGCGGCCAGATCCGCTCGCGCAGCCACGCGAGCAGCCGCCGTCCTTCAGCGAGACCGCGGAAGAACGTCTGCCCCAGGTGCAGGTGCCCCTGGATCAGCCCCGGCACCACCAGGCAGTCCGCCACGTCGAGCACCCGCGTCCCGGGAACCGGCTCGGGCACCCCCAGCGAGGCGATGCGGCCGTCCCGCACCAGGAGATCCGCCCCACGCAGCACCGTGGCCCCGGCATCCAAGGTGAGAATGGTGCCGCCGCGCAGCAGGAGGGGGGGAGCGGACGAGGCCGCGGGGGAAGAGCCCTCTTGTAAGATCATGATGACTCTGACGATCCTACAACGTCCAACATGCTTCCTCCCGATTTCGTCCTCCGCAGTCAACGGGTGGTGACGCCCCAAGGCGTCGGCCCGGCTGACGTTCATGTTGAAAGCGGACGGATCGGACGGATCGGTCCGATCGAA
>Ga0075424_100005120_pt1 | contig 12487 bp, 15 predicted proteins | sample SoiMethybrSBSTD3_FD_75301 | JGI IMG/M metagenome (GOLD analysis project Ga0075424, IMG submission 75301) | Bulk soil microbial communities from a Populus tree surrounding site in Tennessee, USA - Soil MetaG P. TD hybrid SBSTD3 | ecosystem: Environmental > Terrestrial > Soil > Tree plantation... | reverse complement strand
TTGACGGTGCTCGATTGGGCAGGCTACGAAGACACATCGATGTTCGTCACCTTCCACCGCGCCTACCCCAAGGTGACGGTGAGTGTGGCGTTCGGCGAATCGGACGCGGACATCTTCGGCAAAATGAAGGCCGGCGCCGACGCCTGCGTATTCCACCCCTACACCGGCTGGCAGCACTTCTACGTGCGCGACAGCCTGGTGCAGGAGCTGGACACGACCCGCATCTCCCATTGGTCGGAAATCCCCGCCCGCTTCAAGGCGCTGGGCCAGGTCGATGGGAAGCAATACTTCATTCCGTGGGACTGGGGCTTCACCTCGATCCTGTACCGCACCGACAAGGTGCCCGGGGGCATCGATTCCTGGGCGGCGTTGTTCGATCCCAAGTTCAAAGGCCACATCTCGATGTGGGACGACGGCCCGGGTGCCGTGACCATCGCGACCTACGTCAAGGGGTGGGACGAGACCGCCATCACGGACGCGCAGCTCGCGGAGGCGGAGAAAATGTGGACGGACCAGCGCAAGTTGAACCGCTTCTACTGGAGCGGGGAGCCCGAGCTGGTGTCGGGGATGAAAGCGGGGGAGATCTGGGTCGCCTACGCCTGGCAGGGCGCGTACAACACGCTGTTGGGCGAGCACGTCCCAGTCGCCTACGCGCAGCCGAAGGAAGGACGAAATAGCTGGGTTGGTCTGTACGGCATCTCGTCCCGGTGCCAGACGCCCGATCTCGCCTACGCGTTCCTCGACGAGAAGCTCACTGCCGCGCAGGGGGTCAACCTGATCAGCGGGTTTGCCTACGGGCACGTCAACCCCGCGGCGAACGCGATGGTTACTGATTCGAACATCGTGAGGGCGTTGTCGCTCAACGATCCCACGGTGTTGGAACGGACCCGCTTCACGCCGCTGGTGAGCGAGACCCAGCGCAACCAGTTCGGCCAGCTCTGGGCGCGGGTGAAGGCCGCGCAGTAGTGCCCGCGGAGAGCCGCCGGCGCCTCACGGCCCTGCTCGCGCCGCCGGCGCTGTGGCTGGGAGCGTTCCTGGTCGCGCCGCTGCTCCTGTTGTCCGCTTATAGCTTCCGCGCCGGCGTCGGAGGCGCGTTGTTCCGCGACTGGGTGCCGACGCTCGAGCAGTACCGGATCCTGCTCGGGACCCCGGCCTTCCTCCGGCTGCTCGCCCTCTCGGTCGGTATCGCCCTGCTCGTCGCCGTGCTGGCCACGCTGTTCGCCTACCCCGTGGCCTACTACCTCGTGTTCCGCGTGCGCGAGCGGGCCGGCGTGTACATCGTGCTGCTGTTGATCCCGTTCTGGATCAGCTACCTGTTGCGGGTGATGGCGTGGAAGGTGGTGCTGGGAGAGGGGGGCGCCGTCAATTCGCTGCTCCTCTCGGCGGGGCTGATCCACGAGCCGATCTCGGCACTGTTCTACAGTCGCCTGGCCGTGGTGGTGACGCTGGTGTACGTCTGGACCCCGTTCGTGGCCCTCCCGATTATCGCCACGTTGTACCGCATCGACCGCGCCCTGCTCGAAGCCGCGGCCAGCCTCGGAGCCACGCCGTGGCAGCGGTTCTGGCGGGTGACGGCGCCGCTCTCCCTCCCCGGCGTGCTGGCGGGTGCGGTGATGGTGTTCATTCCGACGGTCGGCGAATACGTGACCCCGTCGCTGGTGGGCGGCTCGAGCGGCTCGATGTACGGCAACATCATCTTTGACTTCTTCGGGCGCTCCGCGAACTGGCCGCTCGGGGCCGCACTGGCGGTGGTGATGCTTGCCCTTACCCTCGGGCTCGTGGGCGCCACGTCGCGCCTCACGCGCCTCGAGCGCTTCATCGGGTGACCCGCGTGTCGCGCCGCGGCTGGCTGCTGCCGTCGTACTACTGGGCCCTCCTGGCCCTGCTGTATCTGCCGATCCTCGTGCTGCTCGTGTTCGCGTTCAACGACGGGACGATCCTCGCCTTCCCGTTGCGCGGCTTCACGCTGCGCTGGTTCACGGAGCTGTTCGCCACGGAGGCGCTGATGCGCTCGTTGCGCAACAGCGTGGTGGTGGCCGCGGGCTCGAGCCTCGTGGCGACGACGCTCGCGACCTGCGGCGCGATCGCCGTGATGCGGTTCGAGTTCCGGGGCAAGGGACTGTTCCTCTCGGTGGCGCTGCTGCCGCTGTATGTCCCGTTCGTGGTGTTGGGCGTGGCGTTACTGCTGTTTCTCTCGACGGTCGGCCTGCCGCGTTCCCTGTGGACCATCGCTGCGGCGCATACCGTCGTGGGGTTCCCGTACGCGCTCCTCATCCTGGTGGCCCGTCTCGTCGGCTTCGACCGCCACCTGGAAGAAGCCGCGATGAACCTGGGCGCCACCTATTGGCAGACGCTGCGCCGGGTGGTGCTCCCGCTCATCGCCCCGGCGATTTTCGCCGGCTGGCTCACCGCGTTCACGGTGTCGTTCGATGAGTTCGCCGTCGCCAACATGGTGGTGGGACGGGAGCCGACGCTCCCCGTCTACCTGTATTCCCAGCTCCGCATGACGGCGCGGCTGCCGCGGGTGATCGCGATGGCCACGCTGATCATGGCGATTACGCTCGCGATTTTCTTCACCCTCCTGTGGCTCCACCGGCTCATGGCGCGGCCACCGGCGGCGACCAGCCCCGTCCGCCCGTGACCCCCGCCGTCGAGCTGCGTGGCCTCGGCAAGCGTTTCGCCGACCAGGTGGCGGTGGACGAGGTCTCGCTCGCCATCGCGCCCGGAGAATTCTTCTCGCTGCTCGGCGCCTCAGGCTGCGGCAAGACCACCACGCTGCGGATGATCGCGGGGTTCGAGTCCCCCAGCGCGGGCCAGGTCCTGTTGGCCGGAGACGACATTACGGCGCGTCCCGCGCACCTCCGCCCGGTCGGCATGGTGTTTCAGCATTACGCGCTCTTCCCGCATCTCTCGGTGTTCGAGAACATCGGGTTTGCCCTGCGGCTGCGACGCACCCCGAACGCGGAAGTCGCGCGGCGCGTCGGACAAGCGCTCGACATGGTCCGACTCCCCGGACTCGAGCACCGCCGGCCAGGTCAACTCTCCGGCGGCCAGCAGCAGCGCGTGGCCCTGGCCCGCGCCCTCGTCTCCCGCCCCGCGGTCGTGCTGCTGGATGAACCCCTGGGCGCCCTCGATCTGAAGCTGCGCAAGGCGATGCAGATCGAGCTGAAGACGCTGCAACGCGAGGTGGGGATCACGTTCGTGTACGTGACCCACGATCAGGAAGAAGCGCTGACCATGTCAGACCGCATCGCGGTCATGGATCACGGCAAGGTGGTGCAGATGGCCGATCCGCGCACGATTTACGAGCGGCCGGCCTCGCGATTCGTGGCAGACTTCATCGGCGTCTCGAATTTTCTGCCGGGGCGACTGCGCACGGCCGGCGGCGACGTACAGATCGAGCTATCGGGAGGCCAACTCGTGCGGGGTGGAGCGGTCCAGGATCTCCCGGACGGGCGAGAGGTCACCGTGGCGGTGCGGCCCGAGCGCATGCGCCTCATTGCTACCGGGTCGGCAGGCTCAGCCGGTCCCGGGTGGAACGAGGTAGCGGGGGTCGTCCGGAACGTCGTGTACACGGGCTCCGACACGCAGTATTTCGTCGAGCTCGGGACGGGCGGAACCGTCATGGTCCGAGTGCCGAACGACGCGGCGGCGGAACAGCGAATCGGGGCAGCCGCCGCAGACCGGGTTCGGGTGGTCTGGGAACCGAGTGCGTCAGCGGTGCTGAAAGACTAGGACCACAACCCGCCGATCAGCGCGCCCCCCGCTCCGATGAACGGCAGCGTCCAGGCATACCACTGGGGCTGCCCCGCCCGGACCGCCCCGCCCTGCGCCGCGGTGGCGACACCCAGGACGAGCACGCCTACAGCCAGGGCGCCGGCGTGCCAGAGTGGACCCGCCGGTGCCAGGTGGGCCGCGATCCAGCCCCCCACCACCGCGAACGCGAATCCCAGGAGCAGATTGACGGTCAGATAAGCGGCCGTGGGAGGCCGCGATGGATCCTTGAGTATCAGGCGGACGAACAACGGGGTGGTGGTGAGCACCAGGATGACGATCGCCATGAACCCGACGATCACGGCACCGATGCTCTTGAGAACGATCATCACGAGCCTAAGCTGCACGCTCCCGGGAGGTCGGGCAACCGGGCGCTAGTGTTTCAGACCCGCCTTCTCGGCGAACTCGCGCGCCGCCTCTTCCTGCTCGGGAGTGAGCTTTTCGGGCAGCTCGAGCTTTACCTCGACGTATTGATCGCCGCGCTTGCCGTTGTGCTCGATCCCCTGCCCCGCGATGCGGAATTTCTGTCCGTGCTGCGTCCCGGCCGGCACCCGGAGCACGACGTGCTTGCCATCCAGGGTGCGCACCTTGATGCGCGATCCGAGCAGCGCTTGCGCCAGATTGATCGGCACCACGGAGATCACATCCGGGCCTTCGCGCCGGAAGAAATTGTCCGGCTCGATCTGGAATTGCACGATCAGATCCCCTTTGCCTTTCGCGCCCTGCCCTTTCAGGCGGACCCGGGTGCCCTCGTCCGTCCCCGGAGGCACGGTGATCATGATGCGCTTCTCGACCTGCACCTCGCCCGCGCCCTGGCAGTTGGGGCAGCGCTGGCTCGGCACCTTGCCCTTGCCGCGACACACCGGGCAAGGGCGGTTCACGGCGAAGCTGCCCTGCCCGAACGAGATCGTGCCGCGTCCCTTGCACTCGGGGCAAGTCGAAATCTTCGCCCCCGGCGCGGCGCCGTTGCCGCCGCAGGCGGGACACACCTCGGGCATCGGGAGCACGATGGGCACGCGACCGCCCAGCGCGGCGACCCGGAACGGAATCGTGACGACGGTTTCGACCGTCGCTTCCTCTTCTGTTTCCGCGGCGCCGCGGCGGCCGAAGATCGTGCTGAACAGATCGCCGATGCCGCCAAACGAGCTGAGATCGGAAATGTCGAACTCGGTCTCCGGACCACCCCCCGGACCCGTCGTGGGTCCCCGCGGACGGGGCCGGCCACCGCCGCCGGTGAACGCGCCATACTTGCGCAGCAAATCGTATTTCTTGCGCTTGTCGGCGTCACTCAGGACGTCGTGCGCTTCGTTGATCTCCTTGAAGCGGTCGGCCGCCTGCGGATTATTGGGATTGCGGTCCGGGTGGTGCAGTTTGGCGAGCTTGCGGAACGCCTTCTTGATCTGATCAGTCGTGGCGCCCTCGGGAACACCGAGGATCTGGTAGTAGTCGCGCTGCTGGGCCATCAGCCGTCAGCAATCAGCCATCGGCTGAGACGATGGCATGCCGGGCTCAGGACCGTTCTGCGCCGGTCCCTGCCAGGAGAGCACGACCACCCGCGCCGGGCGGATCAGTGTATCGCCCATCTTGTACCCGGGCTGGAGCACCGCGCCCACGGTGTGATCCTGAGCCGCGGACGACGCGGGCTGCATCGTGACCGCTTCGTGCTGCCTGGGATCGAACGGCACCCCGACCTGGTCCACGCGCACCACGCCCAACCCGTCGAGGCCTTTCCAGAATTTGCGCTCCACCATGTCGACGCCGTCGTGCATGGTCTTGGAATCGGTTTGCGCCGGATCGACGTGAGCGAAGCGCGCCAAGTCGTCGAGCGCGTCGACCAGCCGCTCGATCAGCTCGGCCTGCGCCCGGGCCCGCAGCTCGGTCCGCTCCTTCACCGAACGCTTCTTGAAGTTGTCGAACTCGGCGGCAATGCGGAGATACTTGTCGGTCGCCTGGGCCAGCTGGACCCGCGCCTCCCCGAGCTCGGCCTCGAGCCGCGCCACCGCTTCCGGCGCCGGCTCGACCAGGGCGGCCCCCCCCTGGAGAGGGGGCGGCGGAGCCTCGACCGGGTCGGCGGAACCGTCCGCCTGGGACTCGGAGGGGGGGTGGGGGTGGGGGTGCGGGGGTTTGTGTTTGTCTTTTCTCATGATTGGCGAAGCCCCAAGCAACCGACGTGCCGATGCATGTGCGCCGTTTTGGCGGTACGCTCGTGACGGTGGAAATGATTCACGGACAACAAGATAACGGCGACGGTAGGGGACGGTAGGGGATGGTAGGGAACGGTAAGGGACGGTAGGAGGCGGTAGGGGACGGTAGGAGTTGGAGCGTTCAAGGTGTCCCTTACGGGACAAAGCGGACGTTGTGTCATCCCCTCCCGTCCCCTACCGTCTCCTCCCGTCTCCTACCTCACAAGTCGTTGCGCTCCAGAAAGGCCGTCACATCTCCGATCACCCGCTCCGCCTCGGGATCGTTGAGCAGCTCGTGATACATGTCCGCGTACCAGCGCACCTCGCCCGGTATCCGCTGGGCGTCGGCGAGCGCCCGGCCGGCCTGCGGATCGGTAATACGGTCACTGCCGCCCAGCAGAAACAACATCGGCGATTCGATACGGTGCGCGTCGAACGGCACGGCGCGCTGCGCCCACTGGATTTCGCGCCACGCGCCGGGAGTCATCACGTGGTGGACCGTGGGATCGTCATCGTAGGCGACACCCACCGCGCTATCGCGACACAGATCCGACGCCCGCATGCCGGTGGCGATGCGCACCGTGGGCCAGAGGTCGGCGAGGATCCTCGCGAGCACGCGCTTGGCGCGCGGCGCGGGCTGCGCGGTCCTGAGCCAGGGCGAGGACAGGATGGCCGCGGCCACGACGTCGGACGGCTGCGTTTCGAGGTAGCGCAGCACGACCAGCGCGCCGAAGGAGTGGCCCAGCAGCACCTGCGGGGCGGCGTGACGCAGCCGCGCGAGGCGGCGGAACGCCTGCAGGTCGCCCAACAACTGGCTGAAGCGCGACAGGTGACCCTGCAGTCCGCCCGAATCGCCCTGCCCACGCTGATCGAGCACATACACCGCGTACCCTTCGCGCGACAAGCGCTCGGCGGGCGCGCGCCACCGAGTCCGGTGATCGGACCAGCCGCACACCCACAGGACGACGGCCTTGATGGGCGTTCCCTGCGGCTCGAAGGCATCGTAGGCGAGCGGCGCCCCGTCGGGCGCGACGAGGTGCGCCATCAGGCTTCGACGAGCGCGAGGCGCAGCAAGGCGAGCGCGGCCTGAGCGCTGCGCGCCCGGATCTCGTCGCGCTCGCCCAGAAACTGGCGTTGCAGCGCCCGCGTCTCCGCGCCACGACGCGCGGCGATCCAGACGGTACCCACCGGCTTCTCCGGCGTACCGCCACCCGGCCCGGCGATGCCGGTGACGGCGAGCGCGCAGTCGACGCCGAATCGACGCGCCGCGCCTTCGGCCATCGCCCGCACCGTCTGCTCCGAGACCGCGCCGTGCTGCTCCAGGGTCGCCCGGGGGACGTCGAGCATGCCGGTCTTCACGTCATCCGCGTAGGCGATCACGCCGCCCACGAACACGTCCGAGGAGCCAGGTATCGAAGTCAGCCGGGCACCGAGCATCCCTCCGGTACACGACTCCGCCACGGTGAGCTTGCGGCCGGACTTCCTGAGGAGATCGAGCACGACGCCCGCCAGGTCCGTGGACTCTTCGCCGTAGGCGCGATCGCCCAGCTCGCGCTGCAGCTTGGCGACCGCTTCTCCCAGCAGCCGGTCCGCCTGATCGGGCGGCATCTCCCACGCGGTGAGGCGCAAATCGACGCCCGCGATGGACGGCAGGTAGGCGAGCGTGAGCGGCCCCAGCCCGTCTTCGATCGCGGCGATCCGTTCGGCGAGCGCCGATTCGGGGACCCCGGTGGTGCGCACGGTGCGCGAGCGGACCACGACCGGGGCGCCGTCCTGCGCGAGGGCCCGTGCCACGAGACGCGGCAGCACCTGCTCGACGAGCAAGCCGCGCATCTCGACCGGCACGCCCGGCAACATGATGACGAGCCGTCCCGCGTCGTCCTCGAGCCAGATGCCGGGCGCCGTGCCGCGCGGATTGGGCAGCACGACGGCGCCCTGCGGGATTTCGGCCTGGACGCGGTTCGAGGGAGTCATCGTACGGCCGAAACGGCGGAACCGCTCCTCGATGTAGCGCAGCACGCCCTCGTCGAGCACGAGCGGGCGTCCGAACAATCCGGCGACGGCCTGCTTGGTGAGATCGTCCCGCGTGGGTCCCAGGCCCCCCGTGGTGAGGGCGGCGCCGGTGCGCTCCAGGGCGCCGCGCACCGCGTCGGCTACGGCCGCGGGCTTGTCGGACACGGTCGTACGGCGGGTGACGTCGATGCCCGCGGCGGCGAGCGCGGTGCCCAGGTCCAGCGCGTTGGTGTCGAGGGCGGCGCCGAGCAACAGCTCGGTGCCGATGGTGACGACTTCGAGCTTCACTCCCGGCTCGTGATCAGGGCGCGGTAGCGGTACAGGTAGACGACGAGCGAGTAGACCGTGAGCACCACCGCGATGCCGAGGGTGACGGCGACGACCCAGCCGTGGAACTGATCCCAGAAATCGCGGAACCAGCCGGCGAAGCGGTGGGTGGCCAGGTAATCCTTCCAGGCAAACCAGCCGATGGTGGCGCCGATGAAGACGTTCTGGACGACGGCCTTGAGCTTCCCGGCCCCGATGGCCGGGATCACCACGCCGCGCTGTTTGGCGAAAAAGCGAAACGCGGTGATGCCCAGCTCGCGGCCCACGAGCAGCAGCAGCACCCACACGGGCAGGCTGCCCCACCATTTGATGCGGTAATCGACCAGGATCGTGGGGTGGCGCGTCATCCAGAAGATCGGGACCAGCATGGCGAACAGCAGCAGCTTGTCGGCGATGGGGTCGAGCAGCTGGCCCAGCTCGCTCACCTCGTTGCGCTTGCGCGCCAGCCAGCCGTCGAACACGTCGGTGACGGCGACGGCGATGAAGGTGACGAACGCGATGACCTTGGGCCAGTAGCCGGAGATGAACGGCAGCAGGGCGATGACCGGCGTGAGACAGATGCGTGCGACGGTGAGGATGTTGGGCAGGGTCCAGCGCACGCCAGCCCCCCGATCAGCTGAGCGTTTTCAGGACGAGCTTCGAGACGGCTTTCAGGGTGTCGAACACGCCATCGCCTCGGACCGCCACGGCTTCATGATACGAGGCGCGGCCGAGCCACCCGTCGCCCACCCGCTCGATCACGTTTTCGCCGGGATGCGCGGCATCGGGTACGACTCTCTGCTGCGCGGGATCGTCGATCGGCCAGCCCGGATTGAGCGCCGCCTGGAGGTCCCTCACCGGGGCGGCGTTGGGCAGGTCGCGCTTGTTGTACTGGATGATGAACGGAATCTTGGTCAGGTCGTACCCGTACTCGGCCATGTTGTCGTACAGGTTCTGCATCGACTCGACGTTGGCTTCCATGCGCTCGATCTGGCTGTCGGCGACAAACACGATGCCGTCCACCCCTTTCAGGATCAGCTTTCGGCTCGCGTTGTAATACACCTGTCCCGGCACAGTATACAGATGGAACCGGGTCTTAAATCCGCGGATCGTGCCCAAGTCGACCGGCAGGAAGTCGAAGAACAGCGTGCGCTCGGTCTCGGTGGCGAGCGAGATCATCTTGCCGCGCGTGTTGGGAGCGACCTTGCCGTAGATGTGCTCCAGGTTGGTGGTCTTGCCGCCCAGGCCGGGCCCGTAATAGACCAGCTTGCAGTTGATCTCGCGGGACGCGTAGTTGATCATCGACATGGACTAGGTCCCCGATCAGCCGAAGAGCTTGTCAATTTCGTCTTCCGCCCCTTCCAGCAGGCCCTTGGTATCGCCCGGTGTGCCGACGCGATCGAACATGGCCTGGAACACGTGATTGAGCGCCTCGACGGTCGCCTTGGCCTTGAGCTTCACGAGGCCGAGCGTCGCCCGCTGGTCGAACAGCACGACGAGGATGACGCGCCGCGCCACGTCGGCCAGGTACATCGATTCCTTCTCGCCCTGATGTACCAGCGAGGCGAATTCGGCTTCGCCGATCATCTTGGCGAGCTGGTCGTTGGCCGAGAAATCGGCGGCGGTGAGCGAAGCGAAGGCGGTGGGATCGAAATGCGGCGGCTCGCCCACCGTGGCGACGAGCTGGCCGGTGCGGTCCACAAGCAGCGCGCAGCGGGCGTTCGAATCGCGCAGGAACGCCTGCAAGTGCTGCTGGATCTGCTTGTAGTCGTTTTCGTTGAACGACCAGCTGGCCGCACCCGTCATCCCGTGCCCTCGCTCAGTCGGTCTCGGTCATCTCGCGCCGGGCGGAGAGCGCCTGCGCGATGGTCACGCCATCCGCGTACTCCAGATCCCCACCGACCGGCAACCCGCGGGCGATCCGCGTGACCCGCACGCCGGTCGGCTTGAGCACCTGCTGCAGATACGTGGCCGTCACTTCCCCCTCCATGGAGGGGTTCGTGGCCACGATGACTTCCGATACCCCCGAGCCGTTCTGCACCCGCGCCACCAGGCGCTCGATGTTCAAGGCATCCGGGCCCACACCGTCCAGCGGGGACAGCCGCCCGCCCAGCACATGATAGCGCCCGCGGTAGCGTCCCGCCCGCTCGATCGCGCTCACGTCCCCCGCCTCCTCCACGACACACAACAACTGCGCGTCGCGGCGCGGGTCGCGACAGATGGGACACGGATCCTCGTCCCCGAGGTTGCCGCACGTGCCGCACGTCATCACGCGGGCGCGTACGCCGCGAATCGCATCCGCCAGCCGATGCGCGGCGTCCTCCGGCTGTTTCAGCAGGTGAAACGTGAGTCGCTGCGCCGTCTTCCGACCGATCCCGGGGAGCTTGGCCAGCTCCGCCACGAGATCTTCGATCGCCGACACTGGCGGCTAAAGCGGCAGCTGAAACGGGAGCGGCAGGCCGGCGGTGAGCTTCTTCACCTCGGCCTGATAGCGCTCGGCGGCACGCTGTTGCGCCTGCGTCACCGCCGCCAGCACCAGGTCCTCGAGCAACTCCAGGTCCCCGCTTTTCACCGCTTCCGGATCGATCTTGATCTCGCGGATCTGCCCGCGACCGTCCGCAGTGGCGGTCACCATGCCGCCCCCGGCCTGAGCCGTGATGGTTTCCTGCGCCAACCTGGTCTGGATCTCTGTGAGCCTGCCCTGAGCCTGCTGGGCCAGCTGGAATAAGCTGGATAAATCCGCCATGGGGCGAAAGTTACCCGAGGGGGTTTGGGGGGGCAAGCGAGGGTAGAGATCCCTCGCCCCCTCGCTGCGCGAGGGGCTCGGGATGACGGCTGCGCCGTCACTTGCCAGGTTCTTGACGACTCCCGCCCAGTTTGGTGGTGTCATCTACCGGAGTTTTTCCATGCGTACGTATGCGATAGTTCCGCTCTCGCTCGTCACTCTGGGCGCGCTGGCCGCGCCGGGGGCGGCCCAATCGCTCTCCGCGCGCGCGATCGCACAGATCAACGCCTCCGCGCTGGTCCACGTGCAGCTCATCGACGGTGAGCGCGGCACGTTGATCACGCCGCAGGCGGATTCCACGACCGTGCGCTACGGCGAAAGCCGGGTCTTGAACCGCGGCGGCAGTGTGGTGCAGCTCGCGGAGCCGCTCCCGGTCGCGAACTTCATCGAGATCCAGCGGCCCGTCGGGACCGGCGCCGGAAAAGGCGCGAAGATCGGGGCCGGTATCGGCGCCACGTTGGCGGTCCTGGCCGTAATCGCGGCCTCCGGCGACGCATGGACCAGCCCCACCGCGGGTCAGTCCATTGCCGCGATCGGCGTGTGGACGCTGCTGGGAGCGGGGGTCGGCTCGCTCATCGGTAACGGATCGAAGAAGTGGGAGACGGTATATCGGGCACCATAACTACGGGGACGGGGGAGGAGGGACGGGGGACGGGTTCATCCCGACGCTCTTAGGGAGTCTTTAAGAACCGTTCCGCCAACTGCTCCATCCGCTCGTCCTTCTCCGCCCGCGCCGCCTCGAGAATCCGCTCCACGTGGGGACGCAGTTTCGGTTCGCCCCAGCGATACCCGGTCGCCAGCTCGGCCGAGTAGGAATCGCCGACGTTGCCGCCGTCGAGCAGCGCCTGGGCGGCGGCTTCGTCGTAACCGGGATCGTCGCGCGGGGGGAGGCGGTAGCGCGGCTCGGGGCCGGAAGCGTCTTCGTTGATGAAAGCGCGAGACATAGAGGCAGGGACGAGGGACGAGTGGGGCCGAGTGTCGATCCGTGGCCTGAAGGCCCGGCTCGGCGTGGACGACGCGTCCTTAAGGACGCCCCGTGGGCCGAGCCGGCGCTTTAGCGCACGGATGCGGAGCGGGTTCGGGACACGTCTATCGCACCGGTGCCCGCGGTCTTTCGACGGGCGGCCGCAGCGGGAACGCGTACCCACCCGATAGATGCCGCCGCATGCGATGGGCGATGTCCTTGGCCTGATCGGCGCGCTGGCTCGCGATGATTGACTCGAGCATGCCGCCCAGGTCGAGCGTGGGCCGGTAGCCGATCAGCTTGCGCAGTTTGGTGATGTCGGGCATACGACGCTGCATGTCTTCGAATCCGGGCTCGTAGGCTTCCTCGAACGGCACGAACAGGATCTGCGACGAGCTGTTGGTCATCTGTTTGACCAGCGCCGACAGCTCGCCGATCGAGACGTCCTTGGTGTGCCCCACG
>Ga0075424_100005118_pt1 | contig 12491 bp, 8 predicted proteins | sample SoiMethybrSBSTD3_FD_75301 | JGI IMG/M metagenome (GOLD analysis project Ga0075424, IMG submission 75301) | Bulk soil microbial communities from a Populus tree surrounding site in Tennessee, USA - Soil MetaG P. TD hybrid SBSTD3 | ecosystem: Environmental > Terrestrial > Soil > Tree plantation... | reverse complement strand
TCTGGCGCCGGACTCGATGAAGTCGAACACGAGGAGACCGTGGGGCCGCAGCGCGCGGTGCGCGTGTCTGAAGAACCGTGCGACGGCGGACAGACCGCCGAGATACGTGACGACTTCGCCGATCGCCGTCACCGCGTCGCAGGCTGGCAGGTGCAGGCGATCGATCGACGCGACGCGGAACCGCGCGCGCGGCGCGCGCGCCCGCGCCAGGCGGATCATCGCCTTCGACGCGTCGATGCCGATCACGTCGTAGCCGCGTTCGACGAAGTGGCGCGCCGAGATACCGCTGCCGCAGCCGACGTCGACGACGACTCCGCTCCGGATGCCGCGCGCGCGCAGCTGCCGCACGATCTCCGGCGCCGCGCGCCGGGAGAGATCGCCGAACCCGTCGTCGTGGATGGCCGCGAGATCGGTCGAGTACATCACGCGTCCGGCGGCAGCAGCATCCAGGCGGCCGTCGACGCCGCCTTCTCGTCGGCGCGCCACGGGCCGCCGACCTCGCGGCCGAACCGCGCGACGATGCGCTTGATCTCGCCGCCGTGCCGCCGGAGATCCGCCGCCGCGCGCGCCGCGAGCTGCTTCTCGACGACGACGTCGCACGCGACGCCGTGCGCCTCGAGCGCGTCGCGCAGCGCCTCGCGGAACAGCCGCCCCTCGCTCGCGTGCGCGCGGATGTGCGGATTCGCGACCTGCGCCGGATCGATCACGCTGCCGACGACGAGCGCCGCGCGGCAGCGCTCGCCGGCGAGCGGCTGGCCGTCGAGAAGCGCCGCGACGGCGCGCTGCGCGCACGCCCGGACGATTCGCACGCGCTCGTCGAGCGCGCCGGCGTCGGTCTCTTCGGTGAACAAATCGGCGTGGTAGGGCTGGCGCGTCGCGGCGACCTTCGGATCGTGCAGCTCGACGACGCGCCGGGCGACCGCCGACGGCGCCGACGCCGGACCGCGTACGGCGACCGCGACGGCGTAGCCCGACTTGACGCGGAAGCCGAGCGCGATCACGTCATCAGCTCGAGGACGTCGTCGAAGGTCATCGCCTTCGCCGTGAACGCGGTGTAGGTGCCGGTGGACTTCAGCTCGCGCGCGACGTCGCGGACGACGGCGAGCGCCGCGCGCATCGGGCCGGAGCCGACGCTGACGCGCGCGACGCCGAGCGCCTCGAGCTGCGCGATCGGCGGCGTCCCGTCCACGGCCAGCACATTCACCGGCCCGCCGATGCCGCCGACGAGCGCACGGATCGTCTCCGCGTCGCGGACGCCCGGCACGAACACGCAATCGGCGCCGGCGGCGAGAAACGCCTTGCCGCGCTCGATCGCCGCGGCGAGGCGCGACTCGGGCGCGCCGATGGCGCGCAGGAAGACGTCGGTGCGCGCGTTGATCACCAGGCGCACGCCGGACTTGTTCGCCGCTTTGACGATCGCGCGAATCTTGTCGGCCTGCAGCGCGACCGGCTCGAGCTCCGCCGCGCCGGGCATCATGTCCTCGAGGTTGATGCCGACGGCGCCCGCCGCGATCACGCGCAGCACGTTGTCGGCGACGGCGTCGGGCGTGGCCGCGTAGGCGTGCTCGACGTCGGCGGTGACCGGCACGCTGACGGCGCGCGCGATGCGCGCCACCGCCTCGAACATTTCGCGCGCCGGGACGGCGCCGCCGTCGGGATAGCCAAGCGACGCCGACACGCCGGCGCTCGTCGTCGCGATCGCGGGAAAGCCTTCCGCCTCGAACAGCCGCGCGCTCGCGGCGTCCCACGCGTTGGGCAGAACGAGAATCGGCGGCGTGCGGTGGAGGGCGCGCAGCCGTTCGGCCAGATCCGCCATGCGCGACAGTATACGGTCGGGGATTGGGGATTGGGGATTGGGGATTGGCTCCCCAATCCCCTACTCGGCGCGCAGCGCGCGCATCGGATCCACGCGCGTCGCGCGCCTGCCCGGTACGTAACTGGCGACGAAGGCGACAACGGCGAGGAGCGCCGCGATGGCCGCGAACGTCGCCGAATCGTGCGGCGAGACGCCGTACAACAGCGTGCCGAGCGATCGCGTGAGCGCCCATGCCGCCGCCAGGCCGATCGCGATGCCCGCCGACGCGAGCGCCATGCCGTGGCCGACGACCAGGCGCAGGACGTCGGCGCGCGTCGCGCCGAGCGCGAGACGAATGCCGATCTCCTGCGTCCGCCGGCCGACGAGGTACGACAGCACGCCGTAGATGCCGAGGCCTGCGAGCACGAGCGCGAGGCCGCCGAACGCGCTGAGCAGCGTCATGTTGACGCGCGGCTGCTCCGTCGCCTGCCCCACGTACGAATCCATCGTCGTGACGCCGAAGACGGGGATTTCGGGATCGGTGCTCGACACCGTCTGACGGATCGATGCGGCGAGCTGCTCGGGGTCGAGCGCCGTCCGCACGAACAGCGTCATGGTCGGACGCCGCTCGCGGAACCAGATCGGCAGCTGCTCGAGCGGCGCATACACCTCGAGGTTGTCCGGCTCGCGCACGAGGCCGTAATGACGCACGTGGCGGACGACGCCCACGATCTCTCGCCAGATCGGACGGGCGGCGGGGCCGTGCCCGCCAGCGAACTCGAACGCGATGCGCCTGCCGATCGGATCGCCGTCCGGAAAGAATTTGCGCGCGAGCGCTTCCTCGACGATCGCCACCGGCGCGCCCGCGGCATCGTCGCGCGCGGTGAACGCGCGGCCGCGCACGATCGCGATGCCCATCGCGCGGAAGTAATCGGGCGTGGCCGCCTGGAAGAGGCATGTCGTCGCGTCCTCGCTCGCCGAGCGCGGCGGCGGCTGGCCCTCGTAGCGGACCTCCGACTCCGACGCGCCGCCCTCGAGCGGCGTCGCGCTGTTCAGGCCAACGGTTTCGACGCCGGGCATGGCCGCGACGCGCGCCAGCACCTCGCGGTGAAAGGCGATCCACCGCGCCAGTTCCGGATACCGCGCGTTCGGCAGCGCCACGCGCATCGTGACGACGCGCGACGGATCGAAGCCGAGGTCGAGCGCGGTGAGCGCGGCGAAGCTGCGGATCGTGAGCCCGGCGCCGACGAGCAGCACGAGCGCGAGCGCGATCTCGGCGACGACCAGCAGCGCGCGCAGGCGGCGGGCAGCGCCGGGCGTCGCGCGCGCGGCGTCCTTCAGCGACGTCACCAGATCGATCGCCGATGCGCGCAGCGCCGGCGCGAGACCGAAGGCGACGCCGGTCGCGACCGAGACGATCAACGTGAACAGCAGCACGCGCAGATCGACGGCGATCTGATCGATGCGCGGCACGCTCGTCGGACGCGACGCCACGAACGCGGCGACGGCCCAGCGCGCGAGCAGCGCGCCGGACGCGCCGCCGGCGAGCGCCATGACGACGCTCTCGGTGACGAGCTGCTGGACGATGCGCCAGCGCGGCGCGCCGAGCGCTTCGCGGATCGCGATCTCGCGCTGGCGCGCGTCGCCGCGCGCGAGCATCAGGTTCGCGAGGTTCGCGCACACGATGAGGAGCACGAACGCGACGGCGCACGAGAGCGCGAGGAGCGCGGGCCGGACGTTCCGCACGATCTGCTCGTAATACGGCGCCACCGACACCGTGTGATCCGTGTTCGAGATCGGGTACTGCCGCTCGAGGCGGCGCGCGATCGCGTCCATCTCCGCCGAGGCGCGCTCGACGCCGACGCCGGACGCCAGCTTCGCCACCGCGAACAGGCCCGGGTGCGCGCCGCGATCCGGCGGAAACCCCGGCACGAACGGTCCGAGCGGCAGCCAGACGTCGGTGGTGCGCGATGGAAAGCGCATGGCGGCGGGCATCACGCCGACGATCGTGGCCGGCTCGCCGTCGAGCACGATCGACGAGCCGACGGCGTTCGCCGCCGCGCCGAGGTGCGAGCGCCAGAACCGCTCGCTGACGATCGCGACGCGCGGCGCGCCCGGCCGATCCTCGTCGCTCGAGAACGTGCGCCCCGCGATCGGCTGCATGCCAAGCGCCTGAAACAGGTTCGACGACGCGAGGCTCGCGATCAGGCGTTCCGGCCGATCGCTTCCCGTGAGGTTCACCACCATCCCGCGATACAGCGCGAGCTGTTCGAACACGTGGCTCTGCGCGCGCCAGTCCTGGAAGTTCTGCCACGCCACCGACATCGTCTGGCCGCGCCGCGTCGTCTCGGCGAGCATCACGATGCGGTCCATGTCGGGATAGCCGTACGGCCGCAGCATCACGGCGTCCACGACGGTGAAGATCGCCGTCGTCGCGCCGATGCCGAGCGCGAGCGTGAGGACGACCACGGCGGCGAAGAGCGGGCTCTGGCGCAGCGCGCGGAGCGCGTAGCGGGCGTCCCCGGCAAGCGCGTCGATCGGCCGCGCGCGCATCGACGCGAGCTCCTCGAGGTCGGGCGCGAGACGGCGCATCGCCTCATCGTGCGCGACCCCGCGCGCGCGCAGCGCGTCGTACTCGTCGTCGAGGTGCTGCCGGACTTCCTCGCTCAGGCGACGCGGCCACTCAGGCATGCTCCACTCCGGCGATGCGGTTGATCGCGTCGACGAATTCCTTCCACGTGCTGCGCTGCGACGCCAGCATCTGCGCGCCGGCGGCGGTGAGGCGGTAGTAGCGGCGGCGGCGCTGGCCGGCCTTCTCGACCCACCGCCCCTGGATCCAGCCTCGCTTCTCGAGGCGGTACAGGAGCGGGTAGAGCGAGGCGACGCGGAACGTGAGGACGCCGCCGGAGCGCGACTCGATCAGCTTGCTCAGGTCGTAGCCGTGGCGGGGCCGATCCTCGACGAGGGAGAGGATCAGCAGCTCGGCGCTCCCTTTCTTGAGCTCGCGGTCGAGGATACGCGATGCGATGTGTTGCATAGCGATATATTGGCTGAGGGTATATGACGAGTCAATCGCGGAAAAGGTTGGCGCCCGGTTAACATCGGCGCCGCCGGGCCGTCTTTCCTGACGACAGGCCTCGAATGGAGCACGTGCTCGAGGTTGCGCGCTTCCCGCCGATGACCACCGTGCCAGCGACGGCCGGCCGCGACGCGCTCGCCGAGACGATCCGCGCGGCGGCCGCCGGCGACCAGGACGCCTGCGCGCGCCTCTACGGCGGCCACGTGCGGATGGTCCACGCGATCCTCCTCGGACGCGCGCCGCGGCGCGACGTCGACGACCTCGTGCAGGACGTCTTCGTCGCCGCGTTCACGCGCCTCCGGGAGCTGCGCGATCCGGCGGCGTTCGGCGGCTGGCTGGCGGCCATCGCGCGCAACCGCGCCACCGACTACCTGCGGCACGCGCGCGAGCAGACCCCGCTGCCCGCCGACCTGCCCGGCGGCGATCCGATCGAGGCGGACACGATCGCGGTGCTCGACGTCGTCAGGAGCCTGCCGGAGGCGTACCGCGAGACGCTGCTGATGCGGCTGGTCGAAGGGATGAGCGGCGCGGAGATCGCCGAGCGATCAGGGCTCACGCCGGCGTCGGTGCGCGTGAACCTGCACCGCGGGATGAAGATGCTGCGCGAGCGGCTTGGCGCAGCCGTGAGTGGGTGCGGCGATGAGTGACGACTACTTGTGGGATCCGTCGGCGCCGCCCGATCCGGACGTCGAGCGGATGGAGCGCATCCTCGGCCGCCTGCGGACGACGGCGGTCGCGCGCGATTTTTCACCCGTCCTCCCGCGCGCGCACCGCTCGACGCGCTACGTCGGCGCGCGGTTTCTCGCGCCGGCGCTCGCCGCGGCTGCGGCGATCGCGTTGATGGTCGGCAGCGTGCGGCAGGGCGCGCGGCCGGCGCAATCGTGGCACGTCGCGCGGCTGAGCGGCACGCCGCGGATCGGCCCGCGCGGCGTGTCGCACGCGTCGCGCCTGGCGATCGGCGAGACGCTCGCGACCGACGCGGCCTCGACGGCGCGCGTCGAGGTCAGCTCGGTCGGCGAGGTGACGATCGGCGAGAACACGCGCGTGCGGCTCGTGGATGCGCGCGCCCCGCACTACGAGCTCGCGCTCGAGCGCGGCTCGCTGCACGCGGTGATCACGGCGCCGCCGGGACAGTTCGTCGTCAGCACGCCGTCGGCGACGGCCACCGACCTCGGCTGCGTCTACACGCTGCGGGTGGACGAGGACGGAAGCGGTCTGCTGAGCGTGGCCGCCGGATGGGTCGCGTTCGAGGACCACGGCAGGGAGTCGTTCGTCCCCGCTGGCGCGTCGTCGCGCACGTATCCCGCCATCGGCCCGGGGACGCCGAGCTACGACGATGCGGACGCCGCGTTCCAGCAGGCGCTCGAGATCGTCGACGTCCCGCAGAAGGATCTCGATCGCCGCGGCGAGGCGCTGCGCGCCGTGCTCGCGCGCGCGCGCGCGCGTGACGCGATGACGCTGTGGCACCTCATTCCGCGCGTCGCCGGCGACGAGCGGGACGCCGTCGTCGCCGCGCTCGCCGCGCGGGTGGCGATGCCGCAAGGCGTCGCGCGCGAAGCGGTGCTGCGCCTCGATCGCAGCGCGCTCGACAGATGGTGGGACGCGCTCGGCCTGCTGGATACGACCTGGTGGCGCAACTGGAAGACGCCGGTCGCCGGGTTGCGCAGGAATTGACGCGGGCGCGCCAGGCGGGTTGAAACGCACCGGCAATTCTTCTAGTGTCGCGGTTGTGCGGATTCTCCTCATTGGCGGCAGCGGTTTCATCGGACCGCACGTCGTCGACGCGCTCGAGCGCGGCGGCCACGACGTGGTCGTCTTTCATCGCGGCCAGTCGAAATCGGCGGCGCGGCGCGAGATCATCGGCGACCGCCGCGCGCTCGCCGATCACGCGCGCGACCTGCGCGCGGCGCAGCCCGACGTCGTCGTCGATCTGATCCTGAGCTCCGGCCGGCAGGCGCGCGAGCTGATGGACGTCTTCCGCGATGCGACGTCGCGCGTCGTCGCGCTGAGCAGCTGCGACGTGTACCGCGCGTGCGGCGTCCTGCACGGATCGGAGCCCGGCCCGCTGCAGCCGGTGCCGCTGACCGAGACGTCCGAGCTGCGCACCGTGCTGCGGACGTATCCGCCGCACCGCGTGAAGATGCTGCAGCAGGTGTTCGGCTGGCTCGACGACGAGTACGACAAGATTCCCGTCGAGCAGGAGATCCTCGCCGACGCGCGGCTGCCGGGCACGGTGCTGCGGCTGCCGATGGTCTACGGTCCCGGCGATCCCCTGCGCCGCATCCAGCCGATCGTGAAGCGCGTGGACGACGGGCGTCCGGTCATCCTGGTCGAGGAGAAGCTCTCGCGCTGGCGGGGGCCGCGCGGCTACGTGGAGAACGTCGCTGCGGCGATCGCGCTCGCCGCCACCGACGCGCGCGCGGCCGGCCGCATCTACAACGTCGGCGAGGCCGAGAGCCTCAGTGAGCTGGAGTGGGCGCAGCGCATCGCTGCGGCGATGGGGTGGCGCGGCGACTTCGTCGTGCTGCCGGACGATCGGATACCCGTGCACCTGCGCATGCCCGGCAACGCCGATCAACACTGGACGATCGACACGGCGCGGATCCGCCGGGAGCTCGGCTACCGCGAACCGATCGCGCAGGACGAAGCGATCAGGCGCACGATCGAATGGGAGCAGGCGAACCCGACCCCGTCGAGCCCGCACGCGTTCGACTACGCGGCCGAGGACGCCGCGAGCGCCGGCGCCTGACGGCGCCGCAGCGCGGGCCGGCGCCTGACGGCGCCGCAGCGCGGGCCGGCGCCTGACGGCGCCGCAGCGGGCCGGCGCCTGACGGCGCCGCAGCGGGCCGGCGCCTGACGGCGCCGCAGCGGTTCTCGGTTCGCGGTTCTACGTTCTCGGTTCTTGGTTCTTGGTTCTTGGTTCTTGGTTCGCGGAACCGAGAACCTGAACCAAGAACCGTGCACCGAGAACCGAGAACCGAGAACCTCGGGGTTCTTATTGCTATCGCAGCGCCGACTCGGCGTCCGCCTTGATCGACGCCCACTCCTTCATCACCTGGTTGTAGCGTTCGACCGCGCTCGGCGGCACTTTCTGATCCGCCTGGCCGACCTCGCGGCCGATGTTCGACAACTGATCGATGAGCATCTGATCCTCGTAGACGCCCGCCTTCGTGTTCAGGCGCTCCGACACGCTCTGCAGCCGGACCTGATCGCCGCGCTTCGCCTCGAGCGCCTGCCGCACGCGCTGCGAGAGCTGGCGCGCCTCCGCGAGGCTGTCGCGCACCTTGAGCGCGAAGCGCGTCTGCTCGGCGAGGTCGGCGGACGTGACGCCGTCCTTCGCGATGCGCGGGTCGATCTTCACGACGAAGCTTTCCGTCCTCGTGACGCCGCCTGCGGTGAGCCGCGCTCTGAACGTCCCGGGCGCCACCAAAGGTCCGCCGCCGCCGAAGCCGCCGCCCTCGCCGTCGCCGCCGCCGGCCGGACCGCCGGGATAGCGAAGATCCCACACGAAGCGATTCGTCCCGGCCTTCGTCGGGAGCGCCGACGGCAGACCGCCGCCGCGGCGGCCGCCGCGTCCCTGCGGCGCGGCGCCGGCGCTGCTCGTATACGTGCGGACAACCGTGCCCGCGCCGTCGAGGATCTCGAGCTTGACGTCGTCGGACGGCGCGGCCAGGTAGTAATCGATTCGCGCGCCAGCGGGCGGGTATTCGGGAACGTCCGGGCGTCCGCCGCTCGGCTGATAGTGGACGCGATAGGTGGGCGCTGGCGTGAAGAGGAACACGTTCGATCGGTCGAACGGTTTGATTGCGGGACTCGAACCCGGCGCCGCTCGTGATCCCTGCGCGGGACGGGCATCTTGACCGATAGGAGGCTTCGCGGCCGTCGGCTGGGCCGACTCCAACGCATCGAGATCTCTGACTGTTGCAAAGGCGGCCCGCTCGGCACGGGCGCCCGCACGCGTAATGTCAATCTCGCCCGCCTGATTCGGCGTGTCTGTCGTGCGCGAACGCGCCGGTTTGGTCACGCTCGCCGCCAGCTGACGCAGCGGCGCGATGTCGTCCATCACCCAGAACGATCGCCCCATCGTCGACGCGAGGAGATCGCCGTGGTGGACCTTCAGATCGGTCACCGGCGTCGCCGGCAGGTTCTGCTGCAGCGTCTGCCAGTGCTTTCCCTGATCGAACGACACGTAGGCGCCCTCGAGCGTGCCGGCGTAGAGCAGCCCTTCCTGCTCGGGATCCTCGCGGACGACGTGCATCGGCTGCGTCGCGGGAATGCCGTTGGCGCCGTCGGTCAGCAGCGTCCAGTGCGCGCCGTAGTCGCTCGTCATGTACAGATACGGCTTGAAGTCGTTGAGGTACATCCGATACACCGACACGTACGCAGAGCCGCGGCGATGCGGCGAGTCCTCGATCGTGTGCACGCGGCCGCCGGGCGGCAGATCGGGCGGCGTCACGTTCTTCCACGTGCGGCCGTTGTCGCGCGTCACCCACACGGGGCCGTCGTTCGATCCGGTCCAGAAGACGCCCGCCTCGAGCCGCGACGATCGCATCGAGTAGAGCGCGGCGTACACTTCCTCGCCGGTCATGTCGCGCGTGATCGGTTCGCCCGACGTCACCTGGCTGTCGGGACCGTTCGCCGTGACGTCGGGGCTGAACTTCGTCCAGTGCAGCCCGCCGTCGATCGATTTGTGCACGAACTGCGAGCCGTGATAGACGACGGCGGGGTTGCGCGCGTCGATCTCGATCGGCGCCTGCCGCACGAAGCGGAACATCATGTCCTTCGGATTTTTTCCGTAGCGCTGCTGCGGGTTGATCCAGAAGTTCTGCTCCTGCCCCGTCGCCATGTTCATGCGCCCGAACTCGCCCTTGCAGTCGCCGTAGACGATCTTCCCCGACGGAACCGGCCGCACCTGGCCGCTCTCGCAGCCAGGCAGCGGAATCCACAGCTGCCGCGGATCGTCGGGTCCCCACGAGGTCGGCGGAAAGCCCGGCACCGCGAGGTTCTTGCCGGTGTCCTGCTGCGGCCCGTAGATCAGATACGGGAACTGCTCGTCGGCGTCGATGTGGTACATCTCCGCCGTCGGCTGATTGAGCTGCGACGACCAGCTGCGCGCGCCGTCCTGCGTGACGTTCACGCCGCCGTCGTTGGTCTCGATCATGATCTTCGGGTTGTCCGGATTGAACCAGACGATGTGGTTGTCGCCGTGCGGCTCGGCGACGGTGGTGAACGTGCGGCCGCCGTCGGTCGACTTGTGCAGCGCGAGCTCCGTGACCCACACCTCGTTCTCGTCCTTCGGGCTCACGAAGACCTTGTTGAAGTAGAAGGGCCGCGCGCGGAGCGACTGGCTGCTGTTGACGAGCGTCCAGCTCAGGCCGCCGTCCGCCGATCGATAGAGGCCGCCCTTCGCGCCCTTCGCCTCGACCTGCGCGTAGACGACGCGCGGGTTCGACTGCGCGACGTCCACCCACACCTTGCCGACGAGATCGTCGGGGAAGCCGTTGCTCGTGCGCGTCCAGTGATCGCCGCCGTCAATCGTCTTGTAGACGCCGCCTTCGGCGGCCGGACCGCCGCTGATGATCGTCCACGGCTTGCGCTGCGCGCGCCACGCGCCGGCGAACAGCTCGTTGGGGTTCTGCCAGTTGATCGCGATCGAGACGGCGCCGGTCTGATCGTTGATGAAGAGCACCTTCTGCCACGTCCGGCCGCCGTCCTTCGTGCGGTAGACGCCGCGCTCCGGCCCCCAGCCGAACGGATTGCCGACGGCCGCGACGTACGCGACGTCAGGGTTCTTCGGATGGATCTTGAGCTGCCCGATCTGCCCGACGTCCTTCAATCCGACGTACTGCCACGTGCGGCCGGCGTCGGTCGACTTGAACACGCCGCGGCCGAGGATCACGTTCGATCGAATCGCCTCGCTGCCGGTGCCGACGTAGACGACGTTCGGGTTGGAGTCCGACACGTCGATGGCGCCGATCGATCCGGTGCCGATCTGGCCGTCGCTGATCGGCGCCCACGTGAGGCCGTAGTTCTCCGTCTTCCACACGCCGCCGCCCGTCGCACCCATGTAGAAAACGTTCGGCTGCGTGCGCACGCCGACCGCGGCCGTCGATCGGCCGCCGCGATGCGGACCGACGGATCGCCAGCGCAGATCCTGGTACGCGTTCGGGTTGATGACGGTGCCGCCGTTCGCCTGGGCGTGGACGCGCGGACCGCCGTGACGGCCGGCGATCGCCATCGTCACGGCGACGCAACTGAGCAGGAGGAGCTTTTTCATGACGGCCCTCGAATCGAAAAAATGATTCTACTCCCGCGCTGTTAACAAACTCGGGAACGCTCTCGTCCGACGATATCAGCGCCGTTGCCGTGGTTCTCGGTTCGCGGTTCTCGGTGCTCGGTTCTTCTGGTTCCCGGTTCCGGGTTCCGGTTCTGGTTCTAGGTTCTCGGCGACACGGCAGCCAGTACGAATTAATCTCTGCGATCTCTGCGATCTCCGCGGTTGCTTTCCCATGACGATGGACGCCATTCTTCACGACCTTCGATACGCGATCCGCGGACTGCTGCGAACGCGCGGCGGCGCGGCGATCGCGATTCTCACGCTCGCGCTCGGCATCGGCGCGACGACGACGATGTTTGCCGTCGTCTACGCCGCGCTGCTGCGGCCTGTGCCCTTCGACGAGCCCGATCGGCTCGTCGTGCTGTACGTGACGCGCGCGACGCCGAAGGACGGCGTCGTCCGCCTCCGCTGGTCGCGTCCGGTCATCGCGCGGCTCGACGGCGCGGCGTCGTTCGAGTCGATCGCGTCGTTTTCCGCCGCGACGATCGCCGTGAGCGGCGGCGGCGCGCCGCCCGAGCAGACCGACGGCGAGATCGTCTCGCCGCCGTACTTCAGGACGCTGCGCGCCTTGCCCGCCGTCGGCCGTTTCTTCCTCGACGAAGAGGACGGCGCTCCCGGCGCAGATCCGGTCGTGATCCTCTCCGACCGGTTGTGGCGGCGCCGCTTCTCCGCCGATCCTGCAATCGTCGGCGGCACGATCCGCGTCAACGACGTGCCGCTCACGGTCGTCGGCATCGCGCCGCCGGGGTTCTCGGGGCTCAGCGGCAAGGCGGAGTTGTGGCTGCCGCGGACGATGGCGCCGCGCGTCACCTACGCGGACTACCTCGTCACGCCGCAGCATTTCATCAGCGTCGCCGCACGGCTTTCGCGCGGCGTCAGCACTGCGCAGGCGACGGCGGAGCTCCAGGGGATGCGCGCAGCGCTGGCCGACGCCGAGGCGCCGCCCGGCGCGGTGTGGAGCGCCGTCGCGATGCCAGCGGGCGATGCGCGGATCGATGCGACCGTACGTCGATCGGTCCTGACGCTCTTCGCGGCGGCGGCGTGCGTCCTGCTGATCGCGTGCGTGAACACTGCGGCACTGATGCTCGCGCGCGGCCGCGCGCGCCGGCGCGAGATCGCGATTCGCCTTGCAGTGGGATCGGGACGCCGGCGCCTCGTGCAGCAGCTGCTCACCGAAGCACTGGTGCTCGCCGCGATCGCGGGCGCGGCGGGGACGATCGCCGCGGCGTGGGGCGTGGAGCTCGTCGGCGCCGCGTCGCCGCAGCTGACGGCGTCCTTCC